>Ga0058701_10000055_pt1 | contig 90909 bp, 70 predicted proteins | sample AgamicOrMae_FD_97039 | JGI IMG/M metagenome (GOLD analysis project Ga0058701, IMG submission 97039) | Agave microbial communities from Guanajuato, Mexico - Or.Ma.e | ecosystem: Host-associated > Plants > Phyllosphere > Phylloplane/Leaf | place: Guanajuato, Mexico | collected 2012-06-04
AAACTCTGGTAAGCTTGTAGCAGCGATGGCTATTCAGCGGCTGGCTTGGCAGTTGCGGAACTCAATGGATGAGAGAGAGCGAGAGGGAGAGGGAGTGCTTGCGTGGTAAGCTCTTGGTGTGTGTGCGTGTCTGCTGTATGTTGCTGCTGGTGATATGTGTAAGCTTTAGTCTATGTATAAGTGCGCGAATGAGTCGGGCGTGTATGCGTGTGAGTCAGCGGACTTGCTGGCACCTTGATGTGAGAATCTTGGCGGCGAGCTCAGCCAGTTGGACTTGCACTTGGTCTTGGAGCGAGAACGGAACGCGAATGGTGATGGAATTGGGAGCAGGCGATCAGATGCGGTGGTTGATTTGTCGCCGGCTGCTTGTTGTTGTTCTGGGCTCTCTTGCGAATTGCCAGTCGCAGTCGCGCTCGCAGTCTGGCTATGGGCCGGCTGGTCTGGGGCAAGTGGCGGGCTGCGCGCGCAACACCGCGGGACAGGTTGGGTGTTTACCGTGAAAAACTCCCCAAAAGTCCCCCAGAATTGCTTGCGAATCGGGGAGTTGCGCGCCAGAAGCTCTGCGCAGAGCCCCGAAAGTTGACTTTCTGAGCGACGAATGCTCTGCCTCTGAGGGTCATGGCGTGCCTCGACGAAGAGCTGCACGTCTCTGTGGATGAGATTTATGGCGAGAGTTCAGCAGATGACTCGCCGACGATGAGGTGGTTCACCTGCCGTCTGAAATTGTCATATCCGAATCCCAAGCTGAATTTTCGCAGCTTTTCCACACCGAAAACCAGCGCGGGCGGATGAAAGAGGCCCGTTAGCACGCGTTCTGGGCAATCGCCCTCTGCACCCCAAAGCTTGGGGAAAAAGCCCTCCCGCCGCAGACACGCTGGCGCAATCGGACGTCACTCAGGCCTGTGCGCGCCCAGTGTGAGTCACAGTCGCACTCGCTCGCAGTCAGTCGCGCGCACTCACGCCAGTCAGCCCCCAGTCACACACTGCAATGGTGCGCACTCTCGTCCAGCTGGCCGGCCTCTCTCAGCTGGGCTGGCCCGACGACTCACCAGTGCTCTAGGGGCTCTGGGCCCGCAGCTCGCTAGGCGCCACCGCTGAGGCCGCCCACAACTAGCTTAGCGCCTCGCCGAGGCCCAGCGGGAGGGGCCACGATGGCTCGGCAGCAGCGGGCCCGTTTCGAGGGTGGCGCCGCCCTCGATGAGTCAGCGGCTCGCCTCTGGGCGCCGTGGGGCACCTTCGGGGGCGAGCGAGGCGGCCGAGCGTGGGGCAAGAGTTGCGCCCGGTCGGTGGCAAGCTCGCGAGAGTGCGCGCAGACCTCGAGGCCCGCACAATGCAGCACGGAGGCCACCCTCTAGCTTGCCATTATTGCCGCGAGCTTGGCGCCTTTGTTCGGGCGGCCACCCGCGCAGCTCGGAGAGCAGAAGGGCCTAGCTTGGCGGCGGGATCAATGCGCCGCCAGTGGTTGCACAATGGGCCATTGTTCGAGCGGCAGAAGTGCCGCCTCGAACGCCGACAAGTGTCGCCCCCAAGCCACTGGATCAGAGTTCGAGCGCGAAGCTCGCCGACCCTCTGCTCTGCCGCACATCCGGCTCGCTCGACGCGACTAGACGCCACAAGCTCGACGTCGCTCGGGGGCGCCTCTCGGGCCAGATCGGATCTTATTGAGCCGCGCTTATTGAGTCATGCGGGGGGCGGGGCTCGATGACAGGCCGTTTGGGTGGCCAGTTGCAGCAGAGCCAGTCGCAAAGGGCACAGGTGTTCTGGCCGGCGGGGCGAGAGGCGGGGCCCCGGGCGGCAGTTGGCCGGGCTTTTTGAGTAAAGGTCCGGCGCGCGAGAGGCGAGACATATTGTTGTGTGGGAGCTTTGGCGGCTCGTCCTGCGCAGTGCAGTGCTCTGGTGGCGTCATCAGTCTGCAGTGGCCGGCCGGCCGTTGCAGACCAGGCGCAGTGTGCGCGTTGTTTGGCAATGAGTCATCAAGCGGGCGCGTTGCGTGCGCGCGTCTGCCTCTGCTTGTGCGCTCGTTCTCGCATTCGTTCTGCAGACACGCGCGCCGACCGCCTGCACTGGTTGCCAGGCGCTTGCGTTAAAAAGCGCACGAGCCAAATGGGGAACACGCGCAATCTTGCGCCACTTTGCCTCATTTTCTCCCCCCCAAACTCGCCAAACAAACCACCTAAGGGCCGCCCGCTCCTCCCAATGCAGATTTTTTCCATCTTTTCAATTTGGCCAACGACCGCCCAGCACCGTTCCAGACACTCGCCGGCGCTGGACACTCGGCGGACAGTCTGCGGGCCAGCAGGGGCCTGAAAACTGGTTGCGGCCGCTGCTCGTCGGCCGACACGGCGCGCAGCTGCCTCTCTCAAAGGCGGGAGGCCTCTGCCGAGAGAGAGAGAGAGAGCTCAGAAGCGGCACAACTGAGTCATTCATTTTGTGCTCTCATTTGTGAGTGCATTATTTTTTCAACTAAACTCGCGCACTCATCCGCCGACACACAGTGGCTGGCAGTTGCGGGGGCACTGCACTGTGCACTGAGCACTGTGCACTGTGCACTGTGCGCGCCAGGCTGCAGACAGCACCAGCTTTGTGCACAATCTGCGCTCATCTGCGCGCTCATCTGCCTGGTCTGAGCTGAGACTGTGTGCGAACTCTGTGCGCGCTCTGTGCAAACCGCGCAGAACTGTGCGCATTTGAGCCCGGCCGCATTAGAGCCCAGCTGCAACAAGCAAACAAACGACGACGAGCAATTGATTGCCACGGATTGCGCCACCATCTCTTCATTTGCTCCGCGCCAACTCAACCCAATTGCCCACAGACTTCCCCAAAGCTGGACACCAGCTTGAACTGCTCGGCTCGGCTCGCGTGCTCTCCTTTGTGTGTCGAGTGGGCAGCCGCCGGGAGGTTGGAGGGCGGACATTGAACGTTGGCGGGGCTGAAAAGAGCACCAAGTGTGTGGAAATTGGATTTCCCACTTGGCCGTCGGGCGCCAAACTGGCCGCCAGTGCACAGGTTTGTTTGTCAGCTGGCAGGCCGACAAGGCGGCGCTGCTTAGAACTGTTTGGGACTGCTTGGGACTGCTTAGGGCTGCTCGATTTTGGGCGAGCGGGCCACTTTCCAAAAAAGCGGCCTCCATTGTTTGGGGCGTAATTGAATTAGCGGCGCGCGGTGGGCCCTTGTCGTGCGGCTCGTTGCGCCCTTCAGTTGGCCGACGCGCCCCTCAGGCGAGACTGGCCGGGGCCTGGAGCTCGGGGGTGCCAGTTGCAGGCCGCAAGTGGGCCAGCGGGCAGGAGAGAGTGTCGTTATTCATCCGAGGAGACACAATGGGGCCGCTTGACACTGCGCACGGTCGGCTGGAGCGCAGATTTGCCATCCGCTGACACGCAACACTTGAGCCCAGTGGGCCGCGCTCCTGCACTGCTCGCCTGGTGCAGTGCTGTTGTGCTGTTTGCCGGTGCTCTGGGGGGACTGCAGTTCGGGCGGCCCGCCGCGTCGGTGCGCTTCGGGCCGAACTGTGATCCGCGCGCAGCAAGTGCACAGCCTTGCAGTGGGCCGCGCGGGTTCGTCGGCCCGCACAAGAGCTGCGCGCGGGCAAACTCGCGGCAGCCATACGCGCGCGCCTAACGAGCGACCGATTCCCCGCACACTGTCCGCCTTTGTCCCCGCGGCAAATCCAATTTGGCGCCGCCAAGCCGCCGCTCCTTAGGGCCGACTATTTGCATTGGCGCTCAGGCCAGGCCGGCGAGTGTTTGCCAGTGGGCCACTTGTTCGCAGCCTCCTTCTCTCTGGCACGATAAAACGGGACTGACTGTCCCCGAACAGTGAGCAGTGTTCAGTCTGGCCGCGACTCTATATTGGCCCTCGGACAACAGTCTCTAGCTCTCCGGCCTCTCTGGCGTCTCTGCAGTCCATCTGGGCAGGTTCGGGCCACTGTCTGGCGCGAGTTCCACCTCGTTCGAGCTCCCGCGATGATCGATTGGCCGGCCGGCGTGTCAATATGGCCCGCCGTTCGCCATCCATCTTGCTCGCCCTCTGGCCACCCGCGCAGACTTCCTCTAGTCTCAAGGCGGCCCGGAAGCGCGCTAATGGCCGCCCATGATCGCGCTCGGTGTGGGCTCGGTGTGGACTGGGCGCGGGCGCTAAGGGGCGGCCAAGGTGGCCGAGGTGGCGCGAGCTCGGCGTGCTCCCATCGAGCAGGCCGATTATTCGGCGGCGATTTCGAGATTATTTGTAAACAAAGCTCCACTCCCGCCGGCTGACGATGATCGATTGGCCAGTCGGGCCGCCCGCAAGTCGAGCTGGGGCGCCAAGTGCACCGGAAGTGCAGAGGCGCCTGTTTGAGTTCGGCTTGGGACTGTCTTTGGGCGCAGTTTGGGCCGCGCCAGTTTGAGCTTTTCTGAAGGCCGTTTGGAGGGCAGTGTGCCGGTTTGTGAAAGCAAGCAAGTGACGTTCGGCCTGCTTGGAGTCCATTTGGGCCACTCGGCGCTCAGTTCCAGTTGATCTCAGCTCGGCCGGCGGATCATTAGCGGCGGCCAGAGAGAAGCACTGGCCGCTCCAAAGAATTAGCGCGCGGCCAGTGCTTGGAGATTAGCCCGAGCGGCAGTCTCTGGCCAGTTTCCTAAGGGCACTCGGATATTGGCCGGCCGACAAATTGGCGCCGCGAAAGTGGAAGTGCGGGCGACACTTGGCGGCACAAAAGGCACACACACAACAAGCATCCAGCCGGCCGGCTCGCCTTTCGTCGCCATCAAGATTTATTGGCTCCGTTTGGCTCGATTGGGCGAAGAATTGGGGCGCCGTTATGCAACTGGGGCGCCCAATTGGAGACTGTGTGCGGAGAATTGCAGACTGTCTCGAGCTGGAGACTGTGTTCCGAATTAGGCCATTTCAATTGGCGGCAGCGAGTTGCTGGCTTGGAAGTGGCGAAATGATGGAGCAGGGCGGCTTTTGAGAAAAGGGGCGCAGTTTGGGCGCTCTTTTGGCCATGGGCGAGCCAGCGAGCGGCCCAAATGCGTCGCCCCAACGAGACCATTAATCCAGAGGGCCGGCCCACTGCTTGCAGACAGTCTCCACTCGAGCAGTGGGCCGCAGACAGTCTGCGGCAGACTATCTGCGGCAGACTGTGGCTGGCCCACCAGCCACAGTCTTCACGCCGGCCGAGCAGAGCGCACTGGGCGGGCCGCTTTGTTGTGCTCCTTTTGGAACGCTTGTTGTTCTTCTCCTTGTTTGCCTCCGAAACGCTTGGCTCGCCTTGATTAGCATGAAGCGCGACCAAGCGAGCGGCCAAATCCAATCGACGCCGCCGGAGACAATCAATAATGGGCCGCCGCCCAATTGGCGCTCGTGCCACTTCCACTTCCACTTTCACTTTCACTTCCGCCACACTTTGCTCGCCTCGCCCAACAAAGCCACTTCCATGGCCGCATCTTAGGTTCGAACGCCAAATTGGTGCGCATTTCAATTAGCGCCCACACGCTGACTCATCTCCCACTATTTCGGCTTTGTTCAGCCTCATTCAGCTTTCAACTCGGCAAATGGTCGCCGTTCAAAGCCGCCACTCCTTAGGGCTAACTCAAATGCGCGCCCACTGAGCCGCTGTGTTGAGGCGCCGCTGTTTGCATAGTCCAGCGTTCAAGTCGCCCACGCGCTTCTCGTTGCGAAGAGCACAAGTCGCCGGCCGAACTTCTGGCCAGATGCTAATCGGCCGCCGGCCACAGTCTGCAGACCAAGAGGCCAGATAAGCGCGCGCGTATAGGTTTCCCTCTTTCTCACACTCGGCTGCATCGAACGCCGCCCCAGACACTCTCTGGCCGCACTTTTCCTCTCCTTTTGGGCCCCTTTTCGCCTCCTTTTCCCCCTCTTTCAACCGCCTTTCAACCGCCTTTACTTCTCCTTCTCGCCGCCCACAACTTGGGCTCATTCTTATTCGGGCTCGCGTGCAACTCGCTCGGCCGAGTCCAAACAAAACGAGCTCGGCCCAGCGGCAAAGGACGACCTAAGGAGACCTAAGGAACTGCGTTCACACGCTCGGCAGACTGGCCAGCGTTCATGAGCCACGGCAGATCGATTTGCGGCCCACTCGAGTGGCTCGCCTGCTCGCCTCTTTGCCTCTTTGCCTTCTCGCTGGCCCCACGCCGAGCGCCCACTCTTAGCCACAATCCATTTTCGGTCCAGCTTCTTTGCGGGAACTTTTCGGTCTGCTCGGAACTTCTTAGAACTCCTTAGGTCTTCTTGGGACTTCTCGGAACTGCTTGGGGCTGCTTGGGACTCCTTAGGGCGCGTGTGGTCTATCGTAGACACTCTTCCGGGCGGAGCAAGTTTAAAGCGGCCGGCATAAAGTGAATACTTTGCGCCCCATTCAATTGGACCTTTTGGACGCTTTGTTTTGACTTTTTTGCCCAAAGCGGCCCATTTCCGGCCGAGTTTGTGCGCGCAAATGGGGCTGGAAATTTGCATTTTTCTCACGAGAAATGGCCAGAGAGAAGCGTGCGCCACTTTGCGCCCACTGGCCGACCGCAGTGGCTAGTGTGCGGCTCATCTGCAGACAGTGTGCGGAAAGTGTGCAGAGTGTGTGCGGAAAGTCTAGAGACAGTGTGCAGTGAGTGTGCATCTCTGCGGCCCAAGAAGGGCCCAAAAAGGGCGCTCTTGGGCTGCCTTTGCGCTTCCGCCGCGGCCCCACCGGAAGGGGAATCAAAATTCATGAAAAGATTGTGGCCCATTGCGTGCTGGTGGAGCCGCAATGCAAACAATGCAAACAATGCGGACGTGCAGCCGCGCAAAACGCCGCTCAGACAAACAAAAAGGGCGCCAAAAAAGCCATTCTGCTCCCATTGGACAACAAACAAGCCGCAGGAACACACTCTCAACGGTTTGCCGCCGTCCTCTGGCTGCTCCTCTGTTCTCTCCATTTGGGCCCAACAGAGTCGCAGCGCTTTTCAGGAGGCAAAAAAGCCGCCTCCTAAGGGGCGCCCCCATGCTCTTCCTTGCGCCACTTCCGGCCGGCACAAGCGCTCCATCCTGCACATTAGGCTCGGTGGTGCATGGCGAGCAGTGGGCGAGCAGTGGGCGAGCAATGAGCGGCGAGTGTGCGACGAGTGTGCGCGCCTAATGAACAGAGACTGTGTGTTTTCCAACTTGGAACTTCGGACTGTCTGCCCTGATCTCAGGCTGGCCCTCAGCTCAAACAAGTGGCCCGGTCTCGTGGGAGTGTCGAGTCCCGATGACTGAGTTGGCCGTTTCCGGTGGCCGATCTCTCGAGGTTGCTGCGATCTATAAGTATAAATATAAACTCCTTGCCTTTGGGTGTGCGCGGCTAAGGTTTGGCTGCCAAATTGGCCCAACTGCAGCCCCCTCGGAGAGGCGCAAATCTGGCCGCCCGTTGGCCATTTGGGCGCCCAAACGGAAGTGGCCGGCGCGAAAAGATGGGCACGTTTTGGAGACAGTCTCGAGCAGCGTTGAGGCCGGCCAGAAGTGTGCCTCGAATGCGAGAAGAAGCCGAAGGGCGCCGACAACTGCGACTGGCTGCTCGATGGGCGCCCTTTCCGGTTGGGCGTCGTTTTCAGCTTTCTGCTTTCCACTTCCTACTTTCTACTTTCTGCTTTCTACTTGCGCGATTTGGGACTAGGACTGATAGAGGCAAGGACACGCGCCGACGGGCGGCCACTTTTTGAGTCGCGCGAGTGCATTAGAGGCGCCAAACAAGCGGCCGAATGGGAACACGCGAGAGAACATAAACAATTTGCTTATCAAAAGCAAATCAGCCTCGGCCAGCAACAGAGATTGGCCCACGAGGCTTCACTCAGTGCTGCCATGAGGCGGCCAATGCTTAGGGCTGCGAAGTTGTGGGCATTGAGAGCTTGCATTCAGCGGAAAGCATGAGTCACAGTCTGCACGACGAAGAGCCGCAACTCGACTCCATTGGGTTCCATTCGAAGCAAAGGAGCGGCCGTCCTAAAAGAACCAACGAATGAATATTGGCCCTCTGCTTTCGGACGACTAACTGTCTTTGGGTTGCTCCAAAGTGGAGAAGCGCGACGAAACACGAAGGCTAGAAGAGAAATGGAGCTCAGTGGAGAAGCAGCCCAGTGGAGTGGCCTCCATTTGGGCAGATGAAAACATCACAAGCTTCTCCTTCTTGGCCGCTAATGTTTTGACCCCATTTGCTGGCCTCTGTTTGCTCTGCTCGCTGTATTTACTGCACTCTGGAGGGCGGCAAGCCAGAGGCAGACATGGAGAGCCGCCCAGCAGCAGCAGTGACTGGCGGGCCGCAGAGTGTCTGCGGCGCCCAGTTGGCTGTCGGTGGAGGCGCGCCGGAACAGGAAGTTGAGCAGCTTCCTGCGGGCTTGGGGCGCCAAAGAGCAACGCTTGGTGGAATGATGGGGGCGCAGAGTAGGAGCGGCGCCAAATGAGTCATGCGGGCCAGGGCAGGGCTGTGATTTGGGTCCGATTTGGAGTGGGGCCGTTTGGGCACTTTGCAAAAATGCACACTGGCTGGCCGCGCGATTTCCAAAGTGAACTTTCACTCGGCTGAAAGTGGGCCTGTTTGCAAGCCGCAGTCTGTCTGCAGCAGTCCTAATCTGGCGGCGCATCTTTTGTGCAAACTGCGCATGGAGAATTGAGCAATTGAGCCTAGTCTGCGCCTACGACTGTGTCTGGAACTGCGCCTGCAACTGTATGCGAAACTCGACCAGTGCAAACCTACACAGCGCCGAATCAACAGTTCGCCACTGGCTCAAAGGCGCCCTCCCAAACGGAAGTGAACGGGCGAGGAAAAGAGCGCCGAGTTGCGTGGCCAATTGGATTTGCTTTTGAGCCAGTGGAAGTGCACTGGGCAATGAGAGCTCGTGTTTGGGGTGCTTTGCAGGGGCGCCTTTGGGCTGGCAGAATGCGGCTGAGAGAGTGTGTCTGGCGGCGACGACAAGCAAGCAAGTAGGAGCAGAGAAGAGCAGAGAAAAGCAGAGAAAAGCAGAGAAAAGCAGGCAAATAAGCGCCAGGCGGATTGAATTAAATCCCGTGCGCCATCACACTCCACTAGTTCGGAGGGCGATTGTTTGCGACGTTTTGGCGCTAGTCCTGCGCCACTTTGGGGCCTTTCCTTTTCTCTCTCTGTGCCGCTTTCTCCCTGCCACTACTGATCGTCTGCCGGCCTGTTGGGGCGCCAATGGGGCGCCAATGATGCGTCCTCGGCGAGAGACAGTCTGCGAGAGTCGAGCTGCCGTTGAGCCGCCGTCGAGCAACCCAAACTGCACTTGGCACAATTAGGCGCCCATTTGATGATGAATTTTTCCACTTCTTCTGGCCCCACTTGGCCCCACCGAACGGGCCTTACTTCCGGCGGAACTTGGACTGCGCTGAAAGGAGTCCAAATGAGCGGCCAATCCGCTCGAGTGATCAGCCAGAATGGAGCTTTGCCCAAAGAAGAGGACAAGAAGAGGGCAAAAAGAGAGCCCCAAATTGATGGCCAGAGACAGGGAGCGGCGAGCAGTGAGCAGTGAGAGGTTGCTGCTTGGGGCTGGCCAGCAGAGCAGAGAGACCACCCCAAACGACGACTAATGCCATTTCTCGATTGTGTGCGCCCGCTCGGCCCAATTGGATTTGGCGCCCGCTCGGCCGTCACTTTTCGATTGAATCAAATTGATCGTCGCCCAACCAGGACAACAACAACAACAACAACAACAAGCGCCTGTCACTCAGAAGAAGGCCGAGCGAGAGAACTGGATTTGGCCGGCGTGGAAGAAAATTATATCTCGCTGCTTGCTTTTGGCCTCTCCATTCTGCATTCTCCACACTGCACACTGCACACTGCACACACTCCATTCTTCATGCTCCCCCCTCGCTTCTCGTGCTAGTCTTTGGGGCGAGATTGCGGCCAGTTGAGTTGAGTTGAATGGAATGAGATGAGATGGTCCATTCTCCACTTTCCATTGAGCCAAACTGGATCCCATTCACTTGGGCCCCCAATTGTGTGCAGTTGGGGGGCCTCAAATTGGGCCAACTGGATCAAGCAATTGAGCACTCGAGTTGTTTGGCCCAAGTGGAGCCCAACTGGAGCTGAGCAGGGCCCAAATTGGCGCCCTACTCTCAGCTCGAAAGGAGCTGGAAAAAGCAGCTTCGAGGGGGAAAAAACGTCCCACTCGAGCGGCCATATTTGCGCCGCCCGTGCATGATTTGCGGCCAGCCAAACTGGAGCCAAACTGGAGCCAAACTCGAGCCAACAACTGCTCGCCAGTTTCCCGGAAGAGCTCGGCCCAACTGAGCCCCACTTGCAGCCATTCAAAAAAGCAACGACGCCCAACTTCCTGCCAGTTTCTGGCGCTGCTTGAGGAGCGCCCACAACTGTGTCTGGGGCGCCTCCACTGAGCACCCGCCGAGCTGGCAGAAGAGAGAGAGAGAGCGCACAGAACGCGCACTTATAGGCGCGCGGAGGGGCGACTGTGGCAGCGAGAAGGAGGCGAGTGGGCGGCACGTGCACGAGAATGGGCAAGTCTTGGTGGGCCAAGACTGGGCGGCGGTGCCACTTTTGCCAGGAAATGATGATGTTTTCGTCGGCGCCTCAAATGGCTGCACAAATTGGCACTGTGGGCGCCCTCTTGGCGCACGAAAAGGGCCATCGAGGCCGCCGAGCAGCTTGGGTCGCATGTATCCAATTACAAGGCGCGTGTGAGCTGCTAGGCATTGGTAGGCAGTGCTAGGTGGTGGTAGACACTGGCAGATACTAGCACAAACTAGCACAAACTGGCAGAGACTAGCGCAGACAATCCCGCAGACACTCCCCCGGTTGCTGACGCACAGCGAGCGCGAGAGATAAAATCGTCCGACAAACAAGATCGGTTCCCAGTGAGAACTTCTCACACACACACACACACACACAAATCGTCGGCCGCACAATTTGGGCCCATTGTTGCCCAGTGGAAAAGAGGCTGCAGTTTGCCGGCAGCGCCAAATCGGCCGCCATGAGCAACGGGCAGAGAGCTGCAGACTGTCTACGGGAGACTGCCTATTGCCTATTGCAGACTGGGGACTGTCTGCCGGAGACTGCGGCCTGTCAGCCCCTCAAAAGGCCACAAAAGACTGCAACTTGGCCGGCCAACAATGGCAAACTGGCCCACAGAGCAGCCCCACTCGAGCGCCACGTGCGCCTGGCCCCAAGGCGAGCTAATGAGCGCGCCACGAGCCCAAGTGGCCACCGGCGGACTAGAGTCTAGCTGACGGGCTTCTGGGCGGGCCGAGTGGCAAATCTGATTGATTTAGTGCCGCCACGAGAGCCCACCAGCGGCGCCGGCCCAGCTCTAATGGCTGCTGGCCAGAAGCGAGCCAGAGGCAGGCAAGAGGCGAGCCAGAACTGAGCGAGAGGCCAGCTTTGCTCCATTGCCGCCGAGGACTGGGGCTGGTGGGGCGCTGGCACGTGAGGGATTTAAATTTCAAGCCGCTCCAATTGGACTGAGCGGCGGCAAACTGGCAACACTCCGGCGGGCAGTTTAACCCGCCGAGTCGCGTGTCCGATGCAAATTGCTCTTTGATGAGCCAATCCGGCTCGGCGGGGCTCCAAATGGGCGCCCACTTGGCGCGGACGGGCGGCCGCCGGACTTCCGCTGGAGGCAGAAGGGGCCCACTTGGAACTGGCTGCTGGCTCGTGGAACTGTTTCCATGGGGACGCGCCACAGACAAGCGCCCGCCCAAAGACAAGGGCCGGCTTCCTGGGTGGCCCTGAAGCGAGCAGACTGGCCGCAGACTGGCTGCAGACTGCTAATGGGCCGAGAGGGCGGCCTCGATCGCGTGGAGGTCGAAAAATCTGGCTCACTGGCGAGCTCAGTTGGAGGCCTCTCAGATGCGCATCTGAGGCGCCTCTTCGAGTGGCGGCCGGAAAAGAAGCGAGCGAAATGGAGCCCCAGATACAAATTGCCCCAAATGGCAGCTCAAATGTCCGCCAACCATTCGAACAGGCGACATTAGGGCCACCAGCTCTCATGCTAGTGCAGCCCACACACACAGTTTCACAGGCCCGCTCTCGAGTGCTGAGAACAACGGAAGTACTTTGCCTTTATTGGTCGTTGTTGTTGTGTTTCTTGTTCTCGATGTTTCTCAAACTGATTGTGTGATCACAGTCTGTTGTTGGCGCCCGACGACGCTTGCTGCTGCTGCTGCTGCCTCTGCTGCTGCTGCTTCAGATGCACCATTGCGCTGTGAGGCGCCGAGTGGCGAGAGGGCACCGTCGGCGAGCCCACCAGTGCCGCATGGCTGCGGCCCGGCGACTGCTGCTGCTGCTGGTGGGCCGCCGGGCGCTGCTTGTTCGCGCCGTCGTGCTGCCGCGGGTGGAATATCCTCGGCGGCAAGGGCGGCGCCTCGCCGGCACCAGCGCCACTCTGAAGACCGTCGCCAGCGACTGACGCTCGAGCCTGGCCACTGGCCGTTGACTTGCCGCAGTTTTCCTGTCCATTGGGAGGCCCAGCCGCGTGGTTGGGGCGCGACCCCCCAGACGACTTGGCGCCCATCTCCGGCCCAATCATGCGGTGCGAGTCGAAGGTCAACCGGCGGGCCGCCCGGCCACTGTTGAGCGTGGAACTGGAGCCCACCTCTTGGCCCATGGAGCTGGAGGGAAGGCCGGCGGCCACGCTCAGCAGCTCCTTCGTGGGCGTCAGCGAGATCCTCGTTGGAGGCGGCTTGCTGTGTTGCTTGTGCTGGCCGCCGCCGTGCTGGTGCTGCTGGCTGGCCGCGTTCAGAGTGGGCAGGTTGCTGAGGATGGCCAAAGTGGAGAGGGAACTGGAGCTGGAGCTCAGGGCGTAGTGGTGGTGGTGGTTTGGGCGCACGAGCGGCGACGACGAGGGCGGTCTCGAGGTGTCGCCGCTTCTGGGCAGGTAACTGCTGGCTCCGTTGCTCGTGAACAGCGAGCCAGTTGCTCGGCTCTGAGTGGGCGGCTGCTGCTTCAGAGTCTGGCTCTGGCTGGCACCATTGTGCAGGTGCTGGCCCGGCGCAGTCTCGCACACTGGCAGCGCGTAGGTGGCCTGAGGCTCGCCCTCGAGATCGCCGTAAATGTTTCCGTTTTGGTCGCAGCGAGCGGCCCCCACTGGCTGACAGGTGTCCACCTCGTCCAGGCCCGACGGCAGACTGAGGTCCGAGCCAACGTTGGACGAGGCCGCACTGGAGCAGCCCGTGGGCATGGAGGAAACTGTCTCGCCGGAGTCTGGACACTTGCTGCTTGCTGTCGGCGGCTTCCTGGAGGCAGCACTGCTCGAGACGTGGTTCAAGGTTTCGTAATTGTTCTCCTCGATCATTTGGCTCGATTCCTCGTTGAAGGTTCTCTTCAGCACGTCCAAACGTTCCACTAGTCTCGCGTGCAGCGGCATCACCTCGGCTGGCGCCAATTTACAATGCAAACTTAGGCCCGACTCCAAAAGGGTGAACTGTTGTCTTATGAGATTTCTCAACTTCATCAAAGACTCATAATCGGGCTGCTTCGTCGTTGCAGAGCCCGCCTGGCCGTCGGCCGACGACTGGTGCTTGTCGCGCCTGAAGAAGGCGTTCATTATCACCACTGGGCCACCATTCACCGAGGCTTCGAGCACGCCTTGCAGCCGCATGGTCAGAGGGCTAAGTGGCCGGCTGGGATCCTTGCTGAAGTTCAATATGAGCTTGCTCAGCTCCACGTTCATGCTCGAGATTGTCTCTATTGCGTTGGTGATGGGACTTATCTCTATATAGTCCTGCGAGACCACTTCGCTCCAGGGCAAAATATCGGGCAACTGTTTTCTGATCTTCAACATGCAGCGGCCCACCCACAAGTTGCGCATGTTCACCTGATTTGCCTCTCCACCACTGGCGCTCCCTTCTGTCTGCTTTCCATTGGCGCCATCCTGTTGCTTGGCGCTCGATTGCTCGTAGCTGCTCGTTTTCACTATTGGAATATCGTAGGAGAAAGTGTCCAGCCTGTTGTTCAGATAATATTGTATAATCTTGTCGTTGACAATCCTCTGGCCCGTCTTGAAGGTGTCTTGCAAAAATGGCACAGGTTTCACATTGGAGATGGCCAAGAACTGGCCAGCACAATCTTTAGCCAATGCATTTTTGCCCTTGTTATTGAGCACCTTTGCGTCGGGAAACTCAGCCAGAACCCGCTGGATGAATGTCGCCAAACGCTCGTACTCGCCACCTCGATAGATGAACTCCTTGTTTCTAATGTAATTTGGCAAGTCAGAGCCCAAGTATTCAACTCGGAAATACTCGCGCTCAGGTCTGTGCTCGTTCAGAATGTTGTCCAACAACTGAGTGAGACGCTTCAAAATGGCAGATAATTTCTCATAGTCGACGAGAAAGTTTTCATAAAACGATGCCAGCTCCTTGCATAAACTGATCGACTCTTCCCAGCATTTTCCCAGATCGAAATATTCTATTATTCGCTGATATAGGATCTCCTTCCGGCGCCACTCTTGTTCCTCTGGTCTGAAACCCTCCAGTGAGGTCAGCACTCTATTGCACCAGCGCAACTCGTCGGCGTACAACTTGAGAGTAAATGCAGCCTCGGTGAAGTAATCCGATTCCAGATGGATATCGCATAATTTGAACAAATATTTCAGGTAGATTTCCATTCGATCCAATTCCTTGTAAAAGCTAAGCAGTTCAACCAGACATATCATTTGTCTGCTCTTATTGTCATAGCTTTCCAGAGATTGTCTGTAATCGACCAGGAGGCGCATCAGTTTGGTAAACGAATCAATCAATTTGGCACCCTTAGCTTTCCAAACTGGCGACCTTTCTATCATTTTCTCTTTCAAAATCCTATCGAAATTTCCTATGAATCTGGAATCACCGCGATCCAAATTAAAGTGTAAGTCCAAATTATCAATCATGCATCGTTCGATCTGGCGGAAGTTGGACTTTTGCGAATGCTCCGCGTCAATCATATCATAAAATACCAGTACAAGTTTCTCTTGAAGTTCATCGCAAGGCAATAGTGAAGCGTTCAGGAAGGATTGTATTGAAGTGCCTATGAGATCACAATGGTTCTCCTTACCCAAACCGTTCCAGAATCTAATCAATTGGTCGGTGAATTTCAGTCTCAGATCTCCAAAAACCTCTAGGATATACTGTCTCTTCCTACTTGAAAACGACTCCAGTTGCAGAGTGGGATGAGTGATGAAGTCAACAATGAGATTTATATAACTATTGGGATTTTGATTGATTTTCATTCTGTCATCGCGTGATATTTCATCGATTGGGTGTTCGAAGATGGCATGGGATATCAATTGCATAGTGGACCAATCTCTGTTATAAACCGCCCGCAAGGATTTGAATAGATCGCACAAGTTTGAGTAGTCGATCTTGTGACAATTTGATAGGAAAGAGTCGAAACTATTCTTGCTCATCAGTTTCAATATTGTCAATAAGCACGAGCAATAACGTTGAATGATAGGCCTATCGCTGTTCAGATCTCTGACTAACCGATCCAATAGTTTCAACAAAGGTTCCATCAGTTCAACGAAAGGCTTCAGTTCCCGACTTATATCAATGAGTGCTAAATCCAATTGATTGGCCTGTATTGGACTACTTATGCGAGAATATAGGTTGATTTCTCCGACTGTCATAACCGATGAGTGGAAACCCTTTGTTATATCAGCATCATTTGAGTTCAACGGTGATTTGCCCTTGAGCATTTGTAGGTAAGATTTATGAATTGCGGGCCAATGAAAATCGTGTATTCTCAATACCAGAGACTCCAGAACTTCATGACATAGTTCTAGCCTCTCGAAATTCATTAGATATATCTCTAAATGCTTGCAAAATATCTCTGATATTTGAATACGAGCTTCTTGTTTCTTCAGCAGTGAACTTTGTGCTATTTCACGCATGAAAATCAACTTTGATCGTGACAATGATGGTGGCAAATGAAATCCAACGCTACCAGCTAACGAGTTGACTACTTTCGCCAACTCCAAAGGCTCCATCACTCTGATGAGTTGCTCCAGCGCTCCCGGAAACGATTCCAGGAATGTCTCTTGTAATGGCATCAATTTTTTATCCACATTAAGTAGCATTGTTTCGAATAATTTAAATAAACGTCTGAGATCCATCAAAAAATGCTCATCAATTGTTTGATCACCTGTTGCCTGGGAGTATAATAATTTAGATTGCACTATGAATTGGAATACATACTTGATTGTTTTGAAGCATTTTTGTATTGGTGCTTGCCAAGTCATATCATTCGATGAACTGGACTCAAGACACTTCTTTACACAAGCTAAAACACAAGCTAATAGTCCTTTGTAAACCAGAGTAGCGGAAAAGTGAGCGGATGCATAGGTATCTAGAACTGGCCTGAAATGCAAGTACTTCGGATCATCTAGCAGTAAAAATATGTTCACCAAAACCTTAAATATTAGTGCTGAATAACTATCCTCATTTGATAAGGAAAGCGTGAATGTATCAAATAGGGTGTCCAATATATCCTGTAAAAACTTGACTATCTCTTCGCCCTCCAAAGTGAGCACTTTGTTCAAAGTATCCTCAAAATCCTTATTATTTCTTTTGATAAGTTCACGCCATTTAAGAAGATTCAGGAGGATTCTATTCTGAGTTAGCTTGGTGCTCAATAAAAAAGTGTTCACCGTAACTATTTCGCGGTTATTATGAACGAAGCTACCATTGGCGTTGTTGGCATTAATGTTTGAGGACTGATTGGTCGCCTTCAATGTATTGGATCCACTGTTGACCAAGTTGCTAGTACTGCTCGTATTGCTATTATGTAAAGATCCGGGGCCATAGGGAAGAGTGGTGTATTTGCATAAATCTAATGTGTCATCTTCCCAAATCTGAGAGTCGCACTTATAGAGATATAACTCGTGGGTCTTGTCTGGTATTACTGTTCCATCCTGGTCGCTCAATGGCAGGAAACAAAAACCCAAAAACTTCTTCTCTCTCTCCTTGGTTGAGCAATGTCTAAATTCTATTCTAATGTGAGCCTTATCGAACTCAACTAAAGGCACATTTATCTTGACACTTTCGTTCCAGCGAGGCGAATTTGAATGATAATAAATACATGACTTATAGATTGATAGTTTATCACAGTTGCTTGATGGCACAATACAGTTCTCTATCACTAAACCAGAGCGGTCAATCAGACTTATTGATGCTTCAATATTCTTCGGTATTGATTTACCACCTTTCTCAAATTCTGCTCCTTCGAGACATAGATATAAGTCGTTCATGAAGTCTCCAGGCATCACCACGTCCGGGAAATCTCGTTTTCCAGTCAAACAATACTCATTGACATCAAAAGATAACATTCTCGGGATAGATTCTTGCTTGCAGATCAATACCTTCAAAGATAAATCCAATTGTATCGAGGGTTGGTTGGAACTCGACTTTGCGTTGAGGCTCCTTTTGGATGGGTTGATTGTTTCACTCAATTGGGAAAAATCAGATTCGTTTTGAACTAAAACAACTTTGGTGATTACATTGAATTCTTTGGTGGGATTCTTGTTTCTCGTGAAATGATCAACCAGTGATATGAACGAGGTCCCAAATGGTCGTCTGTAATTGAGCTGCTCCGGAAACAAGTCACCAATAGTTGAATGGCGACTGCGAGATAATCCACTAGAGCTGTATCTACTCCCGGCATTGTTCAGAGTATTCATCAATCCCTCTTGGATATGGTTAAGATTAGAATTGCTTTGTTGTTTGGTCCCAAATGAAGACGATTTACTGGAATCAGCTAGAATCATTCGACCCCTGCGGTATATTTGCACTAAAATACCCAACTCGCGACCACTAAGAGGGCCGATATTTGCGAATACTGTTCGGGTATGGCCTTCGATGATTCTCTCGCCTCTAGCTTTGACGAGAAACTTGTCACTAACGAGAAGTGGCTGAGCAGAGGAAGTCGACCTATTGTTATCAATTACGGAAAAATACAACTCCAGTTGTTCGTCCTGTGGCAAGAATGAAACATTGTGCTGGTTCAACGAGAATTGCAAGTGATAAGAGCGCTGGTGTCCATTTGTTGATGAGATATTGGTGATATCCGAGCCTGTTTGTGAAGCTGTTGAGTAGAAATTGGAACCGGTGACCGAAGAGGACTCTTGAGAATTGTAAAATTGGTGTCCATTTGATAGGTTGCTTTGAATGAGGTCACTGTTGGTGGATTCAACATGCAACTGGTACAGCTTGATTGGACTAAGCTCGACTGGATCCACAGGTTTGAAGTCTCCATCTCGAAGCACGAGATCGAGGTTGAGTAGTTGATTACCGTGGTCGAGTTTCCCCACTAACTCCGCTTTCAGGCAAGCAATCTGTTGCTTCAGTATGACCTGATCGGATAAGTTTTGTTCGAGATTTTCGTTCTGAAGTTTGTTTAGCAACGAAATCAATTCTTCTCTAGCATCGATGCAATCGGAGATGAGAGATCCTATTTGCTCAAATAGCTCAGTCTGATCATCAAGGTATAATGATGACCATATTTGATGCCATTCACGGAGGGTGGCCGTCACTTCGGCGACCACTGGATCCTCCCTTGTAGTGGTTATGCTCATTAGTTTCATAATCCGAAAGTTTTTTGTACATGTGATAATGATGATATATAAAAGGGTGATGTAATATTAACATGACATGGATTCATCTCAAGTGCAATGACTTGAAAAGTTGCTCATCATAGTATCCACCGAATGTCCAGCTATCAGATCTACATTGCTGAACCGGCGAGCGGGCTCTCGCGCGCTACTGCCAAACCATAAGAAAGATGGAAGCTGTTGTGGTTGAGCGGCGAATAAAAGAAGCAAAGGGAGCCTTCTGCTGTGCTTCATTCTGAGACAGGCTCTATTCAGGCTCGAGCGATGTTTGCAGAAACTTCGACGATAATTTGTGACATATGGCCATGATATCGACAAATATAAGGTTGTAAAAAGAGACATCAAAAGTGTCTAGCGAACACTGAAGTTCGACTAGACTTGATGTCAATAGATGGATTCTCAAACGAGCCCCAATCTAAGTCAGGAAAAATTGATACACTCCAGCCTCAAGAGAGGGACCGTGCACAAGTTGCTGGGGCTTTCAGTCGGATTGATCTCTTTAGAATGCGGATACCATGAAGCCCACCAATCAAGTTTGGAAATACTAAACGATGTCTGTTGTGAGTATCTGAAAAAAATAGCCATCTCACTCAGAGCTGCCCATGATACCGCAGCTTGGAGGGATGAAAGCGATTTTGTGGATGATCTTGAGCGCGTTTTTCACCAAATGAATGTCCCTTCCTCAGCAAACCTACACCAATTCATATGTAAACTTGAGGCAATCAAACGCCACAAACTGGATATGAATCAGAATCATAATGATGGCAATAAGACAATCCAATAGTTGCTCTGGTCCCTTGTGAAGCCCTTGGAATAAATGTTTTGAAAGTGCGCGCGCGTATTCTAGTCTCTATACTTGAGCTTTCTGCCAAAGGACGAACACTTGCACTTCGACTCACACAGCTAATGGTTTTGTTGTCTCTATCAGTTATATAAGCCTTTCGATCTGCCTCATGATCCAGTCGTTCGCTTGGGATTCAACTCTAAGCATCTACTGATATCACCCTGTCTAGGTGGCACAATCATAGTACAACTCTCAGCCGATTCGCACGACTACCACGGCAGCCACACGAGGCAAAGACTACAAGGGCGCCCCTCAGCAGCCTAAATCTTGAGATAGTGTCTCATAAACCTGAAGATTAAACTCATACGCTAACAAAACAATTGATACACAATAGGTTAGCAGGCTAAAAGGTAAACAAATTTGTCAACACGCAAGATGTTCAGATTCTCATTGAACAAACTAGTTGGAATCAATTGTTCGCGTTCGCTCGTAACTAGTTCAACTGAGAGCGTTCAAGCTGGCCTGAAATCGGTCCTAGCTCAAAAGATTATTGAGCATCAGAAAAAAGTCAAAGAATTTCGTGTCAGCCATGGAAGCAAAGTTATCGGCGACATTACGGTTGAACAGGCTTACGGTGGTATGCGCGGATTGAAAACTTTAGTTACAGAAACATCTTACTTAGACCCTGAGGAGGGTATTGCCTTCCGAGGCTATTCTATACCTCAAATTAGAAAATTATTACCCTCGGCTGATGGTGGTGAAGAGCCCCTACCAGAGGGTTTACTATGGTTGTTATTAACTGGTGAGGTGCCCACCAAGGCGCAAGTACAATCTGTTTCTCGTGAGCTAGCCCAACATGCCGACCTATCCTCGCATGTTGTAACTATGCTAAACAATTTACCATCAAACACCCACCCTATGTCCCAATTTTCAGCTGCAATCACCATTTCAAACACTGAATCTCTCTTCGCAAAAGCTTACGCACAAGGTGTACCAAAGTCAGTCTACTGGGAATATGTCTATGAAGATTCTATCAGATTGATCGCAAAGTTACCCACAATTGCGGCAACAATCTACAAGAACCTCTACAGAGACGGACAATCAATTGGAGCTATCAACTCTGAGAAGGACTGGTCAGCTAACTTCACCTCAATGTTAGGATACGATCAAAAAGATTTTACTGAGCTCATGAGACTCTATCTGACAATACATAGTGACCACGAAGGTGGAAATGTGAGTGCCCATACCGTGCACTTAGTTGGCAGTGCTTTATCGGATCCGTACCTGTCATTTGCTGCTGGAATGAATGGTCTGGCCGGACCTCTGCATGGACTGGCGAACCAAGAGGTGCTGACCTTTTTGATGAAACTTCAGAAAGAAATCGGAAACAGTTATACTAAGGACCAGTTGAAAGATTTCGTATGGAAACAGCTGAAATCCGGACAGGTGGTTCCAGGCTATGGACATGCTGTATTGCGTAAGACTGACCCCAGATATACGGCCCAGAGGGAATTTGCTTTAAAACATTTTCCGGATGATAATTTATTTAAGTTAGTTTCAGCACTCTATGAGGTTGTGCCCCCAATTCTATTGGAATTAGGCAAGGTTAAGAACCCTTGGCCAAATGTGGATGCTCATTCGGGCGCTCTACTGACACACTACGGTATGAAGGAGATGAACTTTTACACTGTCCTTTTCGGTGTGTCGCGCGCTCTCGGTGTCTGCTCGTCGCTTGTGTGGGATCGCGCCCTTGGTTTGCCTATCGAACGCCCCAAATCTATGACAACGGAGGGATTAATGAAACTCGTCGAAGCCGCTTGATTGGTTCTTAAGACTCTAGTTGATAGTCGCCATTGGTCTGAGCACATAGCATCCTACCTGCTGAGCGTCTACTCACATAGGCCCATTGGTATCCCGACAATGCGCAAGCAAAGGCCCAAGTATGAAGGGCGTAATAAACTATTATTTTCCATTCACTCGTCAATCAAACCATCCCAGACTAAACTTCGATATCTGTAATCGCCCTTCCGGAAACTCGATCTATCAACCCATTTCTCTCTATCACTCTGAATTGGCCAACCACTGTCATTCCAAGTGTCACGAGATTGTGACACTCTCTCGAGCATATTCTGCTTTCACCTATTCTATAATTCAGTAAAGTAGGGATTGCTCGTCTAGGACTAGGCACCAACTGAGGCCATATCTCATTCTCAATGAGAACCATCCCCTCAGTTGATATCCCTACATTTGTGATTGCTTCAGATGCGGAGACAGTGAGAGACTTTTCAAGCGTCCTAGGTTAGTTCAGGTTGTATCAAGGAAGAGATCAATTGAGAGAACCAAGAATAAACTGAGATGACGCACTAAGATTAAGTTCGGTGGAAAATCAATCAATTAAGAGTGCAACTTGTCGCATGACAATCGACATTGAGTCACATTCACTCCCTTAGATGGTGACAGTCTCCATGAGCAAGCCACGAGTAGCGGTGCACGTTCCAGCGTGTCTAGATGCCAGGTCGTGGTAGTGTGATAATATAGTTCGGAAGATACCGCCTCATAAGCCATGCTGAGTCCATGAGGCTAGCTCATGCTCACATTGACATGATCAACTACGTGCATACGAGATAGACTCGTCTGGACGCATAGACTAGAAACATGCGATCATCTAATCGTGAGTGATATTAACAACAGTTCTCGCACCTGATCTATGGATGTTCCAATGCGAACGCGCAAATTGATTGGCAAGAGAGGCGCTATATTCAATGTCTGAACGGTCGCATTTTTACTGCGGTTCGTTGAAGCACACAGTCTATGAAGAGCCCCGCAGATCGTGGCAAGCCAGCGAGTTTTGCTGTGGCGCCCACACACCACCTCACGCACAAAATCACAACAATGACTCGCTATTCCACAGATTATTATCGACTCTATCTCCTTTTATCTTCTCCATCGATACTCAACAAATTCCAGCTTAGCGATTCTTATTGGTAAAATTAAAATATAGCCTACTATACATTATATACGATTATATAATAAACCTATTCCTCAGTAGTGGAATTAAACCAAATAAGCCAATAGGATGTCCCAGCGTGTTATTGTTTACGGCGGTAGGGGTGCCCTCGGATCGGCAGCGGTCGCAGCATTTAGAAAACTAAAATGGGTAGGTAAAAGAGCTGGTATGATCTGGGGATATTTATCAGAAGGCAGAGAACTCTAACTAACATCTCTTTTCCATGCACAGTGGGTTCTCGCAATTGATCTCGAATCCACCGGTCCACACCCGGAAGTAGATAGTAGGATACTCATAAAAAGTGAAAATCTTTCCTCATTAGTTGACCAAGAAAAGCAAGTAGTCGAGGAGGCAAACCAAATCCTGGGGGGTGAGTTTTCCATCAAGCTTCAAACTTACTCTCTGTATGAGCACATAGTTAAAACATTTGCGCTAACAATATAACACGATAAACTGCAATCCTAATCGACAGGCAATAAGGTGGACGCCATCATCTGTGTAGCTGGTGGTTGGGCTGGGGGCAATGCAACCAGTGAGGATCTAGTCAAGAATGCAGATGCTATGCTTAAGCAAAGTGTGTGGCCATCCATCATTTCCACTAGGTTGGCCGGATTGCATTTAAGCGAGGAGGGTCTTATTGTGCTAACGGGAGCCAAACCAGCCCTAGAGGGAACGCCAACTATGATGGGCTACGGTCTAGCTAAGGCAGCTACTCACCAGCTGGTCAAGAGTATGGCGGCTAAGGGCTCAGGCTTGCCATCCACATCTGTAGCGCTAGCAATATTGCCTATCACACTGGATACACCGATGAACAGAAAATGGATGCCAAATGCAGACCACTCCGAATGGACACCTCTCGAATTTGTGACGAGCTTGTTCGAGAAATGGATCAAAAATCAGGAGCGACCCAAGTCAGGATCCCTAGTAATCGTAGATGGCCAAGATACAATTGTAGGAGATTGACTCTAGTCTACAATTATACACTAGTATGACGTATTTTACAATGGTAGGAATTCTTGGGACACTGAAAACATTACGAATGGAGTAACTAATCATTTCATATGCATGAGTAACATTACCACCCATGAGAAACACAGGGCACAAGAGATCAATTGGTGGTTCCGATTAGGTTTTTTTGTTGATTTGGATCAAAGCCGTCATTGACTTGTAACAATTAGTGGGTGATGTCCGCTTCTTTCATTCAATGTCAACTCATTGATTTTGCGGGCGGACTTACAATTCAATCTAAGGGGAACGAGATCACGGTTGTTGATTCTGCTGCTGTAACTGCTGTTGCTGGGCCTCCCTCCTGGATGCTTCCTGTAGCAATTCGACATCTACCTTATCCTCAGGCAATCCAACATATCGGACGACCGAACCCCGGATGAAACAATTTTTGACGCTCATTATATATGGGTGCTGCTTGACATCGGCCGCTCTGACGTTTGTCAACCGTATGTTGAGGAATTGATCGACACTGTGTAATGTTCCAATTAGTATGAGATCATTTTTGAGTTCTACAGAGACCTCGGTGTTACCTTCTACTGCCAAAGTCTTGAAGAAGGAATAAAAAAGCATTTCGATTTTATACAGCCCCTCGGGATTCTCCTAGGTTCCAATTTTGTCTTTACTAAACCTCACCAATTCAAAGGATAAAGGTCAATATCATAACAATTCGAAGTGATAACTGTACTTTGAACCAACTTCTCGGTTGCATATTTGTTTCTAGTGTGGCGATCTGATCGCACGTTGTATTTTCATGTTTCGTGTTCCTTCGCGAAATTCGGCACGAATTCGACGCACGCTTTGTGCCTCATTCCGCATCCAGTGATCGATCGAGAACAGGTTCATCACAACTGTGTAGCGCCCATTGGTGGGCCAAGAACTATGAGGTCCCTTGGCTAATCTAAAACTCTATGTCCCGGCCAGGGCAACCTTACCCCTACCAGACAAACATAAGGTGACTGCTGACACTGAGTTCAGTTCTGAATCGGTATTTTTATTTTGAGATTACAAGCATTCATCCATGCGACAATCAAGAAGGATCGTGATATTGGATGAGTCCGTAGTCGCCAGATATCATCCAGTCGCGTGGAAGCTCGTTATTATTGATCTTGGCGAAGATGTTGATATCCTCTATTCCAACAACAACATCCGCCTTGGTAGTTCTCAACGCAACAAGAGGTGTTGGCGTGAAATCTCTCAAGGCAGCCCTAAATGGAGTTAACATATGCCATTTTCTATCACCTACCAGTTTCCTATAGTTTAGATCTCCCTTGAATATGATCAGGCTCGACTCTTTCAAAACATCATACAACTCCTTTCCCTTGGAGGGCATTTGGGCGAAATCATAGGGTAGAGTCCAGAACTTATCTTGATGAATTTCCCAAAAGTTGGTGGCGAAGAAGCCTCTCCATTTCTCACCCAGCTCTCTTAGTGTTTCTTCCTGATCCGGTTTGGTCAAATAGTCAAGCAACCAATCTATATCCTGCTTCATTACATCTGACACAAACCAAGGCATCCTTTTGAGATGCAGTCTGAACTTTACTCCGCTGCCTCCATGAGAAATGGGACATAACATTAAGGTGAGGAAATGAACTAGACATAGGTCGGCAAATATCTCGTATCCGGCATTATCAGCCACGAGATCGATGTAGACAACTTTTTCATCTGAAAATGCCGAACGGACCCGATCCTTGATTGATTGGACTCTAAACCATAGCTCTGACATATTATCACAAAGTATATTCTCATGAAGACTATCTAAAGTGCTCCGTATGTCACTAAGAAGTTGTTGTGCAGGTACCTGATCAGCGCTCATGCCGCTGAGAGATAGATCACTCTTGTTTGCCCATAGAGAAAGTTGAACAAATAGGGCAAACTCGGTTCTTTCTGATGGATGAGAATGATTAGAAGCATCACAAGTAACCTTATCCACTTGCTTCAGATGGTTAGCCATGATAAGTATCTGCGGTAGAGATGATTTGCAAGCTGCTTGTTTCTGTTCGACAAAAGGGTCAAACATCTTCAGGTGCTTGGTCTGTAATGCGGCCTCCTTAATTTTTCTGTACAAATAACACTCCACTACCAACCAAGACGATTCAAACCATCGTGGTAGAGATCCATCTTCGAGTTTGTTCTCTTCAAGTGCTCGATTCCACTCCTCGATGTCATCATTAAAATACTCCAGCTCAGCAGGCAGATTTTTCACCTTCTCCAGAAAGTTTGCCGGTTTGTTGGTCTCAACGTCCTTGCGAAGCCTTGTGAGATGTGTGATGAAACTCTTGGCATCATTTTCAATCTCAGATATTTCCTCCTCCTTAGGTGAGCTCAAGGTTCCGCCGAATTTGTACAATTCTCGTCTTTGACGGTGTAGAAAATCTATAGTCTTCACGATGATAACAGGTAGGCGATCCTTGATTGTTTTATATGCGAAACTTGCCTTGTCCTGGGCGGACAGAGGTGGCGGAACTTTGATCTTTTGGCTCCCCATCTCGGTGGTCTTCTCTTCAACCTGAGCTCTTTGGCTGCAGATTGTACAGTTAACTGTAGGGCTGGGCAGCGTGTTGGATTGGATGGACAAGTAGAAGGGATATGGAGAAATGCCGGTAATTCACAGGGGCAAAGAATAATTTGAAGTGGTTGTAGTGTGAAGATTTTCCAGAAAATCACGTCGGATTGAGTTGAGCGTCCAACCTGCTGAAGCTCGTGTTCAGATTGTTGTGAAGTCATGCGCGTGGAGGCTGCATTGTGTTGCAAGTCCTACAGGATGAGGCTTGTGCTAGGCAGAGGCTGCCTGCCGAAACTTGTGCGAGGATAACCCCAAGGAGGCTGCGCTGTCTTCAACATTGGGACCTATGCTCCATCACAACATGATCCTCGGCTCATGCCTTGTAAGGTTGATCCGACTGTAAGTGATGCAGGCCAGCAGTGAAGCACCAGAGTCAGGGGAAGGCCCTGTCTGCATCGTATCGCCGAGGATCGCTTTGTGAGGGATCAGCCTCAATCTTATGCAATACCTTTGCAATCTTGTCAGATTGCCAGCAGTGGTTTTCAAACGAGGGCCAAATTTAAAGATATCAACTTCATCATGGTTCTAACGATGGGGTTGAAGTTATCCACCTTTTTGACAACTACTCTGGTCATATGGGTTGGATTCCAAGTGAAAACTTTTGGGACCACAGAAAGTAAGTTTCCTTCGCGTTCCTATCCTTCCTAAGCTAATGTAAATTGAGACCTGAGCCTAATAGAATCAAACTAGTTAATATTACAGTTAGCAATTCGCCAAAGATTGTCGACTTTGTGGATCGGCTGAACCATCCCGAGGGGACGAGTGCCACATTCACTTGCTCCATCGGCTCTGGAGAGTTGAGTGATTTGAAGTTCGAGTGGTTCAAGGATGATCAGAAAATTGTTTCATCAAATGCCAAGTACAAGATCACCATCTTGCCAGAGAACTACAACTCTATCCTGAGAATTGCCGATCTGAAACCGCAAGACTCGGCCACATACTCCTGTTTGGCCAAGAACCCATACGGACAAGACAAGATCTCCACGCAGTTGTTTGTCAAAGGTAAGATCGAATGACGGTAAATCGACCGTTTGCATTATTGTGAAAAATCCTAGTCTTACATCATCTCGATTTATCTTCACGCCAGTCCAACTAAAATGGATCGAGGCCCCTCCGTCGGAAGTGGAGGCGCGCGTCGGAGAGTCCTTACAGGTTCCATGCAAGGCGGGCGGGCAGCCCCCGGCGCTGATTGAGTGGCACAGGTTGCGATCGCAAGATCTCGAGTCAAGTTCAAATGATTCATATCTCGGGGGAGAGTTGTCCTTCAACTCTCTGAAGCCCAACGACACTGGCATCTACGAATGTCGAGCGAAAAATGGTATAGAAAAGGATCTAGTTGCACGTCTCAGCCTCAAGGTTTTGGGTAAGTAGCAAATGCCGATTGGTCAGCCCAGGTGATCTGTGATTGTACAAGACATGTGTGATAGGAAAAAAAAACATCAGGTTAATAAAGAAATAAATTATACTATGAATCAGAGATGACGCTCGATTAGTTCTGCAGACAGAGCTTTTTGTTTATTTGTCGTACAAGGACCCCCTCTTTATAGTACCGTAGCTTTGCTAGTAGCACCAGTGGGCGTCTACAACAATCTTAGCGCCACTCAGATCTCCCAGCTCGAGTTGTCATCTCAAAAGTGAGTTCGAAGCTCAGAACAAGCTCCGCTGGGCTCTTTATGTAGCCAGAGAACAGGCGGAGATAGAAAAAGCGTTGGAGAAATGGATGTAAACTTCGATGGGCAAACCCAGCCTCACATGATCCTCCGGTCCTACTCCTGCGAAGTCTGTCTTTCGTATCCAGTAGAAGTATGGAAGTATAGAGACTCTCTAAAATGGATAGACATTCAATGTGCGTCCATTTTTGCCAAGCTCAACCCCATTGGTCTGGGTTTCCCGCAGATTTGATAGAGATAGCGGAAATCTCGTACATCGATTGATGCGCGTCACTAATTATCTGACAGCCTGTTTGGCCATTCGAGTTCGAAGGTCATTCATCGGAATCGAAGTTTACTGGCCTGTTTCGGCCGAAAGGGAGTCACTGTTATGGACTTGGTGCAGTTTAAGGGGGCGCTGGCCATCATCTAAGAAATGTATCACATTCAAGGCGGCGCTCACAGAGAGCAGAGAGCGCGAGCTGTCAACACCAGTTATGGCCATCAGCTCAATTTGCTTTAATGAGACAGCTGAATTTCGCCAGTTTGTCCTAATTATTATTCAGCCTCCACTAGTTCACCACTGATTACCTTAGAGTCGCGCGTTTTTGTATTGGTTGCTTGGCTGCCAAGAAGGCGGCTGAAGCCAATTATGGTAGAATGGTTCGCGCTTTTCAGCCGAGTTTCCAGCTCCAAAGCTAAGCTAAGGCTCAGCAACGAGAGCTGGCAGCCCAAATAGAACAATACTCTATACAAACTCAGCCCTCACACTCACTCACTCACTTGCTCACTATCCAGCCCTTAGTTATGGAACTAATTTGCCCACTCTCTTTCTCTCTCTTTCGAGTGACCAAAGGCTGCTGGCCTTGGTGGGCTGATGCAAATGTTCGAAGGGCCAGGTGAGAGAATCGACGCTCTGGAATTAAGCTTCACATAGTTGCAAATTCAAGCATCTCTTCAGACGAGGGTCGTCAACACAATTTGGACCGATACTAAAACCGCGAGCCTTCTAGAGAGTGTCTACTATGTACTAGTGGATCCAGTTTCGATTAGTTCGATCGGAGGGGATTTGTCTGGCCACTTGGGAACTTGAATTGGGCGAACTTGAAATGAGGGAGAGAGAAAACTCTGCCGAGTTATGGGCAGCTTGTTTTCGATGTGCTCGTCTTTTGCATTGCCGCCTGGTCGTGAATAAAATGCAACAGTATAAGCATACAGTTGAGCATCATTCAGCAGATGTAATTACCCATCTTTGTTCAGGAACATTAACCTTATTCTCTGTTTCGAGCGGGCCAGTGTTATTGTTTGGCCCTCTTGTTCTCGTTGCATCTTTTCGCAATCGGAACAGCCAATCGGATTCGGGAACAGCCTCTCCTGTTGCCAACTTGGCCTTAGCCAGCCCTCAGCTCTCGGAGCTTGCATGCACTGGCGCATTCTCAGTTTACCTAAGCCTCGGAGCTAACTTCCCGCACTTTGGCCACCATGAGTCTCTGATGTGGTGTGCATTTGCTACAATCATGCAGACTTGCGAACCAGAAACAGTGCCAGCCAGCCAGCAACAGTGGCCCGCAATCGATCCTCAGCCCAACTGGCTGACTGGGTCATGCGTTGCTTCTCATTCGTCTTGCATGGAAGCAGATGGATGAAATTCAATGTCTGGCTGGAATGGAGCACAGAAGTGCCAGCCTGGAACTCTTTGGTTTTCCATAACGAGACGCAACAATCGTCAGCTCGATCCATGCACGACACTCTGCCGGTGAGTCAGACGTCAATGTTGAGCCTTTTGCTCGCTTGGCGAGCGAGCAAAGATTGCAAAAATTGCAAAGATCGCAAAGATCTCGCCTTTGGAAACTGTGTAGCGATCAAGAGATGAGATCTATGGCGATCGGTGAGCCGTTGCTCTAGTAGTGAAATTGCATTGCATGGATCATGCTCGATCAACAGTGCGACACCCACAGGTCCAAGTGGCGCACCAGATCAATCGGTCGACAGAGTCCCAGATAAATCGGAGCAATTGTCTCACGCCAAGCAGGAAGAGAGGCCGGCCGATGTGCGCTTCTCTGGCTGGCTGGCTTGCATGTTGCTTCAATGGGAAAGAGGAGATATGAAGAAATATTCTATTGCCTCGGGGCAAGTGATCACACACAAGCATGAGTGGAGAGGAAGCGGAAAATTGATGAAACTTTGGACTTTGATCACGCGGCCGCCCAGCAGGCGACGGACAGTCTCCAGGCGTGCGGGTGTGCGGCCTCGGTGGGCGTGGCCGGCCACTTCGCTGCAGGTGGGTGGGCGTCCCCCGGCACGCCGCAAGACCGAGGGCCAAGTGGTGGGGCGCGGAATGTAGCCAATGGCCGGGGGACGAGGGCTGCTGGGGGGCTGCTTGGGGGGCTGCCCGCCAGCTAAGGGCTAAGAGCTAAGGGCCGACTCCTTGCGGCCAAAGTCGAGGGGAAACAAAACGTTCCCCTCGACTTTGGTGCGCAAACCCAGCTGATCAAGATAATTTTGACGCGTAGTGTACGGCGGCGATGTGAAACAAATGGATCACAAACGAGTGCGCACATACACATACAGACTAATGCTAACTGGACTGTGTAACTGTGCAGGGCGCGCATCCAGCCGACTGGCAGCAAGCAAAAAGCAGCTCCATAGTCCATTTTTTGCTCCCCAGTCGACGAAAAAAGCAACCGCCACTCTCGCAACTCCGCCGGACTGCCACTCGGACACAGTCTTGCCTCTTCCTTCCGGACTGATTCTCGCCGTCCGAACGCGCCGCCCCTCCCGGCCACACCCTCTCCTCGGCCCGATCGCCGCCACTTCTCCCCCCGGCTTCTAGACAGTTAACGGTCCCTCCCAGCCCGCCGAGCTGCCTCCAGACGCCGGCGACGACCCGCAACCCGCCGGCCGCCCGTCTGGAGGGCACAGTTCGGAGGGTGCAGGAGTGTCTGGGGCTTGCGCAGTTCGCGTCCGAGTTGGAGTTGGAGTTCGAGTTCGAGTTGGAGGTGGAAAAAAGCCGCCTCGGACGAGGCTCAGTTCTAGCCGGCCGGCCGCAGTTCAAAAAGTGATCCAGTCGCCAGTCGGCATGTGTAACAAGTGTAAGTCTGTGTAAGTGCGCATTCGGCCATTTCCCACTCCACAGAGCAGGCATAGAGCAGGCACGGCGCAAGACGGCCAGACACCGACAGGCCGGCCGAGTTGAGTCGAGCCCACCATTCACTTGCCCGTGTCCAGACGAGCCAGAGAGAGACAGGCGAGCTAGTCTAGTGTGAAGCAGGCGGGAGTTTTGGGGTTTTCCAGGGGCAACCTGCGCGATCTGGGGATTGCACCTGTCTGGGCACCTGCGACGAGGGCAGAACTCGCGCGAGTCGGGGATATTCGCCCCAGTGTGCGCGCAACAAGTCGAATCAAGCCCTCCTGCTTGGGGCACACGAAGCGTTTGTTTACATGTATCAACAGGCGAAATCCCCAATCACTAGGCTGGCCAAATCAGCTGACCTGAAAATAAGCCCCGTCCAATTTTTCCAACTCCACCAGAGCGTTCACATGATCACAAAGAGGAAACTGCATCATTTCATTTGCCATTATTTTGCTCCTTTAGTCCTTCTCTAGTTGACAATAGTTTAGTAGCAGAGAGAGAGTTACTGTGCCGGTGCCAAGCGTTGGCTAAATTGTGTGTCCACCATGTGTTGGACAATTTTCTGCTGACAACTCATGCCTAAATGAAGCGGCCTGAAGCGGGCAAAAATGCCACATCACAGAAGCCAGCAAGCAAACTTGTTGTTGTCGTCCAAGAGCAAAAGAAGAAGGAGTGTTGTTGCACTGAGAGCTGTGCGAAATGGAAGCAGAAAAGAGCTGACCAAAGTGTGATTGGCAATAGTGAGTGATTATTGAGCTAAATTTGAGAAATTTCACCGCCAAAATTCTGTCCAATCATCAAGCCAGTGTGTGTCTGTTCCCCGAAGACAGTCTGCCCGGCCAAGGAAGGGCCCGCAATGCATGCGCCATGCCATGCAGTTGCTGGCGGGCCAGCGCAATTGTTGTACGCCAACTGGTGCCACAAACCGGCGCACACAGTCACTGGCAAGCCGGGGGAGCGACAGTGCGACAAAATGGAGAGCGACCTAAGGGGCGACCATGATGAGGAGGGGCCCGCAGAGTGGCGCTCGGCGCAGGTTGCAGTCTGCGGGGAGCAGCAGCAGCCTGTGCGCCATATGAGGGCGAGGAGTTGGAAAATTGAAGAATTGGATCAAGGAGAAGAGGCGAGGAGGAAGAGGCAAGAGTTGGAAATAGGACAAGACTGTGTGGGGATGGAAGCGAATCCCATGAAGGCGACAGAAGGCAAGAGGCGAAGACGAATAGGTGGAAGCGGGAGCAGAAATAGGAATAGAAGTAGAAGTAGAAGGCAAACTTCAAGGAGAAGAGAAGGGACAGAGTTGGAGGCAAATGAAGAAGAGGATGAAGATTTCAGCTCGTTGGACTTACGAACTAGAATAAAATTACTCCAACGGAAGTTGCATCCAAGCTCGAGGGTAGAATTTCCAGCTGTTGCAAGCGATGCTGCTGGTCGGCGCCAAGTGGACATGAAAGCAGAAGCTGAAGCTGAAGCTGAGGTGGAAGAAGAAGAAGAAGAAGAAGAAGCAGAAGTGGAAGTGGAAATGGAAATGCGAATGAGAATGAGAAAGCCAGTTGAAGGCGAGCAAGCCAAAGGGCCAACGAGCAGGCTGACGAATGAGGACGAGTTGTCGTGGACGGATTATTCAGTGTCGTCTGGCTCGCGCTGCTCGTCCCACAGCTCCCTGGCGTCCTCCTTGGCGCCTACACCGCCGCCCAGATTATCCTCGTTGCGCCAAGAAGAACAACAACAGCAACAAGAGTCGCCTGGCCAAGTTGTGTGTCCGCAAACGGACACTAGAGCACCACCACAGTGGTCAGCCGGCTGGAGAGAGGCGAGTGGCTTGAGAGAGGCGAAAAATCGGCCGCCGTCAATATCGGAGGGCTGCAAATCGGGTGATAATAACAATGACGGCCGAACGCTTGATACAAATGGACAAGGCACGCAAGTTGGATTAGCGTCCGTTCCGCACGCTAAGCTCCGCTTTTCGCCCTCCTCTTGCCGCTCCAAGTTGCTGGAGCAGCAGCAGCAATGGTTGCAGCAGCGGCTGGGGCAGCATTCCTCCTCCGACAGACAGTTGGCGGCTGAGGGGAGGCAAAAAGAGGCCGACTTCTCGCCGCCAGTGTGCCGTCAGTCCACCACCACTGCTGGCTGCCAGTTGCGAGACGAGCAGCAGAAGGAGGAGCAGGAGGAGGAGGCTCAGCGCCAAACTGGCAAGACCAAAGTGGGCTTTTTCGGCCACCCGTCGCCAGGCGGCCAGTTCAGTGATAGACTAAGGCAATCGGGCAACAATTGTTGCAGTTCTTGTTGCGCCGGCACTGAAAAGTGGCCCACTGACGACACGCTGTGCCCGGCCTCCTCCCTCAGTTGCTCTAACGGCAACAGTTGTTGCTTGAAGCGAGCGCCGCCCAAGATGACAACAGCCTGTTGCTGGAACGCGCGGCCAAATATGGAGTCCATTATGGGCTCCGGTTACGATTTCGACAACGGAGGCAGGAGAATTGGCGAGCCGAATGAGGTGGAGATGGAGCAAAAGGAGGAAAAGGGAGATGCAAATCAATTGGTGGGCAACATTTGGCAGGAAAACATGCGCCAGCCTTGCGGGCCGACAACTGTGTGCGGCCCACCAGTTGTCTGCAGCGACTGGCAAAGCACGGCCGCAAGCACAGCGCCCGCTGCAACAGGCGGCCCGCAGCAACAGAGTGGCCACTCGCGGCCGCAACAAATCACCGCCGGCGCCACTCTCTTGGGCGCCGGCCCAATCGGATGGGCCACTGCCAGCGCCAAGCAGGAAGACTCGCAGGCGCCAGTAGTGCGCCAAGACGCCTGTGCCGCCGGCCCACAGGCGTCCGAGATGGGCGGCCAAGTGGCGGCCGCGTTGGCCGTTGGAACTCGGCGCAATCCGGCGGCCAATTTGGACGAGCTTGGCCCGTCCAGTGCACGCCAGCAATCAATCACCAAGGCAATCCAAAGACAAGAGCAATTAAGGCGCCAACAATTGCAAAAGCAGCACCAACAGCAACAGCAAGAGCAACAGCAAATTCCCTTAGCCTCGCAACTCTTGCCCGGCCGCCAATTCGGCCAACCACCGACACACTCGAGCGTCATTCTCTTGGCCCAGCCACCACTGGCCAGCGAGTTCCGCTCGCCCATTCAGCCCGCCGGCCACCAGCAGACACTTCCGGCCCAAGTGGGCAAAGTGTTGTTGGCGCCGCCGCTTCCGGCCGCTCGTCAGAGCATGTTCCAGCAGCAGCAGCAGCAGCTGCTCGTGGCTGGCGGGGCCAAGAGTTCCAAGTTTTGCGCCGCCGCTAACAAATTGGCGGCCGCCGGCCCGGAGCTTTGGGCTGGCGTTCAACCTAAGGTGCAGCCGGCCAGATGCTCGCCGGCGAACAGGAGCCAACTAAACTCGATCTCATCCACCTCGCTCTCAAGCATTGCCTCCACACTCTCGTCGCAGTCGTCCAACTCGTCGCAGGGCTCGCTCGCCGCCACGAGGCAGCCCTGCGGACATCTCACTTTGGCGCGGGTGCCCCAAATTGGGCCGCCGCCAAGCAGACCGCCGCCAAGCGTGCCCACTGGCCAACAAGTGGCCGGGCGCCCCGGAAGGCAGACGAGCGGCGCGCAGCAAGACAGCAACCGACCCACTGGGCCAACAAACCCAAGCTCAAACTGTGCCAAACAACAAGCCGATGTGAAGGGAAGCAGTTCGAAAAAGGTAAGTTTTTTTATTCGGCTGTCATTTGAGTGGAACGATTCGACTCGAATGATTCAATTCGAGCACTTGGCGTTGCCTGTTTGCAACAAGCTGCACCTTGTTGCTGGTGGGGTTTGTTTACCAAGGAGTTTCACTTTGCGAATCATAGATGGCGCTGCGGCGCGGGCGGAATTTTGCTTGTGGCCGCGGCTGCACTTTTGCGCTTTGCTCGCGCATGCGGCCAGCCAATCCTGCACTTTGGGGCCTCTTTGTGGGCTCTTTTGGGTTGAAAACTTTGGCGCCCAGAGCAAAGTGATCCAGTGTCAGGCAGTGGTGCGAAAGAGTTGGACTGGAGTCTGGACGCGAGATTGGCAGTTTCGACTTCACTTAGTTCGAACTCTCGAACGGTCGAACTAAGTGGCCCCGGCGAGAAGTGGAGTTTGCAGTTCAACGAGAGTGTTTTCCCCAGTGTCTGGTGGGCCAAGAACCAAGTTGAAGAGGCCAAAAAGCGGCCGGAAGCGAGACAGCAGCAGCGGAAGTGGGAAAAGAAGCTTGAGAAAAGGCGAAGAGGGCGAGTTGGAGGACAGTGAAAAGTGGGCGAGTTGGAGGACAGTGAAAAGTGGGCGGCTCCTCTGGGAAGGGGAGCAGAAGAGAGTGAGTGGAAATGCTAGTCTATTTGTTGTTCATATTTGCCTGCGGTTGGTGTGTGTGCTGGTTGTTGTTCCTCAACTACCAGCAGTACTCGAACGACTCGAAACGGGCGTCAGTGCGTCGCCGGCGAAGACTGAAGCTGAGGCGCAAACAGGCGGCCTCAAAATTGGCCAATTGCCAAATTGGGGGCCCAACTCTGCTCGACCTTGATGTGGAGGCCAACACTTGGAGGCAGCGAGACTGTCTCGTCGAGCGACAGTCTGCGGCCGCTAGCTCGATGGTTCTCGTGGAGCAGCAGTCAAATGGGGCCCGGAAGTCGTGCTTGATGTCCGGCGACAAGTGGGCGGGGCTGGTGTCTGGCGCGGGCGAGCAGAGTGGGTGTGTGGCGAGCGGCGGCGACCGTGGAGGGCAGAGGTTGGGCCTGGAGCTGGACGAGGGCGAGAACTTGGACGAGGAGGCGCTGGACGAGGAGGAGTACCTGCAGGAGGAGCTCGAGCTTGAGGAGGAGGACGAGGAGCTGAGGGTCCAGCCAGGCGAGCACGCCACAAGCTGGCCAGCCGGAAAAGAGTGCACCTGTTCGGCTTCCGGTCGGTCGGGCGCTCTGCTGCGTGGGTGGCCGGCGGACGAGGGCGAGTGCAACGAGTTCGAACCGGAAGCGGCGAGCGGTGACGAGCTGGGCCCAAGTGAGTGCGAGTGGCCGGTGGTGAAGCTGCAGGAGAACCCGCTGAACTTTTGCCCACTCGGCCAGCAAGAGCGCCAAGAGAGGGCGACCATTTTAGGTGCAGGCCTTCAAGCGTTAGAGACAAGCTCTGGCCAGATTGAGGCCAAGTTTCCACGAACGAAAAGCAACGGCGACTTGAGCAAGCTCGACGCTGGCGAACAGCGAGACAGTCTCGAACAATTGGGCCCATTTGGCCGCCAGCCGAGCCAGTTGGAAGAGATTTCGGCCGCCAATCAGGCGCCGGCCTCATCATCATTAAACCACGACAATGGACACCACCACCACGAAGTCGAGCAGGATAATGCCCAGCCGGACGAGTCGAGCGTTGTCGAGCGACGTTCGCGACTGTTTTCGCTGTCGAGCGAGCAGCTCGATCGGCGGGCGGCCATCAAATTGGTAAGTCTCCAGAGAGAGTTTCTCGTGCAATCAGAGCGAGAGAGACTGGATCGAGTTTGGGGCCAAATCTCGACTGGTTAGAGCAAAATGAGTGGAGCAAAGGCACTCAATTCAGGGCGCTTTTCGCCCTGAATCCTCAGGCGTCGAAACTGGGCGGCCTTCATTGGATTTGATCGAAAGATGGAGAGCACGAAACAAGTGTTTGGCTGTCTAATTGCCCGAAAGCGGCCCGAATGAGATTGTTCCAAAGCGGCAAGGAGAGAGCGCCCTAGAAAGGCCCAAATGGGGTCACGTTCATCACTGGCTCTCATCCTCTGAGCTCGGGGCGTCCACACAGTCTTGAGCTCGCCCGCCGGCCTCTGGACTCTTAGGTCTGGGTGGAGAGCTCTGTTTTGGCAAGCTCACTGGCTCGCTTGCCAAGGGCGAAACGTGACCCATTGGGCGAGTGGTTGGCCGAGTAGTTTGGGGCCAAACAATGTGGGAAAAAACAATGACTCGCCGGCGGCATTGGGCCAACAATCTGGCCCAATGAGACAAACTAGATTGTTTAGATTTGGTGGCGCCTCTCGAGCGAAGCCGCAAATCAGGCCCAACTTGCATTGGCTTGGTGGCCCTTCTCTCTGGCTCCGCCTGTCTTGGCGCGCGCGTCTTGCCATCGAACCAGCCCTCCAACGAGCTAGCCCAAAGAGGCTCCAGTGGGGCGGCAAAATTGGGCACGTGCGCCTCAGAGTTGGCCTGCTGGTGCCAAGTGGCTGCGGCAAGCCACTGGAGTCAGTCGGCGAGACTTGCCCCCCGTTTCATCTCATCTTATTCCATTCCATTTCATCTCATCCGATCCCGTTTCATCTCATCTCATCTCATCTCGTCTTGTCTCATCTCATTTCGGCTCCACTCGAGCCGCCTTCCACTGGGGGCGCATTCCATTTGGGGCCACCTGACAAAGAGTGGGCCGCCGCCTATTTGTCCAGCGGCACAATGGGCTCAGTGCCGGCTCGCTCGAGTGCGGCAGACTAGAACCTCAGTGGCGGCAAGTCGTTGGGACAAAAATGGCCCAAAATGGGGCCAAAACGAGCGCGACCTCTCAAGGTGCACCCACTTTCACCCCAGTCTCACCTGGGCCACTCGTGGTCGCCATTAATCATCCCAAGCGGCTCGCTCGCAAGCTGGGCGCTCTAGACGAGTGTTGGCCTGGCCAAATTAACAATGCCAAGCTTGTGGACGAGCCAGCCAGCCGGCCGCTCTCTTTGGCCCCAAGGTGCAAAATTCATTGCTCCCCCTTGAGCGGAAATGGGCCCACTTTCTGAGCCTTTTCTTCCTCCAGCTTCCCCAAGCTTGCCCGCCGCCAGACCAAAGCGCCACAAACGCCGATCCAGACGAGCTTCGGTCGAGCTGGGCCACACACGCCGAGCTGGCCGCCTTCGAATGGACTCATTTCGGCCGTTCGGCTCATTTCTCGCCGCTCGCGCTCTCAACAAAACTCCCCTCATAGCAAGTCTCTGGAACCACGCTCTTTGGGAGCCAACTCTTTGGCCCCCAAAGAGTTGGCTTGGCCCAAGATCGCTCCCAAGAGAAGCCCAAGAGAAAAGGCCCACACAATGGGCGCTGGGCCGGCCGGAAGTGGGCGGAATCGTTCGATTGAAAGTGGGCCAAGCTGGTTGGGAGTTGGCGTTCTCGGCGTGCTTGAGCAAGAGGGGACAGTCGTGGGCAGGTTTGTGTGCAGTGACAGTGGTGGGCCGGAGCTAAGGGTTGCTGAGAGTCAGTGGAGGCGAATGGGACGGCCGCCAGAGGGAAGGGCCGGCGAGTGGGGGAGGAACCGTTTTCACTTGAGTGCGGCAATGGGCCGAGCAGGAAGCCAAGTGAGTGGCGGCCGCCGGGAGGCAACGGCGCCCCCCAGACTGTCCCTTTCTTTCCACCCTCCTGCCTTCCTGTGGGCGGCTCGCTGGCACCAAGTTTGCCGTCTCGCCGGCGCCAAGTTGAGCTTCCAACTGGCGCCCAACAGACCCATTTGGCCAGCCGCCCACCGGGCCCCAGAGACTGGCGAGGAGGCGCCGCCGCCAAGATTTAATCTCTGCCCAGCCGCGCCCAAGCCCCTGGGCGCAGATCGCTTTTTCGGACTCTCCAAAGGAAAAGTCCAATGGGGCGCCCCTCGAGAAGCGCCCCTCGAGAAGCGCCCCCAGAGCAATGGACTGGCCGTGGCGAGCCGGAAGGGGCGCTCTTTGGCGCTGGCGGCCAGTTGGGCGGCCAGTTGGGCGGCCCAACGAGTTGGCAATAAATGGGGCGCGCAGTTTTCAACGAGGGGAGAATGTCTCGTGCACTTGTGGCCGAGTTGCGTGGTCGAGCTAGTGTAGTGCAGTGTAGTGCTCTTCACGCAGAGCACTGGTCTGTCTGCAGACAGATGCGCGCAGACTAGCACCGCCGCCACTGGTCCGCCGCCACTGGTCTGCCGCGGCGACTTGCCACTTGCGGCTCGATGGCGCCCGTTCGGCCCCACTGGGCACAATGAATACAATTAGTGCGCCGCTGATGAGCGGCCCATGTTGAGCGGGACTCGCTCATCAGCGGTGGCGGCGTGTCGTGTGACGCCCACTGGCTCGCGAAGAGGAACAGGAAGAGGCGTCGCTGGCAGGGGAGAGGCCAACTGGAGTGAGCATTGTGGCGCCAATTTGGGCCGGACGTCACGTAGTGTGAAACAAGCCAACAAGGAGGCGAGGCGACACTCGAATTTGGGGGCCGGATGAAATTTGAACACTGTCTGCGTGAGCTGGCGCGTGATGTGGCGCCTCTTCCGTCCAGGCAGCCTGGTGTGTGGCCAGCCGGCGGCCTTGGCGCTCTGGTCTCGCCGCGGCGCCGGCTTGTGTGTCAGTGTGCGTGTGTCTGAGCGTGCGTCTGAGCGCGCGTCTGGGCCCAATCGAAGGGCCATCAATATTCGATTATGCCCAGCCAAGCAGAGCGCCCCGCCAAGAGCCTGGCGGCGAGACAGGAAGTCGTGGTGGCGTCTGTTGTTGTTGTTGTGTCTGTTGGCGCGAATCCTTTTCGGCTCCATGCAAATTAGACGCACCCAGACCTTTGCAGACTGTCCCCCGAGCTTCTTCTGTGTTTCTGCTCCCTTTTGCCACCAGAGAGCCCGCCTCCACTCGCTCGCTGCCCTCCAGGCTCCAGTCTCCAGCTTGCCACACTCTGCCGCTGAATCTGGACCGAGTGGGCGCCAGCAGGCACGCTCAAAAATGCCCCCACCCTCAGGAGGCTCTCGCGGCCGGCCGGAAGTGGGCCAGCTCGCCATGTTTTGGGCCTTTTCTCCAGAGGCAGAGGCGGAAGTGGAGGCGGAAACGGCCCAGCGCGTGCGGGCGGCTATCACGTGTTCGCTTATCGATCGACCGATCAATCAAGCCGGACGCAAAGGGGGAGCCCCACTCGCCTAGCCCGCCTCGCTCGAGGGCTCAGCGCGTGGCGGCCGTCCAGCAGCTCGTTGGCCTGCCCGCCGGCTGATCTCGCCAGTCCGCCGGCCACTCTGAGCTGGGCGGCCCTCGAGTGGCGCCAAGCGGCCCGGCTTAGCAACTAATGAGCCGGCGTGTCGGGTGGTCCGCCAGTGGAGCAGTGCAGTGGTACTGCTCCACCATAAGCGCCCTTAGGGCTGAGAGGCTGCGGGCGGCGACGCCTAAGCGCCGGCGGCCTGTTTGTGGCAGGCAGACCTGGCCGACGGCGGTTGGCGCCCCGCAGTCCACTTGCGGCTTGCTGTCTGAGGTGCGCCAATTCCGCCGGGCTCACTTTCCGACCGGCAGGAAAGCAGCGCCAAACGGTTGCAAGTGCCCTTCGGGCCAATACTTGCAAGTGGGGCCAATTTTCAGCTCGCTGGCCAGCCACTTGGCGAGCCAGCCAGCCAAAGAGCGGCATCAGTTTGCGGCCCGAGCGCCAAATTGGCCGCCCCCATTTGGCGGCTCCGATTCAGCAAGGGCCTCCATTTCAGCCCAAATCGAGACTGAAATGCTCTCTCTCTCTCTCTCTCTTCCGCTGAGCTTGGGCACCGAAAGCCCATCGGCCAGCAAGGCGACCTTATTAACGGGCTCCAGGTGCTGCTCGGCCGCGCTCTGCCCGAGCGGGTTTCAATTATTATTGAGCCCCGCGCGCCAAGCTGGGCCCCGCGGCCGCTCGTTATTGTCTCCTCGAGCACTGGGGGCTCAAATTCCGCCGACCCTCAGGGCGCGTAATCCCGGCCGCCCAACTGCAGTGCCGTTTCCGCCGCCCTCGCTCAGGCTCAGCTTGGGCGCCACAAGAGAGCAGCCGCAACAACAACAACAAACACTAGACACTAGAACAGAAACCGGAATGCAGAAATCCCACCAGGCCCACACACGCGCGCACTCTGGCACATGCATTAGCCCTTCCCCTTCGGATGATATAGCGACGCAAACCCGCACAACTGCGCCCCCGGCTTACGTCTGGCTGGGCCCTTCTTGATCTTGTTTCGATTCTCCAGAAACCGACGCTTGACGAGCCACGCCGGCCAGACCGAAACGGCAAGACGGCGCCAGAATATCGAGCCGCCGGATCAGACGCTGCAGTTGCAGGCGCGCCGCTCGCTTGGGAACTCGCTTCCGGCGCTCCAGGCCAAGCAAAGCTCGCTCTCTGCTCTCTGCCTCTCGCACGCTCGGCCAGTAAAGGAGATTTGTTGGGCCCACGCGCCAGAGACACTCTGCGCCATCTCCGCCGGATCGCCTTCGGGCTCCACTCACATCCGGCCGGCAAGACCAGCAAGGCCGCCCAGCAAGGCCGCCCAAGAGCCGCCGGGCCGCAAACGGAAATTGCCCACTAATGAGTGAGGCGCCACCCCCAGAACGCGACTCTTCGACTCCATTTCATCCGCGAAAATCTCGGCAGCCGTTGCCATTCTCTTATCTTTCCAATTGACTCGTTTCCTTTCACAGAAAGTTCCCCCCCACTTTCTCCGTATCTCTGTCGCCTCTTCCTATCACTCTGCCTTTTCCGCCCGCTCCTCTCGGCTAGCCAACTTGGCGCCCTTCCGCTCAAAAAATCCGCCCGACTTTCCACCCGAAAGGTCGGCCGCTGTCCAGCAGAGTGCACGAGCGGAAACGGCCAAGGCTGTGCAGCTCGTCGGCGCTTCGGAGCGCTTGTTTGGCGGCCCAAAAGTCTGGCTGCTGGCAAACAGAGAGGCGCAATTTCTGCAATTTCTGTCTGTCTGTGTGCACAGTCTGTGACTAGCTGTAGTCTGTGACTGGCTGCAGTCTGTGACCGGCTCTGGTGCAGCAAATAGCTGCAGTTGGCGGCGCCCAAACGAGAGGGCCGCTCCTTCTGGCTGGGCGAAAAATGGCCCGCAAACAGTTGCCGGCGGCCCATTTTTCCAGCCATACTTTTGGGCGCATATTTTGCCACAACAAATCCCGAAAAACGAGCATCATTTTGCAGCCAAACGCACCTCAGCACCAAGCGAAGGCAGTGTGAGAAAGAAACAAAGTTACAAAGAGTTGCACTTTGTTGCGAGCTGAGCTTGCAGCAAATGTCGCCGCCCAATGTTGTTATTCGAATTGCTGCTCTGCCTTTGCCTCGCCGAATGGGGCCAAATGGGCCCCCTGGCAGCCAGTTGTTTGCCGACAAAACTGGAAGAGGCAGTTGCGCCAGTGGCAGTTCCAGTTTGCTGGGTCCCAGTTGTCGGCTGCTGCTGAGGAGCCAGTGGTTTGGTGGTTTGGTGGAGCTGGTGGAAAATGGTTGAAAATGGCGCAAAATTTCCACCATTCCCCAGCAGCAATGTTTGACAATCGCCGCCAGCACAGAAACAAATTGGTGCCCCTCCCAACCCGCTGCCTCCCCTTGGGGCCCGGCGCTAAGCTCGAGTTGGCCTCCATTTTCTCTTTGGCCCAGTCAGTCTGCGGCAAGCTCCCTTTCGGCGCCCCCTCGCCAACTGGCCAGCCTGGCGCCCAATCGATTGGCTGCAAACTGCGCCGCCATAATTCATCCTCGCCGCTCGCTGTCTTGCTCGAGGCCCACTGACTGCGGTCGACCTTGGCCAGACACAAAGTCGCACACGAAGAGCGCCCGCTCGTTTGCATGCCAAGACGCAAATGGGCAAATGTTGGCGAGCACAGTTCCAACAGACCGAGTGCAGCCGAGGCAAGAAAGGCCACAGACAGGGGCCAGAGAGCGGCCGCATCTCTCTGGCCGGCCGATCATTAGGGGCGATTATTTTCATTATCATTATCATATCGCCAGAGCTGCCCCTCCGCTCGAGTGGGCCGCCCGAGTGGCCGTCTGGCAAGCTCGCTCGAGGCCTGTCCACTGGCTGTGGTCAAGGCAAAGGGGTCGCATAGGGACGAGCCACTGAGCTCGCTGCAAGTCGGGCCAAGTGGGCGTGTGGCCGGCATACAAGTTGACCAATGCGGACAACTGTCTCAGGCGGAGCTCCAGAGCTGAGCGGCGGGCGCTTTATGTGGCCCTCGGCTTGTTTTGATGGCTTTTGGTCGGCCGCTTTCCGGCCGATCGAATTGAAGTTGGGCCACTCGTTCTCGTGCGCCCACCAAGAGCACTCCAATTCGGCTAACTGGGCGCAGGAAAAACAACTCAGACCATTTCCAGACCCAACTCAATGGCCTTCTCCTTCTTCTTCTTCCCTTTCGGCTTGCCACTGGCGAGCTCGCCACCGGCAAGCTCGCGCCCAGACACTCACAAGTGACCTCTGCGGCCGGCCAGCTCATTCGAGCGCCACTCAAAGGGCCGCCGCACGCGACCACCGGCCATTGGGGCGCCCTTGGCGACTTGCCACTGTCTCGGCGACTTGGCACTGTCTTGGCGACTTGGAACTGTCTCGGCGAGTTGTCGCCCAGTGGCCGCACGTCCGAGTTGTTGGTGAAAAAGGGGCAAAAAAAGGGCAAAAAAGCTGCGAGGGAGAAGCTGTGAGAGCTTAGCTGCGGCTTTCTCTTGGCTGGCCTGCAGCTTCTGGTCAGCGGAGACCACTGTCTCCGGCGAGCTCGCAGCCAGAGGGTGGCGCTGGCCAAGTGTATTAATATTAATGTTTGTGCTTCTCACTTGCGCGCTGGAATCCAATTGTGCGCCGGACGATCATCAAACACTTGTCCTTTGTCGCTGGGCCCCCCAAAAGGCGCCCTTCGGGGCCCGTTTCTTTGCTCTTTTGGCCGTTTCTCCTTCTCTTCGGGCGCCCACTCGGCTCCACTTGGGCCCCAAGCGAGTCGCCCTAAGCTCGGCCGCCGCTCCACTGTCGCAGAAGCCAGAGGGCGGCCAGCTCGGCGCGACAGCTCGGCCGGCGGTCTTGTTTGGCGCCGCCCAAAGCAAACGACAAATTCAATCTTTGGGATTTTCCGCCCTGGCCAGTCCACACAGCCCAAGCAGAGTGGCCGCAAGTGTCCCCCAAGTGCACGCCACTCGGCTGGCCACTTGTTTGTTTGGCTCGGCCCACTCGCGCTCGCCGGCGTTCCCAGCGGGCGGCCATTAATCAAGTGCAGCGCCTCCCCCGAAAGGCTCCCCTTTGGCCCCGGAGGTTGAACGGTAGCCGTGGACTGTGAGCGGCCAGTGGCGAGCGGCAGCCACTGGACGGCACGCACTCGCACGCCACTTTGTCCCTCGGCGGGCGGCCCACTCGCGCCCCTTCTGCCGGCCACTTCCGGTGCCCCTTAGCTGCGGGCGAGGCTTGTCTGCGGCCGCCGAGGAGTGTCTCGGATTGGAGTGGATTTTTCCAGCTCGCACGCACTGGTAGCGCCCGCCGCTCGGCCTTGTGTGCGTGGGGCCGCCAACAATGGACTGCCGGCCACGCTCCAGGCTAATCAATTTCCGCCCGCATTGTTGGCCCCCCGTCTGTTGTTGTTGTTGCTTGCGGCCTTGCTTGAGGGCCGCCCTTCGAGACTGGACCCCAAACACTTGCACTTCCACCGGCTCTTAACTCTTGAGGGCTCTGCAGAAGAGGCCCAGAGCAGAGGGTCAAGTGGGCGTGGGTCTTGGACGCTTGCAGTCTGCAGACTCCCTGGAGAGTGGCGCCCATTTGCGTGCCTCTTCCGGCAGCAAGCCGGCCCACTGCAGGGCCACTGCTTGGGCATTCTCGGTTCTAAGCAGTGCTCAGTCTGCGGGGCATTTTCGGGCCAAAACGGAGACGCCCACAAGCTGCGAGTCGCCCCACAGGCTGACCAGTGGCGGCCGAATGCGAGTCTCGGCGGATTCAATTAGCCGGCAGCCCAAGTTCGAACGGTGAGCGCCGGCGAGCGACACTTGAACTTGGGCTTGAACTTGGGCGCCAGACTTCTGTTAGTTATTCTCTGGTCCATTCTCGAGCACTTGCGTGCCGTTCGGCTGATTGGGCCGAGTGCTTTTTCCATTGGCTCCTCCATTGGCTGGCTGAAAATTGGCCAACCTTGAGGCCGGCCGGCCGCCAAACGGGAGCTCAAAGGGGCCCAAAAAGCGGCCCAAATGCAGCCGGCTTCTCGTTTGGAGGCGCCTCCAACGAGCAAAAGAGCGCTGGGAGACTAGCAGTAGCAAGCAGTGAGCATAAAACACGCCAAGCGAGGCCGAAGTTTAGCTCTCGACGAGCCGCAGCTAAGCTGCTGCGGTGTCGTGTCGGCCGAGACTCTCTCTCTCGTGTCTCGTTCTCGTGCGGCCGCCGACAAGTGGGCGCGAGTTTGCGCGTTCGCCGCCCATGTTCGCCAGTCTCGCCAGTTGGCCAGCTTGTGGGCCACTCGCCCAGAGGCGCCACCACCTCGCCAGTGGTCCCGCTCCGCCAGAGCGGCGAGCTTAGGGCGGCCCAGCTCGGTGGAAGCGTTGGCGCCAAGCGTGGCGGCCTAAGCGCAGCGAGCTGGCCAACCAGCCTGCCAGTCGACAGGGATGATTAACGAGCTCCTTCTCGAGTGGATTGATTTTTCTCCCCAAGCTAAGGGTCGCTTGTTAGGGGGTGATGTTGGCGCCGCCGATGGCCATTAGCGTGGGCCACAGAGCTTGGCTGTGGCGCCAAGCGGGGCGCAAGCGTTCGATTATCCCTCTCTTGGCGCGCGCCTCTGCCTCTGGGAGCTGGCCGACGTCAGTCTCAACTCTGCATGCTGCTTATCGGGCGGCCAAAAGGCCGTCCGCCTGGCCAAGAAGGCGCCAAGACGGGCGCGAGTGGCCCGTTTCGACGCCAGATGGCGCCCCTGCAGCGCCCGCAGACTGCGAGCCGCAGACTGTGTGCGGCTGTGCGGCCACAGTGCTCCAGTTGGCCCGTTGCGCTGCACACACAACAAACGCCGTGCAGCGAGCGGCCGCGATGCAAAGGAGTGCACTTTTCTCCGCGCAAAAGTTAGGCCAATTTTTCCAGGTTAATTTGCCCAACCTTATCTCTCGCCTCGCCAGCACGACCACCCTGGGCGTCCAGCTTGGCTGACCGCTCGTTTGACCACCTCGAGTGTGGTGCTGGCGGGCGAGCCGCTCGGGCCAGCGACACTGAGGACGAGCCGCGAGGGGCAATGAAATGGGAGGGCGAAATTGTGGAAGAAACTGTTGTGGCAGAAATTGTGGCAGAAATTGTTGTCCACTTTGAATGGCAGACTTTCTCACTTGGACAGTTTCTCACACAGACTAGCTCGAAGCCAGTTCAGTGCCGCCCATCAGCGGAGTTGGTCGACCTAGACACTGGCGGCTTGCTGTGAATGGAACTGCTGTGAGCGAGCCGCTTGGAGCTGTCTTCAAGTTGAAAGTGAAAGATAAAGCCCCACTCGAGTGGGCCAGCAAGCTGGCCAGATGATACTTATCAATTGTGAAAAGACTTCTTAATTAAGGCACGCAAATGAACAGTTGGAGAGTGAACAGTTGAAAGTGGATTGGACAAGACTGGCGCTCGTTTGTTGGCGCCGTTTTCTCTCATGTGCCTTTGGGCTTGGATTTGGATTCGGCTTTGGGTTTGTTTTCTTCTTGTCTCTCTCGCTCTCTGGCCTGAGCTCTTTTGCCTTTCCCTCTGGCTTGGCCTTAGCTCTGGACTTGGGGATTTGGCCGAGCAGAAAAGCTGGAGGGCCGCCCCTCGTGATTGGCGTGGCGTCTTGCAGGGCGCACATTGAACTTGGCCGACAAGGACACACAGCGCCCCACTGCGCGCACAGTTCGAGTGTCACTCACTCGCTCGTCCACTCGGCGCCCACTGGGCCACAACTCGCCCCATCTGGACACACTCCAGAGCAGCAAGGGGGCCGGAAGTGGCGGCGCAAGTGGGGACGAGAAAAGGTGGACTTTGAGCGGGAGGACAAAGCAGAATGGGAGAGTGAGATCGGGTTTGAGAGTGAGAGAGCAAAGGAGAGAGACTAATTAATCGGCTTTGCATTGCCGGTTGTGTCCCTGTGTGTAGCTACAATCTCATTTGGGCGAGAGATAGAGAAAAAGTGGCACAACAAACAAGATAGAAAGCAGATAACTGTCCAAGAGAAACTGTGTAGTGCGACACACACACAGACACGCGCGCGCCACTCAAAGTCGCACACACTGACAGCCTGCGAGCGAGCAAAGGACACTTGATGTTTTTCTCCCTTTCTCTTGGCTTCTTTTCAATCTAGATTCTGCCTGTTCCTGTTTTTTTATTCCTATTCTCTCCTCTTATTTTAATCCGCCAACAAATAAGACGGCCGACTCAATGCGATGAGACAGCTAGAGACGAGATGAAGTGAGGAGAAGTAAAGTAAAGCGAAGTGAGGTAACTAACTAAGGCGAACTGTGAAGGGAATTGAAGAAGAAGTGGATTGGAGTGGATTGAAGTGAAGTGAAATGAAATGAAACGAAATGAAATGAAATGAAAGGCCTAATTATGTAATCAGAATAAAATTTACCCGCCCGTCTGATTGTGTGCTAATTTAAGCCTCTCCCATCGGCAACTCGGTCCACTCTGGTTAGCGAGAGAGTCTGTCTTTCTACACTTTAGAGAGTGTGTGTAGAAACTGTAGACTGTCCATCAGAGTTTCCTGAGCTCTAGTCTCTGCCAGTGTGGGGGCGCTGTGTGTTTGGCCGACGAGAACTAGCCAGTTGGGAACAAAGAGAAAGAGAAAGTGGAGGAAAGGAAAGTGAAACTTGGGAGAAGAGTGAGTGAAATAAGAATGAAAGTGGATTTTTCTTCCACTCACTTGTTGCTTTGTCTTTCGTCTTTCGTCTTGTCTTGTCTCCTCGTTCTCTCTCTCTCTGCTTCTTTTTCCCTTTTTGCAGCCCCTTTTTGCAACGAAGGGCGAAGGGCAGCAAATTGCACTCACAGAGCTCAGCTGACGCAAATGGGCGAGAAAAGTGGCCACCAAACACTGCCTCTCGTTGCACTGGTCTGCTCGTGTTTGCCGGCCTCTCAACAAGTCTTGCCAATTGTTGAGAGGGATGAAAAGGAGAAAAAGAGGCTCGGGTGGTGGAGAATGGCCAATGGAAGAAGGCAGGAGAGAGAGAGAGAGAGAGAGACAAGGATAAACGAGCAATTGGAGGAGAAATTCATTACAAATTCAAATGGAAACTGGAGGTCCCAAGTGGGCGAGAGAAGTGGCCTGTGGGCGCCATTTGGACGCTGTGGAACACAACTCAACAGACAACTGCTAACTGGCCGCTTGGGCCAGTGTCTTATCCTCGCTCGTCTCCACTTTGCTCGGCGGGTGTCTCGAGAGCAAGCAGAACAAATTGCCCATAGCCCAAAACGATCGACTTGCTCAGAGAATTGATGCGAACCAGACAGAGAGAGAGAGAGAGAACGAGAATGGGAAAAAGAATGAGAGAAAATGAGGAAGAATGGAAAGAAACTGGAGATAAATTTGAATGCTAACGAGCTTACAAGTCGACCGTTCGAAGTGGAATAATAAGCGCCAATCAAATTGGGCTTGGCAAAGAGACCAGCAAAAGCAAAAGAGAGAGAGAGTTGTGGATTGGGGAAAAGAGTCTCGCCCAATTGGCTGCACAATGGCCATGCTTTGGGCGGTGTTCCTCAGTCTCAGTCTTACTTGGTCCTAGTCTCTATCTGTGTTTCTCTTTCTGTTTCTGCTTCTGCTTCTGTCCCTTCCAATGGATGTCTTCCACTAGAGCTCTTCGGTCGGCTCTCGAGGGCCAGAGCAAGAGGGAGACACACACTCGTGATCACACTTTAATTTGCCAGCCAGCCAGCCAGCCACACACAAAAAGACCGAGCAGTCACAAACTGAATCTCGAAGGCCGACTTTAGATTTAAGGGGCGCCTGTTGTTGTTCCAGCTTGTCTTGCTTGCGCAGCTTGGAGTCGCTCTCTCCGACAGCTTTGGGCCGATCGATATTAGAGATGATGAGCCAATGGAAATAGAGGGAATAGAGGTCCCAGAGAGGAGGGGGAAGAATAATAATAACAACAATAATAATAATGATGATGATCATGATGATAAGGGCTAAAATAATAATATTTATAGATTGGCGTGGGGGCGAAAGCGGGAGAGAGTGTGCCACTTTGCCAGAGCTGAGGACACGGGCCAGCTGCCTGTTGGTTGCGGTTGCCTTGTGCACGTTTATTTAGTGCGCGCACAATGCTCCCGCCCGCCTCTGTGCACGATGGTCTGTGTGCGGCGGCGAGCGCCAAGCGAGAGCGCAGTAGTGGGCCAGTCGTGACCTTTGTCAGAGTAGAGCCGCCAAGCGAGAGCTCGCGAGTGGTCGCCGAGGAGCGCCGAGCCGCCAACTGGCCACGCAACTCAGCCGGACTCCCACCTGGACGGCGAGCTGGCAGAGAGCCCACGGCGAGCTTGCAGCGATGGCCAAATGGGGAGCGCCATAGGAGAGGAGCATGAGCTCCGCAGCGGCGCATGCAAATGAGCTGATTAGAGGCAGCCAATTGTGCCTGCGCGATGGTTCCAGATGGCCACTCTGAGCTGGCCACTCTGGAGAGGCCGGCGAGCGACAAGTGTGGCCAAGCGGCGGCCATTTTGCAACTTGTTGCCGGCCGCAAAAGCGCTCGGCCGGCGCACTTTCTGGCGGCGCGTGTGCAGAGTTCGTGTGTCTCGACCATCAGCGACCATCGACGACCATCGGCGACCATTGGAGACCATTGGCGATTGGCAATTGGCCATCGTGTGTCTGAAATGGCCAATCGTCAGTTGGCAGTGGGCAGTGTTCGGGCCAGTTTGCGGTTCGTTTGCGCCGCTGCGGCTTGGCGAATCGGCGGGGCTGTGCAAATTGGCAGCCGGCCGGCCAGAAAGACAAAGGCCGCCGCTTTGGGGGCGCGCGGAAACAATGCCAACAGGTGCTGAGAGCTGAGGGGCGTTTGTTGTTTGCGCGGGCCAGAAGGAGGACGCTCCACGGCGAAGACTGTTGCCGGCAACAGTCCTTTCCACTTTCCCACACGGCAACACTCTCCTGTGCTCTCTCGCCGCCCGCTGGCAAGCCCGCAGTTCAGTCTGAGCGGCCAGTTTGTGTTTACTTATTTAATTATGACGCGCTTTCCGGCCGAGCCGAGCGGATTGGATTTGATTGGATCGGCGGCGAGTGGCACTGGCCGGGCTTGCAGTTGGAGCTCGTGTTTGGGGCTGCGAGGAGCAGGCCGGCCAACAATGAAGCCGCAGTAAATGGAGTTGCGCTTCTCTGGGGCAGACTCACTTGCAGCCTCGCTTGCAGACTGGCCTCCTGAGGGCCGGCCGGTCGTGCAGGCGGCCGAGAAGGAGAAGGAGAAGGAGCCAAGCCCGTCCAGCTCGGGCCGACTTTCCGCCAGCAAACACCTTCACGTGCCGGCCCGGCTGACACTTGCAGGCGAGCACGACGACAAGTTGCCAAAACAAAGGGGCAATTTGTTGCGCTGGCCGCGCGCTCAAAGAGTTGCACACAGAGCTGCACTGCTGGGCTGCTTGCAAGCGCACAGACTCGCAGTCTCACAGACTCGCAGACTTGCAGGCGCACACACTTGCAAGTGCACGGCTCGAGCGGGCGCCTTTCTCGCTGCAATTCAATTACCTTTTTAAACTTTTTAAACTCCACCGGCTCCTTTGGCTCCAATTGTTGTCTGCCCGAGACAGAGACAGAGACAGACGCAGAGATAGACACAGTCTCTGTCCATGAGCCGAACACGCAGCGGCATCGGACACGCCGGCCTGATCGGCGCCAGCTGGGCGGCGGGCGAGCACGACCAGGGCCGATCGGCGGCCAGCTCCAGCCAGAGCGGGCCACCTCCGATCTTGTGCCCCTCGCCGGCCGCTCTCGAGATCTGCCGCTCGAGCTGACGACGGGCGAAAATCAACACGCTCTGGCTGGCCTTTGGGAAGACAGCCTGTTGCTCGCTGGCCAGAGTCGGCCAGCGAGAAACCGCCGAAGAGCGTACATAAATCATGCCGGCGAGAGTGTTTCAGCCTTTATCTTGAGTTACGAATCAGATCTTGAGCGAGCAGAAGAGGGCAGGAAATAATAATAATAATAATACCGGTGCCATACCTGTGCGTTGATTTCTATCACTCGGCGCTGGCACAGAAGAGCGGCCCGATCCTTAGGGCTCATGTTTGTGCGCGTTTCAGGCGAGCAGAGCAGCGCACACATGAGCACCAAAGCAGAAGGGCCGAAAGTTGCGCCAGACGCGAACAAAGTTCTCCCGCGCGCCCCCAAAGTTGTTGTTTACTACTGGCTTGTGAGCGGGCGGCCAGTAAACATTGGCTGAGAGCTCGCTGAGAGCTCGCCGAGAGCCAAGATCTAGATGGCAGCTGATTGGGCGCCCAGCTCAAGAAGGTCCAGCTTGCCCTCACTTGCGATCATCTTGCGGACACGATTTGCAACAAACACTGGCCGGCTTTTCTCCCGGCTTTTCGTGCACGTCTCTTGGCTTTCTGCGCGCGTCTGCGGCCGGCGCATGATAATAAGCGCCTTTTGGCGGCGATCCAGATTTGTTGCCGTTCCTCGTCTGTTGCAACCAGCAGACTAGAAGGCTAGAAAGGCGGACCAAAAAGGCCGAAAAGGAAGGGGGCAGGAAGGAGAAAGGAAAGGGAAACCAATGAAGAGGTTAAGACGCCTTTGCGGAGACTTGGGCGCCGGGAAGGCGATCTTGTGGCGCCTTTCTCTTGGCGGGAGACTGCAAACCGGTGATTGAGCCCGGCGCTTCTTCGGGCGCACCTAAGGGATAATTGAACATTGAGCGTTGTCCCAATTGGAAGGCCGCAAATATGGCAAATCAATCATCCTGATTGAGCTTTTTTTCGGCAATCCAAAGGGCCGAAGGAGCGAAAATCCTCCATTTTGCCTCCATTTTGGGCGGAGATATTTTGGCCAAAAGAGTTTAGAATTTTTCTCTGTTTTGGTTCGACCAAGTGCAGCTTCTTTTAAAAGAGGCTTTCTACATTTGCAGAATCCGGCGGAATCAATGGAGTGGCTAATCTGGAGCTGTCGTCAAACGATGAAGAGAAATGGACAAGATGTGGGCGTCCAAGTGAGCGTTAGGCAGAAAGACGAGGCAGAGGAGGAGGAAAAAGTGGAGCAGCTTGAGCGCCTCTTTGCCAGTTGTAACCAACATCGAGAGAGGCACAACACAATGGCAACACTGAGCTTAATCTGGTCCGTTTTTTTTCTTCTCGCAAAAGTTCGTGAATCTTTCTTTCTTTCTTTCACTGGCCAGCTGAAGAGGAGCTCAATTGGCCCCTTGGCGAGCTCGAGTGTTTGGCGCGTCGTGTGCAGTTTGTGCACGGCCGCCAAGTGTCTGCCGTGTGGGCCGAGCAGTGGCCCTTGCACACAACACAGGACGCTCCTTAGGGCCGCCTTCCGCCCGCCTCTTCCTCTTCTTCCTCTTCTTCTTCTTCTCGCTCGGCCCAAATGAGACACGCCGGCCGAGAAGCACCTGCGCCGAAAGCGCTCGGCTCTGCCCCGGCGACTGTCTCTCGCTCGTTCTCTGGCCAAACTGCGCCCTCGCCGGGCACACAATTTGGCCAACTTTCCAGCCAGCTAGCTTGGCGAGCTGGCCGGCAAGCTCGCCGAGCAGCGCTCTGTGCGCGCAGACACTCTCCGATGCTCGCTGGCCAACAAGAGTTGCTCTTACGCAACAATACTTTGCGCCCGGCTCGATGGCGCTCGCACTAAGCCAGCGGGACGAGCGAGCGAGCGAGCAGCCAGGCGGCCCAAGAGCAGTTGTGCAAACACTTCGCCGCCTGAAACGGGCCGAAAGTTGTCCGCTTTTTGTCATCGGAAGCAACGCTCTGCCTGCCACGACCACTTCCTAAGACAGAGAGAGAGAAAAGTTGGATAACCAGGGCTAAGCCTTGGCGCTGGTTTGTGCACCTTACTAGTGATAGTCATTTAACTGTGAGTGCAATTTGGACAGACTGCAGCGCGGAGGGAAAGGAGTAAAAGAAGAGGATACTGAAACAACAACAGCAACAAGTGGAGTGTGCGCCTTTCTCGCTTGAGATTTTTCTCTCATCTTTTCCACAAAACAGAAATCACACAATTCTCTCAATCTTTGCCTGGCGAGCTAAGAGCTAACAGCTAACACACATTCAAACCATTGCAACTGAAATATACTGTTCATAATTACAGATCTCCAGCGACTCGGTGCAACTGCTCGTTCAAGCGTCCAACAGTTTGAGGCTCGACAGCAGACAGAGTGAGGGAAAAAATGGTGAGCAAAGTGGAAGAGAAATAGGCGACCAGTTTAAGAACGACGGCGAAAGCACAAACGGCAACAGCCAGCAGCAAGCCAAGGAGAACAACAAGAACTCTGGTACTAATTATAATAATAGTTATAATGAAGATAAGGGGAGAAATTGGCAGCCAAGCAGTTCGAGAGACAAGGAACAAGTGTCCCCAAAGGATCAATCGGCGGCCAGTCAAAACACAAGTGGGCGACAAGCAGCAGAGACTGAAGAAGCAGCAGAAGCGGGCGGGCAGCAGTGCGCCGGGCTGGTGAGCGCGCACACAATGATGCTGGGCGGCGTGTGTGCCGAAGCAAGTGGATTGGGCGCAGTGGACGAGCTGGATTGTTCCGCGGCCTCAGCTGGCCAGCTTGAGGGCCACCGGCGCCACTGGGAGACGAGGGACCTCGAGAGTTGCTGGCCGCCGGCTGAAGAAGAGTCGCCGATGAGACGGGAGGCAGATTTGGAGCGACCAGTGCTCTACGCGGCGGGCGACAATGAGCAGGCCGCGCTGGCCAGAGGCGGCCAGCACGGCGGACCGCCCGTTGTGTCGGCGGCTCGCTCGGCGCCGGCCAGCTCCGAGGATGGGCGGCCGTCGGTGGGCTGCGATGTCATTGGTGGTGGCGGCCAGCCGAGCGGCGCCACTTTAAACGCCGACTCGTCGGCCAGAGAGGAACAACACCGGCCAGAGACGTGTCGTAAGTCGCCGCCTCTGGCCAATGATCTGGCGGCAATAAACTCGAGCCAAAGGAGCCAGAGCGGCGCCATGGAGCAAGAGCAGCAGCAGCAGCAGCAGAGAGAGAGACAGCAACAGCAGCAAGTGGCCGGCCAATTGCCCACATTGCGCCAGGTCCAGCGCCAATTGCAGCAAAAGCAACAGCAACAGCAGCAGGCCGCCAGACAACAGGCGGCCCAACAGCAACAGCCTGCAATGTTGGCCGGCGCGGCCCGCGCAATGCTCATGCAGCATCAGACGAAACAGCAGCAGCAGCAGCAGTCGCAGTTGCCATTGCACTTGCACGCCAGCACCACTGACACGCCAACAACACCAAGTCAAACTCAAACTCAAACTCTAACTCAAACCACTGCCATCGACGCACAGGCCCAGCAGCATCCCCAGCCAGCCGGCACAAAGAAGCCTGCAGGCCCAAGCACAAAGATCCAAGTGAAAAAAAATGACAACAACAACAACAGCAACAGCAACCATCAGCACCACCAGTTTAACGCTGCCAACAACACTGTCACATCGGTCAAAAACTTGACCAATATATTTTCACATTTACAGCAACAACAACAACAACAAAAGCAAACTCAAGATTGCCACAATTCAAACTTGCCACTAATTAGCCACTCTCCTCTAGCTGGTCATCAGCATCAACAACTTTTGCTTGCAGACAACAGTGCAAATCTCCCAGCTTTGTCCAGACCAAACCAGCACAACTTGTTATCTGTGGCCAGCAGTAGTAATGCCGAGAGACACTCTGCCCAAGGGTACCAGCAGCAGCAGTCAGGCTCGCAACCGGCCATGAATACGGAGCAAGCAGCGAGGGAGAAGAACAATGTCCACTCATTGGAGAAATCTAAATTAATCGGTTCATCATCAAATGAGCACACCAACATCATGCCAACACAAGCACCGATCGATGAAACAGTGGGCTCTACCAACAATAATTGTGCCCAACAACTAGGGCACTGTCCCTTGGCTGTCAAATCAAACCTAACCACCAATGTCGGTCGCACAACTCCTCTATCCAATGATCTTAGTCACTTTATTGGACATCATTCCAATGATAAAGCAACCAGTGAACAATTGAGCATTGTTACACTCAGTCAGACTGATGATATGATTCCAACTTTAGATTGCCGTGGCCAGGAGCCAGCAAGAAAAACAACTATGACCGAATGTCCAGTTTCAGATCACAACGATCACCAAATGATTAATGGGCATCGAGAGAGGTTAGCCAACAACATTTCACTGATGACTCTCAATAGTTCTGGTCTAAGCACTCCCTCGGAGCAGTCATTATTAAGTGATAATAGTTTTTCAACAACAAATACAACCAACACTCAGCAACTATATGCAGATGTGGCCTCAATGAGTCGCTCGGAGATCAATGACTCTTGCGAGTTGATACCAAAGCTAATCGAACGCTTAGATAGGAAGCTTATTGTCATGAAGAAGGAACAGCTAACTTTGATGAGGGAAATCGAGCTCAACGAGTCGACTGGACAGCGGTTATTTGAATCGATGAAGCGACATTTGACAGTGAACGAATATGATAAGATATCATTGCATGCTAATGAGATTGAGAAGGTGACCAAATTGATATTGTCTCTGAAACTACGTCTAAAGCGAGTAGAAGCCGAGCTGAAAGAGAGAACTGCCGCTGAAAAAGAGCAATTCCAACTCCAGACCCAAAAACAACAACAACAACAACAACAACAACAACAACAACAACAACAACAAGCACGATCTCAGCAGGGAAATTCCAATGGTTCATCCAAGAGTTATTCGGCAAACAAATCCGAATCTAGTCAACAAGAAAACCAATTGAAACTACACTATCAACATCAGCAGCAGCAGCAGCAGATTCGTGGCCTCAGTGATCCAACTTCAACCATTGGCCTCCCTAAGCGCAATCATCAGCATCATGCATCATTGCAAACAGATAATTGCGGAAACAGCGCCGAGACCATAAGGTTCGAGGATACGCTCAATATAGCTAATGGTGATAGTGATGGAAAAAACACAGACAGAAACCTTTTAGGCGGACACCAGGAACAGCAATCAAGCGGTTGCTCTAGTAGAACTTGTTCCCCAATTCACAGTCCAACAATTAGCACCAAGAGCAGCAATTTGAGTGGCCTGGTTTGTAGTGCAATTAATAGCGAGCTCAATAGCATCAGCAGTAAGCCGAGCATTAGGAATACGGCCAACTCAAGTGATTCAATATTTAACTGTGCCGATTCGGCTATTGGAGGTAGTTGCACGCTTGTTGCTTCCACCAGCACCACATGCTCCTCGTCCTCGTCATCCGCCTCCTCGGCGCATAGTGATAGCTTATCCACCGGCCGTAGAGATGCCGCCTCTAGCACAAATAACGATCCTCGTCTCCAGGGCCCCTCGTCCAATCGTTCATCTTTGACCACCACCACAGACACTTCGGGCACGCCCACCTCTAGTGCAGATCATCACCGTTTGTCCTTATCATCCACCAACATCTCGGTGGTCTCCTCGGCTAATGGTGGTCTGGGTTCGCCATTGCTGCCGCCCTCATTGATCTCGTCGCCCGTTCCTAATCACGGCGTATTAGATGATTCAACGAGGGCCAATCAATCATGCTTGTTGCTGAAATCAGGACACCGTTATAATGACGTTTCCAGAGGCGAGAGGAAATCTATTGGCCAACAGGCGAGCGATATTTCAAGCAACAAGTTGGGTGGACTCCACCAGCGAGAAGTGGCAACAGAAACAGAGCAACAACAACAACAACAACAACAACAACAACAACAACAACAACAAGCGCGGCCTGTCTCGTTCGTGGCCGATAAATCCGCAGATCCATCAACATCATCCATCATCATGCATCACAATCACGGCCAAGTTCAGTCCCCCTCCTGCTGCGAATTGGGCCAAGAAAGTGGAAACACTAAGAACAACGACTCAAGTGCTTCCTTGTCGGCCTACTTTACTCCCATACAGTTTCCCAACTCGGCTAGTAGTACTGCAAACTGTACTCCAGTGAAACAGAATTTCGAACCAACACTTGTTTGCAGTCCAAATGATCGATGTGATACAACAACTAAGTCAGAATACACAAATAGAGACGCCGATTTAACTGGCCAAACTAATGACAGTGGCCTCATCATTGGGCAACAACAGTATCTGTTGACCGACACAGATATTCTTATCGCAAAGCGCAACAAATTGGTCTCCCAGCTGGAGGAGGCTCATCAGCTAGAGGATTGTATAGTCAAGAGGAACAGTATTATAATCGAGAGGATACTTAAAAAGTATTATGACGAAAATGCGAGCAGCGAGATAGCTGAATTTAAGCAGTTTACAAAACTCAAATCGCTTCTACTTAAGGACTCGCATGATATTGCTGACAAAATTGACAACGCCGAGCTTCAATTGATTGAACTCAAACAGACAAACACCAGCTGTGACGCTTGAATTTACTAGTGGAGGGAGATCTGGGACATATTATATTATTCATCTTTCTCTTGCATGAGTCAGTCAGGCGTGAGGTAACGGGTCTCATCACCGGATAGCTGGAAGCCTCTAGGTCAATTCGCCGGTTGCTGGAGATTTGACCATTGATGGAATTGTGCCAGTCGCCGCCAATGGTCCACCACCCTTCCAAAAGGTCGTCCCCCCTGCCAGGGTGCCTGCGGCGCCGCTGTTAGACTGGCCGACGACGGTTGGCCGGGAACTCTTGTCGCTTCCTTCTAGCTGAGCTAACTTGCATATCGACTTGGCCGCGTACTTCCGACTATGCGTCATTGAGAGATTACTTATTGCCAGGACTAGTTCGAATGTCAACTCGCTTGAAAAAAGATCTATTATGTCTAATAAAATCTCAGGCTGTAGGTGCACTGTAATCATAGCTGAACCTTCCCTAGCGCAGACCACTGTTTGTTGGAGGAATAAAATCGGAAACAACGTTCTATGACTAATCACTGAGTCTGACATTATTTGGCTGAACAATTTCATCAGACTACCAATGTAACCATTTAGTCTGTCTAGAAATTCGTTGACTTGAAATCCGTTTCTATTGCTCCCCACCGAATTATTATCACTTCCGACCCCATTAAGCGTGGAATTGCTCCTTTCCTGATGCATCAACTTAATCCTTTTCACGTTTTCCTTGATACCATTGGATGACGCCTCTATTTGGTCTACCATCATTGGGACCACAGCTGTAGATTTTTGCTGATATGCAAGATTAGAGAGCTCCTGTTTGATCCCATTGATCATCGTAGGCTTGATCTCAGATTCATTCGGCCTGATATTCGATCTGCTCACTGCTTCTTCACTTAAACTTGCTCTTGCCGCAAATAGATTATCGAATACTTCGATTATTGTCATAACGGCTAAGTTAGCTAAAGCGAACGCTCTTGGTTGATTCAACAAGACTTGTTTCTTCTCACTCATTAGCCAGTCTGGAAGCACATCGTTCAGGAGATCAAACGCACAAGCCTCTATGTCCAAATGGAAAAGACCAAACGTTATGTTGACTGCTCTACTAAGATCACTAGGCGATTCATGGGACGTTAGGATCTCGTTGACCATTAAACTAGTGAAGCATTTGCTACCTATGATCTTGAATAGACTACTAATACTATTCAATGAGTTATAATCTATCCATCCTCGGCTCAGGCATTGTTTGACGTTTGCCAAAAATATATCTCTCGTCGTAGAGACTGATATAAATCTGTCTTTATAGGAGTGATAAGATGACTCGTCTTGAGAATCATCAGATTCACCGAGATAGTAACCACTAGTGCCTGTTTTTGTCACTGTCGTTCCGGAAGTGCTTATCGTGCTACTTGTATTGGGAGTCGTTGATCTCGATGGCGCTAGCTCAAAATGAATTCGTCTAATGATGGCACCCATGAGGCTTGATCTCTCAGCGTAACCCCACCATTTCAACTCGTTTGTCTCTCCACCATCGACTGCATTACTATCATTTGTCATCTTTTGCTGTCTTGCAAGCTGACTAGGTTTGCTCAAATGGCTCAGAATGTGTAGAGGCTTAGCTTTGTCGGATTCATTGAGGGTCTTAATGTGACACCGTAACCAATTACTAGCAACCACAGCCATGAAACACATCTTGGAACGTAAACGTTCTATAACTATCGCAATATCATTATCGTTGATCTGGTTTTGCGTCCAAGCGTCGAGAATCTCACTGATTGCTTTTGGGGTGTTGAAACAAATATCGTTCCATCTTACAGAATTCAACTGGATATCCTGGTTTGGGTAAAGTAACTTCTTGATGAGGTCGGTTACAATGTCTTCTTTGTAATTCTTGAGCATTTCTTTCGGACAATTGAAGCATGTGCTTTGATTGTAGCATTCATAATACCACTTGTTGAAAGTTGCTGTTTGATCCCGCTCTATCAGATCTGCTCCATATCTTTGTGCAATGTATATGAGAATCAAAAAGGTAATATCGAAGTTGAATGCTTGAGCTTGGTAGTGTTTCGCTGAAGTATATTCGCGAGGTGATTTGTATAACTCATTATGCTCTACAAGTCTCTTCACGAATATATGAAGCCGACCTGTCGCTGCTGCAGCGCTAAGTGTATACTCAAACGAGATTCCAGAACATGATTGGCATAATACACTAAAGAGTTCAACAGGATCTTGATCACTATTCAATGTATCCAGCATATGTGTGACAACAGGCTCAGTCTTCAGCATCATATGACCACCAAGATTATTATTGTTGTTTGTGGTCATTGGTCGTCTTGCGGGGGATTTCCTGAAATCTATGTTCTTCAATTGCATGAGACTTTGATCGTTTTTTATCAATTCTTTCACAAGACACTTGAATAAATCACAATTGCACTTATACTCGGCTTCGTCCAGTAGTGGAGAGTATTCACATAGACGGTCAAAAGCTTGCTTGAGATCATTGATGAAGTTTGAAGAGTTGACCAACTCTTTCTGATTCTGAGTTTGTTGTGGCTGAGTTTGAGTTGACTGTTGCTGCTGTTTTTGCTTGTCAAAATTCTTATTAAGCTCTATTAGTAATCTTGGTAACTTGAGAAAGGTGAAGAAGGACCATGTCGCCTTGGCCTTCGAGTTACCATGTGCATCTATTAAACCGATCATACAAATCCTAATCAGTTCGCAGTATGTGGTATGAGGCGGCGCTGAACTGAAATTAGTGATCGTCATTATCTGACGGGCTAGATGCTTGTTGAGACGAGCAGGTCTCAATATCGCGTCGAAGGCAACTAACGGATATAGTGAATTGAAAAGAGCATAGTTTGTATCAGAGATGCGTGTTTGAGATGATAATGACGAGTCTAATTGCAACCTATTTCGTTCGAAGTTATTACCCGCTGTGATCTGTGTTGATCTGATTCTATGCGTTTGTAAACTTCTTAGCTGTTGGGCAGCAATAACTGCTGGATGTAGTTCCCTAGAATTGAATGTCATACTAAGCTGTTGCAATGAACTTAGGTGCTGAATTCTGTCATTCAAGAAGTTTAGTTGAGGACATGAGTTCAATCTATTATTTATATTGTAAACTAACTTGAGGATATTCTCATCAAATTCACTGGAATATTCAATTCGTCCAATGAATAATAGAGATTTTGTGAATGGGCGATTGAGAAAATAATGGATTGCTTCTGTGCATTGGTCCATTATATTCATCAATGTTTCAAATTGATTCAAGCCATTATGGACAGAAACATTAACACTATTTGTCGTTGTTGTATTTCCAGCTGTTAAGGAGCCACTTGTGGCAGATGTTGAGCCTAGTTGTTGAATGTGAGCGTTGGCAGGTGGGTTTGCAATGAGGAATTCTATGGTATGTTGTATGCATTTTAAAATCCAATTGATAACTTCGCTCAATGACCGACATAGATTCAGGCATTCAAGTTCGGTTCCTTTGCATGAAATTTTATTACGGAATGATTTTAGGAAATCCAACAAACATAGTATGGGTGATGATTTAAGCATCAATGTAGAGGCTCTCAAATTGATAGGTTGATTTGAGATTGAGCTTAATACGGCACCATGTGAGACCAATTCGCATGAAACGGCATGTTTCAGATAATTGACAAATAGTTGAATCGGTACTGGACCTATTAGGGCTTGTTTTAACAAACAATCAGCTAACTCATAAATATCACCATTTACTCCACGAGGCAACACCTTTCTTATTTTTGACTCCCATTCTTCGTTGGTTAATTTGCCTCGCCAAGCTGACAATAGAATGGTCTTGATTGCGGTCGCTCTACTGTTTATAGATGAGGCAGACCCCTCCATGGTGAAAATATGATTTGACCTACATATATGAATATGTATCGTGTGTTAATACATAAATATTATAATCCAACTAACTCAAAATCGAACTGGCCGACACGAATGCTCATGTGATTTTTGTGCGGCGCGCATTTTCAGATGCCATCCAGCGCATTGCAAGCTGGCACTTGGAAACAGAATGGTGTCCATTGGACGGAACAACCGCATGGACTTTTGAGCGGCAGACAACAACAATCGCGATTTCTATCATCACAATATCTCCCATCCGTCCATTCAGTCGATTGAAGTTCCTCCTATCATAATCTACTCTTCGACAGCCCAAATAAATTCTCAAACGAATCTACTTAGGTCTTTCTACCCGGTTTGGACCACCAGTTCGAAGGAAAAAACTTTATTCGGAGATGATAATGACCATGTTCTCGCGATATCCGATACCTTATGGGCGATTTTTTGGAATCGACCGGTTCCGGTCCTCCCGGAACGTATTCTTGGGGTCTCTAGCCTGATTGAGGAAGCTTTCGACCACCAACTTATTATGACTCGTTGCCATATGACCACTATTCGTACATCTTCGATCGCGACGCCAAATCATGGAGTTCTGTCGACGACTCTTGTTCCAACTTTTGTTAGTCTTCTTCGGAACCCTAATGGTAGGTGCAACTTTTTCTCCCATTGAGACGCTAGGTAATCCATTCGAGCCGATATACCATCATGAGGTGATCTCAATGGTTGGAGATTAGTGTGTTTTTGTGACCAGACGTGTAAGAAGCTAGGTATAAATATATGAAAGCGTATACTTGCCTCTGCCTGTTTCGCAAACAGCCAGTCAATGGTAGGTCAAAGTGAGAGGACAGATAATTGGCTATGTACTAATGTCTGGCGAACATTTGGAAGTTAATGTGGAAGAAGATAAATCAAAGAAAAGGAGCATGACAATTAGTCGGACATTGAGAGGGGCCCATTTGGAGGTGAGTGAAAAGTGACCATCTGAGAGGGAGAGTGGAAACAAGTCGACGAGTGGCAATAGTCGAGTTAAATAGCATGAGACAGTGTGTGTATCGAGAGTTTCCGAAGAGAGCCAGTGGCCAGTGGCAGAAGTGGGCGTCCAGTTTCATTAGTAGAGGAAGGAGGCAAAGTTAATGCAAGGTTTTTCCTTCGTTTTGTTGTACTCGCTGTTTGTTCATCTCTAGCTAAAAGTGTTTGTTTGAGTGGCTTATTCAGGACAAGAGCAAGCGGGTCCCTCGTGGAGAAGAGACCTGCTAGTGGGCGAACATTAGGCCAATTTGGGCGACATAACAACATCTTGGCCCCCATCGAATGGTCAGCGGCGGCGGTGGCGGCACGAGAGTCGATTAATCAGAGGTGCCCATTAAGAGATAGAGCGGAACAAAGAGTGGGTGGGTGGCCCCTTTTGGAGTGGAGTTGGAAAAAGTTACTTCCACAGTGTGTGGCCGGCGCCATTTGAGTGGCCGGCGCAATGCTCAAGGCACAGCTCGTGACTTATTGAAAGGCAACCGCTATAGGTCGATCAGGTGCGCCGATGGGCCGCGCGTGCCCCTCGTTTTTGGAGCGCCCCCAGCCGGCCAGTCGCGCAGGATATAGCGCTGGGGCCAGTCTGAGGCGCTTGCAGACTACATACTGTATATACTCACTGTGGGCCCACAAGCAGGAGAGCTCGCCGGCCGGTGGGTGCTGAGCCGCTGCAGCAGAGTTTCAGCCAGAGGGGCGGGGGGCCGGTTTTGTCGCTGGAAGACTGTTGGAGACATCCTGTAGGAATCCATTAGGCGAATGAGATGCAGACGAGCGGCCTGGTTGCGGTTGCGGTTGGAGTTTCTTGAAACGTGGTTTTAAAAATCAATCATCATGATGTGTCTCTAAGAAGAGTGGCCGCTGCCAGAAAGACTCTTGCACTCTGGCATGAGCTGCTAAACAAACGGACTGAGTGGGCCGAAAGTAATCTCTAAAGTAACCTCTAAAGTGACCCACGAGGCTCGTAGTACGAGCTTCTCGAGCAATTCAGTTTGCAGTGCAGCAGCCAGAAGGAGGCAAAAGTGTATATACACAGAGAGAAATTATATACACACTTGTGCACACCAGGACGAGTGTCGCGTAAGAGAGCCGAGCAGTACATGTAAGAGCTGCAAGACGAGGGCCACGCTGACCGGAAGAGATGGGGATGAGGCCAATTTGTTGTTGCTTTTGCTTGTCGAAAATTACCTCGCTTCTACGGCATCCTCTCGACCAGAGCGCCTCTATGAGGCGCCCAGAGGTGGAAGAGCAATCCTAGTAATGAGGAGCACAACAAGGGCCGGCCCAAACGGGCAGATTTAGAGCCGAAGCATGACTGGACATTGGTCAGTGGGCGGACGCGTGTGAGTGTCTGTGTGTGAAATCAACTGATGAGCTCCATTGATAAGCGACCTCCTCGCCGACTGGCCAAAAGCCGGCCCAAAAGCCGCAAACTGGAGCGGCTGTAGACTTGTGGGCGGGGGCAGAGGAGGTCGACTTTGGGCTGGAAAGGTGGGCGATGTTTTGCCGTCTGGGCGCCGGGTCGAGCAGGGCGGCCAGGCGGCGCCCACTGGTCGGCCAGAGGCGAGAACTAGTCCACGAGGGGCCAGTTCTGGTGCATCTGCGCGCCAAGGCGTGCGGGCGAAAGTGGTGGCGAGTGGAAAAAAAGTTATATCTGCATATTATCAGCGTCAAAGCAGCCCAAACAAGCGGCCATCAAATGTGAGAGGCCGATCACTGTGGCCATTGTGAGTGGTTTGGGGGCGGCTGCGGTTGAGGCGCCCCCAAGCCGGGCTGCTCGATGCGGGCCGGGCGTGTCCCGAGCCGAGCGAGTGGGGCGGCCCTACGGGCGGCCCTAGAGGCGCCCCAGAGGCGTCCGGCGCGACAAATCAAGCGCACGCTCGCGCTGCCAATCATCGTGACGGGCGCGTTGCCTGGCGGCGCCCGGTGGCCACATGCACGGCCTGGCCGAGCGCCACAGTCAAGTGGCGGAAGGCGCCCCTCCGTATTGGGCGCCAACCAGCGCCACTCGTTGCGAGCGCGCCCACGAGGCAGGTGGCCATCGGGCGGCCGCCGCTGGTCCATCGCATGCGCATAAGCATCCACTGGAGCACACAGTCAGGGGCCTCGCATGGCCAGAGGGCCCACTGGTGGCCACTGGCGAGAGGGCGAAGGAGGGAGACAAAGAGGCGAGCGGAAAAGGATCTAGCATTGTTGGGGAGTGGTAATTTTTATGAGCATAAAAGGCGAGACTCTGGGCGGACTTTTCATCGACTAAATAGCAAGTGTCTGTTACACATAATCCGAGAGAGAGAGAGAGAGAGTTGCACACTAGGCCAGACTAGAGCAGAGGCCAAAGGGGCGATCCAAATGAATAGGTAGCGATGAATTGGACGACTTTTGAGAGTGTGTGTGTCGTGAGAGGTTGAGGCGACTTTGGAGTTGAGAGGAATTTGGCGCTGAATTTGGTGCTTGGCTCGAAGTGGCCGATGAGAATTTGTTTGAGATTATGGTAAAACTAGTCAGAAAGCCACACTCACTCAGCCACTCACGAAAGAGAATTGGCCGCCCACCGCAAGAGAGAGAGAGAGCGACAAAGAGCCAGAGGAGGAGGAATAAATGTAAGAGACTTCACATGAATTTGAGCAAGCAATAGTAATTATTCATTTGTATTCTTCTTCGTTCCTTCATCTTCATCTATTACACACATGCAGAGCCAGAGAGGTGCAGTCTGAGAGAGCCAGAGAGCCAGAGCCAGAGAGAAAGGGAGACCATTTGGTAGAGAACAACATCTGAACTAGAAAAACTCAAATTCAGCCAATCCATCTGAATTTATTCATTCACATTCAGTCACTGGCTCCTCTAGAGAAAAGTCAGAGGCCCACTCTTCACTGGCTCGCTCGTTCGCGTTCATTCATTCATTCATTCAAACATTCAGTCGCAACTGTAACATTCATTCAGGCGCTCCCAATTGGGCATCCGGCTGCTTGAAGGCTGGAAAATAATCGAGCAAGCGGCAAGAGAGAGTGTCGTGCGTCGTTCAAAATCATTAATGCTTATGTATAAATAATGACGATCAGCAAGGCGATTTGCTGACGCCCCTAAGCCAGAGGGCGACTTCCATTTAGCAGCAGCGGCACCGGAACGAACAGTTTGGCGACAAAATTCAACGCTTTGCTCAGGAGATTTCCTGCGTAAAGCTTTCCAGAGTGCCAAAGAGTGATTCTTCGAGAACACTTCACTCCTTGACAATTCACTGACAATCAGGTGTCTCTGTGCACCCAGTCTGTTTGCCTGTTGGGACAGACTTCGGACAGCTAAGGATCGAGCCTCGCCGACAACTGCTTGCCGCTTTTGAAAAGGAAACTTTGGCAGAAAGGCAGCCTCTTTGGATACTTTTCTCCACCGTCGCTGGACTCTGGAAAGAGAATCACAGACTGTCTCCGCTGGAAATCTCGCCAGCACTTTGCTAGAGTTCTTCTCCAGCAAAAATCGCCATAGAAACGTGAACCGGCTGAAGATTTCCCACTTGAAAACGGTTGATTAGAGCAAACCGGAAGCGGGCACGGAAGCACTAATCACGGTGGAAGTTAATTGTAATTCGAAGCACTCGTTTCGTTGTGCGTCTGCTGGTTAGCTTAGTTGCCATCTCAATTACCTGCTCCTCTGGTGCCTCTTTCAACTCAAAGGGAGTCAAAGGAGGCTGGTCCATGAGAAGAGAGGTCCCCCTAGAGCATATTTGGGCAACAGAGGAGGCCGCAAACAGTGGAGGATTGAATTGAATTCAATTGGAGTAATTTCTCAAATTTGGAACGTCCGGCGGAAAGAATTGCGACTTGGCACGCACTTAGTCCAACAGGAGACAGCAAGAGAGAGAGAGGGGCCCCAGGCTGAGGGCTAGCAGGCTAAAGGGGGGAGAAAAAGAGGCTCTGCAGTGCTAGACCAGTGCGGGCAGACCAGCAGCAGAGACCGTCTTTTGAGCCAGTTTGCGGTCCAATGAGGTTAATTTGATGCCCTCGCAAGGGAGATCAAACTAGTTGGCTATGCACGACAACGGCGCCCCAAACGGCGCCGACACGCTGGCCAGTCTGGGCCCGTCGGGCGCGCCCATGCAGCAGCACTATAGCGGGCCCGCACACGCGCCGCTCGCCCAAACGCAGGCCGCCGCCTCCATCAACCCGACGGCCGCCGCCCACTCGCACTACCAGACCGCGGCCGCCGCAGCCGCCGCCGCCGCCGCCTACTACCACCACCACCAACACCACCAGCACCATCAGCATCAGCACCAGCATCACCAACACCAACACCAGCACCAACATCAACACCAGCATCAACACCAGCACCAGCCGAACCAGAATATCCCCTACCACGCCCCTGCGGGAGCGGCGGTCTCTGGAGGGGGCGTGGCGGCGGCGAATCAGCCAGCGCGCTGCGCGAGTCCAGGCGCGATGAACGGGCTGAGAGACGCGCACGAGCTGGGCCCGCGGGCAGCAGCGGCGGGCTATGGGCAGCAGGTGGGCCACATGGGCCAGAGCCAGTCGCAGGCGCACGGGCCCGGCCAGGCCCAGTTCGCGGCCCTGGCGGAGCCGCAAATGGGCGCCCTCAACGGCGACTCCTTTGGCCAGCAGCCCGCCCAGACGCCAAAGGGGGCCTATGGGAGCCTCGGCTACGAGCCGCAGCAGCTCGGCGACATGGGCGCGCAGCAGTGGCTGCCGGCCGTGCACCAGCACCAGCACCAGGCGCACACGCTGGCGCCCAGCCCGCTGGCTTCCGGCCCAATGGGTCAGCAGGTGGCCCCGCGGGCGCAAGACCAGCACCAGCAGCAGCTCCTGGTGGGCCAGCACCAGGCGGGCTATTGGCCCGGAGCTGCGGGCGAGCCGCTGGTTCTGGAGGGCCAGCAGCAGCAGCAGCAGTTCGCGGGCCAGCCACTGCTCGGCCAGACGCCGAGACCGGCGGCTCAGCTGGCGGCCAGCTCGGTGGCGCCGGCCGGCTGGATCTGCGTGGCCACGGGCAACCAGCAGCAGCCGACGGCGGCGGCCAGCGCCTCTCCAGTGGTGGCCGCGCGCTTCCTGCCTGCCCAGACGCACCCCCACCAGCAGCAGCTCAACAATCAAACGGGCGCCCTCGCGGCCCAGTACCAGACGGGCGCATTCGCGAACGGCGCCCACCCGCAGCTCGCCAAGCAGCACCAGCACCTGGCCAGCAGTCTGGGCCAGCCGGCGTTTGGCGGCGACGCGTACGCGCAGTTCGGCCGCCCGCTCCAGCAACAGCACCAGACACAGTCGCAGGCGCAGACGCAGCAGCAGCAGAGTCCCGCGCGCACGCCCACCGCGAAGAGCGCGGGGGCGGGGCCCGCGCGGCCGCAGACCGGCGGCACTGCGAGCGCCCCCAAGCGGGGCCCCTCGCACTCGAAGACGCCCGCCGGCAGCCACAAGGGCTCCAGCAAGACGGCGGCCAGCAAGCGCCACCAGCCCACGCCCGTCTCCACGGCCAGCCTGGCCTCTGCGCCCGCCCCCTACGGAAGTGCGGCGCTCGGGGGCACACCCCCCGCCGGCTCGCTGGCCCCCTGCGAGCTGGAGGACTTCGCCGAACGCTTCAAGCAGCGCCGGATCAAGCTCGGCGTCACCCAGGCTGATGTTGGAAAGGCGCTGGCCACACTCCAGCTGCCCGGGGTGGGCTCCCTGTCGCAGTCGACCATTTGTCGCTTCGAGTCGCTCACCCTGTCGCACAACAACATGGTCGCCCTGCGGCCCATCCTGCAGGCCTGGCTGGAGACGGCCGAGAACCAGGCCCGGCAGGCGCGCTCCTGCTTGGCCTCGGCGCCCCCGACCAGTGGCCAGCAGCTGCAGGCGGCCGGCCCTCAGCCACAGCAGCAACAGCAACAGCGGCCCATCCAGCTGCAGGAGGAGTCCCTCTTCGAGCTGGACTCCACCAGCGAGAACGGCTGCCCCAAGCGGCAACAGGCGCCCCCCGCGCAGAGTGCCAGCGAGCCGACGGAAAGCCTAGGGGTGGCCGCCAGTCCGGCGGGCCGTCGAGCTGGCCGGCCGGGCGACAGTCCGTCGTCGGCGTGCACTGTGAGCGTCATTGCAGGTCAGAGTGCGCTGCAGCAGAGGGCTGAAAGTGGGCCGAGCGAGCAGCACGAGACGAAGCACGAGCAGCGCACAGCGGCCGCAGCGGCCGAGTCTGCGGCGAGCGGGCCCTGCGAGGACTGACTCCCAGGCAGAGTGGGCCGCCTGTGATAAGGGAGAGTAAATCCGCTCGCTTTCCAGCGCCGAGCTGGAAGTTGGCAGCCAAATCTTAGAGCAAATTGACTTCAATAAAGAGAATTTTATTCCACAATTTATTCCACAATTAACTGCAAAGCTGGCAGAATTGTTCTCGCCTCAGATTCAACCGACATCAAGGTGCAGGGCGTTTGCCCGAATGGGTTGCAGTGGGCCAGATGGCACGCTCACTGCGGCCGCAGTGTGAGAGACTGAGACTGGAGAGAAGTGATGGAAGTCGTTCCTCGATTGAGAATCCACGCCGATTAATGAAGCAGCCACGCCAGCGAGATGGGCTTTCCATAGAAGCAACTGGGGAAAGTGTGCACAGCTGTGAGCTGCGAGTCGGCCGGAAGGTAGGCCGAAATGGGCGGCGCAGTTTTGGAGAGTGAAAGCCCTCCCAGTTGATCGTCTTCCAGGGAAGCTGAACGCCAAGTTGCGAGGCTGCATCGTCACGTCGAGTCCCATGTCGCCCGGCTGGAGCTGGCGAGCTTCGTTCGAAGTCGGGGGCGCTTGTTGCGCTGGGCCGAGATTGCGCACACGCTCACTGGCAAGACCGGAGGCGTATGAAAAGTGCGCTTGTTGTTCGCGAGCACTTAGAACTTGGGCCACATTGAGCTATGGCCAAATATGGTGGCCTAGCCAAGGGCTGTTGTGTTGTGGGGGCAGCAACAAGAACAACAACAGCAGCAGCAACAAGCGAGAGATGCTCTGACTAAATGGATTTGATGCACGGCAGTTGGGCCAACAGTGTTCCAAGCGAGTGGCGCCTTCCAAAGCCATCGACTGGGAGCACTAACACAACGCCCACACACATAGGAGCTGAGAAAATAAACACACAAATGCACACAGTTCCTCTGGCAGCCCAACTGCCTGCAGTCCAAGGTAACTGAGCAGTGGCCAAGATCGGCAGCCCGACACACAAGTTGCTTAGGCCACTTGGGCATGATGCAAACTCTCCACGAGCTTTCTGATTGTTCTCCTGTGCGTGTGAGCTAATTTCTTTCCGCAAAATCACATAGTTTACCTCAAAATTCAGTTGGCCCCAATTAGATTGTGCACCATAGCCTTTCGGTGTGAGCAGTGCGACGAGACCATGACTTCGGCCGGGCCCATTCCCAGGGGAGTGTTCGTGAAAGATGTGGTCGAGGAGGAGATCCTGGTCGACCATGTTCTAGTTCCAAAGCAGCAACAGGCGGACAAAAAGTTTGTCACCAAACAAACGGCGGACACTCAACGGGCAGCAACTGGGGGCCGCAACAGACAGGTGGCCTTTGGGGCGGAATATAGGCGCCCATATGCAGATGATGAGGGAAGCGAGACTTACGATAATACAGACAACGAATTGCAACAACAACAACAAGAAGCAGCAGCTCACAAGAGTCACCATCAATCGCTTAGGGAGCAAAAGTTTCGCGATCAATCGGCCTCAACGCAGAGCATTAATTCAGCAACAACAGATCATTCAGAGTACACAGATGCCTCTTCAATATTAGATCCAAACAAGATAATCAACTGCCATGTTTGCGGAGAAAGGGTGGTCGGCCAAGTGATAACAGCCCTAGGGCGTAACTATCATCGTGAGCACTTCACCTGTGCCCATTGTCATCAGGAGCTTGGTACGAGAAATTTCTATGAGCGCGATAATTTGCCATACTGCGAAAAGGATTATCAGGCTCTATTTTCGCCTAAATGCGCCGCCTGCCAAGGGCCCATATTAGACAAGGTAACGATAGCTTTGGAGCAAACGTTTCATCCGGAACACTTTGTTTGCGCCCATTGTGGTTGTCAGTTTGATGTCGATGATGGTTTTCATGAAAAGGATGGCAAACCCTATTGTAAGAATGATTTTTTCGATTTGTTTGCCAACAAATGCGCCGGCTGTAACCTGCCAATAACAGCCAATTATATCACAGCATTGGGAGTCCAATGGCACCCAGATTGCTTCGTTTGCTCTGACTGCCACTGTCCCTTTGGCAATGGTAAGTTTTTCGAAATTGACGGCCTTCCCTATTGCGAGATCCATTATCATGCTAGAAGAGGCTCGCTATGTGCCGTTTGTAGGGAGCCTATCATTGGAAAATGCACCACTGCTATGTTTAGGAAATTTCATCCCGAACATTTCACCTGCACATATTGCCTCAAAGTCTTAACTAAGAGTTTTAAGGAAGAAAACGATAAACCCTATTGTTTCGATTGCTTTGACAAATTATATTCATGAAGCCCGCCTTACTTGTACAATCTAATTAGATTTTAGTTAAAATCAAAACGTATGGCTATAGATATAATGTATTTACAAATATATTGTTTTCATTGTTCAGCTTCATCCTCGGGAGCCAATCATTATAATCTAGGATAAGGCACTATTGAAGATTATGATTCTATGTCGGTCTTATTGATCTGGATCAAATCCTGCGCTAACCATAACAGAATCTAACAACTTTCCCTAGCCTCAATAAATCGATAACTGATTCGCGGTCTTATCGTATCTTGAGAGCTGGCACGAGTTTGCTCACATCCAGCCATTTTTCTAGAGCAAGAACGAAGACGAATAAAGTGAAGAAATTCAGATCTAATCGGCCTAGAGGCTCTTGACTATGGTTAAACTGTTCTCAGATTTGGATGTGGAATCAGTCCATCGAAACTTGCACACTAGTTGTCGATCAAAAACCTTGTGTGTCGGTTTCATAAGTTGTTTGGAGATTCGTTCGGTATGAATTCACCATCGTCGAGTTCTTCGTCGTCCTCTATTCCCTCACCCTCTTCTTCATCATCCATGTTATCCCCTTCTTCATCGTCATCAGCTCCATCCATTGTATTGATATGAGAGTGTGATTGTACTTCCACATTTCTGTAGGGGGTGTCTGGAACCCAGACTTCGTGGGCCTCCAACTCATTTAACCTGGCGGCCTCATCTACCGGCTGGTCACTAGAGAACCAACTATCGTCGACATACCTGGGAATAAGGGAAGGGTAGAATGGATTCGCCATGCGTGCTAATAAATTGCATCAATTCTGTTAGTAATGTCTATGTAGCTAAGGGTTATAAATGGGCGTGCATGTGAAGTATTTTTAGATAACCGACCCGTAAAGTAGAGTCATCATAATAGACCATCACTGTGATAGGTATTCTTACAACATTCTTATCAGAGTGGGACCACAACACTACAGCCTGAGCGTGGGAATAAATTCCAATGGAACAGAGGACTTTCAAAAGGTGTGTGATGACGCGTGCCTGCGCAAAACTACCGTCGTACATTATGTCTGATCTGACGCTCCATTGTTGTGTTTGCTCTGTGTTGACTCACTGGAATTGCCGAAGCCTTCTATATCTTTGAAAAGAGCCAACAAGTCGAGTCTCAAAAGATTAGCCTCTTAGGATCGTGTTGTTATAAATAAAAGTGAATTGATCGTAAAAGATGGAGGACATAATCGAGTCAACTCTCGGTGATGACGAAATTGCGCGACTTGCCAGCGCCTATGAGGACTCAAGAGTAGATGGTGGAGAGGCTGAAATTGTCGCCAAATTCCAATATGCACATGCACTCTTGAAATCAGCCCACAGTCAGGATGTATCACATGGAATAAGGATATTCGAGAAATTGTATTACGAGGGGAATGTAAACAATCGTCGCGATTATCTCTATTATATAGCAATCGGTCATACAAAACTTAGACACTACGACCTTGCTTTAGATTGTGTAGAGCAGTTTTTAAAATTCGAACCCGAGAATAGGCAGGCTAAACAACTGCGTGCTTACATCAAAGAAAAGCTAACCAAAGACGGTTTGACGGGCATCGCAATCACGGGTGGTGCTGTTCTGGCTATAGGTGCATTGGTGGGGCTGGGTCTGTCGTTGGCGAAAAAGTGATCCGAGATGAGATCGATGCAACAAACCCGTGAGAAGATCATATCAGTTAGGTGCCGATGGCAATGAATGTCTCAAGTGTTCCGACATCCAGTTAAGAGGATAAAACAATAAATAGACGAATCATTTAATTGGCTCGGAAATTTGCATGAGGCCTAGATCGAATGCTAGGTCGATGCCAGAAGTGATGTAGAAGCTGCTGCTTTAACAAATTTGGCGAGTAGGAATGCGTGGCAGGTGTCACAAACACGAACTGGCTTGGCCGAAGAGGCTAACTCCATCTTGTTGTCTGAGCATGTTTGACAAAAGACATTCCCACACAAACGACAATGATGTTTCCGGCGGGTGACAGAGAATGAGTTTTGGCACAAGGCACATTGCTTGACTTGCTTGCTATCCATCCACTCGGAATCGAGGAAGACAGACGAGTATTCCTTTAGGTTTTCGACTTCTAATCTTGACTCTCTGAGCTGAGCTCCAACCTCCTCAAGACTTTGTTCATAATCTTGACAACGCTTTTTAAGAGTCTCATACTGGTCACGATAAGGGCTTATTTCGGCAAGTTCTTTTTCCACCGTTTTTAGCCTCTCTGTAAGTTTGTCTATCTTAGTATTTTGTTCTTCAACAGTGACCGAACAATTTTGACCACATTCACGTTCTCTCCTAAGATCATCGTTGATTTTCTCATTATACTTCTTCAAATCTTTGATCTGCTCCACTGATTTTTCCATTTCTTTGGTTAGGTTGATGAATGCTGTTTGTCGTTCCTGAAGACGATTTGCTAACGTTTTGTTCTCAAGCTTCCACTTGTCCAAGCTCGATTGTAGGCTGGAGACACTTTTGAGACGCTCTTTGAGCTTGACGCTAGTATCATGGAGTCGATCACTTAGATCAGAGTTGAGCTTCTTGGCATCCGCTAGGGACTCGCGGAGCGATTCGACTTGCTTTTGCTTCTCGCGAATGTCTTTTTCATAAATTTTTATCGTTGTCTCTTTGTCAGAGTTCATTGAGGTTCGAACATCGAGATCATGCTCGAGAGCTCTAATTTTATCTAGAGCACTGCGATAACTGGTCTCTAAGATACCGATACGTTCTCGCAGCCCGAGAATCTCTTTTTCTTGCTGACAGATCTTATTTTTGGAGCTCACTAGTTGCCTGCCGATATCGCCAGGATCGAGGTGACTCGGAAGCGACGTTGTACTGTCTTTAGTTTCTGTATCGGCGATGCTCGAATTCGTATCAGAGAACTTTCTAACTCTGGAAGAGTTTGAGTTACTATCATTGTGACTCATTGAGACGGGGGAGTTCTGAAGCTTGTTCGTTCCATCTTGATCATTTGAGGTTAGATTTGGGGGAGAGTTGTCTGGGACGTTTTTCTGCTTGCCTCTATTGATGATTGTTTTGATCGCATCGGGGATATTGAGGCCAGTACTGGAAAGCATAGATGTTGTGGATTCGTTGGAGATTGATTGTGAGGGACCTTCGCCTGCCTTCTCCTTCAGTTTTGCCATACGAACTTCGCTCAATCTAGCATCCATTTCCAACATACTATTCTTCTCTTCGAGAGATCTAATCTTGGCATGCAGATTCGTGATGGTCGACTCAAGGTGCTTCTTCCATTCCTCCAGGTAATTTTTCTGATCCAATATTTTGGTAAGATTTTCTTCGTGCTGTTTAGCATACAATTTGGGGTCTGTGGGTACGTGGCACGATGAATCGTCACTTTTGTCCTCATCTGAACTTGTTGCCGGTCTCAGGTATGGATCCAGATCGATGATTTCTTCCATGCAATCAAAATTCTCATCTTTTACAAAGAAATTGCAGTCGATGACATTGACTCCGATTATCAGACCTGCAAATACTGGAGCCTCTTCGTTGAGCATGAACGCAAAATCAAGGTAGATGTCTTTGAGCAAATTATCTCTATGTACCATCAATTCATTGAAGTACTCTGGTAACCTTTTCTGCATCATGGCGAGGCGTATCCAGGCTCTTATTTTGCCGTCCGGACTCTTAGTATGCGCCAGAGATCTGATGGATTCCGACATAAGTGTGGATTCTTGCAAATTCTTCGACAGACCATCTAACGTGGACCATAATGCTGCTGATCGATTTGAGAGAATGTTCTGCTTGAGTCCGTGTTTCAAGACTCTATCGACAAGAGTAAAATAATTTTTCAGATGGATTGCACTTTGAGTATCATTTTCTATTGTTCTACCACTAGCTAGAGATGATGAAATGAGATCCTTCACAATCAGCTTCGTCAAATTGATCAGATTTTTCCTTTCTAAAGCAGCTTTACGGTTGAACATGTCAGATTTGGTTTCATTTATCTGGTTCAGCCGGGATGAGACCGTGGGAGAGTCGATGGTTAAATTCGTTGAACTGCTTCTTCTACTTCTATTTGCGTTGCTGGTGTTGTTGATAGTACCATCATGAGTCGATAAGCTACCTAGGGAAAAACTTGCTGTGAAGGACGAGATGGAAGAGATAGCATTAACTAAGGTGGATGGTAGGCCAGTCTTGTGTCCTTCATTGTTTAGAACATTTGTAGGATCTAATGCGCAGCCCCTTAGCACTGATGATGATGTTTCGTTTATGCTGTTACGATCCTCCATAATAAGGTTGGATCCTGATGATGTGTGCGATACCCGATCATCAGACAGTGAGGAGACTTGTCGGTTTTGCGGCTCATCATTCGATAAAGCTGGTTCCCCATCATGGTGTTCGGTGTTCATGATAGTGCCGCAATGAGGTCGTTATTCGACTGGGTGCATGACTGGTTGCCTTGCCTCTCAATAGAACCGAGTGCTAACTATAGTTTCCCGATCGACGAAAAGGATGTTAGCAGTGGGTGAATAGTTTTTCTGATCGGAGGTGTGTACTAATAGGACTCGCACCTTTCTGTCATGGCAATTGGCGATTTTGCTCCGTTTTCTCTGAACGGAAATCCCGGGCAAAAGCTTATAGTTTTCTCCCCGTTCGGACGAGCCTCCGGCGACATTTTGTACGAACAGTTGTGGGACGGTGCGATGCGTGTGATGCACATCGACTTTATAAGAACGGACTACAGTGTGTGCCAGAATTGCTTGTCGTCCAACGTAGACAAAGAAAGTCTCACAGCGAATGAGATTTCTACACTCCGACCGATAATTTTGTGAGCAGCCCGTATTTCAGACCCAACTGGCGTGACTAAATCTCTGACTAACCACAGCGCGCTTGTGTGACAATTTCTTACTACCGTCAACTTGTGACCCCATAAGATTCACGTGAATTTACAATGGCTCACAAATTTTGCCACGAAATCTTTCAAGAAATATAGCTTGTGGATATATACTAAATTATTTGTTTTATTTCTGAAATTTTTGCATATTGTTTGGAACATGCTCTCCCTAACGGGGACCTCTCTCACTTGTGGTTTCTCTCACTTCTTCTCACTTTATCGCTCTTCTCGGGGTCTCTGGTGGCCAAATTTTTGGCTGGGTCTCCACGTCTTGATGCAGGGGGCTTAATACTTCGTTTGCCCTCCCCGAGACTTTATCACGGCTTCGACCCGCCGTGGCATTGACCTGCCAGACTCTCATAGAGTCTGGCAGGTCTTGGCTGTGATTGCCTTCCACGCCTCTCGAACCCTCTCCCATAATTCTTATACACCTCTGGGTGCGATCTTAACTAATTTTTCAGATGGACCCAGAGGTGCTCGATCGGATTCAAGTCCGGGCTCTGGGCAGGCTACTCCAGAACTTTTATTCCGGTATCTTGGCACCACCTCATCGCCAGCTTTGAAGTGTGTTTTGGATCATTATCCTGCTGGAAGATGAGGCGGTTCTGGGGCGGAAGTTCTGGTTCGGATGCGACCATCTCGATCGTTGGCACTAAGGCGTTTTCCAGTATATCGATATACTACCCGGAATCCATAGTGCCAACGATCTTGACCAGAGCTCCGACCCCTGGCCATGCTATCGAGCCCCACACCATGATTGAGCCCCCGCCGAACTTCAGGGTCGGCTGGATTATCCGGTCGCTCAATCCGGAGCCGCGCTCGACCCAGCCGTATTGTAGGCCATCGGAGCAAAGGCGGTTGATTTTGGTCTCATCGGACCAAACGATCGACTTCCAATCCTCAACCGTCCAATGCCGGTGCTCGATGGCCCATCTCAGGCGTCTTCGGCGGTGAGTCAGCGTCCAGGCGGGCTTCTTCTTTTTCTTCCTCGCCACCAAGTTGCCGACGTCTTTCATTGCTCTCCGCACGGTCTCGGCACAAACCGGCTTGGAGAGCCCCTGGTTGACAAGTTTTTGCGACCAACTTTTGCCGCTTCCACCGAGGTCTTGGCGCACCCTCATTTAAGAAAGCTGACCGCATATTTTCTGTCTTGCGTAGTCAGCTTGCTCGGGGCACCAGCATCCGGCCTTGGTGTGTCTCTTGGCATCGAACTCCGTAATTTATTCACCAAGCTTTTCGGCACACCAGGGTCCTTGGCGATAGCACAGCTTGCTTCACCGGTAGCGAGGCTGGGCTTCACGGCTTTGAGAGTGGCTTCCGGTATGATTTTCATTGCAGTGGAGAGAAGAACCAGAAATGCTAATTGGGAGAGAGCCAAAAGTCAGGGGTTAAGTGAGATCCGGGAGCGATGAAGTCCTGAGATGGAGAGTTGAAAGATTGGGTGGGAAGGGTTATCATCGGTGTTGACAAGATCGTCGCAATAGGCGCGAACTAATTACGAAGCGTGCGCCCAAAGGATTGGCCACCAGAGCGTGCCAGAAAATAAATCGATAATTAATGACAACAAGCGGGAGGTGCGAAATCCAGCTGCGAGAAAACTCAGCGAGGGAGTCGAGAACGAGAGGTGACTCAGTCGAGAGATATCATGCTGCGAGAAACATATTATTGAGCCAGATACAAGTATCAAGAATCTTCGTGGCCAAATCTGTGAGCCACTGTATGTGTGGATTTGATCGGCCAGTCACAGAAAATCCCGCCTGCCACCGCTCTCGAGATTTGTCACAAAATCTCACAATTTCTGGAGTTGTCCGCCAGGATCACGCCCGCGCGTGCTTTTTTCGGGATCTCAGAGAGAGCCCGCCTCTCATTGACCGTCGAGGAGACATCCGGCCCCACGTATGATAAGAGGCTTATCAAGAGAGAAAATTTCGACGGTCAACAAGGAGGCGGGATCGGGATGAGCGGTCAGATATGAACGGGTTGAGCGGGTCTGGCGATTGTGATTTCTTAGACTTACACTTGTTACTGTGATTAAATGTGACTGTGGCAAACTTTGTGATTTTGTGACTCAAAATTTTTCTGCTGTGACTCTGTGTGAGAGCGGCTGCTTCCTGTGACAAAATCGAGTCACACCAGCTCTAGGTTAGACCACTTTCCTACTTTTGAATTCAACTCACTCCAAGAATCTCTTGTGGAGAGAAGGAAATATTCTCCCTAGAGCATCTCGTTTCTGAGAGTTAATGAGAGATACAGCATACTCGATTGCGGCTCGAAGTTCGTTTTTAGACTCATATTGCTTGCTATCGTAGGCGATGCTCGCTATCATAGCCCAGCAATTCTCGATCGAGTTTAGTTCTCATGAGCCGAAGGGCCAATCTAGCAGCTCAAACGAAAGCTCCGCAAACTTTCCAACTGAATATGCTGATGTGTGGGTTGGAGCTCAATCCTCCTGCAGGATGGAATCGTCACCAACCAACCCTCTAATGGTTTGTATAACCTCCTCTGCCATGAATTCCATGAAGTGACTGGAATCTCCGCGAGGAGGAAGCTCAAATACAATGAGGAGTAGGCCAGGTATCAGCAGGCCCGCCTTGTTGCCGCCAATTGCGGACAATCTGCTTGTTCATAGGCATCCAAGAGCTCCAATTATTAGATCCGTCCGCAAGTGGAAGCTCTTCTCATCAATCCATATCACAGTTCGGAACCTATCCAGGTTAGCGAGATTGGAGCGAGCAAAGCCTCTCTTTTTGCACGATATTTCGGCTTGCCTTTCCGAACATCATTCCGAGTTCGCTCGGCCAATTCTGCACTGTTCGAATGCTCACTCTTTCCTAATTGCAAACGCTTTGCACTTTCCTGGCTGTGACTCGCTAACCTCTTACCACTATCCTCATTGCCGCTTGCCTCATCTTACTCTCATCTCGTCTTGTTGTCTTTCTAGGTGCCCCTGTCTGACTCTTCTCTCCTTCGTGCAGGTTTTGAACAACTCTCTTCACTGTCATATGATGGACTGAGAAGATTCGGCTTACCGCTCGAAAGTTGATCTCTTCGGAGGCACCAGTTTCAACATCGAACGTTTCTACCTCGTCTGGATCAGCGATGACGGCCGATTCCCCCTCAGAGTCGTGAACCTGCTGGCGTAAGTTGTAGCAACGGGGACAATCACAATGGGTATTATCACAGATTTGGCAATTTTGGTACTCCAGGTTCAGGTTTTTTTGAAGGATGATAGTTCAAAATGAGTTCCTCCGTCGTGTAAGTGAGCTCGAATCTCACAGGGAACTCACTAATGGCCTTGTTAACAAATTATGAAGGAATTTCAGAGCATGCTAGGCTAGCGCATAGTTTGATTTCGCCCCTCGTTCTTGGGAGATCTCTACTTATCAATTTGCGCACATATGACCAAAACCAGTAGTCTGATGGAGAAATGTCGGGGCTCTAGAGTGGCCAAATTAGATTTTCCCGTGATGATATTAGCCTGCCTTGGAATACGTTCCGGCGTTATTGTCTCGAAATTCCAGTCGTATGAGGTGCTGCCCCATCTTGTCGGAATCGGCATCGATTGAGATCCCCTCCTAGACGTGTTCACAGGTCTGGGATTACTACTGTTCGTAGTAAGTAGCAGTACCACTTGGCAGTCAAAGTTGTATCCTTCGGGCAGTCCAGTTCGTGGACATATATTGGGCCTATGACCCCTGCCTTAGGATGGATGGCGATGAAGATGTGAACTCCGTCATCCTTGAACTCATGTTGTTACAAATCCTGCTCATGATCTGAATCTCCGGCCACTCTCCAATAGTCGTCATCCTGTCTATTCGAGGAGGGCCCCGTTCCGACATAGCATTCGTGAAGGATATGTCTTCAATGTTGATTGTACCCTTCGCCCGATCGCGATGAAAAGTAGTTCGATCGAGATGCAGCGCTCCAATAGAATCTTCAATCAGTCCATAGTTTATCACCAGAGAAAGAACATCAAAATCGCCACCACTTCAGAATTAAAAATTAAAATTCAAGATTCGAGATCTCACACTTTCCGTCAAGCCACAAGACTGAAAATGCAGCAAGACGACATGCAGGCCGGTTGGGACGAGGAGGAGTCATGTCCTATACGCATGGCCATTTACTCAGAGGGAAGGCCAAGAACAGCTTTAAGATGCAGGCATGGGTTCTGCTAGCCCTGCATCAGAATTAGGCGAACTTCAAGACGATTGAACTGCCCCCTCTGCCAACGGCACATGGACCGGCCCACCCCCACCCCCACCCGCCCACGCGACGACGAAGTCGAATTCATTCGACAGGTGGTTTCGGGACAGACCTACGTGAGGAGGGGGGCCCAATTCAGGAGTGGGAGGTGGAGGCGGTATTGGGTGTCCGCGGCCGCGGAAGGCACACCCAATATCTCAGAGCCGATAGAGAATTGAGAAAATTCTGCCCTCCTGTTGTCCATGTTCCGCCGGCGTCAGAGGGCGGGGAACCAACGGCAGTGCCGGGACAGGCTCGCCAATGGACAGGAGGTGGTTCCGGGTCGAAGAGGAACGGCGGCAGGAAGAGGAAGAAGAAACTCAGGGGTCAATCAAATGTTGCTCAATAAAGATTTCAAACATATGAACTTAATTTTGTGTCTCTCCCCCATTCTTCTGCTCGATTTGCTTCATTCTTTCTCTTTTTCCCCTTTTTCACTCTTCAATCGCACGCAGAACACAATGGCCCCCGCCGATCCACGGGCCGGGTGGATCGGCGGGGGTGTGTACGATTAGAAAGGGGGAGTGTCAAACAAGCTGCGGTCAGATCTTTGCATTTTATACACCTTGTGCATTTTGTGCCTTTTGTTATTTTTGTGGATGGGGGAAAAATTCTCTTCCTCTCCCAAGTGTACAAGAGATGTGCAAAGATAAAATTGTGCTTTTCTGTGCATCCGGCCCACGTTTGTGACTTTTGTAAGTCACACCAACACTAAAGACAAGTTGTCCAAATTCGATGATTTTATCCCTTGAAACACGCGATATACTGATTTCAAAACGACTGAAGGCGGTTTGTCACCCTGTACCATGCAGAGAAGGAGTGGAATACATGGTTAATCAGCCAGGCACTTCCATTCGCCCAAACAACGACCAACTTAAGCTCCCCTCTGGGGAGACAGTTCGTTGCGCCGTCAAGAGTCTAGACATGCGCTCATACAGGGCTTCGACTGGTCAGAAACTCGGGCATCTCTACATCGGAACGCCTCGACTTCGCTCGCACCATCCACCACCACATTACATCAACGAGGGCCATCGACCCTCATAACATACTTTTCACGGATCAATGTGCTGTCAGTCTCAGTGATGGCATGAACGGGCATAATGACCGATTATGGCGAATCGGTTACGAGAACAACCCGTAAGAAACTTCGAAAGAACGTCGCTAACAAGGAGCAAAAGTCCATGTCTGGATCGCCATCCACTCGAAGCCAGGGAGAATCGAATCATGCCTCATGGATGAGATTGACGATGAAGACGATGCCCGAACTACACTCACCGCTGGGAAGCGAGATGATCCCAGAGCTCAGACGCTGTCTCTTTCCAGAAGAGTTCGACTCCTGCTGGTTCGTGCAGGATAGCGCTGAGGCCACCCTGCGACAGTGAAAATTTCCCGAACCGGACATTTAATGGTCGAGTCCTGAGTCTGAACCGATTCTTGCAGTGGCCCTGCTACAGTCCAGACCTCTCTCTTCTCGATCTCAAAAAGTTTCCTTACAAGGTCCGAACTGCGCACCGTCAATCTCAAGGTGGTAACATTCAGAGGAGACTGTTCTTCGCAGCAGACTTTTTCGAGATCATTGACACCCGTCAAGTTGACCCAAGACTCATAATTGCTTCGCACGAAGCTCACTTTTGGTTGGACGGGTACATTGATGGGCAGAATTCCAGAATTTGGGGCTCGTAAAAGTCTGAATTTCTGGACACCAAGCCTCTTCATCAAAAGAAGATCACGATGTGGGCTGCCCTATCATTAGATGGAATCATAGGTCCAATCTTCATCGATCAATCCGTGGATGGAGATGCTCATGAATGAATTCTAACTGATCAATTATTACTGTAAGCTAGGAACAGGGGACGGGTGGACGGAAAACATCATTTTCCACACGAGGAGGCCCCCACCCTATATGACTAGTGAGAATTTAGGAATAATCAATCGCCATTTCGGTCCCCGAGTTCTAACCCATAAATATCAGGAACCTTTCGGTGAAGGCTACATCTGGCCTGCTTACAGTCCTGATTTATCTCCCTCTAGATCTCTTTCCGAAATAACGAGAGTGTTGGGCAAACAAACTTGCCAAGCGGAAATGACTCATCCTGTACTTTCTTCTGATGTCTACATTGTTGCATCGCACGTAATGACGAGAGTGTCTTGATGCATCGCCATCATACATCAACTTGAAAATATTGAGAAATGCCAATATTAACAGAGCCTTTCAGTTGAGGTGGCGGACTAGGCTTTGCTCCACGAAAACTACCCTCTCAGTAGGATTATCACGCATTTGAGCGAGAGAAATATCCAATCTATCAATGTGAAAACAGTGAAAGGTTAGAGCGCACTGCCAGCAAAGATAACGAAGATCCTCACCGGGAAACCGCCCCTTCCGGTGAGATCCAGAGAAATGCTGCGAGAATTGAAGGACCGGGTGGAGAGGAGAGACCCTCTCTGACAATGTGCGCTTGCCAGTCGGTTCAATTGCTCATTGGGCACCATTAACAAGGCGCAGCCAATGCGACGGCAAATCTGGGGCAGAATTCCTATGGGAAAACAGTCTGGTTGCCAGACGGCCAACGGCAATATACACGCCGCCCGGCCGCCCGGCGGCAGCACTGATGCTGTCTGGCAGGGACAGCGCGTGCTAGTGTCAAGATACATATCTCAATAGTCTCACCTTTGAAATAGCGCGCGTGCGGGATGTAGCTCCCCTCTTTATTCTCGCGTCTGAACGCAGTTGCGTCTGGAATGACGCAGCCTTAGAGTGCACAATATACGCATAACAATTGTAGACACACTGTCAATAAATATATAAGATACATAGATATATATGGAATCTTGGGAAATTTTGTTTGTAGTTTTGTGTGTAGATTTACTCTCAAGCCCTACAATATTTTGTACAATCTTGCTGTTAGTTCTCATGTTAATCATCGCCTAAGATGGTAGCAGGTTGGTGGTTTAAATTTTCTCAAGTGCAATAATTGGTAAAGTGCGACAACTGGTCAAGTGCAATAGGTTATAACAACTGCAATAGAAGAAGAGGTGCAATAACTAGTCAAGTGGAATATCAGAAGTGCAATGGGATATCAGGTGCGATCAAATATCTGGTGAAATATATATAATATAACTGATACGATAAGTGCAATGTAAGGAGAACAAGTGCAACAAGAACAAGGGAAATAAGAAGAACAAGTGCAACAACAATACAATTAGTGCAGTAACGATACAACATTGCAATAAAGTGGACTATCATCACCATCATAAGGTACATTGGAATCCTCCGTGGATTGTTCTCGCCAGCTCGAGAGCGATGCATGGGCGCGACTGGTGCCATGTGCATCGAGAGAGTTTGCATTGCATCACGAGTAGTTTTTAGTCAGAGACAGCTATGGATTGGCTACGGCCACTGATTGATTCAGACAAACCATCGCCCGGGAAGATCACGCAATATATCAGGGATAATCGAGACATTGATAGAGAATTATAGTTGTTTCAGGTCTGAAGGAAGAATTTTGAGAGGGAAAGCGACATCTGCTCATATCAACCTGGCTCATACCAAACCTCTTCAGTCCATATTCTTCCTATTCCTCTTCATAATATCATTTGTGGCAGTGGTATATTTCATAATAACTGCTATCAGACACTTATTTCGGATGCCAATAATTTTCCTCGTTCGAAGAGATACGCAGTGTGTAACAGAAGTTCATCAATAGCTTCATGATGTATGGATCGATATCATCAATTGGAACCTCATTTTCTTCGGCCTCTTTCATCTTGTTCAAGAACATTGCTCTATAATAGTCTGAATTGGTGGCTAAGACAACTTTGTGCACCGGCTAGGCACGCTCTCCCATCAAAATTTTGAAGGCAAACAACTGTTGATTCGTCCTCAAATCGTTGATGCTCGAGCAAAAACCTGTCATAATTTTAGTTTGTCGCTCTTCCGTCATTCTCGGCTAAAGAATTCGTGCAGCTTTGGGATAATCTCAAGGACAAAGCTTGCAACCGGACTCTGTCCCAGTTTGTCTCTTCGGTTGTCGGTGTGAGTTGACTCCGCCCGCCTCAAGAGAAGGAAGACATAGAAAGAGCGGTTTTGTCTTCGTTGATTCTGCACAAAGGGAAGGGAGAAAGACAGAGGGGAGAGCGACAGACAGAGCGAGAGATCGAGAGAGGAGCAGAAAGAGAGAGAGAGACGCACAGAGAGACACAGAGGCAGAGGTGGAGGAGAGCCGAGGTTTTCTGTTGACGTTTTTCGGATTTTGCACAATGTGCACTTATTTATTCTAGGGAGATTAGGCGAAAGATTACAGGGCGAGGATATCATCGTCGCGGTAGAGCTTGCCCATTACACAGCTGATGATCAATAGGGAGGGTCTCCATCTGGACCAAAAGTCTGACACATAGGAGCTCTTCAATTCCACCAAAGGGAGCGTTGTCATGATGCTGAGTGCCTCACTCGCGGAAAACGATCGCCTCGTTGAACACGTCAGAGTTCGTGGCGCAGATGAAGAAACACACAACGTAGTGTTGAGAGAGGCTGCCATCTTCAATGGCACAAAGGCTGGGAGGGCTCGAAAAGTGTGCCAAAGCGCACATGGTTCAACGGACCCACGGGACCAATTGGTGCTGATCTCTGTTTGTCAGAATGCTCTGCCGTACTCGATAACGAACTCCCCGGCCTTCAAAGAGCTGATCGGTTCGTTGGATCGGAGCTATAGATTGCCGAGCCCATATGCGCTTGCTCACAGGCTATCAACCCGGACAACAAAAGGGAGCTTAGTCTCAGTCTGCGATTGCATCAATTTAAACGAAGATTTCGCGATTCCCCTTGAGTTTGGTGCCTGGACCTCACAGACAGGCTTGTCCGTCTTAGGTATCATCTTAACTTCGGAAAATGGAGATTCATGCACTGCTATAACTGCTGACCCTTATACCGCAGAGTTCTTGGCCGAATGTGCAATGACATCTCTGAAGAGTAGCCTGATCAAATCGCTCAAACTAAACGCAATAACCACGGATGAAGCTTCGAATCTCAAAAGGTCGAGGCGCCCGATATGCGAGAAGAAATTCAGCCATCTGATCGAATATCGATGCATAGCTCATCTTTGTGATCTGATTGGAGCCAGCATATCAAAACATGCAACGACGTTTGTTGGACGAGATTGTCCGCCTCATCAATATTATCAGCCACACGAAGGCTCTGGCAAGGGCGATCGTAGATGATGGTGAAATGAGTGTCGTTTATCCTGCCCCGACGAGATGGTGCTCTACGTGCTCTGCAATAAATTCTCTTCTCAAGATGAAGGACTTGATTTAGGGCCATGACGACAGGCCAGAATATGTAAGCATGAAGTGGATGCCTGTTATACAAAAACTACCTCTGTAGGGACATCAAGAGCTGCAAAGTCTTCTTCGATAGACTAGCTAGGATGATTGACGTTGCAGAGTGCAACGATACCACGAATGGCAAGTCGTCCCACATCATGTTAGAAAATGGGCATTTCATATTCAGAAAGTTGAGCGACTCGACCGAATTTATTGACATCGCGAGATAAGCGTTCCTCATGTAACTCGATAGGGAGAATTGAAATTTACTTCTGTCGGCATATATCCTCAACCTGAATTAGTGTACCGAATGGATGACACAGCGTAGGACAAGGCTCGCGCAAGAAGAGATCATCAGATTGATCTTGTTGTCTGAAAACTCGGTAATTGGCGATACTAGAGGCTACAGCTTAGTAGAGGATGACTACTCATTTTCAGATCCGTTCGATGACGAATTCAGGCGTTATTCTGGTAGGCTGGAGCGGAGTCGGGAGGTTGTTGTGGAAATATATGCATTTTGGAAGTCGAAGAGAGATCTAGTCATCATGAAACGAGTTGGAATGCGACTGGCGGCTTGCTATGCTAGCTCTGCCAATACGGAACGGGTTTTCTCGGGACCGTCGCGAATATGTTTGCCTTCGCGCAACCCATAGAGATGGAAAACGCTTCTAGCTCCGATTATCCTAGGAACCTCAAACTGACGCCGATGATCGTTGAGGACAATTCACCAATTCGAATGGTCAACTCAAATACCTTCAAAGACTTTGTGAGTGATCTGTGAAGGGACTGTAAGAAATCTGAGATGCTCCAGATTCCGAGATCGTTCATCCTAAAACTGCCGAATGAAAGTGAGACAAAGTTTGTGCGCCAAGTTGAGTAACTCGACGACTATCCCTTGTCAATTGGATATGGTCATTGGCAAGACCTCAGCTATGGGTCGGTCTCGAACGCCATGACCACCGAGCCATGTGCCACAGGATACCTGTCCGATTTGGAGGATGTTTCGTTGATTGGTCATCACACACATAAAATATGGAACCCTCGAATGATGCTCACAGAAAAGATAAACTTGATAATGAGTGATTCAGCACCTGCAGTGAAGGCTGCTCGCAGTCGATTCACAACCATCCTGCCTTTTTGCCATGTGATTGAACACCGGTGAATAGCTCACTCGTGCAATAATACCGGTGTCAGATTTGGTGCTTGCCCAGGGGTGCATTATCGAGACCATTATTTGTTCTATTCGTTGCTTTGGCTTTTCCGCTGCCTCTTTTCATTTCTCTGGCTTAGATGACAAATTCATGATGCCTCTCTCGGAGGTGCGAGTGACGACAGCGATTGGTCGAATTTTGCAAGGCTCTCCTGCCAAGCGAGTGGCGAGCTCGCTCAATCTGCGTAGGGCTACACTGTGGAGGCGGATGAAAGCTTTTAAACGGGAATGCCAACTAGCAAGAAAACTCGTGAAAGATAAACTTACAGAGGGACAGGAAAATGATATCAGAAACTCTGTGAGTCGGAACGTCTCTTCCTCGAGAGAGAACATGAGGGAAAATTTTGATCTGGGCATCTGCAATTCAACTCTCACTAAATACCTTGGGCAGTCGCGATCAAAATGTTTTCCATAAAAATTCAACATCGTGAGGGTGGCGAACTCGCGAATTCAATGGACACTTGGAGGCACTATATATCTACAGCCGAGTCAGGATTGGACAATTCTGGGTCGATTCGAAAGCGAGTATGGCGGCCCAAATACGAGAAATTCCAACCAACTTTCGTACATTACGGCAAGCAGCAGTCTTTTCGTCTAAACTTTTTCTTTTGGGTATCTTGTTTCGGGACTAGATATATCTACTTCTATGACAAGATGGACTCCTTCATACCGCGAAATCATGTCCGATAGGATTAACTCTTTGTAGGAACAATTTGGTCAACAAATGTTTCGAAAATTAAGCGATCATGCGGGCGTAGCGAAAAGTGCACCAACACAGACTTCCCTTGCTCAGAATGGCCTCGATCTATATTTCGATACAATCCCACCATACAGTCCAGATATGAATATCATTTAAAATTGCCGGGCCTATCTGAAGCAGCGAGTGAAAGGTGGGACAGAAAAGTTCGCGAACAATGAAGCTTGCTCGAGTATAAGAAGCTCAGCAGGGAAGAGTGGCACTCGGTGCCAGATGAATTAGTCTATGCTCTATATTCATCTCTGCCTGATGGAATTCAAAACGTGATTGACTGTCAAGGTAATGTTAGGAAGTACTAGTGATCGTAGTGTTTTCGCGCATCGGTCATCGGATATTGTCAGGCTGGCCAGAGTTCTTGGCAGGCGTCGGGAGTTTGTCAGATGACCATCTGACAATTTTTGGGGCTAAAAATTCCCGACTCTCCTGCCTGACAGTCATCTGACAAACTGACACGTCAGGTTGCCAGCCAGCGAGCGGAGGAATAATTCTTGAGGAGCAGGGGCCTTGACCCTCCGGGAAGCAAGCTGGCGTGCGTCTGTAGGGCCAGCCGTGGGCCATGTATGAATTGCCGGCATCCGGCATGCGCGATGGAGAAACACACAAGTTGAGAGTGAGAACTGTTGAGTCAGTCTACTACAAAATTGTGGAATTATAGATGATATTGATGATAGCAATTTTCGAATTATTTTTGGATTCCGATACATCTGTTGAATTTTCTTTCATGGCGTGCACCTGAATTGAACAATTGAAGACAACGAGATGAGCTCCCCATCTAGGCCAGGTCCTTCGCAAGGTCCTAGTCAAGACCGATCTCGCGGCTTCGCCAGTAAAACTAACGATGGATCACAGCGCAATGAGACATGGAGCATTAAGTATAAAGGACTGCTCGAACTATTTACGTACAAGCGAGATGGTGAATATTATTACGTCGTGTGCATTAACTGTGGGACACATACTCCCCAAGCTTGTCCAGAACGGATGGTTGTTCATATGAGGAAATGTCTTCGGATAGAGAAGTTCGCGATCAAGTCCTGGGACAGCATGAGGATGCTTTAAGCTCAAAGATCGCGTCAGAGCTCTCAATTGGAGAAAATCGATGGGAGAGAATGACACAGCAACATCAACCAACTAGTCCTCACATTCTTCGGGCCAAACGCCCCATCGTTTTCTGTGAGTAATTCTATCACTTTTCGGAAGCTTTTGAAAGGCCTTGAACCTCGTTATAAGGTTCCATCCATCTGGACATTCAGCTCCAAATTGGCACCAGAACGTCTCAGACAGTACGAGAATAGTTTGCGCCAGGAGATCAGCGCGGCTAACGATTTCTCTATAACCATCGAGTTCGAATGGGAGTTCGAGTAGCGAGCTGAGCGTCTCAGCAGTCGTCCTCACTTGTCAGAATGGAAGACCATCTCTACTAGATCTACTAGACATCTCTTTCAAAGATCATCCAGGTGAATTTCTTGCCTCCGCTGCTATGGAGTCCCTGTGCTCGGCAAACTCTGACCTCAAAAAAATCAACGTTATTGTTTCGGACGGGGCTTCCAACTGCAAGCTTTCCCGAGACCTGATCGTTGAGGAGTCCAGTTTCGAGCACATCATAGGATACAGATGCCTTTCGCATTTATTCAATCTTATTGGAGCCTCGATTTCGAAACACCCTTCCGTGGAGAAGCACCTGGACAAGGTGGTGGAACCGATCAATATTATTTCACGAACCAAGCGTCTTTCAAGGGCCATCGTCAAGGCCGGAGGCGGCAGAACTATCCGCTCAAACCCTACTAGCTGGTTTTCGACCTGTGGCGCGATCAAGTCGGTCTTTTGGATAGGACCGATCATGGAAAACCTGCCGGATCGGCCAGAATACGCCCTCTAGCGGCCACCATCGATCATAACAGATGTTAGCTCAAGAAGTTCGTGTTCGAGAATGACACACTTTATTACCCCGACAGGGGATTATATACAAAAAAAAAGGGGTGGGGAGTTACGCCGTTAGAGAAAAGAAGTAGGCGTCTCCCCGATCCCTAACACAGATATGAGACTGGAGTGCTCTCAGCAGCTTGAAGGGTTATTTTGATAAGCTATCGAAGTTAATCGGCGTATCTGAATGTGATGATTCTTCGCTCAGCAAATCCTCCAAATCTTTCCCAGAATTCGGCTACCATATTTTTCGGAAGCTTCCAGTAGGCAAGCTCTGTACAGTATCTCGCATTTGAAAGGGAACATCGCGCTCTGCGCAGGTTAGCGCCTATCTCAAATGCGTGCTGATGTTTGCATAGTTGGTGTCTTATTATATGATTGTTATATCTTCCATAGCATGACTAAACTCGAGCAGAGCTATATTGTTGAGGCTTTGATCCTTTGCGAGCAAGGTTGGACCTATCGACAGATGAGCGTCCATTTTGGGTGCTCATGCTCGACCATTTCTGGGCGACTGGAAACTTACGATTGTGGGAAAAGGCTCGAGCCTCAGAAGAGGACGCGAAAGAAAAATATATCGAATGAGCAAATTGCACAACTGGAAAGGGTGTTCACTCAGGAACCCCAGCTTACTTTAGAGGAAGTCAAGGAAAAACTGGACTTTCCAATACATTGATCAACAGTTTGCAGATATGCGAAGACACTGAAGCGTTTTGGCTGATCTGATTGATCACATGAAAGTTGTTTTCGGCAACGACCAGTTCCTCATTTACCAGAATAACGCCGCATTTACCAACAGTAGAGAGACCATGCAATTCATTTCAGACAGGAACTTAGAGAAGTATTTCATTTTAGTGCCCGTACTCATCAGATATGAATGTGATCGAGGATCTTCGCGCGATTCTAAAGTACCCGCTCAGTAGGGCCAGGAAATTTCTGTGATCAGGGTCGACAATTCTGTTCTGGGATCTGTGAACGATTTTCCGCAAATTCTGGGCTAACCCCAGAATTGTCGCCCTAAGGGTTTGCAATACTTCTCAAGCATTTGCTCGCGACAATCAGCGGGAACCGAGTGGATTTGCGTTCGGTCGGCTCTTGATGCACGTGCCGATATCGACAATGGGTGATGTTTGACGGTTCTCAACCACCGGTCCTGTAGGAGCGACTATCCTGCCGTGTCTAGACATTTAGTTATGGGAACCCTAGACCACAGGAAATATCCCAGACGCTCCTAATTGTATATGATCTAGGGTCTTACCCTGAGACTGAATCCCAAGAAGTTTGGGATCAGAGTATTCGAGAGTATTTAGACTAACCCCGCCGGATTGACAGTTGACATATTCATGAGGTCATCCGGATATCTTGAATCTCCTTATATGGGAGTAATGGCACTAACCAAATAAGGTAAGGATTGTCGCCCTAAAGAATACACCAACATCAGTTATATGGTCATGAACAAGACCTTATATGGTCATAGAAAAAGTTCACAGACATTACCATATATGGACATGAGAGATGAACCTCTGACCCGGAAGGAAGGTTCTGGAACATTTGCCCTTGACCCCGGACAAATGCACTGTGGAAGCTGCACAGATCGATTATATAAAGGAGCCCGAAATGGAGCTCTTCGGAGCATTTGCAATCAAACAGTCTTAGTGTAAACATTGTTGAAATAAAGACTCCTTATGTTTGAGTAATCGTTTTTCGAAAGTCTACCGACCATCAGTTTCTCAAGTTAGTCCTAGCCCAACAGCACCCTCCTCTCTCTATCTAAAAGGTCCACGTCCCTCACATTCTATTACGGTGGAATCTTGAGTGACTTGGTAATATCATCACTTTTTGCGACGTTTATCTTCCGATATTTATCCAAAAACACTGACGATACATCGCTTTTGGGGCTTTTCTGGTCCCACGACAGAATTTCTGGGCTTTCTGGGGAAAATGAACAATTCTGTGATTCTGTTCTGGAGGTTGTGATCACAGAAAATTCCTGGCCCTACCGCTCAGGTCGCAAATTGGAACAGCCTACCAGCCAAAAAATTGTAGAGAACTTCACCAGTTGGTGTGTGAGAAGTGGAAAGATATCCCGTCAAATGTGATCAACAATTTATATGAGTCTTTTCCACGGAGACTGTTGAAAATTATTGAATCTGAACGCAGACTAACAAAATATTGAGAGATCAAGTTATATATATGGCAGCCGCTCAGAATGATGCCGAGAAAAAGGTGTGCTTCGAAAATAGTGATGCGCGAGATGTTCCGTTTCAAGGCGAGTTACTGTCACAACTAATTGTTGGAAGAACACACTCGTACACCACCATCGTACAGTTCGTATATAAGCGCATACGCGCACGAATAAAACAGCAGTTCTTACTTAGCACTCGACGCGTAAACATCTCTCGTTTTTCTCTCTA
>Ga0058701_10000056_pt1 | contig 89747 bp, 77 predicted proteins | sample AgamicOrMae_FD_97039 | JGI IMG/M metagenome (GOLD analysis project Ga0058701, IMG submission 97039) | Agave microbial communities from Guanajuato, Mexico - Or.Ma.e | ecosystem: Host-associated > Plants > Phyllosphere > Phylloplane/Leaf | place: Guanajuato, Mexico | collected 2012-06-04
ATTGAAAAGTTGAAATATGAGAATCTAAACAAAACGGTCTGTGCAAAATGTCAACAAACGTCAGCTGGTTACAGAATTGTTGCGCGCTTGCCGGCGCGACTTTTTTTTCTCTCGAGTGAAAAACCAAAACTAGAAAGAATTGGACCGAGAAGAGCGAGCGAGAGAGAGAGCGAGATCTCGAGATCACTTGGTGCTAATAACATCGAGATTGAGAGGATAGTAAACGTTTACGATCTATTATTCGAGCTGGTTACAAAATTATTGCGCGGAGTGTAAGCTGTTTTCATGCAACCTTCTCACAGCTAAGGCCGAAAACTCTCTCCTCTGCTCTGCTCTGGTATTTTGTTTCGTCTTTCCGGCCAAACAACAAACAGTCTTTCGCTCGCTCACCAGGAAAGTGACTTTCCCTAATTGATGATGCTCTTCGTTTGGCCCAAAACGGAAGTGCCCAAACAGGCAACAAACAGGTGCTAATTGTCTTCCGTTTCGGCTGGCGAGTTGCTTGGCCTTTTGATCCACTTTTTCCGGCCACTTTTCGAGCATTTTTCGAGCACTTTTCTCCAATTTGGCGCCGTTCCACTGCGGCGAGATTGGCCTCCAGCCAGAGACTGTCTTCCGTGTGCAAAAACTCTGCAAAAGCTGGACCAAACCTTCGAGCTGAGGGCCATTAATCAAGCGAAACTGGCCACTGGGCGGCGCCAATTGGGCCGCAGCTGCACCTCCGCAGACTGTCCCTTTTGGGGCCTCTTTTGCTCGGCTAAAAGTTGGCAAAAAGTTGGCTGAAAGTTGGGGGACAACAAAGAGTTGCAAGTGGCTCGTGTTAATTGGCAAAAAAGGGCTGCCCGGCGAGCTCCACCTCTTTTTTTTGCTGAGGTTCAGCTTTCTACTCGCGCCCGTTTTGTCTCTCTTCTGGCCCAATTTTGGCCCACTTCTGGCCCTCTTCTCGCCGGTTCCGCTCGAAACTGGAGCAGCAGCGCGGCAGACAATTGCTGGGCCCGCTTCCGGCGGCTTGGGGGCGGAGCTGGTGGTGGTTGGGGCCAGATAATTGAATAAGATTGGGCCTAATGAAGCGTGCAAACGAGAGCCGCCCACGCGGAAGCTTCGGGCTGCGGGCTGGCCCGCAACAAGTTGGCGCGCGCGCTGAGAGCTGAGAGCCCGCAGAAGTCCGCTGCGCGCGCACTGCTGCGGGACGCGGGCCGAGCTGAGGACGCGCGCTCCGCGGGCCGCGCACAAGTCGCAGAGGCGGCCGAAAAAGCGGTGGAAAAGCTGCTGGAAAAAGGGCACTGCAGAGCGCCGCGCACACAGTCTGCGGCGAACACTGGCCGCTTTCTCGTGCGCACGAACCCGAGTGGGCGGGGCCCGAGCATCAGCAGGCGTGCCGGGCGCGAGCTTAGCTGCGGGCCGTGTTTGGGTTATTGAACTGATTAGGTGGCCAACAGTGATAGCGGATTTGGGCGCCGGTTGGGCCGCGCGGATTTGGGCCGGCCGGCTGAGGTGAAACTAGAACTAGAGGAGAACCACTGGGCAGAAGTGGAGGAAGTCTGCATTGGAGGAGCAAGAGCAGTGCGGCTGGTCTCATTAAAATAATAGCACGCGCGCAGATGCCCAGAGTGCAGGCTTTCACTTGGGGCCTTGCGGCTTGTGTGTCTGTGTGTTTGTGTCCTTGTGTGCTTGTTTGTGTGCGAGCCGCTTGGGCGGGAGAAAGTTGCCAGTGGGCGACTCTCTGCAGCCAGTCCGTTGGGGCCCTAGTCTGCGGGGATGCTGCTTTGTGCTCGCGCTGGCCGAGCGTCGACTGGCCAGAATCAACACGGTGAAATAAAACTGAAAATAAACCATAAGGGCGAGCGTGGGCGGCGCGAAAGTGGCCCCGGTGGTGTGCTCTAATTTGCATGCACCTAGAAAGGCGCAGTCAGAGTCTAGTCTTTGGACATTGGGCTTTGGATATTGGACTTTAAACTGCAGACTGTACATTGTAGACTGTGCATTGTAAACTACAGACTACAGACTGTGGAATGGGCCGCATTTGTACGCCAATTTGCTCTTGTTCCGTTCTGGCTCCTATTTTGAACAGTTGTGATTTACTTTCCGCCAGAGCTGAGCTTGGGCGAGAAAGTTGTGCGTCTCGCAACGAGCATCGAGCAACAAGGCAACAAGGCTACAGACTAGCACCAGGCCAACAACAACAGCAACAACAACAACAATGGAACTGTCTGTGACATCCGACATAAATCATCAACTCTTTTCGGTCGTCTCAGCGGCGGCCGGCCGGTGGCTAGCGGAACAGAAGGTGGGCAGGAGGAAATGTGGTAAAATTGACACTTTTCTTAGCGGAAAAGAGAGGAATAGCAAGAGGGGAAAGCAAAAAAGAGACTGGCCTCATGGCTTTGCTGCAGACTGTGTGCGGCTTCAATGGGCAAAAGTGGGCCTTTGCTGCAGTGAAATCGGGCGCACACTTTTCTGCGTTCACTTTTGGCTGCAGTTCGCAGACTGTATTTCGCAGACTGCATTTCGCAGCTCGCAGTTTGCAGCTCGCAGACTGCAGCTCGGTGGACGCGCACAGACTGCCAGTCGCCAGGTTCGCTCTGGCTTCAGCGCAGCCTTCTCGCACAGTAAGTTCACTACGCGCGCACTACACGCACTTTGCCGCCGGCCCCAGTCCGCAGCTCCCAGTCCTTAGGTGTGCCCGCATCTCAGCCCTCAGCTCAGAACGCAGCTCAGCTCTGTGCTCCCAAGCTCTCGAAGGGCAGCCTCCCACGCGCGCCCAAGTTCAAGGTGTCGCCACACAGAATCACCAAAGCAAGCCCCAAAGCCGCGCCAGCCGGGCGCCATTTCACGCAGCCGGCCAGGAAATGAGATAGTGGCAGATAATCGGTTTTGTTCTAATCCATTTGAGCCATCTTGCTCATCGGCGGCTCCGGCGGCAGCCTGTTAGTGGAAACAATGCACACTCACACGCGAGGGCCTTCCCGCCGGTGTTTCCATTCATGTTTCCCAATCCATGTCCTCTCCTGGGCGTTCAATCATGCTGCCCCATGCAGCCAATTGAACGCACACACTGCCCTCCCGCCTGCAGCAACAGGCGTGCCGCAGCTCGTTTCCGGCGCTCCATGCAGCCAACCAATCGATCAATGGGCCGCTCGTCTCCTTCCGCCACCCCAAAAAGTGGCCGCACACAATGGCGCCCCAAGCACTCTCCAGGTTGCTCTTGGGCGCTCAGGTGACGCAAATGGGCCCCTCGTTGCTCCTGAGAAGAGGCGGCCGAGCTGAGGGCGCATCACGCGACCCCAATTGTTGCTTGCGGCTGCCCCTCGCTGCTCGCCCGCCGCAGATTGTCCACCGCGAGGGAGCCAATAAGTCGGACTGGCTCTCGCCAATCGCCCATCGCCCATCGACGCGCAGCTGATTCCGACGGCCGCTGGACGCGCGGGGCCCACTTAAGCCCATCGGCGTGGCCAGAGAGTTCAAGTGTGGCCGCCAACTGGCCAAGGTAAACGCAGCTGGCCCGCCCGCTCCAGTGCAGAGTGTCTGCGGCTTGCGAGCGGCGGATTGGTGGCTGGCGTGAATGCGGCGAGAAGAGCAGAGCGAGAGGAGAGCAACAAGTAGCGGCTGGCTGGTGTTACTGTTTTGGGGACTGTTATGGCTCGAGTGCCGCTTCTTGTGCACTGGGCTGGTTGGTGGAAAATGGAAATGTTGGCCTTTGGGGCGTGTGTGCGGCGGACAGACTGCGGGACGTGCGCACTTCCAGAGCACTTTCGCTGCTGGAAAAGAGGCGGAGGACAGTCGGCGGCCAAAGAGGAAAGTGTCGCAATTGCATCGAGCACTGTCATGCGGGCGGGCTGCCTTTGAGCGGCCTTTTTGGGCCTTTGAGCTGCCTTTGAGCTGCCTTTGTGGGCCTTTGGACCTTAGGACGAATATTGAATAGCGAACAGTGAATCTCTATTCGCGACGAGGATGAAGTGAAGAAAGCCGCCCGCACGTACACCGTTTATTTGCTCACATCCTCCGCACGCTCGCACTTTCGCCCCTCCGCCTCCTGCACTTCAGCCAGTCTGCCCTAAGGACAGTTAGCGCGGCTTAGAAGCTGACGAAAAGCGTTCGCTCGGTGTTCACTATGCGCTATTCAACGCACTGTTCAATGCACTATTCAATGCACTATTCAATGCGCTCACACTGCTCACTGCTAAATGTTCACTGTTGGCCCATAGGGCTCAGTGTTCGCCCATGGGGCTCGCGTTTTCACCGCTGACTGTGTGCCGCACTGTGGGCCAAACTCCACACACTATACACACTCTACATAGTCTTCACAGTCTACACACTCTACATAGTCTACCCAAAACAAGTGCTCGATGCGCAGACGCGCGCACGTTCCACGCAACGCAATCAAGCCGGAATCTCCCACACTTTTCCGCCCACAGGCCGCCACTCTGCGCCCCTGCCAAGCGAGCCGCCAAGCTGCCGAGCCGCCAAGCTCGCCGGATGCTCCGCTTGGGCCGCCTGAGCTGCTTGGGCTGCTTGGGCTGCTTGGGCCGCCCCTCCCCAAGCGGCGCACAGACAGACAGACAGACAGCCAGTGAGAGTGATTCAGGCGAGAGGGCGGCCTTCCCCAAGTGCTGCTCTGGCCCTCCTGAAGCAGCCAGGCCAGCAGACAGCAACTGTGAGCCAGGCTGACACAGCGGCGAGTGGGTGGTCTGCGGAGGGGCGTGTCTGATGGGCGCGTGAAAGTGGATCACGCGCGCGTCAGACACACTCCGGCGCTTGGGCGGCCTGCGCTCGTCGCCAAGACAAACACACACTTTCGACTGTTGGCGCTGGTTGTTCGTTCGACGTCTGGCCGTTTGTTTGCTCTGCCTCCAGCTCGCCGTTTGGGCGCCTGGAGAGCCGCAAGCGCAAAGAGAGACTGATAGAGACTCGCCGGAGACTGTCAGCGTGTGTGTGCGCGCGCTCCACAGGCTGATCGGAAATCTGGATGATGAGCAGCAGCGAGCGAGCGAGAAGTCACATGACTCTGCTGGGCCTTTCTGCGCTTGGCGACAGGGGCAGACTGTGTGCGAGAGACTGTGAGCGTCGCGAAGAAGAAGCGAGCGCGTCAACACTTTCGATTTGGCCTTTCGCTCACACTTGGCGGCTTGGCCCAGTGGGCCCAGCGCGCCTTAGGGCCGTTCGGCTGGCGAGCTGTGCGCGTGCTTTCTCCTTTGGGCTTTCTCTCTCTTGCACTTGTTGCGCCTAAGTTGAGCTAACAAGTTGAAGCTAAGCGCCAGTGAAAGTCCCAAGCGCTCGCTCTTGGTTGCCATCGAGACGCCGCAGACAGTCTCGCGCCAGTTCGCGCGCGCAAACAGGCGAAAGACGTAAACACAAGAAGCGAGCGGCCAGCATGACTGCACACAGTCACTGGCAATCTGCTCGCATGGCCTGCAGGTGGCTGCTTGGCTCCACTGCTTCACTGCTTGAGGGCAACTCGCCCATGTGACACTGTGGCCTTTGTGTGGCTCCAGACAAACAGGCCTGTTTGTCTGGAGACACTGGCGCGCCACTCGAGCGCCAGACCCACTCTCTGGCTCGCCCACTCGCTCGGGAATCCCGCTCTTTGCTCGCCTCTTTGCCGCAGACTGTCTGCGCGGCCAGTTTGCCACCAGAGTGCAGACTGCGCCCAGTCTGCTCGAGTTTCTCCTGGTCTGTTTGCTCTCAATCAGTCTTTTGGACTGTGCAAAGGGCGCCCCCAGCAGACCAGACGCGAGGGAGGCAAAAAAGTGTCCAAAGGTGCAAAAAAGGCGCACAAAATGCGCAAAAAAGGGTTGGCTCGCGAGCCGAAATGAGGTGTGCCCCTTTCCCAGGCGAGCGGCGATCGCGCGCACTGATTGGGCCCAAGATTGGCCGCGAAAAGGGCGCTTAGGTGCAGCTTTTGGGCGCAAATTGTGCAGCTTTCGGGCGCAGAATTGGGGCCCAAAGGAGAGCGTGACGCTCGTTAAAAGTGGCAGTCGAAAAAGACAGTCTGCGCGAGTCGCTCCAGTTTTTCCACTTCGAGCAGTGTTTGCGCGCAAACGAGCGAACTTTGGTCGCGCGCGCGCAGTCTCTGGTGCATTTTGGGCCCGCACCTTAGGGCTGGCCTGCCAGAGCTAATCTCTCGCGCGCGCTCAGCGAATTCCGCTCCAATTTTCACGCCGACGCAGTGCAATAAAAGGCGGCCGAGCAACACGCGCTGAACGCAAATGCTGAGCCTGCGAACTGCAAAACACGAGCTGCAAAAAGGCGCACTAATAAATGCAAAATTTGCTGCTCGTTTGCACCAAATTCAAAGGCCAAATTCAAGAGCCGCAATGGGCGAGGGGCGGCGCCACCTCTCCTGCGCCACTCGCGAGGAGCTCTCGCGCGGGCCCGCTCGTGCCGGAAGCGCGCCGGCCGCCTCTCGGCGTCTTGGGCGCCCCGAAGCTCGTCCGCGGCGGCGGCGGCGTGTCATGGGCTAACACTAACAGGCGTCCACGTCTCGCCGAGTTCAGTCAACCCGCGCGACTGAGCACACGAGCGGCCACGAGCGCTCACCTGTTGCGCCGGCAACAATGGCGCGCCGCACGAGCAGCCCAGCTCGAGAGCGCCTCTCTGGCTCGCCGAGTTCACGCCCGACTCGAGCTGGCCGCCCGGCGAGTCACTTTTGTTGGCTCGCCGCGCCTTAGGCCCGGCCAGCGAGAGTTCAGCGCCGCTCACTCTTGCTGGCCAGCCGGCCGAGTTCATTCCCTCCTGAGGCATCCTTTCGCCACTCTCCAGCTCGCTTTCTGTGGCTCGCTCGCCTCTGTCTCGCTCTCTGTCTCCTTGTGGCGCGCTCGCCGAGTTCAAGGTCGCCGGCGCCACGTCACACAGGCGGCCACCTGTGCGCGTGGAGCTTGGCGGGCGGCGCGCGCATCCTTTCGGGCCGCATCTCGTCGGCGGCGATTGTTCGCGCGGACAGTCCGCGGGGCTCGAGGCTGGCGAGAGGGCGGCGTTGGAGCGGCCAGGGGCGAGCAGAGAGCAGAGAGCAGAGAGCAGAAAGCGGCGGCCCAGTGGGCGCAGCGAGCGAGTCTTGAGCGCGGGTTCAATGTCAATGAACTCTGCAGGGCGCTGCTTGGGCGAGCACGAGGCGCGCACAAGAAGAAGCAGTGCGCGCTGGAAACGTGCGCGCAAGAGCCACTGGCTGGCAGAGGCGGCAGACAGTGGGCGGCGGCGCTGCTGCGTTAGCGAGGGGCGCGCACTGCACGCAGTCTGCAGAATTGGACACCGAAGCATTGGGCAATCTGCAGCATTGGGCACTCTTTGAGTCTGCAGGACTGCGGCAAATTCGGCGAAAAAATTTGCGCACAAACTGGGCAAAATTCGCTCACTGCACAAACTGCAGAAAGTGCACAGATTGGACGCAGTGCACAGATTGCACAGGAAAACTGCAGACTGTTGGCGGTGCACTTGGAATGAGAAAAAGCGCAGTTGGCAAAGCAAAGCGCAGAGCTCGCAGTGCACAGGCCAGTGCGCGCAGCCATTGAAAGTCTAAAAACTCGAGCTGCTTGAGACTGTCCTGTCCACCAGTTTTCGGGCGGCTTTCTCCTGCTGGAAGCCCCGCAGGAGTATTGCACTCGCGCACTCATGCTCTCTCTTGTGCACTTGGACGCGCGCCCAGAAGCCCCCAGGAATCCCAGTCCCGCGCCGCCAACACTGCCCCGTGGCGACCCCGCGGCGCCACGCAAACGCGCACGAGCAACAGTCGGCCGGCGCAACACGCCAGCAGACTTCTCACACGCGCCTGCTTCCAGGTTAACGAACCGGCCGCCGACTTGCCCAACTGGCCAGTGTTGAGGCTGGCGAGAAGGAAAAGAGCGCAGGGCTGACAATGGGCCCTGACAGCGGGCCCCAGTTGCTGGCGGGCGCCTCTTGCTGCTTGTGTGTGGCGGTGCGAGCGAGTTTTTTGCGCGACATTTGGCCGCATCAGAGCGCGCGTGCTGCCTGCCTGGTTGCTGCTGGGCTGCTGGGCTGCTCTGCTGGGCCGCGCGACCAGCAGCAGTGTTCCAGAGCAGAGCAAAGGAGCCCCAAAGCAGCAACGACAACGCGCCGGCTTACCTGCGGAGGCGGATGGAGCGCCGGCGGACGAGGCGCGGGAGGAAACGCGAGCCTGAGAATTTCCTCTAACGTGAGTTACCGTTAAGGGTGGGAACTTGGTGGAGCAGAAAAGCCGGCAGAAAAGCGGCGCCCACGCAGTTTGGGGGCCCAGCACTAAGCAGTAACTAGTGAGCAGCAACAAGCAACAAGCAACCAGCCAGCAGCAACCAGCGACCAGCCCTAAGGAGAAGCTCGGCCGGCCGCTGGCCGATGACCTCACAGGCGGCCGCTGAGACGCACAAGCGGCGCGCAGACTTCCGCAAAGGCGCCTGTGGCTCTGCAGCCTCGGCCGTTTCGTAACTCGTAAGAGCCGGCCAGCTCTGAGGGCGAACTCGAACTTGAATCAGAGTTCGAGTTCGGCTTCGAGTTCGAATCGGCGCTCGAATCCACCTTCGAGCGCTCCTTTTTCGTTTGACCGAGCTGGCGCTTGGAGGGAAGCCTTGCGCGAGGGGCACGAGTTGCGAGGAGGCGCAAGGAGTTGCGGGGAGATGCAAGCAGTTGCGGGGGGACGCCTGTTGACTGTGGCCGGCCCTTAGCCTCACTGCCACTGCCTCTTGCTTGGCCGCCGAGGCTAAGGATGCGCGCCGCAGTGCGCAGGCGCACTCGGCCCAAGTGCACGCACAGAGCGCCACAGTTGCGCCTGTTGCGCGCCGCACAGAGCTGGCGAACTTTCAATGCTTTGGAAGGGCCTGGTTCGCGGCCGAGCAACAGGCGACTGGATTGCGCGCTCAGCCAAAGCTCAGCCAAAGACAGTCTCATCCATGCAGAGGCAAATGTGCGTCAGTCTAATGCAAGCCGAACTCTGCAAGACTCGCCAGTCGCAGCTCAGCTCCAGAGAGCAACAGGCCAAGAGCGAACCAAAACACAAAAACACAACAAATGGAACTCCAGCTCCAGCCAGTTGAACTCTCGCCAGACACTGACAGATTGCGGAAGCACAACTGAAACAGAAGTGAACAGAACTGAAGTGAACTGAAGTGAACAGAATTGGAGAGAACGGAAACTGGAAGAGTAAGAGTTTGGCAATCAAGAGTTTTCCGAGCAGCCAGTTGAACTTGAATTCCCTTTCGGCTAAGAACAGACGATCATCGGCAACTAAGCAGAGGGCGCATTCTCTAGAGAGCCAAGTGGTGAACTGATTGAAGGAATGAGCTCAACTTTTCCCAGATAACACTCTGCCGGCTGAGAGATAACAACCAGAAGCGACTAGAGACAACTAGAGGCAACTTGTGGAGCGTGATTTTTTGCGTAATCTAAGCGCGAAATTTGGACAACACTTGAACTCAAAGTAAGCTAAAAGTGAGCTAAAAGTAAGCTAAAAGTAAGCTAAAAGTAAGCTAAAAGTAAATTAAAAGTAAACCAAAAGTGTCATTAGATAGAACATCACATCAGATAGAACAAGTGTCATCAAGGCAGACAATTGTGAGTGAAGAAAAGAGCCGAAAAGAAGCGAGAAAAAGTGTCTGGAAGGAAGACTGATACTTTGATAATACAATTTTTAATACAATTTTAATACAATTTTTGGAATTTAGAATTTTGCAAGTGAAGCAAGTGAATACTTCCATTCCTTCTGAATTAGAAACAAATCCAAGAGACAGTGTTTCGAGACAGTCTTAGAGAAAAAAAGCAGAGAACCAAAAGCTAAGCACTAAAGGCAGCTAGTGGGCAGCATGAGCAAGACATTTGAGCAGAATGATGAAATTACAGCACCAAAGTAGCCAGCATCCAGCGGGCGGAAGTAACAAGAAGAAGATGGAGAAGCAGTTGCCGTTGAAGAAGAGGAAATCGTCATTGGAGATTGCCAGCCACTTGCACCAGCAGCTGAGCTTGTTGTCTCAGCAGCACCCAGACTTGCAGCTCTTCTTCACTGGCTTAGCCTCGAGCACTGGCCAGCCGGTGGGCAGCAGTCAGCGGCTCGAGTTGTTGGGCGGCTTGTGCGAGAAGAGCAGCCTGGCCAGTCCAAAGCAAGGGGGCAACAATAGCAGCAGCAATAATGGCAATAATAATAATAATAATAATAGCAATAATATCAAGGGTGGCAATAATGACAGTTTAGTTATGAGCAGCAAGCAGACTGAGTGCGGCGAGCTGGCCGGCCTGAGTCTGACGGTGAACACGCGCGGCCTTTTGCAGCCGCGCAGCTGCAGCACCACGTGCAGTCCGCTCGCCTCAAACGCCAGCGACCACGCCCCAAACAGTCCCGGAAAACTGAGCAATAGCGACAGTGCAATCGTGGCCGACCTGAACCTGCGCCCCCAACTGGGCTCGCCTCTGCTCAGCAAAAGCAGCCTGGCCGGAAGTGGCCTGGCCGGAAGTGGAACAACGCAAACAGCAACAGGTGGCCAGCTTGAGGCGGAGGATCTGAGTCTGAAGTCGGCGAGGGGCCAGTTGGCGCGCCAGAGACAGTCGCAGGAGCAGCAGTTGGCGAGACTGTCGCCCGTTTCAGGCGAGGGCCAATTTGTCGATTTGTCGCTCAAAGGCTCGAACAACTACCAGCGCTCGTTGTCGGCCAACTCGTGCCAGACGGCCACTGACAATCTGAGCGCCCAAATCGGCAGCCTGGCCCTGGAGGTGGACCCAAACTGCGGCCTCACCACGCTGGCCAACATCTCGCTCGCCCACCACCACCACCTGAAGCACCAGAATGTGAGCCCAAGTAATTCAAACCAGAAGCAGAGTTTAAATTCAAATTCAAATTTAAATCTAAACCTAAATCTAAATCTAAATGTGAACCAGACAGAAGCACACCTGAGCAATGGGGCCGAGTCGGCCCAGACGAACCACCACCAAGCGAACCAAGTGAACAGCCAAGTGGACCAAGTGAACAACCAAGTGGACCAACACCCGCACCTAAGCCACCTCAACCACCACCTAAATCACCACCACCTAAATCAGCACCACCTAAACCAGCACCACATGAACCAGCACCATTTGAACCATCATCTAAATCACCACATTACTCATCACATGAACCACCACCACTCGGGCGCCTCCTCCAACGGGCAGACCTCGCCCTCGGGCGTCTCCACTCACTCCTCCTCAGGCGCCCTCTCGCCCTCGCTCACCGAGCAAGGCTCCCCCGGCGGCTCCACCAGCAGCGTGGCCAGCGCCCACCTAAGCTCAGGGCCCGGCTCAAGTGCCTCCAGCGCCACCGGAAGCAGTGGCGGCGGAAGCAGTGGGGGAGGAGCAAGTGGAGGAGGAGGAGGGGCCTCCAATGGGCAGAGTGCGCGCGGCTACCGCTCGTTGCCCTATCCATTGCGCAAGAAGGATGGCAAAATGCACTACGAGTGCAACAGGTGTCTCAAAACCTTTGGACAGCTTTCTAACCTTAAGGTGCACCTTAGGACGCACACGGGCGAGCGCCCATTCCACTGTGACATTTGTACGAAAAGTTTCACCCAATTGGCCCATTTGCAAAAACATCATCTAGTTCACACTGGAGAGAAGCCTCACCAATGCGAAGTGTGCAACAAACGTTTCAGTTCAACTAGCAATCTCAAAACACACTCCAGATTACACTCAAGCTCGGCCAATGGAAATCATCTGAATCTTAGCACAACAAATCATTGTAATAATAATCTTTATACTGAGAATAAAAACGAGACTCTCTGTGCATAGTTTGCCCATGCTTGTGGCCCCACATGAACAGGACATGTTCAAGTGGCAAGCAAAGTAGGGCACCACTCAAACGGCATGGCAATTAGCAACAATGCTCACTCACTACATACACTCTCTCCATGTGCATTCCTTTCAATTTTTGATTCAATTTTTATATTATTTTATTTGTCATTTTTTGCAGAATATTTTCCTCCAATCCGAAAATCCTAAACTCAATCTAAGACAAACTTTTCCTTCACCTCCACCTTCACTTCTTCACCTCTTCACTTTTATCCACTTTTCTCCACTTTTATCCATTTTCTCTTCGGCGAATTCGTTCTCCCCTTGGACAGTTTGTCTCTTCCGCTTTATGTCTTCCGCATCCACGTCTGCAGACAGTCCAAATCCTTACAGTTGGCCTAAGACTGCGATTGAGGAAACTCCCTTCCTTTGGCCTTTTAGGCGACAGTTCGGCACCAGTTCAGTGGCATCAGTGTCTAATTGTGGCATAAGTGTCCCCCAGGCTTGCAGTTGGCAGACTTTCCTTGGTCCATACCTGCAGACACTTGCAGCCTCGACTTCGCTTGGCAAATCTAACGATCTGTATCAAGCTGTGTCAGCTCGCCGTCACCACTGTTGTGACCTTGACATTGGGCGCTTTGTCTAGCCTCTTCCTGTCCAGGCCAAGTCGCTAGTCCTAAGTCAGTGTTAAACAGGCAGCTAAATTGAGAATTTTTACACCTTGTCTGTCGAAATGAGCCCCCAACGAAACGAAGAACCTCTCTTTTCGGGGCTATGCTCTGAGGGGCCCAGCGCGTGCAGGTGGCCAAAGGCAGTCTTAGGGCGTTCGTTGCGCGACGGTGAGCGCTCAGATAAATTTCGAGAACTTTTGTTTACACTTCAACAAATCTGAAACACTTCGATCAGATTCGTTCAATTTATTCAACATTTTCAGCTCTTTTATTTCCTCAAAAATCCTCAATCTCAATGCCAAAGGATAAATGTCTCGAGAAATTCGTCAGGTCAGAAGAGAATCTGATCACTTTGAGAGTGTTATTTACGGCCGTCTTGCTCGTCTTGCTTGTTCACAGTGTGAACTCGACACTCTCCAGCAACACTCTCTGGAACAAGACCCTTGCACTTGACCTATTCTTGTTTTTATTTCAACTGTTCTATTTCATTTCAATTTTATTCCACCACAAACATGCCCAAATGGGTTGGCCTCATTCAAGCAGAGTTGCCACGAGCCACGAGCCATCGCCTCATCCAACTCATGCTTCTCAAGCAGCTCCAGAGAAGACCAATTCGCGCCGAATTGGAGCTGGACAGAATGATATCAATTTCGGATTGTTTCAGATAAGCAGAGTAAATTAGGCCTCGAGCAAGCAATCGGGACCCAATTGGAATCTCGGGGGCCAAAAGGGGCGAAAGTGTGACTCGGCTGGCAGTTAAGACCCCGAAAGAAGAAGAGCCGTCCGGCCGATACTCTGGGTGCCAGTAACACTCTCGAACAGATTGGCCAACAGCCAAAAGTCTGGTGGCAATGTTTCGAAACTCGAGAAAGCACGTCTTCCAATGACATTCTGGTGCATGAAACGTGTCATTTCCTCGGCCTGGTCAGTGGAGGAAATATTAGCCTCAGAGACTGGGAGACAGTCCACTTGTTGTGGCCGGTCTGCAGAGGATGATCATCATCGTTTGGCCAGCCGGACGAGTGTGTGTGTGTGTGTGTGGGGTTCGCTCGTTGTCAGTGGAATTGGCTTGGGCCAGACAACAACAACAAGGGCAAAGGCGAGAGGCGGAGAACGTGGAGGTCTGACGAGCGGCCGCGTGAACGCCCTCAAGGTCAAGTTTGTTGGCTGGCTGGCTGGAAAAGGGCGACTGCTGGAAAAAGGCGCAACTTAGCCAGTGGTCTGGACGCGCTGGCCAGGGGCAAACTTTCTACCTTTTGGTGTTCGGGCCAGCGCCCAACTCGCGCGCTGGACAAACTCTCTCAGGTCACACCTGTTGCGTGGCACTGGAGAGAGACGCTTTGCTGCTCGCTCTCTTCCGTCATCGGCCACACTCGGCCGAGCAGCGCCTGAGCAGTGGACCAGTTGAGGAGGAGTTGAGCGCCGGGGCTTAGGGGAGGCGTTGGACGAGTTGCTGCCTTGTGGCAAGCCGGAGCAGAAAGGCGGAGAGAGCGCGGAAGAGGAAGAGGAAGAGCGCCGGGCTTCAGCTTAGAGCTTCGAGTTTGCAGCTTGCAGCTTGCAGCTTGGAGGTTAGGGGCTGCAAGTTTCAAGCTCGAGGCTAGTCACAGGCCACAGCTTGCAGGCAACTTGCTTCAGCAGCAACTGCATCAAAGTAGTCTGCAAAATTCAGACTCTCGGCCAGGCAAGACGTGCACCGGCGAGTTCAACGAACATCCGAGTTCATTTACCTCCAAAACGTCTTTACTTTCTAACATTCTCTCACTCTTCTGCCACAAAAGAGTCTCTCTCTCTCTGCTGCCTCGGTTTCCAATGGGCCCAACAAATAAGCAGACACACACACAGAACAAACGAGTGAGCACTTTTCCAACCTGTTCGCATCGGCTCTTCCATCAAGCGAGCGGCTGCTTTGCTGCCGCCGCGATTCCTACAAACTCCAAGAGGAAATGCCCAAAAGCTTACATAATAATGCATGGAGAGCCATTTCTCGCCCTCAGCCCCCCTCATGCACCCTTGTTCGCATGGGCCATACATGACGGCGTTCCTTCCAACTTCCAACTTCGACATTCAATAAAAGGGAAGCCAATTGCACGCCACACTGCTACTACTACTACAACTGAGGCAGACACACAAAAGCCCCAACCATCATCCCCCAGCTCGACAATTCACCCCGGCCCAGCCAGTCTGCTTTGATCGCCTAATAGCTGCTCAGATTTCAAGAGCTCCCCAGATCATTGGCTGCAAACTCGCCTGCTTTCCCCCCTTCTTCTGGACAATGGCGAACCCATGAACACGCCCTCGTGGCAATCAATATTCTTCACCAACTGCAATCTCACTTCTCTCTTTCTCTACTCTTGCCCTCCGCATACCCACATTGATTCTTCCCCCGATCGGTCATCCCTCTAGTAGCCTATGCTTAACAATGGCCAACAATTAGCTAGATTCCGATGACCGCCCACCTTGATCGTCGATCTAACACACAATGCATCTAGCATCTCCTACTCGACGCATTCTCACCTGTTGTGATCTAAATTTGACCTTTTTCTCTCTGAGAGCGTGAGTGCTTGTTTATCAAGGGTACCATTTTTGTTTGCATAATGAGTTGGCAAATAATAAACGAAGGCAGCTTTCATAAAATAACTGAATCCCCTCGATGGATCGTGAACTCTCCACATCTCAAGAAAGTGTCCCTGTTTAATAGTTATCAGTATTGCAGAATTGATCGGTAGACTCCATCTGTCTCGCTGTTGGATTCGATTATAAAAATATTGACAACAGAAGTTGACTACTTTTAATATATTTATCACATGAATTCCTTTAAAAACATTTGTCCTATCCTTCTCCGGCCTTCAGATCGTGGGATGATCTGGTGGGCTGAGTATGGATTGACAAAACCCCCTGAACTTGGCGGTGGGCCATCTTTGTCAGAACTTGATCCGACAAGTTATGGTAGATTGCATCATCTCAGATCATTTTGATAATTTTGATTTTATCAATGGATGTATATCCATCTGCCTATCATTGATGAACCGATTTATAAATTTGCAAATCTGACGACTGTACGGCGGCAACCGATGAGCTCATTTTGGATCTGGGAGGGTGAACCCGATGATCATGGATGTAGTTGCGATCCTGAGTGGATAGTTTAATATCAAATTCGAGCTAGTGTTAGAGTACAATATTTCCACTTGTGAACAAGATTGAAAAATATATTTGTTCTGGTCGCGATTTATCCATCATTGTTTTGGATGCTGCCACGCTCGTGGCGCAGGTTCACAGTAGATTTCTGAACCGGTACGTGCAGGGGGGACCCTGATTGTTTCTTTGGGATGGGGTATATACCATGCAGAATTGGGTGTTAAAAGCATATCTGTCGATTGAGCAAGGACTAACTTTTCTCAAAGTTTCATCCGGCTTGGAAATTGGCACGATTCATGTAGCCTCATTGATCGCTTCAGGCCCCAGCATCCGACCTGAGCATGCTCAATACCGGATTCTTTATAACGGCAGTAGATGAGTTTCAATCAAAAATCGTCTGTGATGGGGTCCTAATCGACTTCTTCGACGATCGGATATCGTTAAGCCACCCTTATGAGTGCACCAATTAAAAGAGCAGAAGAAAGTAGCCTATGCTTTTTCATTGACTAGTCCCGGGGCCTCGTAATTACCAACTTTTGCCAACTTTCGGCCACAATCATCACAGCTCCAACACTACAACCCAAGTCATACATCATGATTTCTATTTGAGTTGAGCCCTTCAATCAATTGTTCATTTTTTTGAAGTTTCAATGATTGTTTCCTCGAATGTTGGTGATATCGTCGCAGTTCAGCAGCCACCTGCCCGAATCGTTCAACCCCAGAAAGGCAATCTCATTCCCTTTTTTCATTTTCATTCAGAATTCGTGGCAGACTCCCTCGAAATATTGAAAAAGACCCGACTTGAAGGATGTGGATGATAACAATATCGATTTTGACTCTGTCTGTGAACAGAGAGTAGAAATTTAGAAAAGTTGTCACAGGCCGTCTCGAAATAGAGCATTCTACTCTCTGGCGACACCATACACTATAATGTGCCCCTATGCGCAAATAGGTAGTAGAAGTATTTCTCTGACGCTTCGTTGGGTCTGATTTTTCGGATGAATCTTCATCGAAAAGGTCTCGAACGAACGAGTGTGTTTTCCTCTTAGTGTAATTAACACTCACAACATAAAGACCCATTTTTCTAATGATTCATTCAACCAACCCTCACGAGTGTTCGATGAATGAAGAAAAGTTTGTACTCCGAAAACAAAAACTAGCCAGAAATGATTCTCATTCATCGATTGGTTTCAAATGGCAGAGGATGCATTCAGTTGGATAGCAGAATGGAAGGCATGTGGACTTCTTGCCAACTAGCCGTCGTGAGTCACATGTTGTTTTCCCAGTAATTTTTCCTCTACACCTCGAGCGCAAGTGACGCCCTAATGAGTCATCAGGAGTTAGCTGTGGCAAACAAACGTTAAGTTCACAGGCTGGCAAGCAGAGTGGACAGAAAATGGTTAATGGCGTGCTCGAGAGTGTTCCTCTCTCGTAAGTTGGACAAAGTTTGTGGCCAAAATTTGTGTGATTATGGGAAATTTTGGTTCCCTCTTTTGGGACACACAAAGCAAAGGAACACACGAAGCAAGTGGCCAGAGGGAGAGGCAAGCGAATGGGAGAGCTGTGGGGGGAGATCATTTGTCAAGAGTAGAACTAGCAATTAGCACAAATTAGGCAAATGCAACTTTTCGAGTGGATTCTTTATGATTAATTGTGCCAGATTGCACAATTGCACACTATTTGTCTCCCACTTTTGTTGTTATTCAGGATTTCTCTCTTCCAGCCAGACTGGCGGACAGTCTGGTGTCTCATTGGCTGGCTGTTGTTGTTGTCAGTTTTTACTTTGCCCACCAAGATGGACAAGGGCTAGAGTGGTGGTCTGGGGGAGACTAGTGCTGCAGTTGGCCTAGCGCTTAGGGCTGGCTGCCTTTGTGTGCAGTTGGTGCGTGTGGCACGCGCCACTCGAACAATGAAAGGGAGAAAAAAATAGGAAAGATCAGCCAAACATTGGGAGCAAATAGAACGGAAATTGATTGGAAATTGGATAAGAGAGAGAGAGAAATAAGAGAAAAGGCCAATTATTGCACCGGATTCTCTGGCTCCAGTTGCCTGCCCTTAGGAGTGGGCCCAACTCGTGCAACTTTTTCCTTCTCGAAAGCTTCTCCTTCTGGATGAACTTCAGGAACTTTTCTACTCAAAGTTCCCCAAGTTCATCAAACTGACCACTGGGCGTGTGCCAGCCAGCCGACGAAAAGTAACTGGCCACTGGCCGGCTTTGCTGGCCACTGGTTGGCTGCGATGAGCCAGTGGGCCACAAATGGACAGGAAGTTGTCGCGCGCCAGTTGGGCCTACAGACAGACAGCAGCTGAGTGAGTGGTAGTGGCCTATCAGTTCAGTTCAGAGCAGTTCAGTTCAGTTAAGTACAGTTCAGCCAAGTTCTGCTCGATGGGAGCCAACATTTGGACTCTCATATTTCAATTACACGTTCCAATTCACCAGAGGGGCCCTCTAGCTAGCGGGCCACTGTCCACTGTCCACTTTTGGCGACTTGCAACTGGCGCCAACAAGCTCAACTGGCGCAACCATTGGCGCCCACTGGCACCCGCTTGACCAGTCGCGATTTGCAATTTGTCAACACATTGGCCCTTGTTTATTGGCCCAAAATGGTGGCGCGTGTTATTCTTTTCCTTTCCCTCGTTGAGCCGCCAGATTTGCCGCCAAAATATGGCCCTAAACATGGGCCAAGAATGGTCGAGAAAGAGCGAGAAAAGAAAACAGGAAGACTGTAATCCAATTGGACGCTCGTTTCTTTGCGAGCTGAGAATCGTGAACGAGTCGAGAATGAGTGTCACCCTTAAGGAGCAGTTGTTCTGACTTTGGAGTTGACGAAAAAAGCTGCAAAAATTGGAGAAAAATCGGCAAAGATGGCCGAAAATTGGGCAAAAATTGGACAAAAATCACACAAATTCAAGCTCAAGATCGGACGTTGAGAGTTCCCAGCTGGCTGGAAGTGACCAGCATTGGAAAATCGGAATGAAACCCAATTTTCGAGTGCCAAAATGGATAATTTTTCGTCCATTTAGATATTCTGAATGAGGCCAAAATAGATGCCAAATGAAGGCCAAAGTGAGTTGGGTTTCAGCTCGACTGAGAGCAGCCAGGCAGCTCACAGTGGACGCCCACGAGACTGAGCTGGATCATTAGCAAAGGCGGCCCACTTTTGCCGTGAATCCATTCCAGTGAAGCGTCCCAAATGGAGGCCGCCCAGTGCCCACTACTGACCAATGGTAGGTACTCCCCCACAGGCGAGCGTCGAGGGCGGCAAATGCAAGGGCGGGAACGTGGCAGGCTCGTTGGGCCGCATTAGGGGGGCTGCATTAGAGATGGTCAGTGGGCGGCGGGGCGAGAGTGTTGGGCGAGCAAACTGGCCAGTGTTGCGCGGCGCTTGCGCAACTCTGGCGCCACAACTCTCATTTGGTTGCGCAAACGGCCACCAGCGAGCACGGACGAGAAGCCGCCAGACTTGCGCTATATGCGCGTGGTGCGCGCGTGGCTCTCACTGCGCCTTCATTAGCAGAGTGCACCTCAAACAGCAAGAAGCTCCGCTCGCAAGTTTCGGCCCGTGTGGCCTGCATTTGGCCGACTTGCAGGCCAACAAGCGCGTGCTAATCAGCGGCCAGTCCACTGGAAGCGCCAACCGGGCCAGTCTGCCACTTGGGCTGGCCCCTCGCGCCAAGTGGGCGCCCCAAAGTCTCCCAGCGAGTTCAGGGCCGAAAATGGGACGAAATTGAGCGACGAGCGAGCAGTATCAGCAGATAGAAGCAAGGAAGAAGCAGCCAGCATGATGCAACGTCCGCTTTCAGCATCCAGCCGCCAAAACAACGGCCACACGAAGCGTCTCCTCAACACAACTGTAAGTAGACCTTTTCCAACAGCTCCTAAAGCAGACTATAGGTCTGTCCGAAGTGCGGCAAGTGCGAGAGAGTGTTGACGGCCAGAAGGAGGCGCCATGTGGTCGGCTCGTCAAGCTGGCTGCATCCAGTCGACCCTAAGGAGCGAGGCAGAGTCGGCGGGAAAGAGAGGGTCTATAGGGCGGCGCTTGTGAGAGTTGGCCGGTGGGCAATGGATCATTCATTTTCAATTTTTCCGCAGCTCGACAGTGCAGGTCTAGTGTGAGTTTGGCATATTCTACCACCGACTAGGTGGGGCACAATATGGCTCGAGAGGGAAAAGCAGGGCGGAAGTTTTGAGGCCCCAGAGAGCCGAAGCTTAGGAGGGATTGATTCCTGGAGCGCGCAGGACGGGATTTGGGTGTAAGTCGCGTGAGCAGATTTGTCCTCCACTGTCCTGCGAGCAAGCAGAGGAAACCTGCAGGCCAATTTCGCATTGGCCGTCGACGTGCATTGTGTGCGCGGCCGTCGAATGTGGCGCGCAGTGCAACTGCTGCTGACAAACACAAACCGGCGCTCGTCTGCAGGCTGCCCCATGCCGCACACTGTGTCCTCCCACGCGCGACTTGCACAACATTTGCAGCAATTTATCACACACTCAAACTGATCCACAGCTCGCGCTCGGGCCCCAATTGTGTCCGGCTCTGCGCCAGGCGGCCGCTTCCTTCCCCTCTGGAGGGCTGTGTGGCCGCGTGGGCAGAAATTGGGCAGAATTGGGCAGAATTGGGCAGAAGTTGGGCGCCATTGTGACGCCACATTAAAGTTTGAAATGCAAACGAACGCGCCGGACACGAGTGAAGATCCGTCCAATCCAATCAGAAAGTTTCCTGCTAAAGTCTCTGGTCGAGATTTGGCCAAGAGCTGAGGGCTGATGGCCGAAAGCTAAGGGCCCAAGCTGAATGCGAATTGAGGGGCCAGAATGTCCCCCTCTGAGACTGTGAGTGGGGCTTTGGCTGCGAGGAAATGGCCACTGCTGGCCACTGGTCAGCGCCAGTGGCCGATGGTTGTCCTTAGAGAAGTTTGGGCCAAATTTAATCGAAGCGCGCGCCACAGGCCCAGTGTGGCGCGATAAATTTTGCCTCAATTTGAGCGCGTGGGTGAGCCCAAGAGCGCGCAACAAAATCACACACAACAAGAAGGCCCAAGAACAAGGACAAGGCTCGCTGCCAACACACACAAGCACAAGCACAACCACACGAGCACACAAAGCTCTTTGTTTGTCCATCTGCATTGTGCAAGTTCGCTCCTCTCTGGCGCAATGCAGCTCAGCCTCGGGCCCCAATTGGGCGCGCGGGTCGCCCCCACGCGACTGGAAGCGCACAATGAAAGCGGAAGCAGAAGGCCCGCTGGACGCAACTAATGGAAAGGAAGTGGACACACGAGAAGAGCGCGCGTAGGAGGTGCTCTGTGGGGGCATTATGCTTGCACTATGCTTGCGCTGTGCATCTGTGCATTACCATAAGAGAGGAGGCGCCAGTTTTGGGGGCCCAACTTGGCGTCCAACTTGGCGTCCAGCTGCAGTGGCTTGTGCTCGTTGCTGTTGGGCCGCGATCGATCATTTTGCACGCGCGGCCCAATTGATTGGAGTGGATCAGCGGCGGGCCCTCTTCAATCGCCGCCAGTTGTCTGCGCAACACAACTGTCCACTGGCTCGCTCATTAACATCAGTCCGCCGTGTTCGCCGAATGAGCCACTGGCAGCCAGAGACAACCGGAAGGAGACCGCCGACTTGGCGGCCGGCCGAGACAGTTGGGCGGCTCGTTCTTCTAATTGAAAGCGGCGCCAGAACAATGCGGCCACAAACATCTCCCCATCTCGCGGGCCAGCTCGCCGGCCGGCCGCCCATCTCAAGGGTCGGCGGGCGAGATTGGCATCGGCCACTGTTTTGTGGGCCAACTGCCGGCCTTTGGCATCCAGAACGACGGTCCAAAGAGCCCAGAAAGGCGCCCCAAAGAGGCGAAAGGGGCGCAGTTTAATTTGTTGTGCACGCGCGCACTTGCCCAGTGCACTAAGCGCCGGCCTTTGGGACACATAAAGAATGCAGCGCACACGAGCGGCACACTAGGACTGGCAGCACATGTGCGGCGTGCGCCCTGCTGCGCGTGCACTTGGGGCCACGCGAAAAGCGGCCCTATAACGCGGCCCAATGACGTCAGCAGTGGAGGGCTCTTCTTTTGGGCCGCCCGAGCGACGTTTTTTGCCGCCCTTGGGCTTTTTTAAAAATTTTTCAATTCTATAAACGGGCCACAAGGAGGCCGCGAGCCAATATAGAGAAAGAGGCCCTTTGGATGGGCCTACTTTTGCCCAAAAACAGGGCGGCTGCACGTGGTCTTCAGTGCTGCTGATGTTAATGCTTCCCTTCCTTAGCCTCTCCCTTGCAGCATCCCTCATTTCAAATTTCCTTCATTGGGCTCCTTTTTGCAGCCCAAGGAAGCCCATTCGGAGAACGCCCCGCCCCTGAGGGTGTATCGAATTCGCAATCACGCAAATTTGTGAGTTTTTTCAGCGAGAGACCCAGCCGAGCTCTAATTTGTTGCGCCACACTTGGAGCGTCCACCTTTGGGCTTGGAGCTAGTTTAAAGCTAGTTTAGAAGTGGGCAAATGTTGGGTGTTGGCGCGAAAAGTTGGAGCGAAATTAGCGGCCGAGTGCGAATTTTAACACTCATCGTTTGGGGCCAAATTATCGAAAAGAAAGAGTGTTGTTTTTGAGGAAAGGTGTTCAGATGGAGAAAAATGCAATTGGAAATGAGAGAGCAGAGGAAAAACAATGCTGGCCAGAAACACGCTTCCATCATTCATGAACAGAGGGACCAAGTCCATTGTTTTGCAGATCGAACCAGTTGGCCTCTGGTTCGATCTGGGTGTGCTCGTCTATTCGAGGGGCGTCCTCCGGGGCCGAGCTGGCGGTCGAAGCGGCGAGAAAAACAATGGAAAAACAATGGAAAAGCATTGGCCAACAGCGCCGTTTGGCCATCGTTTGACGAGCGGCCAAATTGCCGCCCCATTTGACACGAGCACTCTCGAGTCCAGTTGGTCAGCTCGTGTGGGCCGAGCTCGTGTCCTGAGCTGTAGAGAGTGTCTAGTACAAAACAGACTCAGCACAGTCTCTTTTGTTCATATTGGGCCACTCTCGAGGACACGCCCATTTCAGATTTGAGCTCAATTTTTGCCCCAAAGGCGAGAATTGAGAGAACAAAGTGGCCACTTTTTGCTGTTTTTTTCTCTTGTTGTTGTTGGCCTCCAATTTGAGCTCCTTTTCAGCTCGCCTGGACCGTCTCGTGTCTCCTAGGCGATTGGGCCCGATTGAGTTTCACTCTCGCTTTTGTTGTCCAGGTTTAGGCCCAATTCGGCTTGTTATTATGGCCCATAAATTCTCTCCAATGCTCATTTGTTGGCGTGGACATTGACGAGCAGCAGATGGACAGGCGGCGAGGAGGTAGGCAAAATGCACCGCGCCTCAGTGGTGGTCGATATGAGTTCTGGTCGCGAGTTGGCCGCTTTTCGGGGCGAAAATTACATCTCAATTCCAGCCGGCCGGCCGCCCCTAGTCTCTGGGACTTGAGCTCCAGTGTTCACTCTTTGGAAGCCAGTCTTTTGGTCTTTTGGTGGCCCTTAGGTGTGCTGAAAAGGGCGAAATGGGCGCCCAGTGCACGCGAAATTGGAGCCCCACAACAGCTGAGAGGCGGCGCTTGCAACACCGCTGCAACTGCACTGTGTCAGCTGCTGCCCACCGGCGCACGAAATGACAATTAGCGGGCCCCACGGGCGACCAATGTCCGCCGGCCGGAAGCATTGGGCAATAGATTGTCGATGTGTTTCGCGAACGGAAACTGGACCGCTGCATGCAGGGAATAAGTAGCAGGCCAAAGCTGCGCGTTGGTAAAGGAAAAAGAAGAATAGAATTGCAATAGTCTTTGCAATAGTTTTCCTTGTGCACACATGCACAAGAAAATATATAACGCGCATAAAAAAGCATCAATCCACATCCGCGACCAATGCATCACCGCCGGAAATGGCGGCCATCTCGCACCCCAGAGGGCCGTTAGTCGGCCACTTCCGCTTGCGAGGGCGGCCCCAAAGTTTTGCCTGACAAAACTGGAACGGAACTTGGTCCATGCGCCACTTCTGCTCCCCCGCCTCTAAGCGCCTCTTCCTCCTCCACTTCCGTTTGCAACTCCAACTCGAGGGTTATGCAAAACTCGTGGGCGACCACTGGTCAGTCCACCGCTCCTTAGGGTCCTTAGCGGCCACTGGCCTCGTCTGCTAGTTGGCGGGCAAACAGCCCACTTCCGGCCGGCAAAAACCTAACCAATATCCGTCCCAAAACGAAAAACGAACACCCAACAGCCAGTCCAGGTGTCAAGCTGACAGGAAGGTGAAGGGAGGAAACTGGTCGACGATTGCCACTTGCACGTGTTGGCCAGCCTTCATCATGAGGATTCTAGTCACTAGACAAACACAAGCCAAACGTAAACACACACGCCCAAAGGGGCTCAACTAACTCACACACACACATGCACACACACACTTGCACCAAACAGGCGGTCTCACCGCATTTTGGCCAATCAAAACCAAGCAAATGGTCTCCCAGCGTGTCGCTTCGAACACTTGGCTGAGCTGCCACAAACTGGCCTCACTTTGGCTCGATCTCGATCGCCAACTTGAATCCACAAATTGCTGACGTTCGTCCAGGTTTGATCGCCCAGAACTTGTGTCTCACGCGACCCAACCACTTGCACACCTCATAGAGCGAGCGTTCTAATCAAAATAAACAAACTTCGGGCCGAAACTTGACCGGAAGGAAGCGAGCGAAAGCTGCATCATTGAGGCGTCCAAGTCTTCGGTCGAGATGCCACCCGATGCTGCCAGACTTCATCAAACACCTTCCTGGTCCTGTTCGGCTCTTGTTTGTCGAAAACTCAACTCTCTAAGATCGAAAACTGCACCAAACCATAGACATAGATGTACATTCCAAGAGATCTCGACGAAAATAATAAAGAGATTGTAACTGAAGTCCAACTCAACACTGTCTCATCTGCGCCTTCTTTTCGGAAACTTTTTCCTCTTTTTTTCGCCCTCTTTGACGCCACCTAGTGGGTGATATCTGAACTACTCACCACTGGCACCACAAGCACACCACGTGTAAGGGTCACTTCTAGTCAGTTTCTCTTCCAAGAGTTCCCTCATCTAAGTTCCCATGAACAGATCCCACCTCTTGGTCTTTTACTCTCTGAGCTTATTTTCATATGGCATCTCTGCTACCCAAGGGTGCCCTCGAACTCTTGGGCAAGCAATATCATGTAGACTCTTGGACCAATCTGACCCCTAAGATTGTCGAACTTGCGGGTCGACGTATCTACAAGCAGCAATCAAATCCCCTGAATTTGATATGCCAAAGGATCAGGCACTACTTCAGCACTGATAAGCAAAATGATTCATACAACTACGATGAGCACCATTTCGAATGCCCTGTAGTCACCCTTGAGGATAACTTTGACTCACTACTCATACCCAAGGATCACGTATCTCGTGGCAAGTCAGACACCTACTATGTCAACTCAAAACTATTGCTCAGATCTCATTCATCGGCGCACCAGGCACACTGTCTCCAGAGGGGCTCTAAGGCCTTCATTAGTATGGCAGACTGTTTTAGGCGCGACGAAATAGATCGTAGCCATTTTCCCGTCTTTCATCAGTGCGAAGTCTTCAAGTTGTTCAATCACAAGGATGCTCTTGGCAAGCTCGCCACAGTCCAACAGATGTTCGATGGTTCGAACACTGAGACCCCTGCAAAACAGGGAGTCTACTCTCAAGAGGCAAGCGATTATGCCGAGATGAAACTAAAATCGACGATAGAGGATTTTGTCAAGGATTTCTTCGACGATCCCAGTCTCCAAACAAGATGGGTGCCAGCCTATTTCCCTTTCACACACCCTAGCTTTGAGCTAGAGATCCTTTGGCAAGGAAAATGGTTGGAGGTCCTGGGTTGCGGTGTTGTCAGGCACGAGATATTGAAAAATGCCAGTCTCGACGATCACGTAGGTTTTGCCGCCGGTTTCGGTCTCGAACGTTTTGGGATGCTCAAGTACAGTATACCTGATATCAGATTATTCTGGTCCAAGGACTCAGGATTCACACATCAATTTGAGAACAAGTCTGCCTTCGATATAATCAAATTCAAGCCATTCTCGCAATGTCCTCAGTGCATTAACGATCTATCTTTCTGGCTCCCCGACAGGGCCAAAGAAGAATACTCCCCCAATGATTTTTACGATTTGTGCCGTTCCGTCGGAGGTGATCTAGTCGAACAAGTTAGATTAGTGGATGAATACACTAATCAAAAGACGGGGAAGACCTCGCATTGCTACAGGATTGTTTATCGGGCGCCTGATCGAGTTCTTACTAAGGAGGAGGTCAATGTGCTCCATGGTCAAATAGCTGAGACATGTCAGAACCAGTTCCAAGTGAAACTGCGATAGGTGTGTCGGTCATCAGTTGAATAAACATTGGTGGTTCTGGTGGAGATCAATTCATGGTTGGGATGATGTCGGCCTATTATTTTGAATAGTGGTGGCAAACTAGACTAGTGAAGCCGTTTTGCGTATATGTTTAACCTTATCTTACACACTCGATGATGGTATTACATGTAAGAAAGCTGAAATGCAAGATGTACGACTGGGAAATGTGCCACCAATTCTCTGCGCGCCCAAACTCAAGCATGCCTAAGCACAGATGTTTCACACGCCGGACACGCTCAATGGCTTGGCCAATATCATTTTCCAACTGCGCCATTTTGCCTCCGGATATTGGAGACATCGTACGAGTTCACGAGAGCAGGACACGAACGCCGGTCATCTTGACACCAACGCCCATTGATGTCGGGCGTGACCATGCCTCTGGACATGGCCTAAGTATGGCCGGCCCTCTTCCTGTTGTGTTGCTTCCGTTTGCGATCAAACATTAGGGCCCGCCAATGGGGGGTGTACCTCAGAAATGTCAGGTGTCTCCCGCCCATCCTTGTTGATAAAGCGAAGCACTCGCCTGTTTGTTCATCGGAAGCTCTTGGTGGTGGTGGTGGCTTGGTGAACAAAGATCTTGCGTTTTGCAAGATGCAAGACGCTGTCTACCCACACTGATGGATCGAGCCGCCGGGCTTCTGTCTGAGAGCAAGTGGCCCACTCTGGGCATGTCCATATTGAGACTCGTCGAAGCTAAGACAACAGGCCATTCTACTTCTTGCCACGTTCCTGTCTCGACACACCATGGCCGCTTTGGTAAAGTGTATCATTCTTACCTGGCTCACATAACAGTAGTGTAGTACGGTAGTTTTGGGAGAAAAAAGTTCCTATGGCCACCAATGAAATCTCGCTCGTCTGCATCGTTTGCTTGCGTCCAGTTTTGTTGGCATCACCGTCTACTGTTATATCTACATAAGTCGGTCAAAAGTTGTGGCAGGCTGGCTGCGCCAGGCGCCAAACATTTGTGCTGCACTGACGAAGAGAACGAACGACAACGAGCGCGCCGTTGTCGACAATTCGGTGCCGAACGTGTGTGTTTCCCAACAGGCTTATGCGCGCCTGTGTGAGTTTTGTAATTCCAATAGTAATAGTCCACGCGAGTCCAGGCCGTACCCTGCAACACTTTTGCACACTCTTTCACAGGATTAATATATTTATTAATATAACCAAAATGTGGCACCACTTCTTTGGAACGCACGTCCAAGAAATTAAATAAACTAGCTTCTTCCTCGTAGGTTGTATCATATGCGTAATGAATATAACATTCATCCGCTTTGGCCATCACAACTTCGCCAAGCCCTCATCTATTAGATCTGGATGTATATTATCGTATATTGAGAACCAATGCAATTAGCAACTATCTAGATATACTGATGTGAGCTAGAAAATTAATAGACAAAATATCTAATAAAATTCAATATATAAACTTCAATTTATAATTATCTACAACAAGACCATTTCATAGTCTACCACTAGGGATATATTATATAAAAAATTGAAGATGAGTACAGATGGGTATGAGACTGATCATCAAGATTATTGCGAAGTATGTCAACAAGGGGGTGAAATTATACTCTGTGACACTTGCCCACGTGCCTATCATCTAGTATGCCTCGATCCGGATTTAGACGAACCACCTGAGGGAAAATGGAGCTGTCCACATTGTCTCAATAAGGGAGAAGATGTCGAAAACCAGGAGGTCCAGCCAGAGGCCGAAGAGGCCACCAATGATCACCACATGGAATATTGTAGAGTATGCAGGGATGGCGGAGAACTTCTATGTTGCGAACAATGTCCATCAGCATATCATATATACTGTTTGAATCCGCCTCTCACTAGGATTCCAGATGAAGAGTGGATTTGTCCTAGATGCTCATGCAAACCTTTGAAGGGTAAAGTAGCCAAGATACTCACTTGGCGCTGGGTCAACCCACTACCCCCCATCGACCCAAGGGATCTTGTCCTTACAAAACGGGGTGTCAGAAAGCATATAGAGGCAAAACATGAGGACGACCAGTCAGATGCTAAGACTGACATAGGAGATAATGATGAGAACACTCGAGATGCTAACTCTACCACGGCTGGTGATTCTATGGATATCGATGGCGAAGCAGGTGGGACTGCAGGAAAGTCAAGTGATAACTCGAAGGAAGTCTCAGAACCAACTGGCGCATCAAGTAACCAAAAACTTGTACAGAGTGACAAAGATTCGAGTGAGAACAAGAACCCGAGCACTAGTGACAGCGGTACGTCAACCACGGGTGGTGGTAGGCGTGAAATGCCCAAACGGATAGTCCAACATAGAGAATTTTTCGTAAAGTGGCACAACATGTCCTATTGGCATTGCTCATGGATCTCAGAGACTGAATTAGATATTTTCCACCCACCGCTACTTCGTAACTACTTCAGGAAGAACGATGATAATGAGCCCCCAAATTTTGACGATGTTATTGAGCTGAGCAACAGGAAACATAGGCTCTATGAAACAGATAACGCAGAAGCTGGAGAGGAAGGAGTAGATGGTGAGATAACTGCGGCAACTGGTAAAAAGAGAGCTGACAGGAGAAGACCTCCACCTAAGAAGAGTGGACAGATTGATCTAGAGGAAACATATTACAAATATGGAATCAGGCCCGAATGGCTCCAAATTCATAGAATCATCAATCATAAAAACTCACGCAAAGGACCCATGTATCTCGTCAAGTGGAGAGATCTACCATACGACGCAGTTTCATGGGAATACGAGAAAACAGCCGAGGGAGTACTGATTGATGGACTAGCGGATGCTATAAAAGCCTATCATGAAAGAAGACAAGCTATGGAGGACTCTTATGCCGAAATGGATAGGGACAGACGCGCTAGTCGATCTCACAAAAAACGCAAGAAGAGCCATCATCGTGATGTATCATCGAAGCCCTCCGAAGTGCCTACTGTTGATCCAAGGAAAAAATATGAAAAACAACCCCCGTACGTTGACCAGACTGGAATGGAACTCCATCCATACCAGCTAGAGGGTATAAATTGGCTTCGCTTCTCCTGGGCCAATGAGACAGACACTATCTTAGCTGACGAAATGGGTCTTGGTAAAACGATCCAGACAATCGTATTCCTCTATTCCTTGTACAAAGAGGGTCATTCAAGGGGTCCGTTTCTCGTATCAGCTCCTCTATCTACCATCATCAACTGGGAGCGGGAGTTTGAGGTATGGGCACCAGATTTTTACGTCGTGACATATATTGGTGATAAAGACAGCCGAACAGTAATCAGGGAGCACGAGCTCAGTTTTGACGACAATGCTATCAAAGGCGGACCAAAGGCGACGAAACTACGAAAAGACGCAATGATCAAATTTCATGTTTTGTTAACATCATATGAGCTAAACTGTATTGATGCTGCAACTCTCGGATCAATCGACTGGCAGGTTTTAGTTGTCGACGAGGCACATAGATTGAAAAATAATCAATCAAAATTCTTCAGGATATTACGAGAATACAAAATTCACCACAAGTTGTTGTTAACAGGAACCCCACTACAAAATAACCTGGAAGAACTATTTCACCTATTGAACTTCTTGAGTCCACAAAGATTCAATGATCTACAAGGCTTTCTAAATGAATTCGCCGACATCGCCAAGGAGGAACAAGTTAAGAAGTTACACGAGATGCTCGGGCCGCATCTTTTACGTCGGCTCAAAGCTGATGTCCTCAAAGGGATGCCGTCTAAAAGCGAATTCATCGTGCGAGTCGATTTGGCCCCACTCCAGAAGAAGTATTATAAGTGGATCTTAACCAAAAATTTCGAGGCGTTGAACTCTAAGGGTGGAGGCCAACAAGTTTCCCTAATCAATGTGATGATGGACTTGAAGAAGTGCTGCAATCACCCCTATCTCTTTCCATCGGCTCAAGATGAGGCCCCTAAGTACCCAAATGGTGCCTACGAGGGTAGCGCATTGGTCAAATCATGTGGTAAACTGATTTTGTTACAAAAAATGTTGAGAAAATTGAAGGATGGTGGTCACAGAGTATTAATTTTCTCTCAGATGACCAAGATGTTAGATATACTAGAGGATTTCCTCGAGTTTGAGGGATACAGATATGAGCGTATTGATGGAACAATCACCGGTCAAGTAAGACAAGATGCAATAGATAGGTTTAACGCACCTGGAGCGGAACAATTCGTGTTTTTACTCTCCACTCGTGCTGGTGGTTTGGGTATTAATCTTGCCACCGCTGATAGTGTTATAATATATGACTCTGATTGGAATCCTCACAACGATATTCAGGCATTCAGTCGTGCTCATCGTATTGGGCAGGCGAACAAGGTTATGATTTATCGCTTCGTCACGAGATCATCCGTAGAGGAGCGAATCACTCAAGTAGCTAAGAAAAAAATGATGCTCACTCACCTTGTTGTCCGTCCCGGACTGGGAAGTAGATCAGCAGCATTGTCGAAGAAGGAACTCGATGACATTCTCAAATTTGGTACAGAGGACTTATTCAAGGAAGATTCCGGTGAATCTGAGGCTGCTATCCATTACGATGATGCTGCAATAGATAGTTTGCTTGATAGGAGCAAAGAAGGAATAGAGCAAAAGGAAATGTTGGCCAATGAGTACTTGAGCTCATTCAAGGTTGCATCTTATGTAACAAAGGAGCACGAGGAAGAAGAGGAGGAAGTCGAGACAGAGGTATTGCGACAAGAAGCTGAGCAAGCTGATCCAGCATATTGGGAGAAGTTGTTGCGTCACCATTATGAGCAGCATCAAGAAGATCAATCGAAGTCACTTGGAAAAGGAAAGCGCGTTAGGAAACAAGTCAACTACAACGACGCAATGGGATCTCAAGATGACCGTAATTGGCAAGAGAAAAACAACCACTCAGATGATAACAGTGATTATTCGTTACCTTCTGACGACAACGAGGACGACGATGACGACTTCGAAGATGGAGGTGAGGGAGGCGAAAGAAGACGTAGGTCAGGGCGTGACGAACGCGATAGACCAATGCCTCCGCTTTTGGCGAAAGTTAACGGCTCCATTGAAGTTCTTGGTTTCAATGCGCGCCAAAGGAAAGCTTTCTTGAATGCCGTTATGCGCTTCGGTATGCCACCTCAGGATGCGTTTAATTCACAATGGTTGGTCAGAGATTTGAAATGTAAATCTGAAAGAACTTTCCGAGCTTATCTATCCCTATTCATGAAGCATCTCTGTGAGCCAGGCTCAGATCATGCCGAGACTTTCGCCGATGGTGTTCCCCGCGAGGGCCTTTCACGGCAACAGGTTCTCAACAGGATAGGCATCTTGTCTCTTATACGTAAGAAAGTCAGTGAATATGAGAGAATCAACGGAATAATTAGCATGCCCATTCCCGAATTGGTAGATCCGTCCGGTCTTTATCCTCAAGCTGCTACATCAAATGGAGATGCGGGTCCAAGCGGTGTCGATTCGTCCCATGTGAATGGGAATAATGATGGCTCAGCTCAAAAGGACGCTCCTAATGAAAATGACGCAAATTCTGAGTCCATTGATGCTAATCAGAAGGCAGCAAGTGATATACCAACAAAATCAGCTGAGGGAGCCGAGGATCAGATGGAGATTGATAACAATGATGCAAGGCAGAGCAAGCATCAATCGACGGATAAGAATTCGCGTGATAGCTTAGGTGATGGAATTGATAAGTCGACCAACCCAGCAAGGAAGGATAAATCCTCTGAGACAGACAACTGTGAGACCAGCACGAAGGCGTCCTCATCTGACCTAAGATCTGATGGACCTTCGAAAGGATTCACGTTCAACATTGCTGATGGCGGTTTCACAGAGCTGCACACCCTGTGGCAAAACGAGGAGAAGGCTGCCAAGGATAGGATATTCGAAATATGGCACCGCAGGCATGACTATTGGCTATTAGCTGGAATTGTCAAGCATGGTTATGCACGTTGGCAAGATATAACGAACGACTTATCTTTGGCGATCATTAACGAACCTTTCAAGATGGATGCTGGGAGAAACAACTTTGTTGAAATCAAGAACAAATTCCTAACTCGTCGCTTCAAATTGCTGGAGCAAGCTTTAGTTATTGAGGAGCAACTTCGTCGCGCCGCCTACTTGAATGTTGGCCTAGATGGATCCAATCCACAAGTGTACAGTTTAAATCAGCGATTCTCTGAGTTAGAGATGGTTGCAGAATCGCAGCAGCAGCTAACACGCGAATCAACTTCAGGAAACAAGCCGGCCAGAATGGTGTTGGCTAAGGTCCTGAATCAAATGGATGATCTCCTGAATGATATGAAATCAGACGTGACACGTCTGCCGTCGACAATCTCACGTATACCCTCGGTGGCATCGCGGCTCCAAATGTCAGAACGTTCTATCCTTTCTAGACTGGCTGTTCAAGACCAGAATCTACTATTGCAGAAACATCAACAATTGCAACAGCAGCAACAAGCTTTACAACAACAACAGCAACAATCGCAACAGCAGCAACAGCTCAGACAGTTGCTAGACCAACAATCCTCATCATTCAACCTTACAAATACGGCCAACGGTTTTAACGCTGCAGCGGCTGCGGCCGCCGTCGCCCAAGCCATGTCATCATCCTCATCAGCATCATCTGCTAATGTGTCCGCCAATGGACCCGTTGGACTGGTGGCCGGGGCAGCCTCTCCTCAGCAGGATGGTATCGGTGGAGGTGCCGGTGGCGGAGGCGGAGGTGTTTCTTCTCAATGATCTCCAGATAGTACAATTAAGTTTGTGGAAAAGGTTTTTATGAGTGAGCTTGAAGGAGAGGAAACTAACAACCACTGCCAGATGAGACATGCTGCATCCCTTGGACAGGGCCACTAATTGTGAAGCATTTCGACCATAAAGCACTTTCTTGGAAAATATCACTCACTCGCTCTCTCACCAACGTGTTGGCGGCAACTCACCACCACCACCACCACCACCATCATCATCTTGGCGCCCTCCACTGCACATCAAAACTAATGGACACATGGGAGAGCGTTGGGGAGGGAGGATCATCATGTAATTAGGCTGGATTCTCAGAGCATCACAGCAAACAGACGCCGAATGAATGGGTTCATTAAAAGAGAAAAAGCACCAGATAGAGCACAGAGTATTATAGCCTGTCTGGGGAAGTTTTTTAACAAAATTATATACAGATTTTAAACGAAAATTTTTGAAATTGTGGGCCAATTTCGTTGGATGCGAGGAGAGTGTGTTTCTTTTAACAAGATTTCTTTTTCCTCGAACAATCCGTTTCGTGCTTGTGCCAATTGGCTGAAAACAATCTGATGGAATAGTCCAGGCGTGTTGCTCTTTTTCTTCTTCTTAGTTCTCTGAGCTGAGTCTGATTATTGGTGGGCGAGTGTGACTTATGTTGATTATTTAAAGAGTTCGACTGAGTATGACTAGTCAACTCAGTCGCGTTGGCTGAGGGTGGATGGAAATCGAGCAGGCGGGCTTCACGGCCGAGGCTGAACTTGGGTCCATTGTGGCCCAAGCTCGAGGTTGAGGGTGACGAGGCAGTGTTTTGGGCCAAATTTCTCAGCAGGGCGGCCACTCCGTGAACTATGATGGTGGCAGCGAGCGAGATGTTGGAGAGGATCAGGAAGACCACTGAGACGAAGATGCTTGCCGGCGCTATGGATCTGGCGAGCCCGCCGAAGGGGCCCATTCGGGAGAAATTGTTGAAGAATCTCAGGTTGATCTCCGTTTCGCCCTCCTCCTCGTCCTCGTCGTCCTGGTAGAGCCAGGGATACTTCCACTTGTGGATGGTGCCCGCCGTTTGCAGGTCGGTGGGCGAGTTGTGCTGGTGGAACTTGGCGGGCCCACTCGACTGGCGTGGTCTCTTCTGCACCCTAACCACTGGGCCAGCCAGCGAGTGTCCTGGCGACTTTTTGGCCCTCTTCTTGGTGGGTCTCCTTCGTGGAGCGTACTGCTCGTGGAACTGCGGCTCGTTCACCGCCAGATAATGTGTCTGTCTGTGGTTCTGTTGCGGCTGCAGCTCGTGGGCCAGCTTCTGGTGGGCGCCCAATGGGCCGAGCGGCCCCCCAGGCGGCGGCTGAGCTTCCTGCCACGACTGCACGGACTGTCTGGTGGCTTGGTCACCGGCAATTGTCTCTGCTTGCTGCTGGGGCCACTGGGCGCCCTTAGGCTGAGGTGTAGGCGTGGTCTGTTGTTGTTGTTGAGATTGTTGCTGTTGAGGTTGCTGTTGCTGTTGCTGCAGGCTGGCCGCCGAGGCGGAAAGCATGCCCTTGAACAGGTTCTCGAACATGCTGACCAGCGCCGAATCGGGCTGGCTGCTCGCGGTTGCGCCCAAGCTGAGGCCGCCACTCTCGACGCTTGTCGAGGGCGCGCCCAAGATGTTCAGCTGCTGCAGGGCGGCCAGCAGCTGCTCGTTGTTGGGCCCGGCGAGCTGCTGCTCGAGCAACTCGGCCGGCCGCAAGGAAGTCGAGCTGACGTCCGGCGCCTGCCGCTTGGTGGCCAGCGAGTAGCTCAGCATGGAGGCGCCGTCCTGGCTGGCCAGCTCGCCGGCCGGCGCCGCCAAGCTCTGAGTGGCGAGAGCGGCCTCCTTGAGAAAAGAGCTCGCTGAGATTGGCGGCGGAGTGTTGGCGCCCACAAGTGTTGGCGGCGCAGACTGCAGACTGGCGGCCAGAGGAGGGGCCTGCTGGTGGTCTGCAGCCGCCGGCGTGGGCTGCTGCTGCTGCAACAGCTGGCCCAACAGCTGCGGGCTCAGCACCAGCGGCTCCCTGGGGGCGGGGCCGCTGCGGGACTGCGCCCGCGGGGCCCCGAGCACGTGCGGCGCCGCCACGCTGGCCGCCCTGAGCTCGTCCCAGCCGGGCGGCCTCGGCTCAGCGGGCGCCAGCAGGCCGGGTGGGCGTGGCAGCCCGCCGGGGCCGGGCTGCAGCCAAACCCAGCGGCCCTCAGGGTTGAGATTAGCGCGTTGGGGCGGCCGGCCCGCTCTGATGGGCTGCCAGCCGGCAGTTTGCGCTGACGTCGCGCTGGAGCTGTTGGCGGCCGCGAGACGCGCCACTTCCCGCGGGCTCCAAGGGGGGCGTGTCTCTTCCCGCAGACCCGCAGCGCCCAACTGCCGCTTCTCCTCTGCCTTGAGGCCCGGCTGCACGTAGCTGGCGTCTCGCCGCTCGCTCGTTGGAGTTGGTCTTCCGCCCAGTCGGACAGCTCTCCTCTGGAGCGTTGGGGGCGTCTCTTCTTGCACTTCAACATTCGACGGGGCGGCCACCCTTCCGGCCGGGGCCCAACTTGTGGCGTTGTGAACTGTTGCGTCTTGGTCGCTTCGCTTGGTGAGCGCGGCCGCCGTCTTGCCGCCGAGCCACTGGCCGCACTGGTCAGACACCAGCACTTCACTCTGCACGCTGCTCGAACTTGCCTTCACTTCTCGAAGCGCACACTTGTCTTGCAACACCAGACAACTGGCCACCACCACTCGCAGCAGCAAGTGGACCCTCCGCCACTCAGTCGCCGGTCGCTCTCTCGCTCGCTGGCCGCCACTCAGCCTGCTCGTCTGCTCCTTCCGGGGGCGCATTTCCGGGCCCTCAGTTGACACTCGGGTGGATTTGCAAGCTTGACTGTTGTGTTAGCCGCTGACTAGGGGCACACATCTACATGGGTGGCCTTCTATTGATCATGGAAATCGATGCGTCCACTTCCACTCGGGCCGCACTTTGACCATCGGAAACTGAGACCGAGATTCTGGCGCCTGATTCTGCGCCAAGACATGGCGCAGAAAGTGCAGCATTTGCTGTCGAGTGGCGAGATCCTGAAGGCTCCCAGACGGCTGAGAGTGAGAGCAAACGGCGACTCGGTGACACAGTTTCGACGGGCCCACTCAGTCTGCGTTTGTTGGCCACTTTTTCGTCCATTTTTGTTTGTCTTTCTTCAAAACTCGAGCGTGCGTGTGGCCTCAACGTCAGAGCTGGACAGAGAAGCCGAGAAGGAGGGTGGAAAGTGGTTGTCCTGGAAAGATGAGCGGCCGCGACACGGACCATTGAGTTCTAATTGGGCCTGGCGGACGTGACGAGGTCTGCAGCTCGCCTCTGCTGGGCTGCTCCGTTGCTCTGTCAGACAAACTTTGTCTGTGTGTCTGTTTGTCTGTGCAGTCGATTGCTCAATCGAGAGAGGCCACTGAGAGCCAAGAGGGCGGCTCGTGTGTGGCCCAGCCCGGCAGACTTCACTCTCAGTGTTCCAGTTGCGAGGGGGAAAGCAAGGCGGCGAAATGCGAGAGGAAAGGTCAGCAGAGAGGCTTCTCTCTCCGCCGACGCTTCTCTGTGCCACTGTTTCACTTGAGACGGGCCGCCTTCGTGCCACTTGCGTGAAAGGCTGAATCAAAAGTGGCCTGTTGCTCCCACAATTAGCAGCAAGCCCCTCCCCTGAGAGTGGCCAGTTGTTGTTGCCATTCATGGACATCAGTCCATCAACGGCGGAGGCTAATTGGACTTCGAGCGGGGCGGCCGAGCGACCACTTGCGGCATCTTTTGGCAACTCGTCGGCTCAAGTGGTCCGTCAAGAAGACGAAGAACTTCTTCTTCACCAGAGGACTCTTACGCTGACCAGTGGGGCTCCAGACAAACACAGTTTGTCTCGGGCGGCGGAAGAGGGAGACACGGGTCACAATTGGCAGGTCGAGTGGTTGTGCGCGCCGCCGCCAGGGCGCGCCAGCTCCGCGCGCCTACAGGCCGCGCGCGTGGCCATAATGCGAGGGGCGCAGGGCGAACGAGCCCGCAGAGAGGGCGCCCACTCTGTGCACTCTGTAGGCCTGACTGTGAGCGGCGGCCCGGGCAGAGTGCGCGCGCATACTTCTTTGGCTAAGGACGCGCACTGTTGGCCCAGCGGGCGAGTCTTGCGCTTTTGGCGCGTTTTTTCACTTCAGTGCCGAGTTTCAGTCTGATCGGACCAGATCACCTCGCGTCCCATTGGATTGCACACACAAACACACATCGCACTGCATCATCACTCGCAGCTCACTTCAGATCACTTCACTTCACTTCAGATCAGATCAAAACACATCAAATCACATCACCTTAGATCAGCCTAGCTCTCCCCCAGCAGTCCCACCGACAGGCAGCCAAGTTGTCTAGTCTACCACTTCAAAGGAGCCCCCTCAGCGCGTCTGTCTGTCCGACTGTCAGTTTGCGTGTGTGTCTTGTGTGTGTGTCTGTGTGTCTGTGCGCGTGTGTGTGTGTGTGTGTGCGAGAGCGCCGACATGCAACCCCAGGCCAATCAATCATAATTTCCTCTATATCATGGCCAGCCTCTAGGCGTCCACAGAGTGTCACTGGCGACGTGTGAGGCTTGTGTGCAAGTGGAAGCAAAATAGTAAAGAGTTAAATAGTTCCAATTTGGCAAATTAGCCCGAATTTAAATCAATTTAAATCAATAGTTGGCAGCTTTTAATTGCCAAGTAGATCTCCAGCGAAATTTAGAGCCAAACTCGAGCACACCTCAAGTTCGAGCCAGTTTGAGAGTGCCGCTTGACACAAGCAGAGCTCTGGAGGCTTGTCTCTGGAGGGCCTTTTGGCGAAGAGGCAAATTAGTGAGGAAAGAGTTTGAAAGAAGAGCTTCTCGGCGAGTGGAAGAGAAGAAAATAGTTGGAAAATAGTTTGAAGTTGGAAGAATTTGGAGAAATTTGGGAAAATTTAGCTGAAATTTGGAAAATATAGCCGAAAAATAGCCGAAAACTAGCCACAAGTTGGCCAAATCGAAGCTTATAGAAGTGACAAAAATAATCAATAATCAATAATTGAGAAAAGTTGGCAGAAAAAAAGATTAAACACCAAGTGAAGCCGCCATGTTGGAGGCCCCAGACCCAAGGATGACCCAGATGATCCTCGACCATCCGCTGTATCCCCTGTTGCAGATGGTGTTCCAGAAGTGCGAGTTGGCCACCAGTTCGCCCAGAGACTCGCACTCGGAGGCCATTTGCAGCTCTGAGTCGTTCAAGGAGGACGTGGAGACGTTCATCAATGACTCGCGACTGCGCAACCTGCCCCTAAGTGGCGGGGCCCATGAGATAGACAAGTTCATGTTGCAATCGATCCAAATGCTCAGGATTCATCTGTTGGAGTTGGAGAAGGTGCACCAATTGTGCGACAACTTCTGCCAACGCTACATCAACTGTCTGAAGGGCAAGCTGCCCATCGATTTGGTGGTGGACGACGGCTCGAGCAGAGACACCAATTCGGCCAGCCGAAACGGAAGCGCCGGCCAGGGAGCCAACGGAATGGGCGCCACTGGGCCGCCAGTGAACCAAAACTCAAACAACTCTAGCAACTCAAGCAACAGCACCAGCAACACAAACACAAACACCAACCACCACCACCACCACCACAACCACCACCATCACAACAGCAACAGCAACCACCAGGCGGCCGAGGGCAAGCTGGAGGGCGGCAAGAGTGGCTCTGGGGCGGCGGCAGTGGGGGCAGCACTTGGCCCAAATGTTGCATCCCAAAATGGCCACCAAGACCAGAACAACAACGGCCACCTGCACCAGCAGCACCCAAACAGCCAGCAGAATAGTCACCCGTACGGCGCGCAGGACGCTGTTTCCGTTTCCGCCGCCTCGGCAGCAGCAGCGGCGGCCGCCTACCACCAGCAGCAGCAGCAACAGCAGCACCATCAACAGCAGCAGCAGCACAACCAGCACCAGCAGCAACAGTACGGCGCCTATGGGCCGGCGGGCTACGCGGGCCCGTACGCGGCCGCCCAGCACGCGGCCGCCGCCTACGCCGCCCAGGCCGGCCAGGCGGCCATGCCCCACTACCAGGCCGACCTCCACCAGCAGCACTCAGCGGCAAGCATCAAGTACGAGTCAAGCAACAACAACAACCACCACCACTTGCGCGACCTAACCGCCTCGTCGGGCTCCTCCTCGGCCTCGTCAGTCAAACTGGAGCACGGCCACACCAATGGGGCGCCCAACAATCAGAGCTCGGGCCACTATGCGCCCGAGACGAGCAACGCGGCCACCTCTGAGCGCCATGTGAGTATCACCGCCTTATTTAACACTTTTATTTCACACTTTTATTTAACACTTTTCTTTTTCGCTCATCTTCAATGTCATCTTTGACATTCAAGATTCAAGTTTTCTTTTTTCATCTTGATCTATATTTAATTGTGAGATAGGCGATGGAGAATATCATGCTGAATTTGGGATAATATTTCAAGTTTGCGGGATATCTGAAGCCTTCACTGCACTTTGTTTCGCTTTGTTTTTCTCTTGTTTTGCTTTGTTTTCCTTTGCCTTCGGTCACAGCAAAACGCCCACTCGCGCGCACTAGCCCGCGGGCTCTCCCACCTGCCGCTATGCACACGCAGATCCCGAATTCGCTAGACACGCCCACTAACTGTTGACCCTCTCTCCTTGCCCGAAAATGACGAATCAAATATGGAAACAAAACTGACAAAAAACGCACAAAAAACGGCTAAAAATCGACAAAACAAAACGAAAACTATCTGAACGAAAAACGAATTATTCTGAAACAAAAAATGCACGAAAATCAACCAATTTCGGCGGCCAAATTCCACCAATTTCCACCAAATTTCGAACCCAAACTCAACCAAACTTCACCAAACTCGAACGCAAAACTGACTGAACAACTTGCAACCAAGCAGCTCCACGATGACGTCAGATCGCCCACCGGCTCAACAGGTAAGTGACTATTGCGCTTCGCTCCATTTGCGTGCCTGAAAGAGTGAGAGAGAGGAGGAAACTGTGTGAGGAAGAGAGCGCTGAATGGAGGAGCTGAGTGAGCAGAAAAGGAGGAAAAAGTGGAGAAAAACATTTGGTTCGGAGCAAAACTGTTGGACGAAAGGAGATTTTCGCTCACTTTTGGGCCAAAGAGTGAGAGCTGCGTCTGAGTTTGTGGCAGACAATTGGCGGCGAGTCTGAGTCTGAGTCTGAGTTTGAAGCCAAGCACTTGAGGACTAGCAAAGGCCAGCGACTGCAAATGCAAAGGCAGACTTCGAGCGAGAGAAAGAGCACTGCAGGCAGCTCATTAGCGGCCGAAAAGGCCCCTCAAGTGGCCGAAATTGAATGGGCCGAGCCCCGCGAATTGCTTCAGGAGGGGCGCCTGTTGTTTTGGGGCCGCCTAAGGCCAGCTGGTGAGGCCGGCGGGCCCCCGAAAATGGCCAGTGGTTGGCGGGCGCGCCTCCAGCGAGGAGGAGAGTCAGCGAAGGGAGTCTGAGGGGAGCAGAGGTGGCCTGCAGTTCGGCTGGCCGTTTCTAGTTTCTAATTTCATTTCGCGTCCGTTGGGCCGCCACTAAGGAGCAACTGGTGGCCCCTCAGGTTCAGGTGGCTGGGGCGTTCGGGATTGGCGTTGGGCGTGTGCCGCTCGGTGGGCCCAATTGGAGTGGCGAGTGAAAACAGTCTGCCTTTTGAGTGGAGAAGTCCCAGTGAAAAGGGAGACTGTGTGCCGTGCTGGTCGGCGCACAGAGCTGTGCTCCTTGTCTGCAGAGCTGCTTGTGTGCAGAAGAGGACTGGCAGCCGCGCGCACAGTTCGCTCTGCTTGTGTGCCGCGCGCCGCAGACTAGCTCTGGGCCAGAATGCAAGTGCGCACTGCAAGCAGAGACTGTCTGCGCTCAGCTCTGTGCAAAACTCAGTCCAAGAAGAGACGCAAGTGGGCAGCAAAATGGGCAGAAATGAGCGCGAATTCTTCTCCTTTTGTCTTGCGGCAGAGTGCCCGCACACAACTGGCCGCAGACAATCGCCAGAGGACGAGCACTGGCTCACCACTGGCGCCCATTCAGCGCCCTCCGCCCGGCCGCCAAGTGAGCGAGCGAGCAACTGGCCGATCTGGCTGCGAATTGGTCCACCTTTGGCCGATTCCCCGGGGCTAAGGATGGGAAGAATGGGCGCAGAATGCAGAGGAGCGCATTCTTCCACTGCTGAGCCACTGCCGAGCAACATCTGGCCGGGCCTCTCTCTCTCTCTCTGTCCAGTTGCGGCGTCTTGGCAACTCGGTCTTGCGAGTCGTTGGGCGCCACTGGAGCTGGCCGTGTGTGATGCTCTGCAACAGACAGACAGACAGACTGCCGATATAGTGGGAGTTTGGCCGGCGAAAGATGGACGGACTGTGATCGGCGCTTGTTGTGCGAGCTTGTGTGCCCTTGTCTTGAGCTTGTGAGTGTGCGCTTGTGTGGCGAGCTGGCCGCCCGTGTGATGCGGCCAAAGCTTAGCCGTGAGCGGCGGACTGATTGCGCGCCGCGCCTAATGAGTGGCCACGAGCGCGCCCAAGAGAGCCGGCCGCCTAAGAGAGCTCAGTTCAGAGGGAAAAAAGAGAAGCGGCGGCCGATCGGGCGCTGCAATTGGGCGAAGTGTTTTCTCAGCGTTGGGGGAAAATATTTAATAATTTGGCCCTCGCTGGAGAGCGGGAACAAGAAGCTGCGTGCCGCCCAGTGGCCGGCGGCTGGTTATTAGCGGCCAGTGCTTAGCGTTTGCTCTCAGACTGCATCTTAGACTGCCTCTTGGGCCTGCTGGTGACCTTCAAAGAGCGCAGGAAGGCTGGCCGCTGGCTGGCAAAAAATGGCCAACGAGCTGGGAGCGAAAAGGAGGCGCATCAGAAGAGAATGAGAATTGGCCAGAGAGAGAGAGAGAGAGACTCTTTTCTCTTGCACTGCATACTGTCTGCACTGCATTCTCTCTCACTCTGCACTGCATTTTCACTCTGCGCTGCATACACTCTGCAGCGCCGTTCTTCACAGACTGTCTGCGATGGAGAATGCATGCAGAATTTAGGCGCAAAATCGCGCCCACTTGCCCCTCAAAGTGAACACAAACTGCACACAGACCGAAACTGCACACAGTCTCTGCACAGAGTGGAGCTGCATCGAAGGCAACATATTGGCAGCCAGAAGGCAGCAAGAGGCAGAAGAAGAGTATTTAATCCGCTTGATTTGCGCCATCAGTTTCTGGCTGGTTCCTTGTTGCGCGCTTCCTCTGGCACGACTTCTTCTCCACTGGCCAACTCTAAGAGCAACCTGCTGCTCTGCACGAGAAGCTTAGCCCTGCGCCTCCTTAGCTCTGCCTGCTTGACTCTGCGAGGGAGACTCTTGAGTTCTGCCTCAGCCTCTTCTTCCACTTCTTCTTCCTCTTCTTCTTCTTCCACTTGAGCCCCAGTCTGTTGGGCCAGTCTCCAACACAAAGTTGCCACAATCAAGCGCCTTACAAACGCTCGCAAGTGGCCCAACTCTTGGCCATTTTTCCCATTTTCTCCCCATTCGCCAGCCTCGCTTCTGCCTCTGCCTCAACCTAAGCTCAGGTGGGCCGCCGCTCATTAGGTCCGGCGAGCTGCCAGTGAAGAGCTGCCTGCGAAGAGCCAAGAGCTGCCCAAAAAGAGCTGCCAGCTCGCACAGACTGCTCTCTTTGCTGCTCTTTGGCGCTCGCCGCACGACACATGATTCCATTTGGCCCAATGGAATCACGTTCCGGCCAGTGTGCGGCCAGCAGTCTGCACGGACGCGCAAAGGAGGCTCAAAGGAGGCGCCTCTTCTGCCTCTTCTTTGCCTCTCCTTTGCCTCTTCTCTGCTCGCCCTAAGCAATGCTCGTCCGCGCGCTCGCTCGACGCGCTCCGACGACTGTGGCCGCCCGCATCCAATTGGCCACATACGCCGCTATAGAGTTGCGGCCGGCCAACTGCGCCCAAGTGTGTCTTCGGCCGCACCTAAGCATCGGCCGAGTGCCCAAAGCGACACAGACTGGCCCAAGAGTGCAGCAAATGTCGCCAAACACTGCCGCCACTCAAAGGCGCCAATTTCCACCCATTTCCTTCAATTTCCTTCAATTTCCGCCCTCCTTTTGCCGCTCCTCAGCCGTCGCTCAGCCGCCGCCCAATCAGCGCCCGCAGCCACGCCCCCCGAGGAGTAGCAATTGGCGCAAATGTTTGGCTGAAATGGAATGGAATGGAATGAAATGAGCGAGTATTGTCTTGGCGGCCGCGCGGGTGGCCCACTGGCTTCCTTCCGGTTGTCATGGCCAACTTGAGGGAGAGACTGTGTGCGGCCTGGGGAGGACTGTGTGCGGCGGCCACGGACGAGCGGCGACCGCCCACCAAGCATTGAATGGGGCACAAGCAACGCTCGGCCGAGCTTGACGTCTCTTGTGCTCTCCTCTGGCCTCTTCTGGCCTCTGCCCAACAAAGACTCTCTCCACTGGCCACAGACGACAGTCTCCCACACGAAGCCACGCCCACGCTTGAAGTGGCTCTGGGCCGAGAGGACAGTCTGCGGAGGACAGTCTTTGGGCGACGTGGGCCAGTTGTGGGCCAGTTGTCGTGGAAACACAGCTCTTGGGTGCGCCATCCACACAAATGGAGCCAGATTTGGGCGCCTCTTTGCCGAGTGCTGGCTCTGTGCTGGACAGTCTGCGGCCGACTTGTTGCCAGTTGGCCGCTTGCTTTGGCGGCCAATCTGCTTCCGCCAAACAAGCTTCAGTTTGGGCCGTCTGTGCAGTGTGTGTGTGTGACAGTGTGCAGTTTTGCAGTGGCAGAATTGGCCACTTTTGGGCGGCCAGTTTTTAGTTTGCAGCTTCCAGTTGGCAGCTTCCTCACTTTTGCTCGCAGCTTTCTCACTGTCTCGCTCGCTCGCTCGCAGTTGTGTCTAGTTTGCAGAAGAGGAAGAGAAATTGTTTGGGCGGCGCGCGAACAACAAATATTTGTCGGCTTCTAAGGGCGAGAAGGCGCACATTCAACGCGCGCACAGACAGCACACATTCAATGCAGACAGTCTGCCTTGAATCTGCACTGTGCGAGCGGGCGGCTTTTCTGTGCTTCTCTGCGCACTTTTCTGTTCTTTTCTCTGCTTTTCTGTGCGCTTTTCTGCCCAAGTTCGCTCAACGCTCCTTAGCTGTGCGACTTTGGCTGTGCGCCTCTGCTGCTGCTCGTGCGCGCCTCCCGCTCACTGTGCGCCGCTCACTGTGCGCCGCTCACTGTCTCTCGTTCAACATTGGCCGCTCACTGTCGCCCGGCCGGTGTCCATTTCGCATTGACAAACAATTGATTTTATCTCCCCACTGCTGCCCCTCCGAAAGAGACGGAGCCAAGGGGCAACACTTTTGCGCCCAAACGGCGGCCATTCTGCGCGTGTGGCTGCCCGCAACTCCAGCCACTGTCTCTTCCTGTTTGTCTCTCCCAGTCTGCCAGAGGGCCCCCCTTTCTCTCTCTTTGGCTCTCTCTCTCTTTGGCGACCAAGCAAGGCGGCAGGAATTCATTTCATCGACTCGACACGCTGCCCAATGGGTCCAAGTCGATCCAAGTTGGCCCAACTTGGCCGACAATCATCTCTGCCCGCCGACCATTAAGTTTAACTGCAGCCCGCCCGATCGATCCACTCCTTTCGCTTTCCACTCTTCTTCCCACTCTTCTGCCTCTTCTTCAGTGGCCAGTTAGCATTGTGAGCAACCAAGACGAGGTAGAACTGGGCAGCAACGAGGGCCCAAAGGAGTTGGAGAGTTCGAGGAGCTGCCGTTTGCGCTCGGAGGCCAATAAGTGGCGGGCCCAAAGAGCAAACAGGAAGAGCAGCACGTCGAATGGTGGAAACGTCGATCGAAACTGGCGGCCAAATTGAGGGCCAGGAATTCTAATTGAATTTGATGCCTTTGGAGCGTTTTCTTGAGCCTTTTTGTTGAGCGCGCGGAAAGTGTGTGGCAAAAAATAGAGGCTTGGCTCTGCGGGCGCGCGCCAGACAGTCTGCGGCGCGCACACCAAAGTGCAGCACACAGCGAACCACAGTCTGCAGTGCACAGAGCAAACTACAGTCTTCAACGCAGAGAGCAAACTGCGCGCACAGAACTCCGCTCGCAAGTCAGTTCTCTTTGCGCGCAAACCAAACAAAGGCCAAATCCGCCCGCTCGTCTTCTGGCCTTCTCGCCCTCTGGCTTCTGGCTTCTTATTGCTTCTGGCCTCTTCTGCTTCTGCTGCCCACTGACTGGCCGCCACTTTGCCACTTTGCACCGGAGACAGTCTGCGGCCCACAAGTCAGACTGGAGCAACTTCGGCAGCCAAACTGGCGCGCTCACAAGCCAGGCGGACGAGCCAAAGTGGCTTGCCACCAGCGCCCAAGGTGACGTGACCGGCTCGATCAGCGCAAGTGGAGCTTGACGCAAATTGAAAACCAGATGATTCGGCGCACGCGAAAATTGATTCGCCGTTTTGTTCGCCGTTTTGTTGGCCTTTTTGGCGGCTTTTTGGCGGCTTTTTGGGGGCTTTTTGGCGGCCTCTAATACGTCTAGTTGCGCCCCAGCTTGCGCCTCTGACTGTCTCTCTTTTGCCCGTTTTGTTCATGAGTTGAGGCCTGTTGTTGGGCCTCACTTACAACCTGGAACTTGGCTCGCATCACTTCGCAGCGACAAACACAGACTCGCGCTGAGACGGACGTGCAAAGAGCAGACAAAAGTCACATTTCTGCACGTGACACTTGGCCACGCGCCGCTCGCTTTGGGGCTCGCGCGCACACAGTCTACGGCACACAGTCCACCGCGCACACAGTCTCTCGGCGGGCCCGCAGACTGTCTCTGGCCCGCAGACACGCGCCGCCACGTGCTCGCCGCTCGCAACTGGCCCGCCACGCGCCCCCAGCTCGCAACTGGCCTCCTCGGGCGCCCTCTGCAAGCGCCACTTCCGCCCACTGGCCACTGCTCACTGGCCACTGCTGGCTGTTCGCGCGACCGCAGGCGCCCAATTTGGGGCCTGCAGCGAGCGGGCGGCCAAACCATAAGACGACAAGTATAATTAGAATCCGCGCTGAGCTGAGCTGAGCTGGGCCGAGCTGGAGCCAGTCTGACGATGCGCGGCCGCCCACCACGCAGCGCAATCATCGGCATTCTAATTATCGGCCTGCGGGGCGCGTCCTGTGCGTCCTGTGCGTCTGTGTGTCTGTCTGTGCGTCTGTGTGTCGGAGGGTCGTCTGGCGCGTTTGAGTGGCGCTGAGGGCGATTCGATTTGTGCGTGTGGCCGAGAGTGGGCCTGAGTTTGGGGCCCACAGTGCACACAGCACACAGTACACTGCACACACTGCAGACAGTCTGCGCTTTGTGAGGGCGAATTTTTCAAATAATTTGCAAGAGCGCGACCGAAGCAGAGCGGCACGTCGACTGAGCAAAGCGGCGCAGACAGTCTCTGGCTGCTGAACTGTTCCATGCGGGCGAACTGTGGCCTGTGGAGCAAAAGTGGCGCGCAGAGAAAAGTGAAGCAGCAGAAGTGCCGCAGGAGAACAAGCGCGCAGAAGTAAAGCAGAACGAGCGCGCAGAAAAGTGAAGCGGCAAAACGGGCAAAGTTGGCCAGTTTTGCTCGCACAAACTAGAGACTGGGGCCCATCTGAATTCTGTTCGCTCGGACGCGCCACTCTCGCAGCCTTGCCCAAAGGCGCACACTCACTCGGCCTGAGTGAGCACACACTCTTGCCAGCAGCAACTGGGCGCAACTGAAGGCAACTGAACGCAACTGAACGCAACTGGGCCAAGCATGAACCACGCGCGCCGCAAAAGTCCTCACTGTTCACTGTTCACTTTGGCCCTCTGGACTTGAACTGGCTCGTTCACTTTTGCTCTTTTCGCGTCATCGCGCTGCTCATATTCTGCACGTGGCACTCCAATTTGGACCGCGCGCCTTCCCCTTTTCGACTGGGGCAACTGGCGCAACTGGCGCGCGCCAAGCAGCAAACGCGCCGCCCTGCCCAGTTCGACGGGGCGCCCAACTGGCCTGCACACTGGTCGCTCTTCCGCCGCTCGCAATTGGCCGCCCATTCCCAGGGGGCCGCGCTCGCTGGGCCGCAGACTGTCCAGCGCAGTTCGGCGCTAGACCTAAGCAGACTGGCCGGCACGCATTCTGTTCCCACTTGTGAATGGGCCGAGCGAGACTCGCTTATACAGAGAGCGAGAGGCGCCACAATGCGCTCTCTTTGCCCAGCTGGACGCCCAAAGCGCAAAGCCCAAAGCAAAACTCAACCAGCGGCCCCCCAAAAGGGCACGCAATCGGCCAATCGGCGGGGCCCCCAAACACAACCCTTCTGGCCGACTGGCCGAAGACTGTGGCCAGAGGGGCTGCACACAGTCTGCGGCCCAAGTTGCGCGCCAAATCCAACTCTGACAGGAAGCAGATCCCCTAAGGTCGAGCGGCGCCTTTGCAAGCGTCTTTCAGGCCGCCTCTTTGGCCGCAAGGACCGTCTGTCTGCGCTGACACAGAGCAGTTGCGGCCACACTTCACCTGTTTCCTCGTGCAGCTCGGCCTCCCCCAACTGCCACAGACAAGCCGCGCGCCAATCTATAAGCGCGCGTTGTTTGGATTGGGTGGCTCTGTTTTGTTTTCCCTGCTGCTTGTTTTCCTTTCCTCTATCATTTTCCCCTCTACTTTGCCTTTGCCTTTTCCTTTGCCGCCACCCAACTTTGCTGGCCCCACTCGAGAGGCCACTTCACGCGGAGGGCACTCACTCGAGGTTGAAGGCGGCAAAGCAGCGCGTTAAAGCAGAGCGCAGAAAGCAGAGCGTCAAAGCAAAGCACTTCACACAGTCTCTGCTCTGCTTTGGCCAAAGTTGCAAAGTTCGCTCGCACGCCAAAGAGTTAGCAGCGCGCCTCAAGTTCGCTCTGCTTTCTGCTCTGCGCGCTCTTAGCTCTTCACACTCTTCACACTGTTCGCTTTTTCCTTTGCGCTCGCACTCAGCTCACTTGCAGCTCAGCTCACTTTTAGCTCGACTGCAACTGACCTGAACTGAACTCAGTCGAGCTGAGCTGAACTCGAGACCAGCTCACCAGCGAGACTCCTGAGGCGCCGCCGGATAATGAAGCGCCGCATGGAGCTCGTGCGGCGCATGCAATCCTTGCCGGCGGGAATTAAAACTAAAGCGGCCACTTCGCGCCCTCCGTGTCAAGCTGTGCCAGTGGCCACACGCCACACTGCCTGAGAGGAGCGCCACTCTAGCGCATTGTTGGACGACGCCCAAGCCGGCTGGCCACCTACATTGCAACTGGCCGGCGCTCGATCGGCCGCACACAATCGGCCGCCCTCCAGCGACACGAGTTCACAATTCTGCGCCCGCAAGTGCCTCTCCGGCGCGCAACTGAGCTGGCCACCATTGCGGCCGTCTGTCTGCGGCCGCATCGCACTCGCCCGAGCCGCAGCTCGTCTCTGGAGACACTCTGGCCAGTTGAGCTCTCCAATTGGAGGAATTGGGAACTCCGAACGGCCGACAACCTGGAAACGGCGGGCGCCATTCCGTCGGCTGCCGCTCGCTGCGTGGCCACTTTTTGCGCCCCGCTGCCAGGGGCTGGCCACTTTGTAGCAGAGGAGGCCAGAGAGTGCCTGTGGCGCGGCGTGCACGCCGGCGACTTCCAGCTGGGCGCAGTTTGTGGCCTCGCCGATGGAGCATTGGCGCTCTTCGCCCGTTTCGCAGTTGGCCAATTTCTGTTTTGTGTTTTCTGCTTTCAGCTCGCAGCTTCCAGTCGCCAGCTCAGCTTCTAGTCTCCAATTCAGCTCAGCTCAATTCAGCTCGCAGCTCCAAGTTCGCAGGTTATCGCAGAATGTTATTGCAGACTGTTAGCGCAGCATGTTGGCGCGCAGCACTCCCCGAGCGAACTTTGCCCACTCGCAGCCTTCACAGTCTCTCTCGCCTGCTGGGCAAAAAGTTCGCTGGCGCAAAGTTCGCCGCCGCACACACTCCCCACTGGTTCGCGCAATGCTAAGCGCCGCTGGAACTTGCACTTGCAGCACTTGCAACACTTGCCCGGCCAGCCAATTGCCATTGATACTGGTGGATATTAAAAGCGCTAGTTGGCGGCAATGGTGCGCGACGCTCCGAAAGGCAACACTGCATCGAGCGGCCACCACTCGCTGGCCACTAGCAACTCTCTGCAGCCGCTCGGCGCACTCCATTTGGCCTCTCCGCTCGAGTCGACTGCTCACACGCGGCGCTCACTGCCAGCCGCGCGCAGTCGGCGGCAAACACTCGCCGGCTCTACAGGTGCACACTGGAGAGCGCGCGGGAGAGATTATGTTAATTCTGATCGCCAGCCGGGGAAACATTCTTGCCAAGAAGGCGCTGGGCAAGGCAACCTAAGCTCAGCTTGCCCAGCGAGCTATGAGCGCGCAATCGGCCACTCCATCTGGCCACTCTGTTGCCACTGTGCCTCCTCCAAAGGGAGCGAGCGAGGCTGCCCTCTGGCTGACCATGAAACGTTGCCCGGCCAGCAATTGGGCTTGGGAATTGTGGGCGCGAGACAGACTAACGAGCGAGCAGCAGGATACACACACACACACACAGACACACACACACTGCATGCCGCAGTGAGGCGAGCGCCTCTCTTGCCCGTGCGTCTGTTGTCCGTGCGTCTCTCTGTGTTGCCTTGCGTCTATGTTGCCTGTGCCTGTGTGGCGCTTAATGCTCTGCGTCTGGCTCGCTTAAATGAGCTCACCTGTCGAGTTTGCGACTCGGCCGGGCGGCTGCCAGAGGCAGTAGTCTGCGGGAGGGGCGCAGGAAGAGAAGAGAAAGAAGAGAAAAAGAGAAGAGGGAAACGAGAAAGGAAAATGTACTTAATGCGGCTGCATTGTTTCCACTCTTCGGCTGCACTGAAGTGGAGACTGTGTGTGCCAGTGAGTGCAGAGCAAGTGAACGAACTAGTGCTAGAGTGCAGCTTGCATGTGGCAGCATCAGAGACGCGCAAGAGGCGAACTGGGCGCATGATAGTTCTCTGCGAGTGTGAGTGAGACTGTGAGTAGAACTGTGTGCGCGGCGGCCGAACATCTGCACTGCGCGAACGAGTGACGCGCGCGAACAAGTGCATTCAGTGCTATAAAGGTCGCCCCAGAGACAGTCTCTGGCACTGCTCGCTGCGCGTCTCTGCATCTCTAGTCTGCGTCCTGCAGGTCGCCTCTGCTGCTTATTATCGGCGTAATTCGAAGCCACATTGTGACTATATGAGGCGCACTCGAACCGCCGCCTCAAGCTCCTGCCGAGCGGCGTCGAGGAGGACACAATTCAGCGAGCTTTCGGCCAGCTTTCGGCCAGCTTTTGGCCAGCTTTTGGCCAGCTTTTGGCCAGCTCGCCTCCCACAGACTAGCCACCCCGAAGAGACGCACTCCAAAGGGGAGGCAATCTGGGCCTGTGCATAAACATGAATGGTTTATATTTATATTTCCCACTCGGCCCAGTTAATCAAAAGCGCGCCGCTGGTGGCCAGCCCTAAGGAGCGGCAACCAGCCGGCCTTTGACTGCCTCTGACTGGCGAGAAGCCGCCCAGTGACGCCGGCGGGCCACCTGCGGCAAGCTAGTGCCAGTGTGTAGCTAGTGTGTAGCTTAGAGTGAAGCTAGACCTAAGCTAACCAGCGGCTTGTCGACTCGACTTGCAGCTCAAAGCTCAAAGTTTGCAGTCTTTGCAGCTTGTCAGCCGGCTGCCAAGTGCAAAGTCGGCAGCCAATGACAATGGTAATTAACAAGCGGCGGTTGCGGCGAGAGGAAAACAAGTTGTTGATTGAATGTCTTCCATTTGGGCCCAGCGCAGACTGTGTGTGTTTGTGTTTATATTTGTGTCTCGCCCTTTTTGGCTCCACTTGCGCCACTCGCGCCACACGGCAGCTCTGAGGGCTGCCGGCTGATGTGTGGCTGATTCGCGCCCACTTGCGTCTGGCTGAAAGCTGCAGTGTGCACAAGACTGTGTGTGCGTCTTCTGCTCGCTGCAGCCCAGCCGCAAGAGGAGAACCCTTTTGCGCCAGCTCGCAGTTTGAGCCAGACTCTGCTTGGTTGACTCTACTTGATAGACTCTACGTGGTAGAGTCACAGCCAAACTCGTCAGAGTCAAACTCGGAGGCAATATTTCTCCCGCGCGGCCATTTTCTCCTCTCGCCAACACTCGAACTGGCTGCTCGTTGCGCAAACACTGAGCAGTCTCCTTGGCCTTAACTCGCGTTCACTGGCGACTTGTGCCTGTGTTTGGGAGTGCAAAAGTGACACAATGTGGGAGCGTGTGAGGAGGGAGAAAAAGGAGGAGCAAAAAGGAGGAGCAAAAAGGAGCAGAAACAGGCTAAGCTAAGCGCAGGCACACAGGCCAACTGGGCGACTGAGGAGGACTGACTGAGGAGGACTGACTGCTGCGGCTGAGCCAAGAGAGTGGAGCCAAGAGAGTGGAGCCATGAGTGCGGCCAGAGACGAGCACCTCTGCGAACAATTTTATGGACTCGCAGCCGCAGGCCCAACGCCAAACGCCCAAGAGGAGGCAGCGCGTCCTAAGCTGCACTGCTAGGCAGTAGTAAGTTGCACTGCCACAGACTGTCACTGCACTGGCAAAGGCGAGTTTTAGTGCGACAGACTAGCTGCAGTGTGCGAGGGACGCTCGTCTCTCGCGGCCGAACTTTGGAGCACGGGCGCAAGTCTCTCAGTGCACTTCTACTGCGCTTCTGGATTCGGCGGCCGCGCGAACAAGTGTCGCTAAATGTCTATAAAAGACGCGCGCTGCCACAGTGCTGCCACAGTGCAACTTGCCGCGCAGTGTCCAAATGCGGCGCCTCCAAATGCACGTCGAATCAATCGGCCAGTGCGCCTCTTTTTGCGCCTCTCTGCACACGAGCCCCAGTCTTCCAGTGCTTCTCCAGTGCTTCCAGTGCTCCAGTGCCGCAGACAGACTGCACTGCAGACTTACTGCTCTGATGCTTCTAACGAGCGGCCCGCATTCCGCACGGACACTTTGCATAATCTATAAGATGCAGCCCGCGCGCCAAATGGGCCCCCGAATGAGGTGAGTCCGTCTGTCTGTCTGTGTGTACACTCTGTACACTCTGTACACTCCACAGACAGACATCAGCGCGCTCGAGCCAACACTTGGCCGACTTTGGACGAGTTGCTCTCCAAAGAGTGGGCCCATTTGGCCACTCGAGGGCGCCCATTTGGCCGCCGGAACACAATTCAAATTAGCCCCACTGGCTGGCGGAAGTGCCCAGGCCCAAAGTGTGCGGCCCAAAGCGTGGGTTTCTAGTCCTAGTTGAGGAGCGGCGCTTTGATACAATTTGGCGCGCGCCCAAGTGGAGTGGAGTGAAGTGAAGAAGAGGGCAAAGTGGGCCCAGTTTGAAGGGTGCGAATTAGCGGCCTCAAGCAGCGGCGGGCCAGCCAGGCCGCACTCGCACTCGCACTCGCACTCGCGCACAGAGGAGGGCGACACAAGGGCGACAAGATACACTCTGCGGCGTCCTCTTTTGCCTTTGGGGCTGCCTCTGCTTAGGGCCAGCGAAGTGGCGCCTTCCTGTTGGCGTGTGAGTGCAAATTTTCCACTCACAACACACAGAGCAGAGCACAGAGAGGCCGAGCTAGGCGAAGAGAGAGAAGGGCGGCCCTCATTCTGCTAATGTGCACACTGGCGCGCCTAAGTGGGCCCGCAAGGAGCGCGCGCCGCTCGAGGCAAGTGGCGCCTCATGTCTGTGGGCCTGCGGGCGCACACTGCCTGGGGAGGCTCTGCTGCCACGTTCTTGTGTCTGTGCCTCTGCTTGTGCCTCTGCTTCTGCTTGTGCCTCTGCCTGAGCTTGTAGTGCGCCCGCACCCAAGTGTGTGCTCTTTGCAGTGGGGCCGCTGGCGAACAAGTTGAAACGGCGAGTGAGTGATACATTCACGTCACTTATATAGGCACACTTCCTGTTCTCAAATTCTTTATCAGAAGCGCGGCGCGGGGAGCTAAGGTTGCCGGGCGAAGGTTGGCTGGTGGCAGGCAGGCTGGCAGTGTGTGTGTGTGTGTGTGGGCCAGACGCGCGCTTGATCGGGCCCGAAGGCTGAGGCTTGCTGCTGGCTGGCTGTTGGCGCTGAGGCCCCGCGCGCAGTTCGCCGCAGACTGTGTTGGGCGCGCTCACTGTGCTCACTGTGCTCGGTGCGCTCAGTGCGCGTGCTGCGTGCAACTCGCGCCACAGACACTCTGCAGAAGAGGGCCCACTGCACACTGCACATTGCAGAGCGCACAGTGCACAGTGCAGACTGAAGACCAAAGACTGAAGAGTGCAGTCTTTGCCGGCCGCTCCACTGCGCTTTGTTTTGCCGGCCGGCCAACTCGCGCTCCACTTCGTTCGCGCCGCCTTGCCCGCGGACACAAACTGGCAGCAGACTGGGCCAGCTTGTGGCCAAGGGGCGCCAACTGGGCCGCCAACTGGCCCTCGAGCAGCAGAACAGTGCACACTGGCCGCCCGCAGCTCGGCCGGCGGAGCAACTGGAGCGCGAGCGGCGCCCACTGACTGATTGTGGGCCACACACGCCGAGCTGGCCCGCCGCCCACCGAGCGCCGACGACTGAGCGCGGCCAAGGGCGGCCAATTGCGCCGGCCACAAATGAACAAGCCCCTCTCCTCGGCGGCCACTGATTCGCGCCCGCCGCCCACTCCACTTCGGCCGCGCGCCACAGTCCAGCCTCGTCGTCGATCAAAAACTAAATTGATGCCGCTCACTGGCCGCTCACTGCTGGCTGCTCACTGGCCGCCCGCAGCCGCCCGGAAGCGGCCCGCTTCCTCCGCGCGCTCGGGGCCAAGTGGGCGCCAAGTCGGCCAGTCGAGTCGAGCTGGAGCGCCAAGACCGCCCGCCCGCAGACGCCGCACACTAGCTCGCCCCTCGCCACACACTAGCTCGCCTTCTCGCCCGCAAAGAAGCACAAGTCGGCCTATAAGTCGCCAAAGTGGGCCCGCGCGGCTGGGCGCCACTTAGCACCGGCCGCTCCTCGTCTCTGGCCGCCCCTGCTCCTTAGGGCACCTCAGCAGCCCCAGAGATGCGGCAAAGGCGAGCTTCGAGCAGCCCCAAGCTTCAGGCAGCCCTTAGCTCGCTCCTGCGCCTCGTCCAGCTCGTGCAACTCTCTCCCAACAACGCGCAGTGTCAATAATGATAACACTTACAGCCAGAGCAATAATAATAATAACCCCGCGCCAAGACAGCCAAGAGGCTCTGGGCTGCGAGACAGGAGCGTCTCTCCTGCAACTCGCTAGCCAGCTTGCCAGCCTGGCAACCTCTTGGCAAGCTGGAGACTGTCGTGCCTGTGGGCTGCTGACCAGAGCCAGTCTGTGGCGGCCGCGCGCTGATGATGCGGCCACTCGTGTTTATCTGGGCTGCAAAATCTAATCGCCGCGCTGGCCCTTGTTTCTGGCCAGACGCGAGACGCTGGACGCTGGACGCGAACAGCACCGCCCAGAAGCTCGCCCAACAGCCACAGACAGTCTGCGGGCCGCCAGACAGACCTAAGCGCCGGCGGCCCAAACACAGTCTCTGCCACACAGCCCAAATGGAGCCCCAAAGGTCCAGAGCGAAATCGGCGCACAGCCAAAACACTTATCTCCTCGCTCACCGCAACACGCCAGAACTCCGCCGGCGCTCGCCCTCAGCTCTCATTCATCAAGATGACAAAAGTTCGCCCCCAATGCTCGGGCCTCGCCTCTTTCTGGCCGGCCAGAAGAGTGGGCCTCTCCTTTGCGTCAACTGGGCGCCCACTGGGCCCGAGCGGCCACTTTGCGCCCCCCAGACTGTGTGCGGCCAGTCAGCGGCCAGTGGACACTGTGCGGGCCCAAAAGGCGACCAAAAGGCGACCGAAAAGGCGACCGAAACGAGCCGTCACGCCTGTCTCGGGCAGCCGGCCGAGCTTGTTGCTGGCGAGCGTTCAGGGCGAGCGTGGTGGGTTTGTGGCGAGGGCGAGCGAGAAGAGCAAGCGACCAGAGAGCGCAGCACGCGGGCGGCCCTTAGCGTCCTTAGCCCAGGCGAGGCGCTCTTGTTATCTGGTGGCAAATTCGCCTGTGTGTGTGTGTGTGACCGAGTTTCCGGTTTGCGGGCCGCGGACAGTGGTCGGCGAGTGCAGAGAGGCCAGAATGTGCGCCAGAATGCGTGCGTCAGACACAGGGCACAACTGGTGCAGAACTGGGCCCGAATTCATGCATATATAATTAATTAGCCCCCATAATGCGGGCTGGCCGCGCGCACCGGAAGGAAGTGGCCCGTGCGCGTGCGGGCAGGCGAGGGCCCTCTGCTGCTGATGTGGCGGCCGATAGTGTTCCTGTGCGCCTGTGACACTTGTCGATCAAGATGGGCGGCCGGAAAGCGGTCCAGATATGCGCTGGTGACTGTGTGCCGCAGACTGTGTAGCGCAGACTGTGTGCCGCACACAGTCTGTAGTGTGCACTGTGCACCATTGGGCACTGCTCACTTTGCGCCCCGCGCTCTGCACTGCGCGCCGGACAGTCTGCGGCCAGTCGGCGGCCGCCGAGACGCCCTATGCTCTCTGCTTTATGCTCTGTGCTCTGTGCTCTATGCAAGCCACTGGATTATCGCAAACCAAGTGACTGGCCGCCGAATGTGGCCAGAATGCGGCCCAAACTCCAGAGTCCAAAGGCGCTTTGTGGCCCAATGGAACAGACGCGGTCAGTGCAAGGGCCACAATGCGCCAGATCAGCCGGACGAGATTACGCAACCAGAGCGCGAGGGCGAAATAATGATGGCCGATGAGGATGATGATTGGCATAATGATCCCCAAGCCTCAGACTCTGCGCGAGGGCCAACTTGGAGGTCCTTTGGCGCGGCCTTTTCGCTGGATGCCTCTGGCCCGCCACACACTGTCTCCATGCGGCCGGTCTGCGTCCTCTGTGCGCGTGCCCCTCCACACGCAGCGCCCTTAGGTGCGCCGCCGCTCGAGGCTCGAGGCTTGAGGCTTGAGGCCCTACACGAGACAGTCTGCCGCCCGCGTCTGCTGGCCCGCGCCTAAGCCTGTTAACATTCGCCATTGTGTGCGCCCCACTGGCCAACAGGGCAACACACACGGCAACACACACGGCAACACACACGCTCGCCCTCCTCCGGCACGCCCTAAGCTCACTCGCCAACTTCGCCGCCAACGCCGCTCCCAAATGCTGGCCCCAAATGGGCGGCCTCTTTTGGGGCCCGCAAGGGATAATCGTCGTCGCCCTTACATGTGGCCCACATGACGCGTCATAATCTCATCTCAATAAGTTTGCACAATGAACCGAAAGCGCTTGACTCGAAAGCGCCAACTGGCCCCGGCCCTTAGCTGCGCCCAATTCTGCCCTTTTCCCTCTGGCCGTCTGCTTGCTGCTCGCCTGCTTTCCTGCTTTCCTGCTCGCCTGAGCTGCAAATTAAGCCCAGTTTCAGTGGCCATTGTGAAAGTGTGTCAATCAGGCGTGCAAATTTACCTGGCCGATTGCTTAGATGCTGGCGCGCGAGTGCCGCCGGCGATCGTTTGTCGCCCAGAGAGCCAGAGAGCCAGCGGACAAAAAAGGGCCGCCCCACAACCAATGCTTAGGGCCCCTTTTCCAGACCAAACGGCCACTCTCTGCCAGTCTGACGCCACACACTGCTGTTTGTCGCTCTGCTCTCTCTCTCTGTTTGCCTGCCCCTCTGACTGTGCATTCTCATTTGGACTTCCATTCGAGCTTAGCCCCTTTGGCCAAAGCTTTCAGCCAGCAGTTTTGTTTCATTTTTCCTTGTTTAAACACATACGCCACCTTTTGGGCCACCATACCATTGCAAACGGCGCCGGCGGCTTACGAGGCACTGTGGCAAACGTTTCAGAGAGTAACTCTGCAAAACGAACAAAGCCGCCACCTTTTTGTCTGTGTGTCTTTCTCTCTCTCTCTCACTCTGGCCTGTGTTCCCATCACACAAAGTTGGAATAATAAACAACAGACGGACGCCCTAGAGTGTTGGCTCGGGTTTGCCTCTCTGCTCCTGTGGCAAACTAATCGAGTCCATTGGCGAGAAACTGAGACTGTGGTGTGTGTGTGTGTGTGAGCCCACAGACACGGCTCACAAACACACAGGCCCATTTTTCCCTTTACAATTCTTTCTCTTTCTCTCTGTTTCCTCACCACCACCACCACCAACTGCACGATAAGAACCTTTGAGCGCCAATTTTTCTCTAAAGAGCCAGCCTGTTTGTAGCCAGCCAGCCAGCCAGCCAGTTGGCCAGCTGAGCCAAACCGCTCGGCCAGCGCCCCACTCTTCTCTCTCTCTCCACCACTTCCTATCCGGCGCACACATTCATACCAGCGCCATTTGGGAGCCCTATTTCGTCCTCGCTGCCTCCTGTTATCCTCCCGAGTTTAGTAATAGTACTACTACCACTACTGCCGCTGGCTCTTGTTTGTCCCTCGTTCCTTCTCCTCTGTTGGCTCTTTTTTCCCCACCTCCATTTGTCGCGTTCCATTGTGCATCAAAAGGGCGACTATCTCCTCTCACTCATACTGCTCCTTTCAGTTTGCTGCCTCCTGGCCCTCCTCCTCCTCCTCCTTCTCCTCCTCTTCCACCGAAGCCACCCGTTCCGACATGGCCCACAGCCACCCAAAGACCCCGCCGGTTGGCCCTCCTCATCCTCTGGCTCACACACAATGAGCCAGAGCGGCCAGCCGAGAGGGGGCCTCATTCTTTCATTCTTTCCAATGCGTTTAATTCAATTTCGGCTCACTTTTTGCCTCCATCCTTCGGCCAAACTCCCCATTCCAACCAAAAGAGAGGAAACCAAATCACCACACAGACAAAAGAGAATAAGAATTCAATTCTCTCTCTTTCTGGCTTTCTATCTCTTCGCTTTGGCTCGCTTTTCACGATTCTTCAATATCCTTTGTGCTCCTCTCTTGCAAAAGCCCCCCAAAAAGGCAAATTTCCCTCCTCCAAACCGTCGTATATTTCTCTACGTACGTAAAGCATAAATTCTCTTCCTCGTCCCTTCGCGGAACCATCTCTCTCAACCTTGGAGAACTCAATTGATTCTATAATCTTGACAGAAAGACCCCAAGAGGCTCCAAACTACTCGAGTGAAAGCCCGTCTTGCCGCCTCATCGGCCGCTACGCCATGTGTCCTAGATAGTCGATATCTGTGTGCCCTAATTCCAAACAATATGCATCTCCTCCAACGCCAATCTTAATCGTAATCCAAACCGAATTTCCAAACTAACTAAGCCCTCCATTTTCCATTCCGACATCCATTTCCGAAATCACACAACCACCTGTTCAAGGCTCATTTTTAGGTGATGCATCGCTTGGTAGTGGCGATGGAACTGAATGCGAAGATGATGACAATCGCAACCGTAGGCAGCAAAAGAAACGTGGAATTTTCCCCAAAGCCGCAACAAATATTATGCGAAATTGGCTCTTTCAGCATCTAAATCATCCATATCCAAGCGAAGACCAGAAAAAACAACTGGCAGAAGAGACCAGGTTAACGATATTGCAAGTGAACAATTGGTAAGTTTCCATGGCAAACCTTTTCTTTCCTATAGTTTTTTCTTATTCTTTTTTCAATCCTCCTTTCTCTCTCTTTCTCTTTCCGACTCTACCATTGTACAAGTTTGTTTTGAATGACAGAGGCAGTCATAAACATTTGGGCACATTTTGATTTACTATCGTTCAGTGGTTGTGATCTGCATAAATATACTGCTACTCTGTATCAGACAACTCGTTCATTCGAAATAGTCAACGGGGGAGACTATATGTTCAAGTTGCGTCAGTTTATATGAACAATTCTCTCGTTATTCAATGCTCTAGGATGAGTGGGGATAAGATATTTAGGAGAGGAGCCAAAACAAGTTAGCGGTTATGTTCTTGTTTAACATACTAGTATAAAGGTGCTAGATTTGAAAGCGCAATAAAATAATAATAGCAACCACTGGGACGACTGATAGATGTAGAAGGAATTGCTGTGGGTGATTATGATGGTCATGAAAGTGTAATCGAGACTTAATGTTATAAAACGGCTTCCCTCTCTCTATATAATATTCTTATGCAGCCCCTCCTCTTTTTCCCCTCTCCCAGTCTGTCTGAATGGCAGAATAGTGTAGGGGACATGGAGCGAATTTTAGAGAACGCGAAATCGCATTTCACAGAGAAGGCGCGCTCGTGTGCTTGATGGTTTGTTCGATGGCATTATGACAGTGCACACGGCTCAATGGGCTTTGGAGGCAGCAAAGCGTTAACGGCTTTATGCCGTTTTAAGACGTCCGCTGTCCGTCTGTCTGGTGCTCATCACTTTTGGTAGTGACGTCGCACTTTGCGGCCACTAACAAAACACTAGCAAAGCGTCCACCGGCCCCTGAACTCAGGCTAAATCCTATGAGAATTTGCATAATTTAATGCGTCTGCCTCTCTCTTGTAAGGCCTCTGTCTTGGGCCTGCTCGTTGCTCATCTCTTTTTGTTTGCTTGCAACAGATTCAATGTATTAAATCTGCCAATATCTTGTGGCCTACCAGCCAGCTAAAACTGTTACTGGCCCTCTTATCAGTGAACAAGAACAATAAAATGGCCAAAAGTGCCAAGGGCGATCCTTTGAAGTGGCGACAAATTACATTTGGGCGCCGTTGCTGCCGCTAGATTGGCTTATTGCTTTCTTCAGTGTTCAGTCGGCAACCCCAACCAGCATTGCCCATGGAGGCCCGTTTTATTGTTGCTCTTCTTGTAGTTTCCCTCCGATGATTATTACCATCATTTCAGACTAATTTTATTGCACTAAACACCAGGAGTAGTGAGAACGTTTCCATGAGAAGCGTTGACTTTTCATTATGAGCCCGATTCAGAGAATGATAAGAGTGGGAGATAAACAAATAAAATTCGGATTAGTAGGGAAGAAGGCTGAATCGAGTAGGAAGAGAGAATGGTTGTGTATGTGGTTTGCTTGAAGTAGTAATAGAGGAGGAGCACCATTGAGCTATTAGATCCGGAAATTCAAAACAAGCTAAGGAGCTTATTTTGATCGAGACTCAAGAGTAAAGAGAGCCCATAAGAAGGGGAGACAAATTGATTGATTTCAAGCCCCCGCCAATGCAGACATAGAGAGGAACCATTCCAGTAGTGCTAAGCAATTGAACAAGCTGAAGCTTTGGCCGCAATGTTCGTGGGATAATAGAGGCAAATTGCTAGAGCGAGAACTTGACCAACGTTTGGACATCGCCCATTGGAGCAAGTTGGCCTCTCTCTTTGGCATTAATGCCAACTATCCACAGAGAAGGCGTCCAATGATAGAATGGCCAACACAGAGTGCTCGTCTAGATGGCAAATAGTTCAATTGAATTAGTGAGGCGAAAGTCCAAGCGAGGAGGAAGGACTAGGCCAAGAGGAGTGTGGAATGGGGGATGCCTCCAAGGAGCGTGGGCCTGTGACTTTTGGTAATGTTCATTGAACGGCGCTCCACCATCACCAATATATTCCACCACGAGCCTGTACGAGCATGGGAGAATCGAAGATCATGAGAATGAGGCGCAAAAAAGGCCAAGCAGCCAAACCGAATTGGAAGCCATTGGCCAGTTCACGTCGCCGATGGAGGCAAATGAAAGCCCGTGGCTTCTCGCCAATAGTCTGGAACAAGTGCTGCTCGTTCAGACTCAGACTAAGACTCATCTCTCTCGTTTCCTCCCACTCGGCCAGTGTAAGTCTGAGTCTGAGAAGAATTCTTGCCTGTCGTCGTGGTTCCACTGCTTTGCTTGGGACATGGGCGAGCCGCAAGCGGCGGATGCCTATGTCCATCTTCTCGCCGAAGTAATGGTAATAGTGGTAGGAATTTGTGCCCAGTGGCTGGCGGTTTAGCTATGCTGTTAGGTGGAGCCTTGCAGTGGGCTAGTCCAGAGGAGGGGGAGTGCCAGCAGCATGTAGAGGAGGAGGAGGAGGAGGAGGAAGGAGCAGTGGTGACTGCGTGGTCTGGATGCAAAATTTCCAAGAGGAGGAAGAAAGTTTTGAGAAGGCGCTAGGAGAGAGGGCCCAAAGAGACAGACACACATTGCTGGCTCTCGAAAATGCAACTAGAAGAAAAGATGGGACCGATCTGATAGCCATTCAAATGAACACGCTCACAAGCTTTTGCTTTCCCTTTTTCACGCACTCTGTGTACCATTAGATGACATTTGCAGATAAGCGAGCAGCCTAGTGAACACACGCATGCATACATCCGATTCAGAGTGTAGCAGTTGTTGGAAAATTCTTCCCCGCAACAACCAACAGCCAACAACCAACAGCCAACAGCCAACAACCGAGAGCAACAACAACAAGAGCAACGCATTGAACAAACTCCTCCATACAGTTGTGGACTTATGAGTTCCTTACGATTGGGGCACGTCGTGCCGCCTGTATGGCAATCTATGGGTTCCTGTTGGGCGCCAATGGGTCGCCTGTATTGAGCTTGAGCTTGGGGCTGGAAAAAGAGATCGACTGGTTGGCGAAGATAACTGAGCTTCAGCCAGAGAGTGCAATATGAAGAGCAATGTTCGAAAGAGAAGTAGAGGCAAGTAGTGCCAAGGAGAAGGGCAAAGCCAAAAGATCGAAGGAGATCTCTGGGAAGCGATAGGGCTCCTCTGGTGTACGTGATGCGTAATCTCATTGTCGAATGTGTCGCCGCCAAGTGGAAAATGAAGACAAAGTTGCCGTATTTCGAATTGGCAACTTTCCTATGCCAAAAGTGCTGCCACTAAGGCAAGAGAGAGGCCACCATCTCTTCGTCTAGACTGCTTGTTTTCACCACCATCAGCATCATATGGGAGACAAAGAGGAGAAGAAGAAGGCTAAGAGCAGCTTCTAGTTGGCTCTTGGAGCAATTGAACCCGAAGAGAGTTGCTTCTCAAGAGTCGTCGTCACTTAATTGAGTGCCATCCGCGTTGCGTTAGATTCTGGCCGCCCTTTGCTCTTGGCTGCTGGCAACTTTTGCAGTTTGCCACCAGCCTCAGTGGGCCGCCCAGAGGAGGAGGATGAGGCTGCTAGGCGAACTGGGCGAGCCCTAGAGGAACGGATGCTGGCTTGTTGAGTCGACAATGATCCACAGCAGTGGCGAACTAAGAGGGCGACTAAGAAAATAAGAAGAAGAAGAGGGAGATAATAAGAAGAAGAAGACGACGAGGAGGGGGCGGCACTATTGGGAGGCTCTAGTTAGTGGAGGGGCAAATTCCAACTGTTCCACGAGAAGGGCACACATATGTGAGCTGTGCTAGAGGAAGAGAGAGAGAGAGACAGTATCTGGCTGGCTGGACTGTGTTTCGTGGACTGTTAGAGGCAAACTGGCGATAGTTTTCTTCGTTTTGTCGAACTTGTCGCGTTAGGCAAGCAATGGAACGAGGAGGACAAGCTGGGCCAGAGAGACGCCTGAAGCAGCAGTCTGAAGAAGAAGAAGAAGCAGCCAACCAATGGAACCGAAGTGAGAGTCGACGAAAAGAGCCCATGGGATTTAGACTCTCTCATCAGAGAGAGAGAGACTAGACTGAAGACTAGAGCTAGAGAGGCACAAGCAAAGAGAGAGACACACACACTCAGACACAGAACGAAGCTGAGGAGGGGCGAAAAATTTCTATTTAGTTTCTTGCTCGCGTTTCAGTCATTTGAAGAATTTCTCGCTCCCAGTTGGTTCCTCTATGGAATAACAGGGAGAGAAAGAGAAACTATTGCCGATAGACTAGTATCTGGACGAGGCTTTGGTGGAGCCTTTTCGGAATTGGTGTTTTACTCGCAAGTTGCGAGCAAACCATTTAGAGGTCGGGCGCATTCTCGAGTCTGGAAATGGCAAACATTATTAGAACACACTTGCACACAGTGGTGGTTGAATGCTAGTGGATAGTGCATAGTGCATAGTGGATAGTGGATAGTGAGCCCTCTGAGAGTCTCATCTCGTCTCATCGTGGTCGTCGTGGTATCATGAGAAAGCGCATTGGCTCCTCTGGAGCAGTGCCCTCATGTTCCTCTACTCAGACTCTACTCTCTGACTATTTGGCTTTGCTATTTGGCAGACATTATATGTTTGGGCGAACGTTTGAGGCACGTTTCTCTCTCTCTCTGCCCGTCAAGCTGGTTCGAGTTTGCTGCCAAGAGCAGACTGCTCTTGCTCGTGCTGCTCCACCAAAGACTGTCTGTGTCTGTGTGTGCCTTGCTGCTGGCCAACACATAATTTGCCAACCACGAAAGAGATGCAAATTATTTGCCTGTCTGGAGGGAGGAAGAAGAGGAGGAAAATTCCATTGGCAAATCTTGCACTTGAACAACGTTAATTAAGACGAGAATGATGGGCATGAATTGAGGGAGAAGAAGAAGAAGAAGAGGAGGCAGCTTTTCGCTTCGGCATATTCCAATGTGTCTCGCTGGTGAGTCTTGGCGTTGGAAAAAAGCACGAGCAGTAGTAGCGCGCGTCTGTCGACGACTGTTGACGAGCAGGGCCAGAAAACTGCAGTGGAACTTCAAGCGGCCGCAAGTGCAAGCTAGCGGCCGCCAAGCCAGAGCAATTATTAGTATCATTATTTTTTCCCGCCTGCCAGCCAGCTGCCTCAGTGGGCCGGCGGGGAATCCAACCTTGTTGCAGGGCGCCTTAGCAATTCGGGCCAATTTCTGCCCTGCGCGCTTGCAAACAACACTAGTCTCCTCCACTGGCCAACCGTCAATCGAATAGCCCAGGCCCGGATTGTAATTAAAATTCTACACAATCCAAGCGGCATTGGAACTGCGCAAATTGGAGGGACCAAGAGTGGCCATTGATGGAGCACCTGTGCTTGAAGGAACAGTGTCTGGCCGTCTAAGTGAGCCTGCATGTCTGTCTGTCTGTCTCGGAGGCTAATCTTGGGCCAGTAGAGGCGCGATTCTCTGTCTGCGGCTGCTTTTTAGGCCAAAATTGAGCCTCATTGCAGACAACAGCAGACTCTGTCTCTGCCAAGTGCAAAGGATGCTGATCGAGAACTGCGGCTCAACAGTGGAAGTCTTCCAACAACAGTCTTCACTAGAATTCAGCCGGCCAGCTGACTGCCAAGCTCGAGGGAGAAGGATTATTATCGAGAGAAGTGAAGTGAAGTGCTCGTGAAAAGTGGAGACAATGTTGTCTAGCTTGGCCTTTAATCTGAGCCATGGCGAGACTGGCAAATGTCGGCCCAAAGGGGAATGCTAATGTCTCTCTGGCTCCTCCTCTTGCTGCTTCGTCTTGCTGCTTCGGAGCGTCAAGTCGATGGGCTTCGCAGTCACCGGATGTGATCGAGCGGCGCAAGCTGCAAGCTGCAAGCCAGAAGGCAGAAGGCATCCATTTTGAATTAGGCATGTTAAAGAATGGAAATTATGTGCAGAGATTATTATTATTATTATCATTATTGGACAAAGGGGGAAGGAAATTTGGAAATTTGCAGCCAATCTGGTGGGGAGACGGTCGTCTCAGTGTTGAGCAGGAGGGGGAAAGAGAAGAGAAGAATAGAGAGGCACGAAGTGGCGCTTGGTTCGAAGCGTCTGGAATATGGAGTCGAAAAGGAGCGAATAAGCGACCAAGAAGAAGAAGAAGAAGAGGAAAAATGTGCTCGCCCTTAGGCTTCGTCTCTCTGGCTTCTTCCTCTTCTTTCTCTTGTCTCATTTTGATTGACAAGTGGAACGGAGTGCACACCGCAGACAAGAGCAAGCGAGCCAAAGTTTTTCTCAGAAAACACTCCTCGAGACACAAATTTGACAGGCCAAAACTGTGCGCCTTCAATTTCTGCCCTCCGAAGACTGGCTCTGCTCGTCCTAGTCTTCCTTGCTGCTGCTGCTGCTGCTGTTGAATCTTGTTGCGCCAGATGCTCTCGAGGGCGCACAACACAGACTCACAGAGGAGAGTCCAACCAAGAGCGCCTCTCTCTCTCTCTCTTGTTTTGGCCGATAAGAAGAGAAGAGGAGGAATATTTTCACAATGGAGCAAGATTGTTCTCGCTTCGGGGAGCTTTTGAGCCGATTTTGTGGCCCGAATGTTGGCTGGGTCCTGGCCCATTGGAGGCATTGGAGGAATCGGCAAAGCGAGAAGAAGGACGAGCGAGAAGGAGGAGCAAAGAGGCGAGGCTAACTTTGCTGGCTGCTGATGCTTGGGGCTGGAGAAGAAAGAAGGTGGATGGAAAAGGAAAAACATTGGAGCTGAGAATCAAGAGCAACAAGTGCACTTTAAATGGTTGCTCTTAATTTCTTGCAGCCAGAAATAATCGCCGCCCCAAAGGAGGGGGACTGGCCTGAGCTGAGCTCTGAGTGTGGTGGCCACACTCTTCTGGGCAGAGAAAAGAGAGAGAGAGAAAATTGGAAATTGGATATCAAGCAGCTTAAAGTGAGCCCGCCGGTTTATCTGCCATTCTCAAGCAGAGCTCATGCTTCCCCCAAGTGGCCGCCCCTCCTCCTCCTCCTCCTTGGCTGCCCACTGGAGAGCGCCTCCTCCTCCAAGCTTGGCCACTTGGCGCGAAGGGCGATCCAGGCAGAGCGATTATTTTGCAACACCAGGCGGGCCACTTGTTTTCGTTGTTGTTGTTGTTGTTGTTGTTGTTGTGCGGCCTGTTGCGAGTTGAGCGGCCAGCTGGCCAGTTGGAATATTGCTCCAGCAAAAAGGGCCAATGATCGACACTCGTCGAAGTTTAGTGGCCGCGTGCGCCTGATCAAGCGGCAAGCTTGGCCGCCGGGCTGGCTCTCATGTGAGACTGTGTCTGTTGGGGGCGCTACCAAGTGGCAGGCAGCCAGTCAGTGTGCGCAGCTCTCAGTGCAGAGCCGAGTCCTTGGGATTGGATTTGCATTGGAACATTGGCTGGTCTGCGGCGGCCAGTCTGCGGCTGCCAATTGCGTGCTGCACTTATACGGCCAGTTGATTTTCTGCTTGGTGCTCGCTGCTTGACTGCTGCTGCCGATGGGCGAGCATTGAGCATTGAGCATCGAGAATTGAACATTGAGCATTGAGCATCGAGAATTGAACATTGAGCTCCACCAAGCAGCACCAAGCGGAGAAAAACGGCCCATTGGCCAACTTTGGAGGAGGGCGCAAAGAGGAGCAAAAGGAGCTGAGAGAAGCAAGGCTATAATTAGACCTAGTTGGCAATTGACGAGCCAGCGCGTGGTTGGCGCCAGTGGTCAGCCTGGTTTGCCGGTGCTATGCTTTAGGCTGTGCTTCTTGTGAGCCTCCTTGAAGTGTGCTCCTCCGGCGCTCTAGAGACAACCTCTCACTGTCTCTCCGACGAAGCGTAAAGCCGCAAACAAATGCGGCCACTTGGAACTCCCCCCAAGTGGCCCACTACTTCTCATGCTGCTGCCCCTCCTCCTCCTTCTTCTTCTTCTTCTTCTTCTTCTTCTCGCCCGAAAGACCCACCACACAACAGGGCACACCACAGCTCCAAGAGCCACCCATTGGGCAGGGCTCAACTCTTCCGCTGGGCGCGCGCACCTTTTTTTCATCCAAAAAGTGGGCGTGGTTTTTAAGCGAGTTGATTTTTTGGGCAGAGAATTTTCCTTGAAGAGGAAGAGGAGCTGCTTTGTCGGTTGTTTGAGCCACTTTTTAGGCCACTTTTCAGATGAAGGCCACTTTTGAAGTTGCTCATTTGACGGCTCCCAAGTAGCGGCGTCCTCTGGGTGAACCTCTGGCAGTTGGTGATAATTTTTGCCGCAAATTCGATTTCGGTTTTCGGGCGCCAGAATGCCTTTTGTCCTTTGCCAGAGGGCGTCCTCCTCCTTCGAGATAACTCTGCTCGGATGCAAAAAAGCGCCCGAAGAGAGTCTTTGTTTCCAGAAGAAGGACTTGCCGTACCGTTGGGGGCGTGCATGTGTGTGGCAGATGTGTGGCCTGAGACTGAGTTTGGGGGCGCCAAAGTGGCCCAAAAGATGTAGACGAATGCAAAGGGATTCTCCAAACGGATTCGCCGTGGGGCCACTGAGCGAGACTGTCTCCAGTCCACTTTGAGGGGGCGCCCAACTGGCCCAACTGGCCCAACTTGCCAAACTCGCGGACAGTTCGCGGGAGGGAAAAGAGGCGTTCAAGTGTCACTAATGAAATGTCAATTAGACGAGCCAGAGAGACAGGCAGCGGGCGAGCAGATTTGCTTGGCCGGCAAACACTCTTGGGGGCGAGAGAGAAAGAGAAAGAGGAAGAGGAAGAGACAACTTAGAGTGGCCAGCTTGTGGTTGGGCGCCACTTTCGGTGGCTTATGAGAGGAGCCACAACTCTTATGAGAAGCCTATGAGAACACAATGTTTGTCCCGCGCAAAGTCGCCTCGCAAATTGCAGACAAACTCAATTAAGATTACAGCTACAGAAGCACGAGACGAAAAGTGGACATGCATGGGCCGAGCTTTGTCCATGGCTGACCAGTGGGGGGCGAGAATTTTGTCCACTTTTGTCCACTTTTGTCCACTTTTGTCCACTTCTGTCCACTTTTGTCCAGTTTGGCGCATTGGCCAGACGCCAAATAGGCTGGCCCAAATCTGTCTGCTTGGAGTGCGTGTATTTTCAATTGGGCGCACTTGCTGCTCTTCCACTTTGGGGCGAGTTTTTTTCTTGCCAAAATCTACCAAAATCTGCCAGAATCTGTCCCCCAAAGAAGCTCACAATTTGGCACCATTGGGCGACAATGAGCTGTGGCGAGCAACAAGGCCCAGCAGAAGAGCGTTTGGGGCCTTGTTTTGAGGCCTCATTTTGAAGCTTCACTTTGGGGCTGCACTTTGAGGCCCATTGGAAGTGGAAAGCGCAGAAAAGCAGAAAACAGAGCAAGAAGCAAAGTGGAAAGTGGACAGCCAGACGGTCAGAGAAGTGGAGAAGTGGAGAAGAGCAGAAGAGCAAAAGAGCAAAGGAGCAAAAGAGCAAAAGTGTGCAGTTGGTGAGGACCACTTAAGCGTCGGCGATAATTTACTGGCCGAGACTGAGCGCAGAAAATCGACCTCGAGAAGCAGCCCAGAGGAGCAGGACGATTAGAGGCAGTGTAATTTTTGTCTCTCTTCTGTCTTTCTGCTCGTCCAAACTGTTCTTCTATTCGACTGCTCGACTGCTCAACTGTTCGACTGTTCGACTGTTCAGCTGGAAAAGTGAACAACTGGGCAAGTGGACAACTCTGGCAAAAGTTGCTGCTGTTCGAAGTGAGGGGCACATTTGTTGCAGCTTTTTTTGCACAAAGTTGGGGCCACCATTTGGCCTTAGCTCAGCTGAACTGAACTGAACTGAACTCAGCTCAGCTCGACTGGAGAGGCGCTCGTCTGGCTGGCAGAAAGCTCAGAGAGCCAAGAGCGCGTCGTCCAAAAGTATCAAGTGCCTCTGGGGCCAGAGCATGCATGTGGAGCTGCATGTGGAGCTGCATGTGAAGTGGCGCAGTGTCTCCATTCTGCTTTGCCATTTCGTTAGTTTGCCATTTCGCCACTTCGCCTCCCCTTTTGGGGCCCCTCTCTTGTTTGCAGTGTGAAACAACACACTCACTCGAAAGCGACAAACGGCTGCCAGCGAACACTTGAGCACAGGAAGCGGCCGTTTAACTTGAGGAAGTTGAGGTTTTTTGCTCTTTTTTTGCTCCCTCTTCTGCTGCCTCCTCTTGCAACGCTCGGGCCCAGTACGCGGACGACAGTCTTTCTGCTGTCTGTTATCCACTATCCACTGTCCACTGTCCACTGTTCACTGTCCACTGTCCACTGTCTGCTGTCTGTTGGCCACTGTCTGGCGTCCATTGCTCGCAAAGGTGTCGTCTGGCCGGCAGAGTGTCCCTTTCGGGGCGGCGCGCCCGCGGCAAACGTTGAACTGCGCGCTCGCAGAACCAATTTGGCCCAATCTTCGGCCGCCCGATCGCAGCAGAGTGGGGCCAACGCCCGTTTTGGCGACAGGAAACGGGCGCTTCTGTGTGAGTTTGTGGCCCAGACTTCTGGCTGCAAACTCGGCTGGGTGTCCACTTTCCGCGTTGGGGTATCACTTTCAGCGGACTTTGCACGCTTGAGGCCAGCAGTTGAATTCTGGCCCGCACCTTTGGGCTTCTGGAGGGCGATTTTGGGCGGCCAAGCAGACAAGCAGATAAGCAGGAGCGCAAATCAGTGGCCGCCAGCAACAGGCCGGTGCGTAGAGCCCGCTCAATGGGGGCGCACACAGTCTACGGTGCACACTATACAGTCTACCGTGCACAATGCGCGCTGGGCCCACAGAGGCGCCTTGTGCTGCGCTTAGAAGACACTGGCTGACACTTGCCGCTTGAAATGTGCACTGCAAAGTTGGGCTCACAAGCAGTAGCAGGCCAGTGGCGCCGATTTGGTTGGCAGATTGTGATCAACAGGCTCAGATAAGCCACTCGGCTGCCTGTCGTCACGCTAATGGTTTCCCTCCCTCAACCATTTCCACATTTCTCCTCCTTTTTTGCTCCTCCTTCTCCTTCTGCTCAGCCCAAACGGCGTTCCATCTCATCTCGTCGCCTTTCATTTGGCTGCCGCTGGAACGAGCTCGGCCGGCGTTGATCTGGCGCCAAATGTGCCCAAAAGAGATGCTCAAATGGGGCCAAATAAGCGGCCTTCAATTCGCAAATTGCAAACCTGCAACAGTGTCTGTCTGGCGAGAGTCTGTTGGCCGCGCGGCAGAGGAAAAGCTGATTGGATTTGGCCGAAAATTGGTCGAAAATCGGCAAAAATTTGGCAAAAATTGGCAAAAACTAGCCCTCAAGGCGCAGAGTCAACCGCGATCGCTTATCTCTGGCGACCTGAGCTGCGTTTGTGCTTCACTCGTGCTGCATTCAAGCGCCGAGTTGGCGCAAAGACCAGAGGCTAGTTGTCGGCCAGTGACACTTGTCGCCAAGGGACACTTGTCGGCGCATGATGGCGATGATTTCTGGATGATTTTTGGCCACTTTTTGGCGATTTTGACCATTTTTTGGCCGATTTTGGCAGCAATCTTGCACAAAAGCCAGACGAAGAGAGAAACAAAGTGGCTTAAAGGAGAAAAGATGAATTAACGATCGAGAAACAGCGAGAAACAGCGAGCTGTTTGGGCGAGAAGCTCGTTAATTGTGAAGCCATTTGTGTGAGCGGCCGAGAGTTGCAACGAGCTGCTTGGGCTGCTTCCCATTGCTCCCATTCTCTGGCTCTTGTGGAGCTGTGAGGGCATTTTGAGCCGATTTTGAGGAGCGTGCAAACAACATGATCACGCGGTGGAGCTTTTTATTGCCCATTTTGGAGGAAGGAGAACCGTTTGAGGCGAGCAAACGTTCGAGGCGTGTTGTTGCAAGCGGACAAAACTGGCGCTCTTTTGAGCAAGAGAGAAATCTTGTTCTCTCGCTCTTTTTCGCCTCTTTTTTGCTAGATCTTTTTGCTTGAGTTCTGTTTGAGCTCTGCCTCGGCTCGTCAGTGCATTTCCAGGGGGCCATTCTGGAAACTCATCGCCGGCGAGCAATTTGGGATCACGACTTGGCGCCGCTCGTCTGGTGCGGCCTTCGCGTGGCCCAGCCGCTCGGCCCCGATTGACAGCGGTCCACTTTTTTCGCTCGTCATCCAGCAGTTGGGCCTTCGTGTCGAGGCTGGTCTTCTCTCCTTCTTATTATCGGGCCGTGATAATAAGAAGCGAGGAGAAACAATGTTGTTAAATCATCATCGGGCTCCATTTGGGCGGCCGCTTTAATGGTGCGCCGTGCTCGATTTGGGCCAGTGTGCGGCCAGTGGTTGTCTGCGGGCTGCTGTGTGCTGTCTGCCGGCCGCACACTGCACACAGTCTGCAGTGTGCGCCGCAGACAGTCTGCCGTGCAGACTGCACTGCAATGCCGAACTGCTCTGTGCACTCTGCAGCCGCCCAGTGTGGGCCCCTCGCTCCTCGGCTCTCAGCTCTCAGCTCTTGGCCTCCAGGTCTGCTCGATCCTCAGCCTTCAGCTCTCGGCCGGGAATTTAATCTGGCGGCCAAAAAATACCTGGCCCGATTTAATCTGCGCCCCACACTGCCTCGCCTGGTGGGGCCTCGTTCGGGCGGCGCCGGCCCCACGCCGGAGGGGCGCCACTCGGCCGGCCCAGTCCAGACCAGTTGCTCACTCCAGACCAGAGCTCGCCCCTGGCCAGTTCATCGTCGTTGTCGGCGGCCCACAACAGACGCTCAACAGGCAGCCGTGGGCGCCCCACACTCGCCTTCTCTCTCTCTCTGCGCCACTCTGGCAGCTCCTCTTGACCACCTTTCAGCAGCTCCTCCTCCAAACCAAACCAACTTCTTCTCGCTCTCTCCACGTTCGCGCCCACCCGACTCGGCCGCAAACTGCAAACGAAGCAGCATTTGAGCATTCGGCCCGAGCGGCCACCTCAACAGTTGACGGCGGCCCGAAGCTGCACGCTCTGGGCCGCCCGCAGACTGTCTGCGGCCAAGTGGGGCCGCCAAATGTGTCGCATACTTGCAGACATTAGACCAAGTCCCAGTGGCCCGCCAAGAATCGGTGGGAAGCCGGCGAACTGTTGGGCGAAAGCTGTTTGTCGCGCGCGGCCACACTTTTGCCCTGGACTGAGAGTGGGGCGCCGGCGCCCAACCAGTGGGCCATTTGCATTTGGCTCAATCCTAAGAAGAGGCCAACCAGGAGGACAAGGCTCGACTGGGCCCAATTTCATTTGGCAATGTGTGTGTGTCGCCGATCGGCGACCAGCAATCGCCAATGGCAGATCGGCCCTGTTCTTCTGCTGCTCTGGTGTGTCGCCTCCTGCTGCTTGTTCGACTGGAAGCGTTGCCTTTTGGCGTCCCTTCCAGTCGGCTCGCTCGGCCGCCCCCAGCCAGCCAGGGCCACTCTCAGAGCCGTCCCATCGGGTTCCCGCTCGACCGGCCAGAGCATGAGTCTGGCCCCAAACACAATGGCTGCTCGTGGTGGGCTTGCAGTATCCAGCATACAGTCTGCGGCACACAGTATGCAGTAGGCAGAGTTTGCAGTGCGCTTTTTCCACACACAGTCTGCAGTGTTTTGAACTGAACACTGTGCTCGCAGTGTGCATTTTGTGCAGTGTTCCCAGTCTGCAGTCTGCAGTGTGCATTGTGCGCCGCAGTGAACCCTCCGCGCGCTCCTAAGCACAGACGCTCCCTGCCACTGCTTTGGGCCCACAGTTTGCCGCTTTGCCCCAACGGCTAATGCAATTATTTTATTCGTTTTGTTCTTTTCCACTTTTGCCATTTGTTTGCGCCGCTCGCCCACAGTCCCAAATGGGCCCCAAACCCAATCCCAATCCCAATCCCAAACCGCCGCCACACTGCCCGACTTGAGCGCCAAAAGTCAGAAAAGAGCATCACACTCTGTTTGCATTCTCGCCCATCTTCCATCTCCTCAATTCTCTATCCTCTATCCTCCATGCTCTATCCTCCATCCTCCATCTAGCCCCACTGGCCACTCGCCAGATACAAGCCCCCGCTGGCCACTGGGCAGCCTCGGGCGCCTGATGACTGCCCACTGCCCACTGCTCAATGCTCGCTGATCGCCGCCCAACATGAGCCATCAGCCGCCAGCAACCAGCCGCCCCAAACCAACACACATAAGCGGCATTAATTGTCCGCCAGCTCCCAAAGAGCCACACGTCCGCCCTCATGATCGAGGTGTGTCCATCATCATCATCTTGCCGGCCCGCCCGAGTTCAATTACCGTCCACTGTGAGTCCCTCAAGTGGCCCGCTTTTCTCTCCGCCATCTCTTTGCTGCTTCCTTTCTGGCCTCCTCTCCGAGCTGCTCTTTGCTCCTCTGGGGCCAGGCCGCCCGAGAGCAAAAGAGGTCGCCTGTGGAACGCGCGCCTTTTGCGACTGACAGGCGAACACGAGTCGCAAAAGAGCAACTCATGAACTGGGCCAAAAAGGGCCGAAAAGCAAATCAAATCAAAAAACTATCGAACGGCGCCACTTCGTTGGCCTTCTGGAGGCTGCTCTCTGGCGCCAGTTGCCCAATATCTGCCAAACTGCGAGGAGAACCAACGAACGCCCAACAACAACAACAACAACAACAACAACAACTCGCTTCCTGCCGCACGCGCTCCACAAACTCGCCCTACTTGTCAGACACAGACACAGGCGCACCACTTTGCCTCTTTCTCTCTCTCTCTCTCCTAGTCTCTCTCTCTGTCTCTCTGTGCCCCCCAGAGTCCGACGGGCGCCAAAAGGGCCCCAAAAAGGCCCCAAAAGAGCTCCAAAAGAGCTCCGAAAGGTCCAAAAAGGCCCGAAAAGAGGCCCTCAGTTTGCAGACCAGCCAAACTATTAGATGCCATTAAACGGGAGACAAGCCGCCGCCTTTTCCTGCCACTCGGCCAACCTCGTCTGCCTCTGTCTGTCTCGCTCTCACTCGCTCTCTGTCGCTCTCTTTCCTCCGCTTCTGTGTTTCTCTTTCGCCGCCACCGGAAGGCCGCCCGTTTTGTTCCCCTTCTGGCGCTCCTCTGCCTCTGCCTCTGCCTCTGTCTCTGTCTCTGTTTCTACTGCTGCAAAGTGGGGCCAACTCGCAACCAAGTTGGCCCCAGTTGTTCTTTGGGTTTGCACGCGTTTCCCTCTAAACGTTCACTTCCGTCGTTCCTCAGTTTCACTCAAATGTGCCCCCTCACTCTCTGTCTCTCTCTCTCTCTCCTAAGGTCCACTGCTGCTCGCACACTGCCACGCGTTTCCACTGAGCCGAGTCCACGAAACGAGCCGCCGCCTCAATTACACCAACTCATCATCTGTGCGCCTCCTCGGCGGCCTTTTCCCTGGCCCACCAGGCGCCTGTCTGTGGCCCCAGACTGGCTCTGGCACGAGCAGGGCACAAACACGAGCCCAAACACGGCCAGCAGCACCAGAGGGGAGCCTGGAAAGTGGCAGAGACAGACTGAGGCGGCCGGCCCGCATTCGGAGAGACGTGCGGGACTGAGTGGCGGGCAGCGCACGGGCGCGCGCGTGCAAAGTTCGACCGCGCTCGCCCGGCCCACTCGCAGACGACCGAAAGGGGGTCGCGCGCGGCCCGCTGCCTCCCCTTCGGAGCAAATTCGCCGCGCTAATGACATTAGTGCGCCCGAATGGAGCCGGCCCGATTGGGGCACATTGTGTGCGGCGCGCGCGACGCTTCGTCGGACCTGCGGACTGCGGACGGCAGAGGCGCGTTCGGGCGGCAAAGCCCGCACATGCCCGCCCGCCGCCTCTTGGCCGCCATCTGCAGGCCCTTTTGGGCTCCTATAAAATGCTAAAATGCACACAAACTAGCCACTTTGTTCTCCCACTTTGTTCGCGAAGGCCCAACTGTTCCTGGTTGAAAATGGAGACGAGCTTTAGGGCAATAAGCAATGAGTAATAAGTGATAGGGATTCCTATGTGTGTGAGGGTGGGGGACAAATTTAATAGTTTGGCGGGCAAATATGACAACTGTGTGACACATAACAAGCGAAAAGTGCCTCTTTCCGGCGGGGGGAAACCAATCGATTATCTGGGCCGCAGATTAAGATTAAGTCGCCATTTGCTCTGCCAGTTGTGCGTGTGTGCTTGTGTGTGAACTGGCCAGATTGGCACTGAAGCTCCATTGAAGCTCCATCGAAGCTCCATCGAAGCCACACACTGAAGCCAACTGCCAATCTGGTTCGCCAGCAAAGTGGTTGCTTTGCGTCAGTGGCTCGCCTCGTGACGTCACACTTGGGCTCTTTTGCCTTTTTGGCAGCCGCTTAATCGGATATTCAAACAGATATTTTGACACCATTAGCTGCAGTCATTGGCCCACCAGGCTGCCTGGCCATAGGTCCAACGGGCTGCAACTAAGCGCCGGCCTCACACCACAGACAGTCTTTGGCCATTTGTGTGCGCTCACCACTTGGCACTCTGAGCACATTCAGCTCTGTGCTCAAACGGGCAACTGTTCCACACAGACAGTTGTCTGCAACTGAAAATGTGCTCCATAGGCGCACCTTTGCCTGTCCTCCGAAAACTGCTAATGTATTCTAGCTCGCCAGCAGCCCTTAGGTGAGCTTACGTCTATCCAAAACTGGGCGACTTGTGCAGAGGGCCACTTGTTCGCCGGCTGGCCAGTCCATTCGTTTGGGCTTCTGTTTGGCGGCGAGAGAGAAAAGTTCTCGCAAAAGTTGCGCCCAATTGGGCAAACAGAAGCCGCAGACTGTCCGCCGCAGACGAGCACTAAATAATCCGGCCACTTGTTACTTGTTTTCTATTTTTTATTTTTTATTCTCTCTTTCTCTTTTTCTCTTCACCTGCAGAGAGCAAGCTTTAACAAGCTTCAACAAGCTTTAACAGGCTTCAAATGGGCAACGAGAGGACACCAAAGGTAGCAGACAACTGGCGGAGTTCATGAAATGGGAGGAGAAGCTCCTTTTTTTGTTGTTGTTGCTCAAATGAAATGGGCAGAGTTTTGCAACTTCTGCAAGAGTTGCAAATATTTTATTTATTGCCAAGCTCGGCAAACGATGCTCCAATGTTGTTGTTGTTGTTGTTGGTTGGAGGCAAATGTGCGCCGCCTGCACATTATTTGGCGGCTTCTATTTTGCGGCGCCAACTCGCAAACAGGCTGCCCAAGTGGAACCATTTGGCACTGGGCAACCATTGGGCAACTAGCAAGTTGCTTGCTAGTTGCAGTCTGAGCTTAGCTTAGCTTAGCTTGGCTGAGCTTGGCTGCTCTGCTCAGCCAGCAGCTTCTGACTGGGCCCAGTGGAGCTCCAAAAGGTGAGCCTTTTGCTTGGCCTGGTTGGGCTGGGCTGAGCTGAGCCGCGAGGTGAGAAAGTTGCAAAGTTGAGGGCGCCTGTTTGCGGCCGCCTGTCTCTCTCTCAGGGCGCTCCTGGGGGCTCGGGTGGCGCCGGAGGTTGCCTGTTTTGGGGCTGGGGAGATTGAATGATCAACAGGCACGCAAACGGGAACAAGTTGCGCTTCCGAGTGGAACAAATGTTCCCAATGGGCCGGCAAAAGGGACAAGCTGAGGCGTTGGGGGCAGTTTGCGGGCGGCCCTCGCAAGTGCATCTAGTTGTGCATGAAAAGTGCTGCAGCGAAGCACAGCGCGCACGCAACACCAACAAGTGGCCTCTGCTCGCACGAAGCGCCAAGTGTCTGCAGGCAGCACTGTGCCCAACGCTAAGCAGCGGCCACAACAGTGCTCAGTGCTGCCGCTGTGCAGTGTGCGTGTCTGTCACACTAAATGCATGGGTCTTTTTACCTTTTTGCCTTTTTACCTTTTTATCGAAAACAATTTCCAATAAAGCTGTTCGCCCCCCAAAAGCACGGGGATGAAAATATCCAACTGGACTCAGTGGACTGGCGCTGGAAACCAATAGACAAGAGACAAGAGACAAGAGGCGGCTGGAGATCGGATGACCAGCGGGCCGACACGCAAGGCCCATTCTGATTCTGTTGGGCGGCCTCAGTTGCAGGCAAGTGGCCACTTGGCGCACAAAGCTCCGCGCGAGGTTTGTTTAAACAGTGCACCATTTGGACAAAATGGCTGCGGGTCGCCGCAGGACAACAATGGCGCTCGCCGGAGACTGTCTGCGGCCCGTTGAAGGGAGCCAGTTGGGCCAGTTGGGCGAGAGAGAGAGAGAGAGAGCTGGCCAGACTGAGAGGCGAGCAGTTTCAGCAGTTGGTTCTTTGTTGTTTGCTGGCCATTGTGTTGGGCTGCTCCTTAGCACAAGTGGGCACAAGTTGCCACAAGAGGCAACAAGAGTCGCCCAGAACAACTGGGCGACTTTGGGGGAACTTGCAGCACTCTGAGGCAAAACTGAGGTAACACTAAGGTAACACTAAGAAGGCCTTGCTTTCAGTTTAGTGTTGCGCGGCTCTTGGAACTTTTGTGAACCTTTGCAAAAATGTATCGAGAAAAATGTTGCCAAGCAGAGTTTATTCTTTGTGGCAGCCTTTGTGTTTGCGGAGAGTGTGTGCGGCGCCCGCACCACTGGCTCAGCTTTGGGGGGATTCTCTTTCCAGCAGTCGAGGGCGAGTGGTAATATTCCCTTTCTCTTGCGAGCAGAAAAATTGGCCGCCTAAGAGAAAAAGCGGCGCGGAGAAAATTAAATACTTTCCTTGGAAAATGTTACTCTCTGTTTTGTGTGGCCCGGCGGCACACAGTATGCAGTGTGCAGTCTTCAGTGTTCAGTGTGCACAAGTTTGCCTTTGGTTTGCAACTTTGCGTGGCCCCAAGCTCCAGACTGCAAGCTGAAAAGTCCAGACTGCAAACTCAAAGCTCCAACCTTGACGCTGGCCGCCCAGCACTGGCCGGCCGAAAATCGGGAGAGAAATAATAACGATTGAGAGAAAACTGGGCGCCCACTTTGCCAACTTGGCCACTTTGCCACAATCCAACGCGAGCTCAGTGGACGCAATGCTGGCGTCCAATTGCGCCATCCAAGTGCAAGCAACTCTCTTCTTTCTCTTCGCCAATCTCGCTCCCAATTCTCGCTCCTTATCTTGGAGGGCGAATTTTGGCCGGCCCAAGTTTGCAGAAAACTGGCCGGCCCAAAATTGGCCCAGCCCAACTGGCCAGCAACTGGCCCGATTGGCACAGATTGGCCCAGCCGAGAGGACGCCAAACAAAGGGCGGCCCTCCGTTTGAGTCAAGAGGAGTGCTGCTTTAGTGAGCGCTTAGAAATAGGCAGAGATGCAACTGGGCCCTGTCCAGACGGCGACCACGAGCGAAAACCGCAACGCACTGGCGAGGCGGCTCATCATTTGGCGGCGACCAATCGTTTCGGGTTGCCAATTTGCAGCGGGCGCGTGCAGGCCCCTCGGGCGCACACTGCAGGCCGCACTGCATTGGCCCTAAGGACTGGCGGCGGCGCAGTCCTAAGGGCTTGGAAATGCTCGGGAATGGCGCGCGCGTCCAAAGCGCTGCTCGTCCAGCGCGACACTCGGCCTGTCAGCGCGCACAATTGGCCGCTCGTGCAAGGGCACCCTTTGCGCCACTTCGCCCTCCCAGTCTAACTATTTTGCTCGCCCTCCAGCAACCGTCTGGCAATGTTTCACTTCCATATGGCGCATGATTTGCAGCCCTTGCGAGCGGTCCTCTCTGGAGCTCGAGTGGCCCCAGTGGCTCGAAGGGCCGAGATGCGATCTGCGATCTGTGAACGAGCAAGAGAAATTAAAGCCCACTCATTGGAGGCTATTTTTCACCAAAGTGGAGTTTATTTTACTCCAAAATGAACCCACCACGAGAGCTCATTTTGGCGCCCCTTCAGCGCCCGGAATGCTCGAGCTTGGTGGCGACCTGCAAGTTGGCAGCCCTGTGGACTTGTTTGTTTGGCCCTCTGTTTGCTGGCGGCACACTTGGAGGGGCAGACGAAACTTGGATGGGCACAGAGAAAACGGGGAAACAAAACGAAGGCCACCAGCCGACAGCTGCCGGAGATGAGCCGCTTATTGTGCCCGGCCGACTGCTCAAGGGGCGCAAACAGTCGACCGGCAGTTGCGCAAGCAGAGGAAGACACTCTGTTGGGCGCGCCGAAGAGGAGCTCTTCCTTGGGTGTTTGTAGCTCTTCCTTGGCTGTTTGTTGTAGCTCTGCCGCGGCCAAGGAGGGGCGCCAACTTCCTCCAGTGGGCCTGTTGTGGCAGCCGATTGTGACAGACTTTTGAGAGTGGGAAAAATTGGACAAAGTTTTGGCCAACTCGCTCTTGTGGCTAAAGCGCTCCAGGCGGCAAGTGTGCCGCGGGCGCCAGATGGAGGCGTCTCCAGGCGGAGGCGCGTCAGAGGGCGACGCCCCAGGGCGCGCACGCAGCAGACGGGCGCGCGCGACAAACTATATGAGCCGCGGCGGGTTGTGTGCGGCGCAGTGGCTGCCGCGGGCGAGCAGTGCACAAGAGCCACTTGGCGGCGCATCGTCTGCGCGCCGTCCGAATCCCGCGCGGCAAACTAGAGCCTCGCACACAAAGACATATAGGCAATCAGGTGCGGGACCCTTTGGACACCTTGGGCGAGTGCGTCCTTTGCGGCCACCTAATGACGATGCTGGACGGGCGGCTCTCGTCGGGCGCGCTCATTAGGAGGCCGGTTGACAAGGCAACCGGAGCTCGGCCTGGCTGAGTAATCTGGTGCTGCTGCTAAGGCGCCGCCGGTGGGCCAGTGTGCCCAAATAATGTGGCGAAAATAATGGACAGCCGCCGGCCAGTTCTTGTGTGTGTTCTTCCGCAACGTTTTCGGCCCAAACGTTGCAGTGGCCAGTGTCCAGTGCAACTTGCTGAGGCGCGTCCTCCGGGACCAGCCGCGCAAAAGTTGCACTAGGACTCTGTTTGGCGCCCGATGCGACCAGTCTCAAGTGACGCAACTCAGTGTGCGGCCGCCCCTTAGGTCTGCTCAAGATAAATGGGCGCGACACTTTGGCACGTGGCGGCCAAAGACTGGCCACTGAGTTGGCCAAAGTGTCCAATTAGAAGCCGCACTCTGACCGCCGCCAAACTTGCGCCCTTTTGGCAAACTCTCCCAGCCAAAAGGGCGCCTCTTCCGGGCCCATTTGGGCGACTTTCTCTCCCTCTCTTGCCTCTGTCTGTCTCTCTTCGTTGCGTCTGTCTCCCTCTAAGGCAAATCTGCGCCCCACGTAATCTGATACAACTCAAAAGCGATCTGGCCAACCTGAGGGGAAGCCTCCAGGCGACGGGCGAGAGTGCGAAAAGTCACTTCCTCTTCGCGCTCGGCTCCTGCTCGCCTTTGGGCGTCAATATTTGCACACTCCCATTTGCATCCGCCTCTTGTTTGCCTTTTTCCACTTCTCCTTTTTCCTCCTCCTCAACTGCTGGCAACTTCCAGCCACGCCGACATTAATTTCAATCCGCCAAACTGGCCGCCCCACTGGACACACGAAGCTGTGCTCGCAATCGCCCCTTTCCAGCCGCCTGATACTGTGTCAGACTCTCTCTCTCTGGTTGAAATGAGCCCAGCCACGCCCACTTCCAATGAACTGCCAGCGGTTGTTTTGGGTTGTGTTGGGTTTGCTGTTTGGTGAGCACTATGGACTGTGCCTTGTGCTTTGTGCTCAGCTTGCGTCGTGTGACACTGGAGTTGCGGGCCCAATTCTGGCCACACTGCAGCCCATTGGAGACTGTGTGCGCCCCTAGCTGCTGCTGCTGGCGGCCACAGTCTCTAGCCTGCAAGCTGCAACCTGATGGCGCACCAGAAGGCCGCCGCCAATCCGATTTTGCGCCCCACTGCTGCGCCCTCTCAGCGGCGCCTCCTCAGCCTCTTCCGGCGCAAGTGCAAACAAATTAACTCGACGCCAACGGGCGAACGTATTTTAATAGTTTTGATTTGGCCCCCGCCATATGTTACCACCGGCGACTTATTGTTTCTGAGCTCACTGCTCCTACTCAGCACACTGCTCTCGCTCACTGCCACAGGCCGACTCTTGGGGCTTCCGGCGCTTCCGGTGCGCCGCTCGCTCACTTGCAGCCGGCGGCTGACCTTAGGGTGGCGGGACCTTAGGGCCGGCCGGAAGGCGAGCCCTTCAGGTGGTTGCGGGATTTGCTGCGAGCCATCTTTGGCCCCCGATGATTTATATCGAGCCGCTGCAGATGAGTCAAGTGGAGACTGGCTGCGATTAGGAGCGCTTAGGAGCCGGCTAATGAGCTTAGCATGCAGCTGGAGGGATAAGAATTTCACTCTGGATAATTTATTCCTCCGTTTCGTGCTCGATGATACAGAGTTATAATCTACTCCCAAAGAACTGCACAAGCTTCTTTATTACTTCTTTATACGACACATTCTAAACATACAAGAAACTTCATGAACTAGATACACTCGTGCGACAGAGTTCGGCCAACTAACTTTTTACTTTTTCCACTTTTTTCCTGGAAAAATTTTCCAATCTTCCAATTTTCAAAATTGCGAAATACAATCACAAAACAGGTTCATCAACGCGAGACGGAGAATTGTTCAGCCAATGATTGACCAATCAAACAGGACTAGTGGCAGTATAATGGCCGGCCCGGCTTACAGTCCCGACGGGATGGGCTACATGCTGGGCGCGGCCGGCTCGGCTGGCTCCACGCCGGCGGCTGACCAACAGGCGGCGGCCTTCCGCTCGGCCCTGGCCTCTGAGTCGGCGGGCGCCATGGGCTCCACGGCGGCCTCGCTGGCCTCTCATGCCGCAATGCAGAGCGCAATGGCTGGCGCCTACTCGGCGCAGCACTTGTCGCAATACGGCCGCTCGCAGCACTCGTCGCAGGCCGCCATGTTGGGCCTGTCCGCGGGCCAGGCGGCCGGCCCGCACATGATGGGCGCCCATCCGGCGCTTCCGCCCCACGAGTATTACTGACCGTCTCTCGGTTGGCGCCAATCGGACAGCCAAGCTGAGGGGACAACACAACACAAGAAGAAGAACAACAACAACAAGAGAAACACCACAACACCAAAGGCGCCACTCCGATAGAAACAAGAAGCGCCCCCAAGTCGATTTTCGGCACTCGATGAGGAAAACTTTTTTAGCCTGAACAAAGAGAGCGGACCAGTCAATTAATTGGCTGCTCTATTCAAATTCTAATTATAAATACCAAGTGTTGAGCGAGATTAGCTTGAAAAGGAAGCGAAATGTACAAAACAATCTGTGCGTCTGTTTGTCTGCGTGTAAAGATTGAAATAAATCCACACACTTTGGAGGCAAAGTACAGCCTCTGAGAAAAAAAAGTGAACTATTTTCTCTCAAATTTCTCTGTCATTCGCTAAAAACTTCTAATTCGACTCTCGAGATATCCAATTTGGCCACAAATTTGCCGTCAAATCGATCTGAAAACAAGACGATTATGCACCTTTTCATTGGATATTCGTGTTCTCTTCTCTCTTGGACTCAGCGATCAACTAGGATGAATCTCGAGATCTGATCACCACCAGAAAGAGCCTCACTGGGCGACCTCAGGCTTTAGGCATAGGTCCGAGTCTCGAGTCGGGCTTGTATAGGCAGCCTCCAGGCATGTGGCCTCGGACGAACAAGAAAGTTAGTATTGCAACGATCACCATGGCCACCACCAAACCTACTGAGCGTTTGTTCCTCGGAGCAAGTTCTTGGCCCAACTTCTTCGATTCCAGAGCATGTTTAGCTTGGCTTCTGAGCACCTTCGAGTCCTTCGAGTCCTTCAATCTGACAATCTCTTCGCAGTACTTGAACCTGAACACATTGTTTTGGAAATCCCTCGAGAAAGTGGCAAGCTCAGTTCTCTCATCGAGGTCACAAATGGACACCAAGCTGCGCAAAGTGGCGACCAAGTGGCGAGAATGCTTGTAGTAAGTGGGACAACTAGAGGCCAATTGCATGGCCACTATTCTGGCCCCTCTGATCACGTGTCTCCTCTTTTGTGGGTCATATTTTGTGTCCTTGAATTTAGTCTGCACGTAGTCGTCCAGCAGAGGCATGGACTTTTCGAACATGCGACCAATTTCTGACTCCTCACTCAAATGGGCCACAACCTCTGGATCCAATTCCGAGTACTTATCAATCAAAGAGTCACTCAACAAGTCGAAGAGTTTCTTTTTTCTCTTCTGGCCAATTTGTTCCAATTTCTCCTCAAGCTGCTTCTCCAATTCAGACTTGCAGCGGTTGTAATAGATCTCAGCACAGTAGGCCAACAACTGTCTCACTCTTTGGTCCTGCAATTTGTTCATCACCGCGCCCATTTCCACCAATGCTTTGCTCTCCTCACATCCAGCCTCTCTGGCCATTCGATATAGAGACTGAGCGACGGGCGATTGGTGGTTGTTTTCTATAATCAGTTGCAAGTCTTGGTCTGGCTCGCCTGCAGGGGCGCCATTGGATGCGAGAAAGGCCGAAATTCGCTCCAACTCCTGAAGAGTGTTCCCTCTCGAACTAGACTCTACAAAGGCCAAACACAGACCCACAAGGCACAAGGCCACCCAGATTGAGCGAACTATGGTCTCCATCTCACTTTTGATAGAAATTAATTCCATTCAATGAGAACTTATCTCGATGGGCCTCTGTTGATCCGACAACAAGCTCGAGAGGTGTCGAAATACTTCGCAGCTTGCTTGGTGCTGGGATATTGAAGCAGCGGAATGCATAAGCAAATGTGTTCAGACACTTGCAAGTTTAGCATTGGAAGAGTGTCTATTTATTGATTGGTCGCAGAGATTATGCGCCACATGTAGATTATGGGCCCAGACACCTAGCCAATACGTTCGTCTCATCCGAAAATAGACAATTCATTGGCTTACAATTATTCAATTCGAACGATGCTTCCGACCGGCAATGTTCAGGAGCTATCAAGGGTTGCAGATGCAGCCATGTATACAGACATATCTCAGCTCTTGTTTGAGTGTAAAGATTGGAATAAATCAACAGACTTTGCAAGATGGTTGACTCTTGGAATCTATCCCCTACCTTTGCTCGCTCGACAAGCGTTCCATTCATGTTTGTGTCCTTCTCTAAGCTCCATCGAATGTGACGGAGTCCAGTTGTCATGTCGAAACCGAGTGAGTCTCGGCCCCTTGAGATGAACTCACTTGACTCCGAATCAGACTGTGGCCGAGAGCTCAGGAGAAGCCACTTTGTGGAGCAGAGAAGAGAGTCGCAGGCGCGAGGGACGCCCTCTGTCGAAAGTAAACCTCTGTCCCCTCGGAGCAACTTCTGAGGAAGCGCGTCAGATTGATTGATTGATTGCCGTGGGTAGTGTATGAGATGTCGAATTGATTCTCAAAAGCAGAGCAAAACTTGCCATAAGTGTGCCGTTTTATTCGCAACAGTTTGAAAGCAAAGAGATGCAGAGTCTCTTTCCATGACAAAACACATTGTCCACTCAGAGCTTTCATTGTTCGACCATGGAATTCATCTTTATCGGCTTCATCTAAAAGCTAGCCTCCACCACCGAGATGGCCACCATTGAATCGAGCTTGAGAGAAGAATATCAAGACGGGCGAGAATGTTGCCGGCATACATTCTGCTGCTCATTCAAGGCCATTGCAAATATTGGCAACACCGGAAGGATGCCTTACAACTAGTCGCGAGCCAACAAGACCACCATCCATGTTTCCACCGCCAGTCCTTGCTTGTTGCGTTCGCGTGCCACAACAAACACAAAGGAGGCCTCAGCGGAGTTCCATGAAGGAGAATGTCGTTTGTCGACCAGGAACCTGCTCATGCGTTTCGGAGAAAAAAGGTCACGATTTGCTCGGTGAATTTTCCTCCCATCGATGGAATAAGTATTGACACGACTTGAAGAACTTTTATCCGACCCTCAAGGAGTACCTTAAACTTCGTTCTCCGGGCTGTGTTCGTTATCGAGCCTAGTTGGTCCGCTGGCCCAACAGACTGCCTCTAACGCTGTTGACATGGGCCTGTGGTGGCACTATCAGGACGAGGAGCAGAGCTAGAACGATTCTCCCGGTCAAAGATTAATTGTTTGGAGTTAGATGAAATAAAATAGTGAATCATTGCATAAAGATATCATATTGATTCAATTTCCGCAGGCATAAGAGGCCAGTCGGACGGACCTCTCTTGGCCGAGCGGCATAGTTTGGTGAAGGAACTATGAATGAAAACGGCCTTGAATGACGTATCGAGCTAGCGGTTGAGTGTAGTGCCTCATTTAAGGCTCCGATGTCGAGTTTATTTTTGATGGTTTACTCCACCAAGCGTGAGGAGGCCTCTCTCTCTCATAAGTCGAAGGGTCGGATAATTCTAAATGGGATATCTCTCGAACACTACGGACAATCCACCATCGGAGAGATCCCGGAGCATCGGTAAACAGTCGTAACTACTTCCACTTGGAGCGACCGAGGAATATTTAAACGCTGATTTTTGTCCAATGCATCATAGAAATCAGACTAAACTCGCGACCCCTAGTTCTTGGGCAACTCTGACGTCGTCAAGTGAGCAAGGATTGGATCAGTGTGAGTCGAGCTAATTTCGAGCAACAACATCATATCCATAAAATGAAGACGGTATTCTACTCGTGCTCGGCAGCCTTCTGCCTGTTTGGGCTGTTGCCTTGGTAGAATCAAGCTCCAAAGTGAATAAAGTGAAAACTCTCCGCGAGCTGGACCAAATTTCAGCCTATCTTGCAGTCAAAGGTCCATCAGAGGGTCCGCCTGACAAGGATATTGAGCTGGTCATAGAAGACAGCCAATTGCTGAGAGGATCTGTCGTCCAGTCTCTCCAACAAATGGCCACGGGGGCCGGATGTGACGAGAGAAAGGCAATCGATGAGCTGGGCGCCGTTCACGACAAACTGCAGGACCAAAGAGTAAGACAATTGATACGCCACACTGCTGGGCTGTATTTCGACAATTGCATTTCGAGCTTTGAGCAGGAGCTTGGCGAGAAGTTCGCCCAAATTGGCGACAAGCAGAAAAAGAAACTTCAGGAGCTGCTTAGTCGAAGCTTCATCGAGAAATACTCCAGCTAAAACCCCGAGTTGGTGGACCGAGTGGATGTGGTGGGCGAGATCGGTCTGATCTTCAACAAGTCTGCCCGACTTTTGGTCGAATTCATCCAGTCCAAATTCAACGACGTCCAATTCAACCCGAAAAAGCGAAAACACCGGATCAAGGGGGCCAAGATTGTGGCCGAGAGACTGGGCAACTCTTGTCCTGATTACTACAAGCGATCACGCCAGTCAGTAGGAACTCTGCGCCATCTAGTTTCAATGGTTGGCGATGATGAGAAGACAAAGCTGACTAGGTTCTCGACGGATTTTCAGGACCACATGTTCAGATTCAGATATTGTGAGGAAATCATGAAGTCGAAGAATTCCAGAATCATGATGAGGAACATCAAGATCGCTTCTTTGGCGAATGGGGGCGGCAATCTCCTAATAAGACACAAAAGATCTGCTTTAATGATCGTCATGATTGTGCTTATAATTGTGGGCGCTATTCTTTTTGGCATCAAAGGTTACATGGAAGAATAAGCCTGTAGGATCGGTTCACTGTATCAGAGTGCGCCGCCTCCTCTGGCGGCTTCTGTGAACGACACTCCCGACAAGGTCAAGACCGACGTTCCTACGAAACAAATTTTTGTGAAAAAGGATCTTACGACCGTCTAACTAACTAACTCGAGCTTACTGAGCTTACCATTTTATACCAATCCTCGATCGGCATTCTGGCAGCTCGCTTGACGGCACGTCGGCACGTATTAGGAGACGCCCCCAGGCTTGGCGCCAAGACATGTGATAGCGCCGCATCACATGTTCACATGTTTTTTTCTCCTCGTTTAGCCTGTTCACAAGATCTCATCACTCGATGAGAACCGCTCCAGCTCGCGGCCCGAGCTGCGGTTGGAGAGTCTAATTAGCCGGAGTAAGCGAAACGAACGCCGCACGATTCCCCTTCGATCAGCAATTCGCATTGACGTGCTTTGTCTTCCTTGATCATCAGTTTCCAATGTGCTACCTGTCGACCCATCTCCTGCTCACCTAGAGGGGGACTCCACAATTTTTTGGGCCCGCAATGTAGAGAATCTTGGGATGCAATAGGGCTAATCTGGTGCAAGCGAGTGGTGCGTCACTGGATCACTGATCCTCACTTGCTTTGGAGTCAATGTAAAGGGGCCTCCTGATCTCGGAAGATCTCCTACAGAGTGTCCCACTGAGGACTTGAAATTTTTATTCTAGTTTATTGGAGAAGTGCACAAAAAAGTTCGATATCATCTCTCGTGGGTCAAAGCTCATCTCGGCGAATTCTAATTGATGATATTTTCAATATGCTTACCCTCTCTCAAGATAATCAATCTGAGCCTCTTCTCAAAGTGCTCGATCACGGCCTTCAGTTCACTGCGCGGGATTCCGTTCATCACTGCGCGGATTTTTGTCTCAGGGTCCTCAATCCGCTCGAAACGATCTCGATACACCAAATCTTTAACCTTCCCCCACAGGTAAAAGTCTAGTGGACTCAAGTCTGGGCTTTTTGGCGGCCAATCTATGCCAGAGCCGGTTGATTTCGAAAAATCGAGGGCAATAACCCTATCTTGGAATCGAGACTTAATCAACTCTAGGACTCTCGGCGTACGATGGGGAGGGGCACCATCTTGTTGAAAGTGATACCCCTCCACCATTCTCCGGCGCGAAGCCTCAGAAAACGCCTCATTTAGAATCCTGAGGTAGGTTTCCCCGTCTATCTTCTCTCCTTCCTTGAGGAATATAGGGCCCACGATGCCCTTGGCACACAATCCTGCCCAACAAGCGACTTTCTTCGGATGCAAAGGGGTGCAAACCGCGAGTTCTGGTCTCTTGGAGCCCCAAATCCGATAGTTCTGGCGGTTTACGTAACCGTCAAGTGTGAAATGGGCCTCGTCCGAGAACAAAATTTTGTTGATATCAAGTGTGCTCGAGTCAATCATTTCCACAATGGTATTCGCGAAATTTAGTCTCCTCTCCACATCATACTCGCTCACTTTCTGCATAATCTGCACCTTATAAGGATATAATCCAAGATCTTGTCGGACAATCCGATGAGCAGTCGATTTGCTCGTTCCAAGTTGGAGAGCCAGCTTGCGGACAGAGATCCCTTTCGTTATTACATGGACTTTCGAAGCCTCGTCAATCATTTCAGGAGTTCTGGAAGTTCTTCCTCTCCCCGAGAAGTGCCCTCTCTCATCCAAAACACTCCCAGTCCTTTCAAATTTTGCGACAAGGTCGGAAACCGCCTGGGTCGACGGTCTCTTCCGATAGTTCCTGCCAACATTCGACTTTCTCAGAGCGTTTGTCGCGCTTTCAGCATGTTTGTAATAATTTTTTACAAGCTCAATCCTATCTTTAATTGATATTCGGTCCATTATTTGACAGATTGTCCGTCGTCGACAGATGGAGATGAGAAAAACCTGCCTGGACATGCGGCAAAACAAGGAAGGTGCTTCCGTGTCCATAGAGACACGTGCTAAAAGTGGCCGGCCATCCAGCGGCAGTTTCCAGAAACTATAGTAGGGAAAAAGACGATTGGTGGCTAAAATGAAACTCGCAGGGCAGGTGGATGATCACTCACGGGCTCATTCGCAAACAACGGGTCCACGTGAAATGCGGGTCATTGAAGAATTCAAGTCGTCGGTGGGACACCCTGTACTTCTTCCAACATCGTAGCGATTGGACCGGGATCTATATCTGCTGTCCGTGAGCCACTGATGCCCTCGGCGCTGACATAAAGGCCAGGATCAATATCTTGATCGTCTGAGCCGCCACTTTCATCGCCATCGGGTTGCATATTAAAATTTGCAGGACCAGTTTCGATCCGCTTGTTACATGGCTTGATATCTTAGATTGCCATCGTTTTTTTCTGGTCTATCTCAAGATTGATTATCTCGACTGCAGTTGGGTTAGAAGCATCTCCTATCAGTTCAAGCACTAAAGCAGGGCCCTTACACTTCTTGGAAAATTTCCTTTGCTCACTGCGTGGTAGCGAGTGCACTCGAATGCCTACAATCTGCCCAATGAATAGGCTTTGGCGCCCTTCTGTGTAGTTCGTAGTAGGCTTTTCGCACCCTCTGAGATTCTGAAATCTGTTGGCCCACCATGGATCCTATTTGCTCGCGTGATTTGGATGCCTGCATGATCTCGTCTCAGCTGTCTGGACTCAAAGGTGACCTCGGATCGAAGCCAAGCAGAACTTGGTGGGAAGAGTGGCCAGCCAACTTGTGAATGGTAGTATGATACGCATGAACATTTGTTAGAATAGGTATCTCAATATTCGTTCTTCAAATAAACGCGTGCCTTTGCGCAACTTCCCTTTCAGGTGACCCAACAGAGTTGCGTCTTTGACTACTTTTACTACTTTCTAATTTTGCGATGCACACCAATATAGACAATATATATAAGATACAATAAAATATTTCAATATCTTTGTATCAATTAGTCTCTTTGTAACTCCCAAGAATACCCACTATGTATACCACTCTGCTATTAATCATCATATTCGTCTTTGTCTAACATGGTAGCAGTTTGGTGGTTCGTCAGTTCGTCAAGTGCAATATCTTCAAGTGCAATAGTTTTCGCCAAGTGCAATAGATTGTAACAAGTGCAATTATATCAAGTGCAATAACAGACATCTAGTGCAATAAGAACTGTGGCAATAACTATAAGTGCAATAGTATCTAACAAGTGCAATATATCATCCGGTGCAATAGGCGATAACAAGTGAAATAGGACACAATAAGTGCAATCTGAGAAGACCAAGTGCAATACAACGAGTGCAATAGAACAAGAAGTGCAACAACGATTCAATTGCAATAACAGATATCTGGTGCAATATAGGATATAACTGATACAATAGTGCAATACGGCTGGCCACCACCATCATCATAATCGCATTTTGATTCCCCGTTTCTCTTGGTTGGTTCTCTATCGAATACCTGTGAATTACATGTTGAAGGTAAGTAGTTTGGTGAGTATAAGAGTGTTGAATGATGTTGCTGCAGTCAGCAACTTTCTGGAGTGTGCGCACTACAAAGCGTATCACCACCCAGAGTTGTCGCACGTACTGAAGACACTCTCATACGCTAATTAGCGCACATAACTAGAATGTTCATCATCATCATCAAGATCGTGCGAGAGCTTGAGTGTGAAGATGACAAATAGTAATGCATTAAATAAAATAGTCGCGACTACTATATAAAGGCCAGAACTTTGTATTGTAGATACGGACATTCACATTAAACATCACAACTGTGTACAACTCACTTTCTGCCCCTCATCGTTCCTACACACTCTCTCATTATCTAACATTTATATTATATATATTGCACCAGATATGTTATTGCACTTGAATCGTTGTTGCACTTCTTGTTCTAGTGCACTTGCTGTTGTTGTACTTGTTATATCATTTTATATTGCACTTGTATCTATTGCACTTGGTTGAATTGTTATTGCACTTGCTATTATATTGCCTTTCTTCCTTTTATCAATTATTGCACTTGATAATAGTATTGCACTTGACAGAAAAACTGTTACACTCGACGAAAACTATTGCACTTGTCGAACTAACGAACCACCTTAATCTGCTACCATCTAAAATTAATAGTTCAACTAAAACAAATAAACACGAATATAGGCACATGTTGAAACAATTATTGATACCGAAAAAACTAAAAGTATATATATATTTTCTATCTACTATCAGTGCAATGCTAACCACTAACAAGGAACACTACCTGATGGTACATCGCGAACCAACACCATAGCGTGCGATTCTGTTTCAGCACGACGCGCTGTGCAAGTATTCACCATTCATATGCCCTACCTCCTCCGATTTTTTTCTAA
>Ga0058701_10000057_pt1 | contig 89035 bp, 84 predicted proteins | sample AgamicOrMae_FD_97039 | JGI IMG/M metagenome (GOLD analysis project Ga0058701, IMG submission 97039) | Agave microbial communities from Guanajuato, Mexico - Or.Ma.e | ecosystem: Host-associated > Plants > Phyllosphere > Phylloplane/Leaf | place: Guanajuato, Mexico | collected 2012-06-04
AGCGCCATCCAGATTGGCCGTCCACAGGCTTGGGCCTGATGTGAGGCAAGATTGCTCATTAATTCACGGCCACTGGTCGTCGGTCGGGCTGGTGCCGCCTCCGTCGCTGCCGCTGCTGCTGCTTCTGCTGCCTTTCCTGCCTCACGTGTCCGGCCAACAATAACTGGCTGGCTGGCTGGCTGGCTCGTATTCTGCGGCTGCCAGTATGCACGCAAACAAGTTGATTGATCGCCATCCGATCGCGGGCACCTGTTGCCTGAAGCCGATCGGGCTAAGCTCGTTGTTGCGCCCACTGGCTTTTGTCCATTGCGCTTCCTCTCTGAGCGAGTGTGTTTGTATTTTTCTTCTCTTTTGTGTGTGTGTCTGTGAGAGCCCTATTGAGTCGGTGCACGAGTGGTAAGCTGTTCCGATCGAACTTGGCTTGTGGATTTTCTTATCCTCTTGCCCCTCTGTCTTCCCTCACTGCTTGGGGTTATTGACCATCATCCGAACAGCCTGAGCTTGATTCTCGGTCGATGAGTCGGGAACGAGCAATCTCTCCCACCTTTTAGCTATTTGCCAGGCCCTTCCCTGCCTTCCTTCTCATTAGCCTCAAGCAAGATGCCTCGAAATTTGTCGAATTTATCACTGAGGTGTCGGCACACTGGACCTGTGGCCAGCCCATTGAGACCATCGCTGAGCTCATGCTGATTGATTTGCATCCTCCACCTCGAGTTCCACTCGACCTTTGTTGATCGATGCGCTCCCTTCAGGCAACTAGACACGTGGACTTGCTGCAGCAGAGCGCCAGTTTCATTATCTCCCACGAGAAGCTCGCCCTCTTCCTACGCTCTCTATCTTGGCTCTATCATCGCCGGAGCTGATTGCTCAGGTCTCGGAGCGAAAGAATTCAAAACTTCGAGGATACTTTTGGTCGATCTAGACTTTGCCTCAGAAGAAGTTGGATCTCAATAGAGGAGGGCGAACAGGGGGAGAGCTTTCTGTGCTAGATATCGAGTGAGCCTGTATAGAGAGATATTAGTGTTTATGAAAATTGATAATGATGTTACTGCAAATAGTCTACTATTTTCTTTTCACTATCAGCTGTCTATTTCATCTGATTATCTCGGGTCCAGGTGAGTAGAGGCCGAGGAGCAAGGGTGGCCCTCTGGTCACCGTGTAGAAAGACTTGGTGTTTTTCCTTTCGGGCCGAAACGAAAGCGGATTAGTGTAAGCAAACTAATGACTAGAATTAATTGAATCCAATATGATGGTAAATAAATTAACTGGACACCACCACCAGTGGAGGACAAGTACTCGTGTCCACACGGGTGGACGAGGTATGGGAACAAGAAGTGTTTGAAGTACGTGAACGAGTTGCTCGATTACGAGCGCGCACAAGCAACCTGCAGGCAGAAGAATCAAGGCACATTGGTGACCATTCATACGCACGATGAGCAAAATTTCGTCTACTCTTACATACACTCCATCGCAGCCTCGAGCACGCCCATCTGGCTGGGAGCAAAGCAGGTAAGTGCAACCCAGACTAGCTTGCTGGCAAAGGCACAGTTGTCCAGGCGAAAAAGCTTGTTTGTGCCATGGCGAAGGGCGGAAAGGATTGCGGCTCTGTTCAATCAACTGGTTAGACAGCTGTTTGAATGAATCTTTGCCTACCGACAACTTTCGATCCAGAGTGAAAGCTATAGTTGAAACACTAACGAACAATCTTTTTTCCCAAAATCGGTCTCCTCTTCGGCGCACTAGCAGATGGACTTTGAGTCGATCCTGTGGCTGGATAAGACGGAAAACTCCTACGTCAATTGGGCCCCCTCTGAGCCATCTCGTGAGCATCCCAATCGGCTGAGTAGCCTCAGCTTTACGGAGCTGAATCCGTAAAGCTGATGTATCAACCCAATGTAGATTTTTCGACATCTTACTAATCTCTTGAACATCAAAACCTCCGCTATGATGTTACGCTCTGATCGAATATAATTCTAAACTCTATCGTGTAGATCCTGATGAAATATGCATAGCGATAAATCCACGCACTGGAATGTGGCACGACGTGATGTGCACAGAGGCCAATGTGCCCGCTTGCGAGCGAGGTAAGTTGGCTGCTCGCCAGAGACAGTCTGGGGTGCTCATTGGACTGCAGTTTGTCAAAGTTGTCGGCCAAAACAAAGCCCTAAAAGTTTGGAATAACTAACTAACTGATGCACCTTCTATATAATGCGAAAAAACCAGCCCCCACCACCCAATGGCCCTTCTTTGTGGCCTTCTGCTCGGAGGGTTGGCTGCAGTTCAACGATGAAAAGTGTGTCCGAATAATAAGCTCCCAGGCGTTGAACTTCTACGAATCACAGGAGCTCTGTCGCTCCAAATACAACAGCAAACTGCTCAGCATCAAGAGCGATAAGGAGAGCGAGTTTGTGCACAATTTGATCAAATTTCGCGACATAAAGCTCCCAGTTTGGTTGGGCGCTGTCCAGAATGACTTCTCCTCCTTCAGCTGGATAGACAAAACGGAGGTCACCTTCACCAATTGGGCCGAGGGCGAGCCCAATGATCCAGACCACGCCTGTATCTCGATGCTGGCCTCAGGTGGCGGCAAGTGGTCGGACAATGATTGCAAAGAGCAAAAGCTAATCCTCTGCCAGAAGGGTAAGTTTGTTGTTATCTGAGCTTGATTGGTTTTCGATATGTTTGGCGAGAAAATTCCAGTTCCCCAAAGTGGCGAGTGGTGCCCAAAACAAACATTGGTCTCGATTAATGCGCTTAGTGGGGGCGCATCAAAGCGCAAGATTACTGGCTAGATACGATGCACTCATTCAGCCAACAGAGAGCAACGTGGCGCCAATTTTTGTGGACGCCCTAAGGCACGCAAGATGACCGCCGGCGGTCATTCCGTTGTCTCGCTCAGGAAGTCCATTGGTCTTCTTGGTCTTGTTGGCGAGCTAGCTCATTGGAGCCAGAGCTTTGAGATGTTTGTACGCGTGTTTGTTGGGCTTTGTGTGACGCTGTTTCTCTTGCCACACTGCCAGCTGGCGGTGATGGACTTTGGGGGGGCCGATTAGTCTCGGCGTCATCAACAGCAGTTGCAGAAACGACCACATCATCATCATCATCATGATGAACGACGCCAGCCAAATCTTGACCTTTGTGCTCGGCAACAGAGACCGAGCCGAGCTCTCAGGCACAGGAAGCGCCTTGGGTGGAGGAAGCGAGAAAATATAATGAGGGAGGAGATTTTTTTTCCAACATTTTTCGCTCTCACCACTTTGTTCCCAAGCCAGCAGAGCAGAGGGAAACACTCGTCGCCCTAACAAGTTGCCGCTATTTGTTCGCCTTTCATCCTTGCAAACTCAACGTAAAGCCCACAGGCTTTTCATGAGCAAACACAAAAAGAAGAGAGAGAGAGACTCGGACAGAGTGTACATACACGTGACATTGTGCATGTAGATGTACCATGAGAGTGATTTGAAAAACCCAGAGCTCAACTAGCTGGCTGTTCAAGCAATGGACTTGGCGTGTATGCTTGAAACCATGCAAACGTGTTGGAAAAAATACAAAAGCGCTCAGATGAAAGGGAACAGCCGGAGGAACTAGCACGTAGTGGTCTCTTGGGCACTAATGATGTTTTCTCGCTCGCCTATCGTCTCCCCGCATTCTATCATCAAACCATCGGCACCACTCGTAACTACCTCCGAGACTTGAACTCTCAAAAGCACTCTCTCCCTCTCACTTTTACGCTCCCACAGGCCACTCGTCCCTGTCGGTTATCTCTCGCTCGCCTCTTGTCGGTTAAGGACCCTTAGGAGATAAGATGTCCATTCCACTTGCGGGAGGCTCATTTCCGACGCCCAAATAGGAAGACGCCACCATCTTGGCCAGACGAGAAAGGGGAAGGGCGCACACAGACAGACACGCTCAGAGTGGGCATATTTTGCATCTTAACTAGTTCAACTTGCCTCTACTTTCGCCACTCTTACTCTTACTCTTGGTCTCTCCCTCTTTGCCCTTCGAGAAATGTTGATAAACTGGCCAAATGGGGAGAGAGAAAAAGCTGATCATTACTATTGAAGACCCACTAACCAAATAGAGGGGAAAAACTCCACTCCACTCGAAAATGTTGCCAACCAAATTATGCAATCCAATTGGCTGTAGTAGTGCCAGAGGATGGCGCCTGCGAGACTGGCTGGCTACAATTCAGACAGGATAAGTGCTATCGGTTCGTGCACGTCCGTTTGGCCTTTGACGATGCGGAATCACTTTGTAACAATCTCTATGGTGGCCACTTGCCATCCATTCATTCGCAAGAGGAACAGTTCATGATTTCGCAATTTCTCACAAGTGTCAATGTTAAAAATGGTAGCGAAATTTGGCTCGGCGCCAAGCAGATGGACTTCCACAGTTTCAACTGGGGCGATGGTTCACTCTTCAATTACTCCTATTGGGAACAGGGCGAACCAAGCTTCCCGGCAGAAAGGTGCATCGAGATGTCATGGCGCAACGGGCGCTGGAACGACATCAACTGTCGTCTGAAACGTGCCGTCCTCTGTGAGCGCCAAGTGGCCTCCAGACACCATCTCAAGCCAAACCTTTACCAGCCCACTACGTGCCTCAATTTGGACTCAAATTGCACCGGAATTGGCAACTCCATGATGAGTCTACAAGGCCCATCGAGTGGTCCAAGCATTCAGCTCACCGGCACACTCTCGGTGCCACCTCCAGTCTCTTCCGGAGACCAAATTCTGACAGCCGTCGTCCAGGAGCAAACAACGGCCCGCTCATCGCATGAGCCGTCCACCACCAACACGTCCATCCAACTGGAAAGCCTGCTGACCAATAAGTCCAGAGGCGATCTTGCCACCGTTCTCGAGCAGCAACCCTCGCCGGGCCTCGTGCTGCCACCTGATGACCAACCGATCAAGGTGATTAGCTCCATAATGAACCGGAAGGAAAATCACCAGCCGGTCAAACAGACGGCCGAACAGTTGATGACCACCACTAGCGAGCACAATGGAACCCTGGCAGCTACTATCAGCGGGGAGAACCAAGTCTCAAATAATACCAAATTGGCAGCCTCAAACAACAGCACTGCTTCCGCGGCCAATTTTACACAATACAACCTACCGCCTCCAGACAGGCCCAGCAGCCAGAGCTCCTTGTCTCAGATGGGCTCAGCAATGGTTACTTGCACGAGCGGTTGCGAAGAGGAGTCCTCCCTGGACGCAAAAACCACCGCTGGCAACAATGTCTCCTCATCCTCGCCGCCAACTCGAGCAGCCGACTTGGCGATTAACCAGACGGCTAGCCAGAATCCGGATTCGCTTCTGAGAGCTAAGAACTCTCCAACCAACCAACTAGAGGAACAAGTCTCGGTGAACAAGACTCGAGAGGATCAAAAAGGAGACCAGCACAATGGTGAATCTGTCAACAGTTCAGCCAACCAGAATTCCACCTTAATGGATAAACTGAGATCGAGCACGAACATCGACCAACCCAAGGCTTTAAATCCTCCTCAGGAGTTGGCCAAATCGACGGCGCCAAAATCAGACTTGCATGTCAACATTTCAATGCCAGAAACCTCGACCAAAGCCAGTGAGATTGTCGATGAGGACTAGCCCAAGGCCAGTGTCACCGATAAGCTTAGTTAATTAGAGATATCGGCTTCAATCTACTCGAATCACGAGGCTTGCTCTGATACAGAGCAATGGATGGGGAAAAAAGCCTCCAACTGTAGGACGTCCAGTTTGTGACATAGCGTGGAGACTGGTCATTGTACTGTAGATTTTACTAATTTATAATAAATATATGACAACTATTTTCCCTTACTCAAAACTATGAAAGGCGTTTGCAGCTCCTTTTGCTTTGAGATCATCAGATTCGCACTACTAGGGACATCGGTCGATAGCGATTCCTTTATCTTGCTCTCTATTTCTTGTTTCCTCAGACGCTTGTCAATTTTGTTCTTTCCCGGACCCTTACCATGAAATTTGTAGCACATGTATCGGTAGGCTTCTTTCGGTGTTTCCAACTTACGTCCGGCGTCGTCAGTGTACTCTAATTTGATATCGGGTTTATAATCATCTCTCTCCTTAACTTCACGTAACTGTGCCCCACGTGGGCCCCTACTATTGTGCTGTTGATGCCGGTAACCGTGACGCCCCCTATCACCACCATGATCATTATCTCGCTTCTCCTCCACTGTGAAAGCCTTTATTTCCAATTTTGCCTTCTTGGAACTACTCGATGTGGCGGTTGCCTGTCTCTTGGTGTCTTTCTCAATGTAACCTTTCGCTTTGGCTAGTCTTAATGTGGCTGCTAGACTTCTGCTCGTATCCTCCTCAAGAACAGAAGAAGAAGGTTCAGATTCCATGTCTGATTCTGGAATGTAGCCAATAAAATTCTTACGGCAGGGAAGCCTGATGTTCTTTTTTATACGAATTTTTGCGAAAGAATATTTGTTTACAAAATTTATTAACCTACAGACACATGAATGGTTCTCAGTGCACTTTCCACAAAGCCGGCTACTCGAGGAGCCTGAATTACGTGCATCGCTCTGAGCAATGTAAGGAATTTTCGACCTAATTCACGGGAAATCCTAAACACAGCGACAAGGACTTGAGATTTAGACAAATTTCGGCTCTGATCAGAGAGATAGAATAATAGGATAGCAGATAGATCACAACGCCATGAGCAGTGTGAGATACATTTATTATCATTTTATATCTCAAATTTTAGTTCTTATACTTTCCAATAATTCCTCGTGCTTTTCTCTTCATTTGGTTAGATAGGTACTTGCGTGTGTGGGTACATTTGAGAGCGGGTTCTTGTGATAGTGGTTCTATGTCCGTGTACGTTTGTTAGTTCATGTCTGCTTGTGTATATGTGAATCTAGATCACTGTGCATTTGGATGGCTTTTGAACAATATTATCATGGTTCAATTCGTTATTGACTTGTTCGATCTGAGCAACTAAATTTTGAAACATTTCGTCTACTAACGCATGCTGTTTTGCACTAACTTCCATGAATATAGCCCCCATTTCGGTTGCCATCTTTTTACCATCTTCATATGATATTACACGCTCACTAGTTAGATCTCTCTTATTTCCAACCAAAACGATTGGTATATGTAACTTACTTGTTAATTCTGATAATTTATCATAAATTACTCTAGCAACTTCAAATGATTTTTGACTATCAATACTGTATACTAAACAATAACCATGTATATCAATAGCATACAAACTAGGAAATATAGAGTATTCATCTTGGCCGGCTGTATCAACTAACTTTAAACAATAATCTTGACCGCGTATTTTGGCTCGTTTCGTGAATATATTTTCAATCGTTGGATCATAGGAATCTACAAATAATTTATCAACATATTGTATAGTCAAACATGATTTACCAACCGAGCGGTAGCCCATGATGGCAATCTTTCTATGTTTTGGAGGCATGTTTCTTGAATCTTATGCATTGACAAATATTATTAGGTGCAAAACAATTGTCTAGTAGCTAGTTTGATGAATGGTTGCTCATCTAGTGGTTGCTTTTGATTCCCGCCATGAGAGTAGCATTCATTTGTTAAAATTTGTCTAAATTTCTGAATGTCTTTCCTTAAACTAATTTGCAATATTTTCTGTGGAATACGCCGCGAGCGAGTCAAATTTTCTAATTCAACTAGTTGGATAATTCCCAATGAATCAGAAGTCATTGATAAATTTCTCCCTAATTGCCGGTTTGTTTATTTTGTTTTTTAAACCCAAGGATAGTGCAGATATTTTTGTACAGCTCGAGAGGTGTCTCGTTGGAGCTGAACGGAACTACTTTACACCATGCTGATTACGTATCGAGAGGTTGCTCTTATTTTGAGCGACCGTTTGTGAACAGCTCGCGACTGTACAAAAGTGAGCTGAACACACGCACACATTTTCGGCGCCGGCATGGCGGGTGTTGTTTTTCGGCCGGGTAAAAATTTTTTCTTTGCCGCAATAAAAATGGCTCGCCAATCGTCATGCACTTGAACCATATATTTATCACGTCATTCGATATCGTTATATTGAATTCTATCAGATGATTAAGCACACTCGATATAATCGAATGATCTGAAGATTGTCCTTTCGGCCACGTAGATGATATTAGTATGGCAGAAATAAACCAATTTTGTACCGAGCCAATAACTTGTTGTGCACAATCAGGAGCAGCTGACAGATTAGCATTATCGCCAAACAATAATCTGGTTTATATTTATCGCCAACAAAATTCCTCCTGGGTTGAAGAATCCGTTCTAAGTCAACACGATCTACGTGTCACCTCAATAGATTGGGCGCCAAAAACCGACAGAATCGTGACATGCTCAGCTGACCGCAATGCCTATGTTTGGATAAAATCAGAACAAGATCAATCTTGGAAGCCCACATTAGTGCTATTACGTATAAATCGTGCAGCAACATGTGTTAAGTGGTCACCAAATGAAGACAAGTTTGCCGTTGGTACAGCGGCCAAGCTTGTGTGTGTATGCTACTTCGAAAGTGCCAATGATTGGTGGCTCAGTAGGCATATAAAGAAACCAATCAAGTCAACTGTAACTTGCATAGATTGGCATCCAGATAATATTTTATTGGCATGTGGTTCTACAGATTACAAGAGTAGAATTTTTTCCACTTTTATTAAAGAGGTGGATAAAAGGGCAAGTTTGCCTACACTAAGTTCATCCACTTGGTTGAAAACAAAGCAATTACAAACAAATTACCAAGGCGATGATCCCACAGCTCACCAACAATTACATGAGACTTCAGTAACTACAACTGGTGCACTGGTAGGCGAATTTTCAAATTCTGGAGCTTGGGTCCATGATGTTGCCTTCTCGCCTGATGGAGTCAAGTTGGCATGGGTCTCTCATGACAGTAGTATATCAGTTGTTGACTCAAGCTATAGCATGACAGTGGTTACATTAAAGACTAGATATCTACCCTTCTTGAGCTGTGTTTGGGTATCACAGAATAGTATTATTGCGGCCGGTCACGATTGTTGTCCTATGTTATTCAATCACCAGACATCAAAGGTGTCAACACCACAACAAAATGGTCCCACAAGTAACAATAGAAACTCTATGCAACAAGCTGTTTTAAAGTTTATCGGACGCCTAGATAGGTCACAAAAGCGAACGGAAGACGGTCAAAGTGCCATGAGAAAGTTTAGAGATTTAGATGCCAAAGCTGATCAGTCATCACTGAATGGAGGCGAATCGTGTCTAGGCACAATACATCAGAATACAATAGGACAAATCAGATTGTACTCCAAGGAAAGATCTGTTGCCACTGTTGGTCTGGATGGAAAGTTTGTTGTCTGGTCATTGGATCCCTCGGTCTTATGAAAATAGAGATAAGCGCATCGATTGATCTATTGAATTTTTGTCTGAAAAATTTTGATATTTAAAAAAATCTACTAATCGTATACACACAAGATCGGGCTCGATCTAACTAGTGGTCTAATCAATTGAACTATGGAATCCAGATGATAGAAAATTAGTTCTTTCATTAACTCTGGCAAGTAATTTAAGGTGTTAATCATTATTTGGTAAGAAGGTTCCCTCAAAGGATGTAAATAAATGATACCGCATCATAGAGGGTGAGCAAGTATCATGAGAAAAAAAGTAACCATTTCGACTACTTTATGATAATTTTCACTTTATGATAGATTCCACAGAATGCTAATGCTCGTCGGCAGTAGTTCTGAACCAGACCATTTGTTTGACTCTTATCCACTAGAGAGAAAGAATGCCATCCCCTGGACGGGTGTCACAGGGGGGCTGATGGGCGTTTATTTGCGAACTCAGTCAGAGAGATTGTCATGATCAAGTTCGGATCATTGTGAGAGGAAGGCAGCCCACAATGCTGGGGAGGTGGAATTGTGAGAGTCGACGTGGGTATCGGTTTTCGTTAGCTTGATCGTTAGATTTTCAACAACAAGGGAGCTTAGGTGTTTCGCTGCTGTCGCTCTTTAATGGATGACGCCAGACTCAGCCGCGGACATCGATGGTTGCATTGGATTTCGATCGATTCTCTGTGTCCCAAATCGGCAATCACAATGCCATTCAAGGGCGGCACAGGAGAGACAGAGGTTGGCGTGAGTTTGTGTTGCCTGAACCTTTTTGGCGTGTTTGCTTCGTCACTCAGTCACTGTCAATACACGAGCAGCAAGCCAGAGTTTGTATTGATGCCAAACAGCTGGAATGATAACGAACGAGCAAACAAAAGCTCCAATCAATAAGGCACTCCAATCGCGAAGCTAGATATGAACTTTCGGCAGTAATTTTGAATATCGTTATTCTTGCCCAATGGAAAAGGGTGCACTTTTCATTGCCACCAGACTTCGAATGGATGATTCTATGGGAGAAGAGAGAAGCTGATGGAGGAGAAATTAAATGGATGAAGCCTTCTCTTTTCACATCTAGTATTGGGTAGTCTGTTTAAATATTTGCAAACAAGAGAGCCAAGCCCCTAGCTCAGCCAGATCGAGCCAAGCTAGAGTAGCCTAAAGGAGAGACCAGGCAGAGTGACAAATTGGCAGTGTCCAGCGGGGCGAGTCCATTGAGTTTAGCTAGTTGGGTGCCACAGAGACCACAGTGCCTTGGTGATTGGTCGAGATATAAGTGAGAAAGAGTGAAGGAGGGCAAACAGGGAGACAGTCGCGCGAGCAGACAGAGAGAGAGAGAGAGAGAGGCCAAGTGAGATCAAGCCGACGCTTTGGTGTCACTTTCTCGAGACACTAGATACCGAATGAGAGACAAACATCCAAATGGATTGGCGGCGAGCTGGCCCCTCTCTGAGCAAGACCTTTTCGATTGATGGGCCCTTGGCTTTTTAGATTAGTGAGGGCAACATTTGGGCTGGCGGAAGTTCCATTTCTAAGGTTTCCTGTGGCCTTAGAAGCAGTGCTGGAGGGAGACATTGTGACGTAGACCTGGGCAAAGATAGTCCCAGGCAAGGGTATTATATTTTTTTTAAGCTCACAACATCGCAAGCGAGTGAAATTTGTAAAATTTGTTTGCCGAACAGGAGAGAGTGTGCAAATCTTTGCGGAATCTAAACGACCTCAATTGAGGAGACGATAAATTTGGAAAAAACTGAAGAGAAGGCTAGCCCTAGTCTGTGAAAATCGGCTCGCCCTCGAGACTAGACACATTGGAGATCCAGCTCACAGTGGAGATCCACTTTTATAGGCAGAGAGATAAGAGAATAGAGGCCAATGGAGTCAGGAAGGAGTGAGGTTGGCTTTGCTGGTCATGGTCATGAGCATGAGCATGCTCATGTTCATGCTCATGATCAGGAGCAGGGCCACTTTATGGGGCCTGAGCATAGGATGGGCATGATGAGAATGTACTTCCACTTTGGTCTGGGCGATTTGTTTTTGTTCAAGGGTTTCGTGCTGGACTCGGGCCAGGCGATGTGCATAGTGTGCCTGTTGGTCTTCTTGGGGGCAATCCTAATCGAGGCGATTGATTACACTCGCGGCTATTTGAGCTGCCGTTGTATGGAGTTGGCAAATTACAATGGACAACAGAGGAAGAGTTCCTGCGACCAGCTAATTGATGGCGGCCTTAGTCCAAATCCCCAAGTAATGGGCGCCCCATCGGAGCTTGGCCCCCCAAAGTGTTGCAGCGGCAGTGGTGGGGCGAGCAAAAAGGGCGAAATCAGCACGACAACCAGCAGGACGGCCACCACCACGACGACGACAATTGGCGACAATGATTACTGCCACCGCTACCGGAAGGAGACCAAGTTCCTGCCAAACTTTTACGGACCAGTGGGGGTGGTTCCCTTCCGGATTCGGCTTTTGCAGAGTGGCCTACAGTTTGTGAGGACTGGTCTGAGTTTGGTGCTGATGCTGGTGGCAATGACCTACAATGTTTGCCTGATATTTCCAATTATGTTTGGTGGGTAACGCTCGGCCGAGTTGCTGATTGCTTTTGGCGGCCCCTTTTTGCCCCTTTTTGCAGACAGGCTTTGCACGCCAGCTCGGCAAACGGAAGCGTCGAAAAAAAGGGGCCCCCAATTGGGGAGGCAAATTCTGGGGCCTCCCAGTCGAGTGGCTCGCAGCGGGTGGCTTGCTGCATTCACCCCGCCAAGCTCATCAAAGATTAACCATCTAGCTAACCGACCACCAAATTCCCTCTCTCTTTCCTCTACACTGGCTCCTCCTTTGGCCTTGCACTGGGCAATTGTGCTCGCTGCATGGAACTGCCGCCTGGAACTGCCGCCTGGAACTGGCTCTGGAACCGCCGCCACTGAATGCCACCAATGGACCACCCTCCGCCGCTCTGGACTGGCCGAAACACTTGCCCAAACGGCGCCCATCTGTGTGTCTGTGCCTGCCTTTGGGTGGCGTGGCAAAAAACCAATCACTTTTCTGCCAACCTTGCGCAACGTGAGAATAGGCTCCGCAGTTGGCTTCTATGTCTTTCACCGAACCGGCTCAGACGTGACAAGCGTCTGCCACTGAAGGCGGCCGAGTGGGCCCCACTCCTTAGCTCGCCCGGCCGCCTCCTTGCCTTGCCTTGGCTGCTCGGTCTCACCAAAAGGAGCTCGCCCGACGCCACTCGAGTTCCGCCGCCGCCCCGTCTTGGCTCCCCAAAGAGGCCGCCCCAAAGAGCGAGCGCCCCAATAAAGCCCACTGGCTGCGCCAAGCGCGCACCCCGCGCCTCTTTCCTCGCCTCTTCCGTCGCCACGCAGCTAGTGCTCAGTGGGGCCAAGCTGCGCCCAAGCACCGGCTGCCATGGCGCCCCAAAGCGAACGTCTGCAGAGTGTCTATTAAGCTGGCTCGTCCTTGGCTGGCGCCAGTCTCGAGCTGGCGCCCTCCCCTTGCCTCTCATTTCCACTCGTCGCTCGTCGCTCGCCGCTCGCTTGCCGGCCTGCTCGTCTCCCCGCGCGCCCATAACAATTAGTTTGCTCGCGCCCCTCCCACTTGCAGCCGTTTGGCCCCGAGCTCGCCTCTTCGGCGCCCAAGCTCGTCCCTCCAGCTCCCAAGCTCGAGCCCTCAGCCTCGCCGAGAGGCAGCCTGCAGCTGAGGCAGCCGAAGCAGCTTGCCAGCGCGGCCAAAAGCCAAACTAATTTCTTTCCTCTCGAGCGGAAACGGAAATCCCAATGTGAAACGCGAACCGAAGCAAGCGCAGCCTCGGCCGCAATCGCGCCAAGACAGCCCCCACCTCTGGCGCTCTTCCGAACGCCAAAAAGGGACGCTCGCTGATGAGACTCTCCTCAGAGGCCCAACTGGGCGCTCTTTGCACGGGCGACAAGGACGACAAGGGCGACAAAAAAGGCGTGCCGCCCACACGCGCCCACTCGCACCCAGTCGCTTCCGATTTGGGCCAACTTTGGCGCCCCACTCGCGCCCATAGGTGATGAGTTTGGGCTCCTCTTCCTCATTGGGGCGCCGAAATATCGAATCTTGGGGACGAAGATCAGCCGGAAGGAGGACAGCATCAGACACTTCGAGCAGAGAGCTGCACGAGGAGCTGCCCTCAGAGTGTGGCCAGTGCAGTAGTGCAGTAGTGCAGTGCACTTGCGCCAGAACTGGGCCACCCTAAGGTGCAGCACACGTGCGCCATTCATCATCTATTCCAAGCCCAACGCCTCGGACAAGCTTCCTGCTGTCTCCTCGTCTCGGGTTTACATCTTCCTCGCGCTTGCAGGCCAGTGGGGCGGCCGGAGTTGCAGGAGGCTAGCGAGCTCGCCCGAGACAGTCTGCGGCCAAATGGACGAGAGCACGCGAGCGATGATGCAAATTTGCGGCCCTCTACTTTGTCTCGCGCGCTCTCCATTAATTTCCATCTACTTTGGCGGCCAACTTGTACCTTGTGGCCGGCTGTCTGGGCCAAAGTGGCCGCCTAAGTGGCAGCGGCTGGCTGCAAGGGCGAAAAGGGAGGCAAAAAGAGAGGCGCAAAAGGCAGCGAAAAGGGGCGCAAAACAACTGTTGGCTGGACAGAGTAGCACAGAGAGTAACTCTCCGTGTTAGCTTGGCGAGAGCAGGCGCCTTTTTAGAGCGGCAAATTGCGGCCTGCCAGCTGAGAGGCGCCGCGCGGCCAGTGCATAGGTGCGCTTGGGGCCTCGAGCTGCAGAGCGCCTAGCTGGGCGGCCGAGCTTAGGGCAGGCGGCTGAGCTTAGAGCAGGCGTGTGAGGGCGAGTTTTGGCCTTTGTTTGGGCAAAATGTGGGGGAAAAAGCGGGCCAAAGTGGAGGCGAAAGCGGCCGAGAATGCAAAGTGTGAGGCAGAAGGAGAGACGAGCTGCGGGGACTCCAAAGGGAGGCGGCTGGCTTGGCGTGTTTGTTCAAGTTGTGCTTCGTTTTGCTGCCTGGCTCACCAACTTGCGAGTCTGGCCAACTTGTGCTGCTCATTTTGGTTCATCTTTATTCTATTTGGCGTTGCTTGTTTGCGGCCACAAGCTGGCAAAAGAGTTCCAACTGGTTACTTGGCGAGCTCGGCGAGTTGGCTGCCTCCTTTCCACTTGGCCAGAGTGTGTTTTTGGCGCCCGCCAGGAGGACCTGCCCTAAAGAGCTCCCTTTGCAGCGGAACTCCTCAGGGCAGCTCTCTGGGTTGTGCTCGCTAGGAACAGGCTTAGTGTTGTTAGAGTGGATCATGGAGAGACTGGGCGTTGCAGGTTTGCGTTGGACTGGCGTTGGACTGGTGCTGGTGGGGCGCTGGACTGGCGGCCGCTGGCGTGTCAGAGTGTTGCGGTTTGGCGAGCTGGCTGGCCGCGTGAAAGGCTGGCGTGCAGTCTGGAGAGACACTCTTTGGAGCTCGCCGGGAGGGAAATTTATTATTATTTTTCCCCTCCTTTTGGAAAAGCGGCATTTGGACGCCGCTCGGACGCCGTTGGGGCACCACTGGGGCGCCTTTGGGGTGCCATTGGGGCGCGTTTCCGCTCGTCTGGCTCGGGCGGCGCGCAAATTGGCCTTCGGGGGCGCATGAGAGCACACACAGAGAGAGGAGGCACAGAGGCAGAAAGGGACGGAGAGAGAAGGACGGCTCATTAAATGGCTACGTTGTGTCGCAGTATTTGCATTGGCCGAAAGGCTTGCCAGGCCGAAAGGCTCGCTGGCGAGCTTGGTGGCGAGCTGGGCGGCGGTTCGGCGGCGAGCTCGTTCGAGTGGGGCCACTAAAACAAACCCATCGATCATTCGCGAGCTCGGCGGCCGCGAGCTTGCCAGCCGGCAGGGGCGCCAGTGGCGCGCGCAGCTCGTGCCAAATTGGACGCCGCTCGCCAACTAACACGACACAATGGCCCCCAGCCAGCCAGCCAGACGAGAGGCCCTCTAGCTTGGCGAGCTAGCTCGGCGCTCGGCTCAGCCGCTCTCCTGGCTCACCAGCGAGCCAGAGCCCACGAGCGAGCGGGGCCCCCCGGCTTGCCTGCCACGCTCCACCTGGGCGCTTTCTGGCCGCTCGTCGCCCAGAGACTCGCTCAAAGGCCGCTCCTTAGGGTCGGGCGAGGTGGCGGGCTCCTCGTCGCGCTTGGCCAGCATTGTGGAGCGCAGGAAGAGCTCGATGGCGTCCCCAATCAGGTTCGGGTCCACCGCCACCTCCTGCTTCTCTTCCGGCCCCTCAACCTGAGCTTCCTCCTCGTTCGCCGCCTTCTCTTCCCTCGGCCTCTCTCTGGCACTCTGCACGCCCTCTTGATCGCCCGCAGACTCCTCCTTAGCCCCAACAATTACGCCTCCAGCAGAAGCGGAAACGGAAGTGGAAGTGGTGGCCACTTGTTGTTGCTTGTGCGAGTGCCAGCGCATCTTCTGGCGCAGCTTCTGCTGGAACACGGCCACCTTGCTGGTCTTCTTCACGATCGAGCTCAGGTCTGGCCGCCGTCCTCTCGTCGTCGCCGCCGCCGCTGCCGTCTCCTGGCGCTGCCCGCTCGGCTCGGGCTCGGCGGAAACGCGCGCCACCTGCCCCCCGCCCGCATCTTGGCGCAGCTTGTCCGCGGCCACGCCCACCGCCTCGCCGCCACTCCCCAGCTGCGCCGCCACGTCGCCCGCGCTGCCACGCCTCCTTCCGGAAGCTCCTAAACTAGAAGAGCAAGACTGCCGGTCCTCAGGATCGCCCTTAGCTCCGTTCGGACTGCACGGCGAGTGGGAGGTTTTACGCCAGGTGGGCGTGGCTCGGTCGTCGGACCCGCTGGAGGCGTGCAGGAGCAGTTGGAGCAAATCGTCGCGGTGCACCACCACCGTGGGCTTGTTGGCTTGTTGGTCTATTGGTTGATTGTGCTTACTCTCGTGGTCTTGCTTGTGATTCTCTTGGTGATATTCTTGCCCACTTGCGGAATGCTGATCTTCACAGTCTTGGCTTTCCCCACACTTTCTGTCACAGTCACCAGCTTCAAAAAAGCGGTTTTCGTAGTGCCGATTCTCCAAATTGCTCACAGACTCACCACTCGCCACGGCCACCTCGAGCACGGGACTGGGCGGCCCCGCAGACGACCTCTGGACGGGCGAGGTGGCGCCTGAAATGCCGCCGGGGGAGCCCCGGAGGCCGGCGGGCTCGTCTGCGGGCTGCTCGCACGGGGTGGGCGTGGCGGCGGGCGCGAAGCGTGTGCGGCGCTGTGCGGCGAGCGCGAGCGGCGACAGCTTGTGGCTGTGCGGGCCCGCCTGGTTCGCCGCCTGCTGATGCTGCTGCTGCTGCTGGCCCGCGCGCCTGCGACACGCGTCCGAGTCCGAGCTGCGGCGCGCCTGCACGCCCCCGCAGCCCGCCAGCCCCGCCCCCCTGCCCGACTGGCTCGCGCCCGAAACGCTGACCAGCGGGCTCTCGACGGCCGAGCGCGACACTGGCCGCCCGTGCGGCTCCGCCGGGTGCCAGCTGATGGCCAGACTGGTGCCGGCGCCCGCCTGGGCCGACTGCTTCCGGTGGCCCGGCGAGCCCGCGCCCGCCGAGGCCGCGTACATGGACGAGCTGCTGAGGCGGCGCTGGTCGCCCGCCGCCCCCACGGCCGCCTGGTAGCTCGGGCTGCTCGGCGTCTGGCTGCCCGACAAGCGTCTGCGGCCGGCCGCCTGCACGCCGCCCACCGTCAGGTGCTGGGCCGAGCCGCCGGCCCTGGAGGCGCCCGCGGGGCCCAGCAGGTGGCCGCCGGCCACCTGCTGGCCGCCCTGCTCCTGGTTGGAGACGGTGAGCCGCAGTTGCTGCTGCATGGAGCACGAGCTGCCGGCCGGAAGTTGCTGGGCCGCCCTGCTCGTGGCGTGTCTTCCGGCGGCCGTCAGGAGCCCAAGCTTGTTGGTGAGCCTTTTCCAGTCCTTCAGGTGGCCGGCCGAGCTCGTCTGGTGCTGCTTGTCCGCGTCGGCGGCGCTCAGACTGGCCGCCAGCTCGCTGGCCGCCTGCCCGATGGCCAGCTCGTTGGACTGGCGGCGCAGATTCTGCAACACCTGCTCGTTCTTCAGCTGCAGCTTGAAGGAGCGCGCCGAGTTCGAGGGCGCCGGCAACTCGTGCGCCTCGTGTCTGGGGGCCAAGCCGGGGCCGCCGGAAGACCTAAGGGCGCGGCCGCCCATCAGCATTTGGGGCTCGGCGCTCTGGGGTCGGGGCGCGGGCCGCGGCGCCCTCGCCGCGACCGGGTGGGCGGTTCGGGCGGGCGCGCAGCTGTTGCACGGCGAACTCGGCCCGGGAGGCGCGGCCACCGTGATGGGCGGGGCCGGCTGCTCTGCGTGCAACGCGCCTTGCGTTTCGCCCGCTCCGCTCAGCAGGTTCTTCTTGCTGATGGCCTCGCGCACCAGCGCGGCGAACTTTGTCCCCGCCTGCCGCGCGCCCGCCGACCCCGCCCCCTCGCTCAACTCCGCCCGCTCGCCCTCCCGCAGCTCCACGACTGCAGAACCCGCGGCCACGCCCCCCTGCTGGGTGGCCAACGTAATCTTGGTGGGCACAAAGATGGGCCGCTGGTTGCCCCTAATTTCGTCGAAGTGGCTCAGCGTCTTGGCCAGCAGGTTGTTGCGCCGCCACGCCGAGCCCACCGACACCTTCACCTGGCCGTCCTGGCAGAGCGCCGGCAGGCTGGGCAATGCCGCCGGGGTGGGCGTGGCTGCGGGTTCTGCAGTCGCGGAGCTGCGGGCCTGTTGCTGGTGGTGCGCCTGTCGCTTGGCCGGCTCAACTTCCGGCTGCTGCTGCGACTGTCTCGAGGCGGCCGCAGTCTGTCTGCGGTGCTCCCTCTTGGGCGGCTGTGGGCCAGCCTCGCCGCCCGCCGCCCGCTGGACTGTGCTAACAAGTGCTTGCTGGCCGGCCGCTTCCGGTTGCTGCTTGTTCGCCGCCCTGGCCGCCTGAGTCTTGCCGCTGGCTTGCTGCTTGGCGGCGGCCGAAGACAGTTGGTTCCCAGTGGGGCCCAGTGGACCGCCAACTGGACAAGCCGCGTGGGGCCTCGCGTGCACTTGGGGGCTTTCGTCGCGGCCGGAAGTTGCCTTTTGGGCGCGCGGCCACTGCGGACTGCGCTTGCCTGGCTGCTTGAGGATGGACACGGGCGTCCTGGGTGGCTGTGGTTCGTGTTCGGGGCTTGTCTGGCTTGAGGGTGCGAGTCCAGCGGGCGCAGTTGGGCCCTGCGGAAGACTGTTGCTGGCGAGTGAGCCGCTTGGACTTGCGCCGGCGCCCACCAAAATGGTGCTCTTGAGCTTCTGCTGGAAGGCCTTCAGGTGGTTCTTGGTCTTGCCGAGCGACTTGGGCGTCTTGCGCGCCCGCTCCACTTCCTGTTGGCCGCGCGCCAACTCGCGCAGCCAGCGGGGCTCCTCGATTTGCTCGCTGGTCGAGTTGATGCGCACCCTGGTGACTCGCGGCCTAGTCGCTTGGGGCTGCAGCTGGCCCAGCGTGGCCGACGAACTGTTGCTGCTGCTCTCAGTCTCGAGCTGCGCCCGGGCGGAAGTGGCCTGCGAGCTTGCCGCCGCGAGGGCGCCGCACGCGCTCGCCGGCCGCCCGGGCGACTTCCGCTGCAGCGAGGCGGCCCGCGCGCTCCGCCACACTGTCTCCGGGCCGGCGGGCAGCAGCTCCAGACTGGCCGTCGTCTGCCCTCCGCCCCCCAGCTGCCCGGGACTGCGCGCCCTCGTCCGCGCCCCCTTCGGCCTGCGCGCCTCCAGCTCGCCGCCACTTCCGCTTCCGCCCACGCTCGCCGGCGCCCGCCTGGCGCCCGACGCGCCCGACCTCATGCGGCCCGCCGCCACGCCCCCCAGGCAGCTGCAGCAGCCGGCGGCCCGCGCGGACACTCTGCGGCGCTGGGGGGCCGCGGCGCTCGCTCTGCTCTGCCTGGGGGAGACTGTCTGTCTGTTTTGCTGGCTCGAGCTTGCCTCTCGACAATTACAATCCACTCGCTCTCTCACCTCGCCCACCAATGGGGCCTCATCGCCTCGCCCGCCTCTTCCGGCGCCTCCTTCCTGTCTCGCTTCGAGGGCCTGTCTCGCTTTGAGGGCCCTTCTCGCTCGAAGGCCTGGTGCCTCGTGGGCGGCCTCGCTGCTGGCGCGCCAATCAACATGCGGCCCTCGTGCGCCCGATTCGTCTCTACTGGGCTCTCTCTCTCGCTCGCTCGCACTCTCTAACTGCTCGACAACTGGAGACTGCCAACTGGCGACTGCACACTGCCCACTGCCCACTGCAGACTGCCGATGACAGTCTGCTCGCGCGCCGCTCGCAGCGCGCCTGTGCACTTCCAGCCAATAGTAAGGTTACAAATTTCTGCGTTGTTTCGATCCAGAAATGTAATCTTACTTTTCGACGCGCACTGTACGCCACCCGCGCGCACCCTAAGGGCCGGTAACGCGTGCACCCTGAAAGAGCGCGTGCTCGCTCGACCGGCCAAGTGCCAAAATGGGCCACTCTGCGCAATCGCACGTCTCCCCTAGCTCAACTCTGGCCCCATTAACCCTCGCCACTGGCGCCCAGACTCGCGGGCGCCCCCAACTGCCGCCAGCTCGCCGCCGCCGCCCGCTCGCAAGGGGCCCACCTAAGCGCGCCCTTTGTCTCTGCCCCTCGGCGACCGCTCCCTCTCGAGCGCCCTCGCCGCTTCCGGCCGGCGGGCTGAGCCAAGCGAGCCGAGCCGAGCGAGGGCCCACTGCTCAGATATGGATCTGGGCTGGACACTCGAGCGGGCGCCGGCCAGATCTTATCTGCGGGCGGGCGCCGCGTGCATGCAAATCAGCGGCCAGCCACTGGCCAGCTCACTCGGACCCGATCGAGTCGCCACTGGCCAGCAATGGCCCAGCGACAGACAGTCTGCGCTCGTGTGTGGCCGTTCCTGCCTCCTAAGGTCCCTCCTTAGCTTGCCGAGCGCCCTTTTTGCCGCCCGCCCAGCCCGAAAACGGAGCCCAGCCCTTGGGGACCGCTCGGCGCCAGTTTCGCATCGGCGCCCGCGACGAGCCGCACCACTGCCTCGCTGCAAGTTCGGACCGCTAGCTCGCTGGCCGCCCAGTGCTGAGGTTCCAGGGGGGCCAGGCGGCAAGCCAGGCCCAATTAGACTGTTTGTCGGGCGGCCCGCTTGCCGCGCGAGCAGAGGAGCCGCTCGCTGACAGTGGGCCGCAGACTGTGTGCGAGTTGCACAGTGCAACGTGCACAGTGCAACGTGCGCGAAAGCCGAACGCCTAACGCCAGACCGATGCCCAGGTGATTCGACGCTCGCGCGCGCCGCAGACTGTCTGCCGCACTGCAGCACTGCACTACTGCAGCACAGCAGCACTGCAGCACTGCAGACTCCCTACGGCAGACTGTGAGGCGCTGGCAACACGCCCGGCCAAAGCTCGCTCCAAGCTCGGCCAATGCGCCCCAGAGACGCGCCCACCAGCCAGCCAGCGCCGAGGATCACCATTTGTCTTGTCCCTCGTGGCCAACGGCGCAATAATTTGCATCCCCGAGCAAACAAAGCTCCCCCGAGTCGCCACGATCGGCCGCAAGCTCGCTGGGCCCCATCGCGCCCACTCCGCCGCCCATCGCCCATCGCCCATTGCCCAGCAACCAGCCGACCGGCAAGCTCGCCAGCCAGCTCAGTGGATAGCCAGCTCGCCGGCGAACTAGCTAGCAAGCTATCTAGCAAGCTAGCCAGCGGGCTAACCGCTGCACGCAGGCCGCTCCATTAATCTGAAATCAATTAAGATGCCTCGCCTGTGTGCGTGCCTTGCCGGCGCCCAACGCGGCCCACAGACGCCCCTCCGGAAGGGAAGCCTCCGTGGGCAACTTGGTGGGGCCGAGCGAGACAAATCTGGCCGCTCGACTGGGCCCCAATTCGATGCTCAATGCTCGCCCCCAAATTGGGCCCCAAAGTGCGGCCGTCTGCAAATCGGACGGAGCATGCTCATTAGACAAATGCGGCCCAATTCGTGCCGAATCGAATCGTGCCATTCGCGGCCGCCAAGCTCAACGCCAAGCTCGCCGCCGAGCTCGCTGCCTCGGCCAACAGGGACAGTCTCTGTTAGGCGTGCTTCTCCACTGGGCGCCCACACACAACTGGGCCAACTGTTCGCTTCCGGCCCGCTTTCGAGCCGAGGGAGACGATGAAAAGCATTATAAATGCGCCCAAGCGACCTTGACTCCAACGAACCCAAGCCCAGACACGCCCATTTGCGCCACTCCAATCTGGACGGGTTTCCTTTCGGCTTCCGGTTCGAGTTCCACTTTCGGCAGTTCCGCTTTTGCAGAGCAGTTGAGAGTTTGGCTGTGGGCTGTGAGCTGTGAGTTGAGCTTGGGGCTTGGAGAAGATCGAGTTTGGTGCAGTTTGAGGCTCAAACTTTGAGCTGCATCGTTGGCTAGACCTAAGGATGCGCCAACGGGGCACCTTTTGGCGCATTTTCGGCGCATTTTTGAGCCCCTTTTGGCCGCATTTTCAATTCGACCTCAATTCGGACTGGCTCGGCGCCTCTTCCTGAGGTCTTGGCGGGTTTTTCCATCTTTTATTCGCGCCTCATTCCCAGTCTGCGCTCGGCCAGACGAGAGCCAAAACAACTGGACGGTTTCTCGGCCCAAAGATAATAAGGCACCTTGGCCGAAAAGAGCTGGTCTCGAGTTGGCGGCCAGACTCTGGCTGCCCTAAGGTGTGCTCTTTCCTCTCTTGTTCTCCCCTATTTTTTCTCCTATTTTCTCCCTTTTTTCCACTCTTTTTTCTCTTTTCGCCCAGAGCGAGGCCCAAACTTGGACTAAGGTCGCCTCCAACTCGCCTAACCTCAGGAGGCGAGTTGGAAAGTTGCGGGTGCACGCAAAATCAGGCAAAAATTCCAGTCATAGACTGGCCAAAATGGGGCCCCTTTTGCACCCATTTTGCTGCTCTCTCGCCAGACTCCAGTTGTCGCGCGCTCTTTCCGATCAAAATTGAAATCGCCCACTGGCAAGCTCCTCCTGGCAAGCTTCACCTCACCCGCCGGCTCAGTGCCCTTCTAATCTTGAGCCAAACGTGAGCCAAACGTGGGCCAAACGTGAGCTAAACGTGAGCTAAACTTGAGCCAAACGTGAGCTAAACGTGAGCTAAACGTGAGCCAGAGGCTAGCCCAAAAAGCAGTCGAAATGCGGACCAATCTCTCACTCTCTTCCGCCTCTGCTCTGTTTGCCGCCAAGCTCACTTCCGGCGGCTCTTTTATTGAGTTAGAAAGTGGGCGTGGGGGGCCAGTTGGTCAGAGTTGGCAAAGCAAGTTTGGCGCTTTCGAAAAGTGGCCCAAAGGTTGGCTGTTGGCCAGTTTTGGGCCAGTTTTGGGCCGCAAAATGCAGCACCAAATGCAGCGACCACTAGCTCACTGGCCCGAGACACTCTGGCTGGACGAGAGACAGTGGCTCGGCATGAGAAAGACTCAGAACGCACAGGAAGAACAGTCCGCTGACAGTCCACAGAGGCAGATAAACCACCTTTATTCCCCCCAGAGTTTGTCTCGTGTCGAGCGAGTTTTGGCGAGCGACTTTGGGCGAGATTGGCCGCCTCTGTTTGCCGACACAGTGCAGAGTGAGCAGCTCGGAGCTCGCCGAGCCAGCCAAGCAAGAGAAGAAGTCCAGTTTGGGCGAGCGGCAAATTCGGCGGCCAGTCTTTTTTTCGTGCCCAAGTTGCAAGCGTCGACGTGGCGCCCACTCGCTCGCTTGGCACCTCGCTCTTGGCCAACTGGAAGGCGCAAACTGCGGCCCACATTTGCGCCCCAAAGAGGCGCCCACAAAGCGGCCAATCAGGCGGCCAGGTGACCAAGCAGAGTCGCTTGGCCCACTAGGCCGCAATATAGCGCCGTTTCTTTCTTTAGAAAATTGCTAAAAAGAGAACTCGCCCACAAGGAACCAGGTCGGCTGGCGAGCGCGAGCTTAGCGCCGGCCACACTCCAGCTTTACTGCCGCTGTCTGGCCGCGTTGGGGCGCACTTCGCTGCGGGCGACCAGCTCGCGAGGGCCCATTTCAGGCTCGCTCGGCCTTCGGGCGGCCTCTTTGGGCTGGCTCGGCGGCGGCGGCGGTTGAGGTGGCCCCAAGAACAAGCAAGAGACTCGAATCGACTAGAACCCGCCAGCCAGCTGCACTTGAGGCCAAGCTCCGGAACAGTACAACTCGCGGTTGTGTGACCAAAGTAACAGCCTCCAAACTGGCCTGAAACGGCAAGTTTCGACTCTAGTGCGGCGAGTCTAGTACGAATGAATTTATAATCTCCTCCTGCGGCCTGTCGGCGTGGCGCCCCAAGATGAACTCGTACACCGGCCCCAGTCTGTGGCCTGGCTGCACCTTCAGGGCCACCTTCAGTGTGCGGCGGGCAGAGACACGCCCTCCCATTTGCAGCAGGGCGGGGCTGCGCGGGCACGCGCACGCAGTGCTGCACAGCGCAGCCCGCAGGCCCGCAGAAAGAGGGGCCGGTCTGCCCGAAGTGCGCACAGGACGCGCAGGAGCTGACTGATTGTTGTTGTAGAACGGCGGCGGTGGTGATTTTTCTCCCTTTTCCCTCTCGGTGGACAAAGGTCCTTTGTCGGCGCTTGGGCCCAGTGCAGCTCGGGCCAAGTGCGCGGCCGCCGAGAAGGAGAAAGCGAGCTGCCAAATTAGATCGATGTGCTCGGCCGCACCAAGACGAGGCCGCCCTCCAGTGCCCTTGGGTGCCGTTGGGCGCCAAAGGGGCCAACTTGGACGGCGCGGTTTCACGCCAACGCTTAGCTCAATGCAGCCGGCCGACACACAGTGTCTCGGCGGGCCGGCCTTGGGCTGTTTGGGGGCGCAAAGGGGGCCCCAAAGTGGCGCCCAAAGAGGAGAACTCTTGGCCACTTTTGCCACTCTGCCCATTTGTTTATACAAAGCAGCTCCACCACTTCTCTCTGCCTCTTGGGTGCCTCTCTCTCTGCTGCGCCGTTGCTCGAGATGAGTGGCCACTGTTTGGGGCGCCCCATTCGTCCGCATCGGCACAAAATGGAAAGTCGCCAGTCGCAAATCGGGAACGCGAACGGCCAATTTGGCGACAAGTGACTGGGAAGCGCGCCAGTGGGAGAGAGACTGGCTTCCACAGCGAGCTTCTCTTCAGCTAAGCTCGAGGCTGGGCCCAAATCTGCACGAGAGAGACTTTCTTCTGAACTGCAAGAGTCTTGAAGAGCAGCTCTGGAGAGAGAAACGAGCTAAAAGAGAGTGGAGCTAAGAGAAAATAGAGGCAAATCCAAAAAGGCCACTCAGCTGGGCCAATGTTTTCCTTCATGGGCGCCCATTTTTCGCATTTCTGGCCATCTTCCAGCGCCAAAAATGGACTCAAGCTGGCCAGTTGTTCCCACTGGAAGGCAGTTTATATTGCTCATTGATTATTTATATTGAATTGTTGCCTAGCCAGACAGAATTGCGCACAAAAATGGCCAGCTAGTCTCGGATTGGCCGCGGCTGAGATGGAGCTCTTTTCGAGGACGCCCAAAGGGTTGCTAGGCGACCCTTAGGGCCCGCCGCTGCACACTGGCGGCCACCCACGTCGCGGCTGCACGGCGGGCCCTAAGTGGCCGCCTGGCCCAACAACAAAGCGGCTCAAACAGGCGCCCACGTCGAGCTCTAATCGACGCTAATGAACAACAACAACTCGAACTCGACCTAGAACTTCGGGCTCAATTACTGCTCCAAGTGGGCGAGTTTCCAAGAGATAAAAAGCGGCCAGCTCGCCGCAAAGCAGCCCCCCAATCCAAGTCTCTCTCTCTCTGCTTGGCAGAGGAGCTTGCCAAGGAGAGAATCCTCGCTCGTCTCGAGCTGGGCGCCCGTTTCCGCTCGCCGCCAGACGTCTGCAATTGCCGGCCGCCAGTCGGCCGATACTTGGCCGAGAATTCTTCCCAAGAATTGGCCAAAGTATTCCAATTGTTGGCCCTCCAGACGCGCACACAAACGAGCGCCGAGCCTAATCCAGGGCCATCGAGCAGCCAGAGAGAGAGAGAGACTTGGCTTGTGTACTTGGCGTCCATTGATCTAGAGTGATCCTGCGGCTGCCAGTAAAAAGTCTGGCCCTAATGAAAGGCCGCTCCTCAGCTGCCCGTCTCTTTTGGGTCCGTTCCGTCGTCTGGCGAGACGGAAGACCCAAAAGACTGCCCGAAGCAAGCCAGCCGCCCAAGTGGCCCCTTTTTGGCTCAAAAAGAAGCCAGTTGGCGAGCTTGGCTGGCCAGAGGAGATCTCGTCTGGCCGCGAGGAAGCAGCCTCCAAATGGGGGCCACCACTACTACTACTAGTATGCTCTGGCTGGTAAAGTTTTCAGCGCGCTCGTCGCGCCATCTGCCGGGCCGCGCGCGAACTACGCGCACTGCAGCCAGTGCGTGGCCGATGGGCAATAATGAGCTATGCACTAGTCACTAGTGTGCATTGTGCATGTGGGAGGAGGAGGAAGAGAGTGACGAGCATGATGGGCAGAGGAACAAAGAGGCAAGGAAACAAGTGATCTCTCTGTTTGACGCACACTTTTAATCCACCTCCCGGAGGGAGTCAACAACAACAACAACAAGGCAACATGAGCAGCAACAACAAGACAGTATGAGCAGTAACAACAAGCGAGTATGAACAACAGCAACAAGCCACCAACATGAGCAACTACATGATCAACAACAACAACTACATGAACAGCAACAACTGCATGAGCAACAAGGATCACAGTGGCGAGCTCAGTGGGCCTTTCAGTGGGCCTTTTGGTGGGCCTTTTGGTGGGCCTTTTCTCAACAAGGCGAGACTGGGCCTTGTTGAACAGGAGGGCGACCAATGCACAATGCGGCTGGATGGGCGCCAGTAGAGCCCTCTGGACGAGCTATGGATGAGCTCTGGCTGAGCTCTGGAGTGGCTCATTGCTTGTTGTTGGCTGCTTGTTGGCGAGCGGCGAGCCTGTTTCCGTCGGTCTTATGCAATGCAAGGCGAAATAATGCGATAATTTAGTGCGCATCTGAAAGGAAACCATCTTGTCTCTCTGGGCGCCAGTTGTGGTTGTGTGTGCCAGTGCAGTGGTGGTGCAGTAGTTGGAAGTAGTTGGAAGTAGTTGGAAGCAAGTAAGAAGCTCGAGTGCCTAATAGAGGAAATGTGCCCGATGGAATTCCTAGGGGGCGGCCCACCAAGAAGGAGGGCCCGAAAGAAGGCCAGAAAGAAGGCCAAGAGATGAGCTGGGTGAAGGAGAAAAATTGGCTCATTTTACGTCATAAGCTCATTTGCTGGCCAGAGAGAATGGCTGAGGAGTGGAGTTTGGAGAAAAGGAGGAAAAGAAGAGAGAATGTGGAGAAGAACAAGAAGAAGAAGAATGGGAAGAAGGAGAGGAAAAAGAGCCACCGCCAGGCGAGAGACTGACTTGTGTGTGCTGAGCTGTGGGCGGCCCACGAGCGACAGTCTGGCGCCTTGTCCACAGTTTAGGCTCTGTGCTCATTTTGAGAAACTTTCTCCTCCTCATTTTTTCTGCTTTTCTCTTTCCTCCTCTTCCCTCAGCCCTCTTGATTAGCGGCACTGAAGAGCGCCACCAACACGACACCGAAACACCAAGGCGGCCACTCAATCCGCAGCTGCACCACCACGTCATCTCCTCTGCATCGGGCCGACAGATGAGTGACGAGCGTGGCATGAGTGGCGCCCATGCTCGCGGTGGTGCCGGTTTTTATTAGCTAGTTTGCGAGGGCGGGGGCGTCCCCCTCTGGCCGGTGCGCCGAGCTGGCCCTTGCGAGAGTCTCTGGCGCCCACACGAGCGGCGCCAATGGATCGGAGCTAAGCACGGGGGGGGGGGGCTTCATGGGCATAAAGCTGCGGGGCCGAGCTCGTGGGGGCACGAAAAGTGATGAGCCGCCATTTGTTTGCCGACAAAACAATGACGGATGACGAGCGGCCCAGTGATGATGGAGGAATTTTACATGAATACGTCTCTACTCTCTGTTTAACGGCAACTCTCTTTGGGCCCCGCAACACAACGGCCTGAGCCCCCAATCTGTTCTCGGAAGTCGAGCACGCGCGCCCTAATGACGCCCAGTTTCAATTTTCAAATTTCTCGCTAAAACCCTGGCTGATCGGTGGCCATTTTGCCATCGGCGTCGCCTAGCTTCGTGTTACAGAGTGTCTTGCATGATGCAACTTGCATCATGCAGTTTGCCAACTGCACACTATTACGGTCCGCCAAAAGTATGGTGATAGATTTCTGTGCAACGCTGCGTAGAAGTGTAACCGTATTTATGACGCGCAATGCACAACACACTCCTGTGCCCGAAGTGCCGAACTCCTGCGCACAGACCGAATCCGCGCACAAATCTCGCATAGAGTTCGGCCGAGTCTCGCCCAAAGTGTGCGCCGTGTGCACAAAACTAAGATGGACAGACTGCGATGCGCGCACAAGCGAGAACAGGCACTTTAGATTGGACAGAATTCCACCTTTCTCGTGGGATGGAATGGCACTTCTGGTGTGGTGTTCCACTATTTCGTGCGTGATTCCGTGGCTGCGCGCGCGCGCCGATGGTTCACCTTAGTTTTGTCTGGCAGTGCGCGCGTTCGCTCACACGGGCGAACACTAGCGGCCGGGTGCGACGCGCTTCATCGGCGGCGTTGTTTCTAGTTGGATTGGGCGCCGCCAGGGGCGCTGCCGGCGAGCCTGAGAGACGAGCAGGCGGCCAGTGTGCGCTGCACAGATTTGAAGCTTCTTCCATAAAAGAGCACACTCGCTCCAGAAGGACAGACAGACAGACGAGCGGCCGAGCGAGTGAGTGTGTGCGAGCGAGCGAGCGAGCGAGCGAGCAGTTGCGCCGCCGCTGTGTCCACGCCGGCAATGAGAAAAGCACGCGGCCCGCCGCACACATAGACAGACACACACACGCACACCACCGGCCGGCCGGCTTCTTGCAAAGCGTTTATTTTCAAGCAAAGTTATGCTCTGTTGTTGTTGTTGTTGTTGTTGTTGCGAGCCTTGGAGAGCGCTGCTGGTGGTTGCTGTGTGCATGTGGTGCGCACCATGTTCGCACTGCGGAGGCGCCGGTCGTGCGGCGGCAGATGTGTAGCGCAGCTGCGGTTATCACCAGTCGCTGGCCTGCCTTCTCTCTGCCAGCTCGAGCAGAGCTGTCAGCGAGCCTGCAGGCTCCGTTTGTTCCAGCGGCTGGACAAAGCGCGATGCGCGCCCTTCTTTCTGCCAGACGAAGCGCGCAGCACAAGCAGAACAGCGCTGGGCACACAGCCGAGCTGCTCGCAAACGAGTGCCAACGCCGCCAGAGCCAAGCAGCGCAGGGCCGTGTGGCTCTCTGTGCTGCGCGATGCACGCGGGAAGAGCGGCCGCCAACTGGCTGCGACACACTGCCAGCCCTTGACAGTGGTCTTTCTGTGCAACGTTGCACAGAGTTCAACTTTGGGAGCGGCGCCTTCGAATGGTGCACTGCAGCACCGCATCGAACGCACCGCACTTGCACACATACACTAACGCCGCCGCCGCCGCCGCCGCCGCCGCTGCCGCCGCTACCAACAACAACAACAACAACATCAACAACAACATCAACAAACAGCAACAACAAACAACAACAACGTTGCCAATCAATGAAAAAAACCCCTAAATCAAGTGATTCATTTTTTCAATAATAATACATCACTCACAAGAGCTCGTCTACCATCGTGACGAACAATTCTCTTCCTTTTTATAATATCAACAAAAAGAAAAAATAGAAACGCCGATACTTTATGAAAACAAATTAGTAAAGCGGCCACTCGAGAAGCCGAAACATATTGTGCAAAAGTATCTCAATAGTCAAGGTGAAAATAGTACTGAAATAAATCTGCAAGAAGTATCCCCACCGGAGGGAACTATAATTTACAATTTTCAACTAGAGAAAATTGCAATCTTTGCAAGACAAAATTCGCTTAGCCAGCATACTCAAGCTTGTTTCAGCATTATCAAAACATACAAAGCTTCTCCCCCCACAACACTCGGCCAACATTCAGCTGAATTTTCTCATTTTTCCTCAAACTCCAATATCCCTGGTGAAGTGCAGAAACATTTATCAATCATCAAAAGGGGCAATAAATCTACATAAATTAAACACAATAGGCTGCTGTCTTTGGCGGCCAGGTGTGCAGACTTCATTAGAGACTCTGAGACTATTAACAGTTTCAGCTCCCGCAAACAGAACAGCAAGAAGGGGCAAGTTAACGGCAAACATTAGCAGCAGGGACCACCAACCTGGTTGAGGTTTATAATTTTGTCTCCACTTAACTTCCAAGAATAAGCCGGTGGACAATTCCAAGCGGCTAGAGGAAGCACGCACGCGCCTCTGTCGCGCACATCCCAAGAAGCCGCAAAGTTAATTAGTGGCACGCGCTCGCCATGTGCATTAGGTTACACCGGTTGATCAACAATTCAGGGGGCTTGGTCAAAGATTCAAAAGTCAAACTTGACCAGTTGATTTATTGAGCACACGCGAGTGCACTTTCCTTGGGCGGGTTCAAAGCTTCAGTTGTGAAGAAAAGAAAAGCGGTTGGCCATCCAAATCAAATGGTCATTCGTCTCAAGAGTAGAGCAAGTATCAATCTGTCCCTTTATGATTTTCACAAAGGATATTAATCGCTCTCCAAGTTGAAGTATCCAAGCATATGAATAGTGCGGGATGAACAGCTCTCAACCGTGAGCAGCTTCATCTTAGAAGTGACGATCCTCTTTGGTCTAGTTTTAGTTCGTTCTTGCTTGAATTAGCAAAGGTGGAGAAGGGACAAATTCGACGGGATGAATCACCACCAAAATCATCTTCATACATTCATCTGGCTTTACATACACAAATCTGATGGAAGAGAAGCATATTGATTGCATCAATCTGGTTCACAAACCTCCACATCCGATTCAACACGTAACGCACTCCACCGCATTGCACCAACAGACACCTGCATCAAAAGGCACCACCATCACACCACTCACAAGCCCTATCGAGATACCGACACCTATTATCACTTACTAGATAAAAAAAAACAGGATTGTCTCTAAAAATCACAAAAGAAACGATAAAGAAAAGAAAACCAAAAATTTCTGCTCTTTTCCACCACATGAACGTATTAACTCTCCTTTTAATGAATGATCAAAATCAGGACCGAAACATCTAATGTCAACTAGAAGAAAAGTGAGAAATAGAAATATTAGTTATACCACAATTCATCCCTAGGCTAGCTTATTAACAACTAACTAACTAACTTACCGACAAACTGAACTATAACCATAGATCATCGATCGATATTAAACCCAGAAATAATAATTTAACCGATTAATCACATGAAAAAGGAAGTGAAATATGAACACTTAGGCAAATGGGAGTACTGATGATCTGATTGTATTAGTTATATCAACAAATCAAACAATATACAAATACATCATTAGTAAAATCAAGCACTATCTAACCTGATAAAACCCAAATAGCTAGAGATACATAGCGACGGATTAGAGAACGCCACGCACGAACACAATGCATATCTGTATACCTGACACTCGTGAGGTTCGACCTCAACATGGCTCTGCATATCTATTGTATAATATTCATATTGATGGATTGTATCATTGTTCTTTAAGATATAAGCAATTGTTACATTTACATCAGTTATTGACAAAAAGGTTTAACCTCCATTATTCATATCAGTTGCCGCAATTTCCTCCTAAAAAGTTACTACCACTGTCTAGTGCACAGGTTGAGGAGCGCCGTCAGCAATTAGAAAAATATTTACAATATATTAGTCAGGATAAATTAATATCATCTTCTTCTATATTCAATCTATATTTACTTGAAGCACAGCGTGAGAGTACACACATAAAAGAGAAACATGTTCATTTAGACATCGAATTAGTGAATGGGCAAAAGATAAGAATACCTATACTGACTCATGACTCATCTGATGATGTATTGCAAGCTTGTTGTCGGGCATTGGGTTTATCTGACAGATATCATGCTTATTTTTGCTTGTGCCTATGTGGTTATGATGTAGTGAGGGATAAATTAATTATCAAAAGGCGCTTGTCATTTAATGAGGCGCCATTTATTACATTGCAAAGACACCATATCGACGGGCATGCTTATCAAAATGAAAACCATAGACAGCAAAACAACAATAATGGTAATCGTTCATTCGTGACACATAGAATTTTGTTGAGGAAATCATATTGGGATCCAATCTATGATACCTACATATTGAACGACCAACAAGCTTTGAATTTATTATTTATACAAACAGTTTATGATATGAAGCATAGCTTGATGTTTGTCGATAGAGAGACATACCATCGACTTGAATCACTTTTGGCCCAGGATATGAAATTGGAATACATTTTATTGGCAAGAACATTGAAATATTATAATTATGTTCATTTTGAGCCTTGTTATAGTGATTATCCAAGACCAAGAACAAAAGTAATGATCTCAATTGGAAGCAAAGAATTGAATATGCGTGTCTTAAAAAATCCAGTTGCTGGACCAAAAGCAACTCTAAGATCGGCTAAGAGCATAAATTCCTCAATGATTAGTAACAATAACTCGCTAAGCGAAACTAATTCAAACACAACAGCAGCCTCGATGCAACAAAAAGCTAGCAGCAACGATAAAAATCGTGATGAGCCAGTCCTATACTGTACCTCATCAATTGTGCCTAGTGGTTATCAGCGGCTATTAACGAAAGATGAAATTGTCGAAGAGGAATACAATTTCAAAGTTCCATTAATCAGATGTTGGCGTTTAACCTCCTTAGAGGCCCTAAACTCCAATTGTCCCCCATCTGGATCAGTATCAAAAGTTGATAGCATGACTAATAATGCAAATAGCAACCGAGGTTACAATCAATCTGGTACATCTTCAACACCTGTCGCAACAACAACACTAGCTGGTGGCAAACGAAGAAGTTTGAATTTATTCAATAGTATAGTAGGCAATTCTCCACCCAACCGGGCAAACTCATCAACAAACGCCAACTACACGAATGGAGGTCAAATGCCTGGAAGACAGGTGGTCAGTAGTGGTCAGAATGGCACATCGTTGATGGCAGCACTATCAGCAGCAAATAACAATAATAATAATAATAATAATACAACTAATGGTTCCACATCATCTCCCTGCCCATCAGCATACAACTGTAACCAAAACAATTTACAAAGTTCCTCTTCATTAAGAGATCTAATCAATAGAAATCAGCAGAATGGAGATAGCAGCAATAGTACAATAGCATCTGAATGCTACCACCACCAGTTTTGTCAGCACGAGAATCAATTTTATGAATCCGATAGGATGGCATCGGCGGGAACGGGGTCCACGGGTTCACTCGAGCAGCCTATGAGCCAGTACGAATTGTCATTCGAGTATTTGATTTCCAAAGATACGCTCAAATGGATAACCATTTCCAGCGATCAAGCCATATTCATAAGTATCTCGCTTCAGGGAGTAGTAGACGAGCTTGTTTCTAAACGAGAGGGTCCCTGTTATGTTCCACAGCAGCAGCAACAGCATCAGCAACAACTCCAACAGCTTCACCAGGGTCAAAATGCCCACCAATCGTCCTCCCAGTGGCCACTCTACTTCAATCCATCGCCACCGCGTTCGGATCAGTCCACAACCCAACTGATTCCGCCCCTTTATCCGACTGCTTATGATGGTATAACGAATATTGTTTCAAACAACCACAACAACCATTCGAGGCGCCAGGCGCCACACAAGGAGCATGCAGCCGCAAAGCCGGTGACGGAGACATTTTCCTATATGCAAAGAGATGGCACCCAAAGGCAAGCGGTGGGACTGGTTAGACCTTTTCTACGCGATGCAGCCGCCAGATCTTTGTCTCTGGACCACCAGCAAGCGGCTTCGGTCAGACTGCAGTCTCGGGCAATGAGCTCAATCACCTCATTTTGGCCCCAAATGCAAAATCAACACCAGCAGCAGCAGCAGCCTTCAACTGGCTTCATGGGCTCCTGTTCCTCAGGCTCGACAACTACGTCATCTGGTTCCGTGATGGGGAGATTCTCCTCAAGCAACAATGGCGACGGCACCAGAATAAATGCCGAAAATGGTTCCCTAACACAACATCGGGAGTTGGAAATAGCCCGCATGTCTAAAAAGAAAACCCCGAGTCCAATTATCAATGGAGCATTCGAAGGGCCAACAAGCAACGGTCATTTGATGTAAAGCAGCAATACTAGAGTAATATACGAAAATTAGCATGGAAACTGAAAGGTAGAGAGAGAGAAATGGAGTCTCCTTCTAAACAGTCTCCTTGTTTGGCTTAGCGGAGAGAGTTGTGTCGGTCGCAGGCAGACAATTATTTAAGAAAAAGAGAATAATAATAACAGAAATATTAAATTATAGTTAAATTGAATGAATGGAAGTGTGTCTGAGTGTAAGAGGAGATTTTCGAGACTATCCATCTGATTGATGTCGATGATTATTTGCATTTTCAATTGGATTTTGCCTTTTTATTTCTCACTTTAGCGACAATAATCTTCTTCTTCTTCTTCTTCTTCGTTTATATTAAATACGATTGCGAAGGCACTCCGGAAATGGATTCTCAGATTGAGTGTCCAGCAGGTGCGATGTGTCCAGGAAGTTTGCTCTCTCTGATTGACTCTCTTGAAGATCACATGAGGTGCGATTGATAGATCGCTTGACCAAGATCATTGTTTGGATTGTCTGACGTAGAAGTGGAGGTTGTTGTTGTTGTTGCTGATGTTGATGTTGATGTTGAGGAGCCGCCAAATTTCGAGACGAAAAAGCTGGCTCCTGGCAGGGCGCCAAAGAAGGGAAACTGACTACCAAGAGAGGCTCTGTGAGTGTTGTTGTTGTTTCCGTTTCCGTTGGCCGAGGGGCTTGTCTGTTGGCTCAGGTGTATGGGCATCTTGTTGTTTGCGCCCTGAGCCTGGGCCTGATACTGTTGCTGCATGGCCATTAGCTTCGTGTGTTCGTTGGGTCTGCCAAGCGAGTCGTAAGCATTGGTCTGCTGTTTGCCTTGTGCAGCATAATTGCCGGCCGCCAAATTGGTGGGCCCACCATTGGACAGTCTGTGAGTCAATGGAGAAGCTAATAGAGCAGGACACTCGTTGTGTTGGGCCTTCGATTGGTCGGCAAAGAATCCATTAATCATCATCATTTGATGCTGCTGCTGCTGATTGTGATGGCGCTGATTGTGGGACACCATTTGGGAGTTTGCAACAAGCATTTGCTGCTGCTGCTTCTGCTGCTGCTCCTGAGCCTGGAGGTAGTTGCAAATCTTGGGCGACGTTATGATCACCTTGTTCGACGGCGACAGCAGAATGCCCTTCTCCTTGAGGATGTCCAATTTTCTGTATAATTGCTCGCGCTCATGTGCAACCTGTTGCCTGTCCAGCTTGAGTCTCTCTCTGGCCAGATCCAAGTCCCGCCGTTCATTTAGCAGCTCCTCTTGCATCCTATTGAACTTCTCCTGCCACTCCTGCTTGTCCTTGTCCAGCTGGATTCTCAGATCCCTCAGCTCTTCAAGCTTTTGTTCCGGAATAAAGAGCGACCTCCTTCTCATATATCGTGGTCCGTTGGCCACACTCGATGCTCTGCTGAGACTCGCCTGAGGGCCCACCCCGGTCTGACATTGGCAGCAGGCCACACACGAACTGGGCTGGCCCTCAGCTCCGCACGAGTTCCTGCTCGAGCTCGACGACGACTGGCTGCTCAGGCCCATGGAGCGCAGCTTGCAGATCAACTTCAGCTGGTTGGACATGGTGGACACGGTGGACAATTTCCGCTGCTTGGCCGCCTTCTTCGCCTCCAGACAGATGCTGGCCGACTTGGCGCCCACCGTGCTCGAGCTCTGGTGCCCTAGACAGTGGTGCTGGACCAGCGAGTGGGCGCCGCTTGAGGGGCAGCCGCCCTGGGGCGCTCTTTGGGCTGGCGGACGCGCCGAACAACTGTCCACCGAGCTTGAGACCACCCCAAGCGAGAGGCCAACCGACGAGGAGTGGGTGGAGGAGGCCGACGAGGAGCACGAGTCGTCCTGGCCCCGCCCACTGTCGAAGGCGTCGTCCGAGCAACAGGTGGCCGGGCTGCTGTTGTTCACTGGGGCCTGGTCTTGGCCCGAGGACCTGGCGAGTGGTTCCTGTGAGGGTCCCGACTCGTGGCGGTGCGAGCTCGACCTAAGCGTGGCCGTCGAGTGGGCCCCATCCTGGTCCTGCTTAGCACTGGGACAGCCGGCGGGCTGACAGCCGACCGCGCCCCCCTCGGTGTCTGGCGCGCCCGCCGAGGAGGAGAAGGAGACGCTTGAGATGGCAGAGGAGGAGCTGGTCGACTGGTTGGAGACTTGGCGCGGCCGTTGGGCGAAGCGGCGCCGCCGGCGCGACATCTTGGCCACCGGAGTGCCGCAGGCCAGCCTGAGGGGGCCGGGCTGGTCGGCGGGCTGGGCGTGGCAGTGGGCGCGGCCCGCCGACTCGTCGCAGGAGTCGCGCGCGCGCTCGCACAGCGCACTGCAGCCCAGCGCTTCGTCCTCGTCCTCCTCCTCTTCGTGCTCGTCGTCCGTGCAGCCCGACTGGCTGCCCGCGGGCGCCACGCCCACGCGCGAGGCGCGCGGGTCCTCGTGTCCCGCCGGCTCCGGAACCACGTCCTCCTCGATGTCCAGCTTCAGGTGGTCAAGATCTAGAGGGTCGAGCCGGGGCCGGGGCGGCGCCGCCCCATTGGGACTGGCTGCGGGCGCCCCTTGGGGCTCGGACGAGTGGCAGCCCAGGGTGGGCGTGGAGCAGCAGTTGGAGTGCAGCTCGCACAGGGCCTCCCAGGAGGCGGTGCGCGACGAGCGGCCCGACTCGAGCGTGAACTCTGTCTCTGGGTCGTCTGGCTCGCCGTCCGAGTGGCGCTCGAGCGAGCTGGACGACGACGAGCTGCCCGCATAGAGGCGGCCTCGAGCAGAAGGCGAGCTTGGGGCCGCGGCGCCTCCGGAAGTGGCCTGGCCGAGCAACAGTTGCGAGGACCAGCGCCGTCGGCTCGTTTGGGTGTAGCGCTCGACGGAGGACTTGACCTTTTCGGTGAAGGTGTGCTGGTGGCGGCGCGACACGAAGGCCAGCTCGTACATTTCGGGCTGGCGCGCTGAGCTAGAGATTAGGTAGAGCCGCGGCTCGGCCTCCTCCACGGCCTTCTCTCTGACCAACAGTTTGCCCAATGAGATCACGGAGGACTTGTTGTCCAGATTGGCGAAGTGGTAGCGCACACTGGCCGCCAGCTGGCCCTGGTGGTGCAGCTGGTCAGCCTGCTGGTGCTGCAAATGGAGCTGGGCCAGCTCGGGCCCGCCTGGCGCGGCCGCCCCATACCAGTGGTGCTCCCAGTGGGTGAGCGCGGTCGGCGCCAGGTGGCGCTGCGAGGGGGGCGGGCCCGCGGGCAGCGCCTGTTGCTGCGCGCCCGCGCACTGCGGCCCGAGGCTCGTGTGCGGGGGCGGGGCCGGGCTGCCCGCCGCGCTCAGCTGCGTCTCGTGCGCCCCGAGCAGGGGCAGCGAGTTGCCCGCGGGGGCCACTTCGGGCTGACTGGAGGTGCTGGTCTCGAGCCTTAGGAAGACCACGATGTCGTTCATTATCAGACACACCACGGGGAACAGCTTGCGCCTGGTGGCCGACCACATTTGCACCTGGTCGTCGGCGTGCACGAGCTGCCTGAGCCGCTTGCGGCGCTGCAACAGGTCGTGCTTGGTGAACTTGTGGGCCGACCTCGTTTGGTAGAAGATTGTCTGCGATTGGGGCGAGAAGTGGGCGTAGATGTCGAGCAGCCGCTCGAAGGACTCCTTGCGGGCCAGCTGCTCGTTCAGCTCATTGAGCAGCGCCCGACACTCGGCCAGCGCCTCCTTCAGTTTGGCCTGCTCCTCGGCGGGCTCGTCTGTTTTCAGGTTGAGTATTTGTCATTATTTTAGTCATTTCCGCCCATTTGGTGTTGTTAGTTGTTGGTTGTTGGCGTTGCCGAAAGCGCGAGTTCCATGTGGGTGCCGAGCGGGTCGCGTTTTGAGGTTTGGAGTTTGGATTTTTCCAAAGATTTACCCATTCGTTCCATGTGGTTGTCCATTTTCCGGCGGCAAAATTCCAAATGGCCAAGGTTCGGGGAGTAGAATAAAGAAGAATCAAAGAGCGAAAGTGGTCGCAATTTCTTTGGTTAGAATTGTTGTTTGTCGAGCGAGGAAGCGAGCCGGAAGGCGCCTCCATATTGTTGCCCAATGGAGTCTGTGCCGCCTGGACGTGTCTGCGCGCCGCAGCTTAGGGCCGGCGCGCAGTGGGCCCATTTGTGCAGCACAATTGCGGCAAAACGTGTGCACTCTCGGCCAAAAGTAAGGTGATAAATTTCTGTACAGTGCAGCGCACAAATGTAACCCTACGCGCAATGTGCACACTTTGAGCGCGCACATTTGCCGCGCTCATGCGGCCGCACCTTGACTGAGGGCGCGTGTGGGAGCGCATAAATCAACTTTGGCGTGATTTATGCGCATTTATGTCCGCCGGCGAGCAACCTGAGCCCGTCTGCCAGCCGACAAGCCTGAGCTCGGCTGGAGCATGATTCTGCACTCGCGGGCGGCCTTTCCCCTCCGGTGGCAAAGGGCCAAGGCGCCGCCGTTTGCTTGGGACCGACAACAACAAGTGGCAACAACAAATGGTTCCCCCGATTCTCACAACATAATGTCCCCTCGCAGCCAAGCCCGCGGACTGTCTGGGCCTGGGTCGTTCGAAGCTAAGCTCTGTGCGGGTCTGGACAGTTCTCAGCTGGCCCGAGCTGGCCGGCCGAAGTTGGAGGATTTGAATTTGTTGCACGCCTTTGTCGAGTTGCGCCCAAGCGAGTTGCTCTTCCCGTGCTTGTTCTCGGCGGCAAACTGCAGACTGCCGCCCGCAGACTGTCTCCGGGGAGCTGCTGGCCGGCCGGCAAACAAGGAGGAAGCGTCGAGGCGGCGAATTGAGTGCAGGCGGCGAGGCCCAGGCGGCGAGGAAGGAAAAGAGGCAGGCTCGTTGGGGCTAAGGAGCGGGAAAAGAATGGGCCAAGGTGGCACTTTTTGCTCGGCCTTTTTGCGGCCTTTTCCTAAGCGCGTTCCTGTTCGCCAACTCGCCCAAGACACACACACAAAGCCGCCTTGAAAGGAAAGCCTTAAAAAGTGCTGCAAAAAACAACAACACGACGAAAACTCAAAAGACGCCAAGCACCAGTGGCCAGCCCGAAGCACAAACAGTGCCAAAGACTGGCACAAAGTCGTCCAGCGGGCGACAAATCTGCTGCCCACTGTCCAGCGAGCTCGGCCGAGCGAACAAATGAATTGGCTCCCACAAGTCAGCCTTGCTGCACTCTGGACAGTCTCTGGGCGAGCTCGTGTCGTCCAGCATGGCCAGTTTGCTTTGGGGGTGCGCTGTGAACTGTCGCCGGTGGGCCACTGTTGCTTTTCTCTCTCTCTCCTCAAATTCAAGCTCAAACTGAAGCTCAAACTGAAGCTCAAACTCGCCTTTCCATGTCCACTTGGCGCCTAATGAATTGCACTGGAGCATTGCAATCTCAGTCGCGTTCTCCTTCGCCCGATCTCAGTCTCACTCTCCAGTTTCCATTCTCGTTCCCATTCTCTTTCTCAGTGGCGCTCCACTGGCCCAACTGGAGATCCAACACAAGCTCGTGGGCTTGTCTTGGGGGCGCTGAGACAAGTTTTGCAGAAACTCGCCACTCTTTTCGGCCATTTTTTCCACCTTTCTTTCACTTTTTTGCCACTCTTCTGGCCAGTTTTCACCGCAGGACCTGCCCTAGTCTGCGAGAAAAGCCCACTGGAACTGCCTATTGGAACAGGCTGCACTTCGGGAAGCTACACATTCGAAAGCTTAACTGCAGAGAAGTGCACCTGTTGCACCAGCAGAGTCCATTAGGTGCAGCCTCAGAGTTTGGGGGCAACAGTTGGCCAGTGTGTGTTTGTGTGGAAGGAGTTTCAAGGTTGTTTGAGTGGAAATTTGGGCGCCAAAGTTGGAAATTTGCAGAGAAAATTCGAGCCGGAGAAAAAGAGCCAGTTGAGAGCCGCGAATTTGCGAGTTTGCGGCAAACTGTGCTTCCCAACACAGTTTTGAAAGAAGAAGAGAAGGGGAATAAAAGTAGTAATAACAATAATAGCAATAATAATGGCAGTGGTAATGATCGTTCGGAGAAATGAGGAAGAGTCTGCGTGTGTGTATTTGAGAGTGTGTGTATTTGAGAGTGTGTCCATACTACTTGAGAGTATTTGAGCGCAGTTCGACTAGATGCAATCTCTGCCAACTGCAAGCCATGCGACTGCACAAAGCCGCATGAATGGGCCACTTGTGGGCGCCTCCGCTGCACTTGGAGGGCGCTCGGAATGCAACTTCTCGACTTGCACTTGGCGCAAACTGCAAACTTTTCTCCGCTCGCTGCCAGTTCCAACACGCTCACAGCTTCGTGCAGTCTTCGCGGCCACAGCCCGACCCTAAGGGGCGGCCCAAGAAGCAGCAACGAGCGCACATCAGGCCAGCCTCGAGTCTGCGAGTTGCAGACCACTGTCTGCAACTCACAGTCGAAGGCAGCCTCTCCTTGTTGCTTTCTCCGCTTCCTCCTCCTAATTGTTTGCCGCCCTCTTTGTGTCGCCCTCCTGCGCCCACAGCTCTTCTCTCCATTTGGCTCCACAGCTCGCCTCTTGCCACTTCCATCCGGCCGCCGCACACTCTCAGCAGTGGTCACTTCCAATTGGACGACTGGCCAGTCACGACCAGTTGGGCGGTGTTCCCATTTCGGCCTCTGCTTGCCTCTGCTCTCCAGCTCAGCTCCATCCGAGTCAATCGCCACAGCTCGTCGTCGGTCTGTCATCGAGTTGCGAATTGCGAGTTGCGAGTGGCCAGTGGCGAGCTCTGTGCGCCCTCAACTGGCTTGCGTGTCGCTCGCCCAGTGGCCACCGACGAGCTTTCCAGGCGTCCAGTTGCAGTGCTCCATTGAACTGGCAGCTAAGCGTCGAGAGCGCCAAAGTCAAGTTCACGCGCTTTCTGCATTCTGCTGAGAGCTGAGAATGAGGCGCCGTGCACGCAGCCAGCCTTTGCTGCTCAGCTTAGCTGCGCCAAAGTTCGCGTGCTCTCCTCTGGCCAATCCATCATTATCATCATTGAGCTGCGGCCACCCGAGCCAGCAAGTGTCTGCAGACGCGCACTCAGCGCACAGCTCAACTGCGCCCGCCCAACTGCCCGACTGACTTGGCCCTTGGGCCGCCCTCAGCTGCAGACACTCCTCGGCGCCCGTTTGATCGTTTCATCCGCCTCAGTGTGGCTCGTCCAGCTCGTCCACTTGACAAGCTCGGCCTCCTTGTCTGACGGGCGGCCTTTCCGCTTCCTCTGGGCCAACTTTGGCCCGACAACAAGCACGAACAGAGGCCCAGAGGGCGCCACACAAGACAGTCCATCAAGGTGGACTCTTCGACGCAAGGAGGACGAGCTTGTGTTTGAAAGCTTGCCGAGCTTGCTAAGCTTGCCAAGCTCGCCTAGCTTGGCCTCGTTCGCGCATTGTCTTGCTGGCAAGCAACAAGCGCGCAACAAGCACTTAGCGGAAACACAATGCCACAAAGCGAAGAAGCTCCCATTGTTTGCTAATTAAGGCCGCCCTTTTGGCGCCGTTCGAGCTTAGCTTTTGGAAAGAGCCAAAAGTGGCCACTTTTGCCACTTTCAGCTCCCCAATTTTGCTCTCTTGGCAGCGCTAAACTTTCCCACTTTGCCCTTGCTTTGTTGCAGTGCAAAGTGCGGCGCCTTAGCTGCGGTAAAGTGGAAGGAGTTTTGCCAATTCATTGCCGCAACTTCACTCAGACTGGCCACTGTTCAGCAAAGTTCCATTGCAGAACATCATTGGAGAACATTGCAACTTTTCATTCACTGAAAGTGTGCAATTTCGATGAATTGAATGCCAGTCTGTCTCTTGGAGTTTCCCCCCAAAGCTCAAGTGGAGGCACACTTGAGCTTTAGCAAACCTTCCAATAAAATCCGCAATCTTCGATTCTTCGAGGGAATTTCCACTTTTGAAATCTCTTTCACCCGAACTTTGAAACTTTTCTGACTCGAACTTTGAATCAAACTTTGAATCGAGCAGAATCCAGTCAAATATTGCCGCTGGAAACTTTTCCACCGGCAACAATGAGATGCTCATCTTCAGCGAAAAGAAATGGAATGAGAAATGACAACGAAAAGCGCAGAAAATGATAATAAGTATCAGCCCTAAGCTCTACTCACCTGTTGAGGTTTTGATCAGCTGTTCAATTAGAAGTGGGTACTTGGTGAGCCTCTGGGCGACCAGCAGGTTGCATTCGGGAATTCCGCGCTGTTTGCAGGCCAAGTGTTGCTTGTTGCAGCTCTGCATTTCCGGTGAACAGAAGGACCAAAACAGAGTGACCATTGGACCATGGGAATGGAGCCCGATTGCGCGTGACGTCGGTTGTTTGCGGGGGAGAATTTGTGTTGCGGGCGAGCTTAGGTTAGTTCGAGTTCAGCGTCCAGTTTGCATTTGGGCTAAATCCAATGGAGAACATTGGATCACATTGAATAGTTCGGAGCTGCAAAGTTTTCTCTTTGCAGCTTTTTTGTTTAAAATCTGTTTGAAATATCCAACTTTTTGCCGAAAACAAGAGACCAGCTTTGGGGGAAAGATTCAGGTGAAAAAGTTTGAGAAAAAAGTTGAGAAAAAGTTGGAAAAATTGGGAAAAAATTTGGCGCTTCCACGCTGTTTGCAATTCCACACAATCTGCCGCAGTCCAATAATTGTCCGTCTCGTCATCGTGCGGCTTGATCGATTGATTGAATGCCGCCCTCAACTGTCTGCTCGGCGCCACCGCCGACTGGGTCTGGCCAATTTTGAGCCAACACGATGCGCCAAGACCGCGAGCTTGCCACACTAAGCAGCAAGACCGAGCTTGCCAGACTGAGCGGCAAGATCGAGAAGCATCGGCAGATTGACTGAGTGGCGTGATGCAGCTTGACTGGCGCTTGTTGAGAGCGAGGAAATTGGCCAATTTCTTTGCCGTTTGATAAATTCGCCGCCTAAGCGGATTTCAATCTTGATTCGGGCTGGCTCGAAGCCGCCCGATTGGGACGAGGATTTAGGCCAAGCGCTGGCCGGGCACAAGTGTTGCCCGGCCAGAGCCAGAGCATAGGTCTGCTGGCGTGAAGAGTTAAGCGTCAGGAGCAGCTTCAAGGGCGGCTTCTGGCTCAGCCCAAAGCTTCGGGAAGGCTGGCTCAGTTGACGAGCCAGCGGGGAGGAAAAAAGGAGAGAGTTCCACTTTCGGGCACACTTTTACGATTGTATCAAGGGCCTATTTTTATCTTTGGCGCCGCTCGGCGTTCAGTTTTACTGTTAGACTGCGTTTGGCCCTTCTGATTGATTGGCGAAATTGAAACTTTCCACTCCTTAGGGCCGGCCAGTGCACTGCATTTTGCCCAAAGTGGAAGCGTCTCTCTGGCGAGTCGAGAGTGGAAAAGGCGGCCAGTGGTTGCCTGGAAGGAGCCAAAGCTTAGGTCTAACTGAAGCTCGAGAGTTTAAACTCTCTCAACGAGCTCCGATCGGCCACTCGTTTTGGCCACTTTGATGGAATGCTGCGAGCGGACAAAAGTGCCCTTTCGCCATTCCAATTGCGGCCGGCAAGCCGCAGACTGTCTGTGGCCCAAACGGCTGCACTTGTTGCTCGGCTGCAGTTCCAAGAGTGGCTCCTCGAAGCTGCTCTTCAGCTGCGGGGGGAAGGAAGCAGCTCGTTGCGAAGGCCAAATGGGCGAGCTGCAATTGGCCAGAGTCGTGCCTCAATCGGCGGCCGATGATGGATTTTTCCGCAAGGAAGACACTCGGCCGAGCTTGCCTGCGATCCATTGCGGCCCATTGTCAAGGTCGCGCCGCTGGTGGTTGTTGGCCAGTGGCAGGCTAGCATGTGGAGCTGCTCAGCTAGACGAGCTAGTCTTTGAGACGAGCCAGTAACAGTCTCTGGCTTGGAATGGGCCAAAAAGGTGGGCAGATGGAAATGCAAATTGGCCCTAAGGAGCCGGCAGGAAGACTCTCAAATGATAATGACGCTGTCCTGTGGGGCAACTCTTTCTCCTTCGCTCGCTCCTTTGCAGTCCTACTCCATTGGAACTGCTAACTGGAGACTGTCTCAGGCTCAGTCTCAGTCAAACAGGTCAGCTGGGCAATAAAATGCGCCCACAAATGGACACAGAACTTTTTCTGTCCGTCTGTCTTAGTCTGCACAAACTGGTCCATCTGGCTCCCTTTTCGCCTTTTCGGCCTCCTTCTTCTGGTCGTGATTTCGGCCTCAGCGAGCAAAGTGAGTCCAAAAGCCACTCCAAAAGTCGTTTGCCTCAAAGGAGACAGTCTCAGTCTGCGCAAAGTGCGACTGAGACTCTCTCGGAGGACTGTCCGTGCTGCTTCGAGTCTGGCGTCTCTCTTGGACTAGCTGAAATGCAGAAAAAGCGCCACAAAAGCGCCTTAAAAGAGCCAGCAAAAGGCCGACCAGCTGGGAGAAAGCAGTGAAATGTGTCCTTCATTAGGCTGCAAATTGGGAAACTTTTGCGATTTCTCGTCGGCAAAAGTTTGTTTTTTTGTCTCGCTGTTCTTTCTCTTCATCATTTGTGTTTGTTTTGCGAGCTTTGCTTTGCGAGAAGCGCTGAGCTGCGGCCAACTTTTCGCGAATCGAGACTGTCTGACGAAGGAAATCGAGACTAGATCAAGCCGAAGGAGACGAAAAGAGGCGAAGAAAAGGCCAAAAAAGCCCAACGGAAGAGCAAAATTTGCCCCAAAAACAGATACTTTCTCGCTCCCCTTCGAGCGACCTTTTCGTCCATTTGTTCAAGTTGCAACTGGCGCTCAGCTTGTGCACCTTCTCCAGAGGCGCCCTTTCACGCCGGCGCCCAATTGGTGGCACGAAAAGGCCGCCAAACAAGCTCGCAGCTCGAACGAGTCTCCTAATTGATTTGCGCGCGCAACAAGTGCCAGTCGAGGCCGAGGGCGCCCTCGACTCCATGAGAATTACTCAGGCTCCATCAGACTTCATCAGACTTTATCAGACAAGCTTAGCCTCGGGCTCGCCGGAAACAAGGCCGACCTTGAGCCGCCGAGCTGGTTGGGCGCAAAAGGAGCTTTCGAGGCGGTTTCGGCGCGCCGGAAGTGGAGGGCCAATTGGTCGGGCGAGCTTTTTCTTGCAAGAGTGCTGTCAGTGCGCCGAGGGAGTGTCTGCACTTGAGGGCGTCTCGGCGGGGCTGAGCCCACGCACGAATCAATCATCGAGCTTGGCGGCCATTTGCGCGGCGAGGAAACAATCAGGCGGTGGAAGTGGCGCAAAGGTTCTACTTTCGGGCGGCTTTCTGGCCTGCGCGCCGCCGCCCAAAAGAGCCAGTCTTTGGCCGCCCCTTCAAGTGGCCGAGCACAAAGAGAGTGTACAAAGAGTGCAGAAATGGACTGTGATGCACAATGAGTGTGTGCTAAGCCGCCGGAGCTTAGCATCGGCGCGCCTCGCCCAGCCAAAGACGCCAAAAACCGTTACTTTTTTCACCTCGACGCGTCGCCCTTTTCCGCCGGGCGCGCCCTCGAAGCTCGGCCGCCAACTGGCGCCTCCATTTTCCATTTGCGGCCGCCCTTTGCATCGAGAGTTGACTGTTGAAGAGCTGCCTTCTGGCCACTGAATACTGACCACTGAACATTGACTAGTGAACACTGACCAGTGAACACTGACAAGGCCGCAGAGTTGGAGGAAGTCCAGCGGCGTTTGGGCCTCGTTCACACAGTGGGCGCCTCGAGCCTAAGGTGAAGTTTGAGCTCGGCTAATTCGGCCAATTGAGCAACTTACTCGGGCAACTTGGGCCGCCACCATTCATCAAAAGTGGAGTAAAACGTGGAAATGCCAGTCCAAAGTGAGCGGCCGGCGAACAAAAGTGTTGTTCCGAAGCAAATGGATCGATTTGTGGTGCTTCTTGTGGTCTCGGCGGGCGCCCTTTTAGCTTAGCAGTGGCCTTGGGTGGAAGTGTGAGCAGCAACAGTGAGCAGCAGAAGTGAGCAGCAGAAGTGCGTTCAATTGGCCACACACAGTTCAGGGCCACCACTTTTGCGCCGCATGATTCCCGTTTGCAAATCTTTGCGGACTTTTGCAAATTTGGAAAAATTCGCCCAAATAAAATGCCAACATTAGCCCCAAATATTAGCCCAAATTTTCGCCAAAAATGATGCTCAATCGATTCCGGCCACTCGATTGCAGCTCCTGGCAAGTGTCTGGCTCGAGTCGAGGCTCAAACTATCAAAGTGAGCGCACCATGAGCTGCATTTGGGGGCCGAAAGTTTGAGCTAAAGTTTGAGCAAAATCGTTCGCTGAATTTTGCTCAAATTCAGAGAAAAAACTCAGAGAAACTCAGAGAAATTCGGCCCGAAGAATGTTCGCTAGCAAGTCTGGCCATGCAAATGGATCGGAGCACAGAAGAGGGCGTCTGGCGAGCCTGAGCTTAGCTTTTGCGGCCTTTGCGGAAGTGGATTCAACAGGCGTAAGTTGCGGCCCGAGACTGACTCCGCGTGGACCATTTCCAGCGGCTCGTCCAGCTGGCCTTTCCGGTGGGCAAAAGGGGCGAACAAAATTGAGCTGTGGCCAAACGGCGCGAGCCAAACAGCCGCCGTCTCTGATTCTCGAGCATTCTCGAGCATTGTGGACCATTGTCGAGCCAGTGGAGAGCCAGTGGAGAGTGGCCAGTGGAGAGTGGCCAGAGCAGAGTGGCGAGCGGAAAAGGAGGCATTGCCATTGGAGAGTGCCTGAGACATGGGCTGGCGGCCAATTGGCGGCCAAGCAAACTGGAGGGCAGAGTTGCGGCTTGCGAGTTCAGTGGTTTCCAGTTGTCAATTGTGCGGGACGTTTTGCTGCCGATGATGAGCCCTTGCGTGTTCGTGGGCCACTTCAAGGCTGTTTGTGTGGCGGAACACAAACAGGGCGGCCGCAATTGAGCGCACGGAATCGCATTCGGATTTCGAATTGGCCGCCAACTGGCCGCCCTTCTGCCTCGGTTGGCGAGGCAGAAGAGCGATCTAGTGAGCAGGCAAACCATTGGAAAACCATTGGAAGAGAGAAGCCACGTCCAGCTCACCTGAGGTCTTCCTTTCAAGCTTCAAAGTGGCCAGAAGGTGGCCAGAAGCCAGAAGTCGGACGAGCAGGACGGAAATGGAGCCACAAGTTGGGAGGGGGAATGGCCGGCCACGAAGGAGAGAAGAAAAGCCTCTTGGGCTGGAACAAAATCGAACACAATGGCCACTAAATTTGGACCCATTTCGACGGCCGATGACGCCAAACAGGAAGTCTCTGTGGGCCGCCAAGTGCAGACTGTCCATCCCAGTTGAGCGGCTTCCTTGCTGCACGGCAACAGGTGGTCAGCTGCGTTCGATCGGCGCCGAATTGTCGCCTGTCCAGTGCCCAAGACTGTGGCTCAAAGGGTGCCTCTGGCCGCGCGAAGGACAGTCACACGAGAAGTTCCGAAACTGGCCGGAAATGGCCTCTGTCTGGGCCGCAAGTGAACTGTGTCCAGGTGGGACTTGGTCGACCAGAATGGGCCATTGTTTTGCTGCCTCTTGCACTGCGAGGCCACACGAGACGCGCCAGAAGCGAGGACACTCTTCGGCGAGCTAGAAGAGGACACTCTTCGGTGAGCTTTTTTTCCAATTATCTTCCACTAAGTAGCTCGTTTTTTGGCCAACTTTTCGGAAAAAAACCGAAAAGTTCGGCTTTTTTCCGATGAGAAGCTCTTTCTTTTGCTGGAGAGCTGCATCTGCAAACAGGCGCTCTTTTTTCTCCACCTTTTTCGCTTGGAAACCTGCAGATTAGGAGCGAAAAGCCTGTCCTAATCTGTCGCCTGTTTGACAAAGTTTTCCAAGAAGTTTGGGAAGAGTTTTTTGGAAAAGAACTCGCCAGACCAGAATTGGACAAAGCTTGCTAGAAATTCTCTGAAAATTTGCCGAAAATTTGCCGAAAAAGAGGATTCCAAAGGGGAAAAGAGACTGCCAAAAGGCTGCCAAAAAGCTGGAGAAAAACTCACCTCGATGAATTGCTTGAACTCCTTGTCGTGCTGCATGAGCCGCTTGAAGTACTTGCTGGAGTCGAAGTGCTGGCCGCAAAACTTGGCATAGGCAGCGAGCAGTTTAGCGCCGTTGGTGGCCTCCTGCTTCTGCTGCTTCCGCTGCGAGTGGCCACCAGCGAGAAGGGCGCCACCGCCGAGCCTAGTCTGCAGCTCCAGGCTCGCCGCCACGCTCGCCGACCGCGCCCGCCGGTCCACCTTGATGGCCCGCGAGCCGGCCAGCGCTCGGCCCCTGCGCACTTCCGCCGGGGCCGCCCGCTCGTCCAGCTGGCGCCCACTCGCCAGCCGGAACTGGTCCAGCAGCAGCTCGCCCACCGGGCCCACAATGCCCAGCAGCCGCGCGCCCTTACCCTCCGGGCGGCCCTCAGCTGAGCTCTGGCCCTGACCGGAAACTGCCTCGTAACTGGAGCCACTTCCGGCCGCCACTGCTTGGCCCCCGCCGCAGCACTGGACCAGCTTGAGACGGAGGTGGGCGAAGAAGAGCTCGTGCGCCTGCACCAGCTCCTCCAGCGCCGGAAACAGGCGCTCCAAGTCCACGGGCTCGGCGCTGGGCCCCGCCGCCACTGCGCCTGCCTGCTGCTGGTGGTGCTGCTGCTCAGCATCGGCCGCCTGTTGATGGCCGTCGGCGGCCACTTCCGGCCTTCTTCCGGCGCCCCCAGCAAGCGCGGAGGAGCTGCGGCCCGCATTTAGCCGACTCAGACCAGCTCTGTACACTTGGCGCATGAGGGCCAGTGTGAGACAGTGGTGCCGTTCGGTTCGAATGAGCTCGTTGATCACCTCCTGCCTCTTCAGTTGCTGCTCGCTCAAAAACTGGCCCAACCTCAGCCCCGCCCCCTTGGATGAGCCTTTTGACGAACCCTTGGACACGCCCACTTGCTGCTGGTCAGCTTGGGGCCCAAAGTTTGCCTCGCTGATTAGCTGGCGCCACTCGAGCGGCGAGTCCACCAGCAAATCAACCAGCGAGCTGGCCGCAGTCTGTGTTCCTATCAGTGTCTGTGTAGCATTAGCAGACGGCCGCTCGCCCACTTCCGGCGCCCAATCGGAGCTTGGCGGCGCCGGAAGTGGCCGCTCGGTGGGCGAAAGGCGCGGCCAGTGGGGGCCCGCTGGAGGCATGGCTGAGGTGAGTGTGTGGCTGTGGTTGGTGCCCGCGTGGTTGGGCTGTATCACTGGTTGGAAGTCTTGCTCTTGGCTGCTTGAGTGGATCATCAGGTCGGGGTTTTCCAGTTTTCGGGTTTTGTGTTTATATATTTGGATCATAGATTATAATACGATTTGATATAATTGATGGCCAAAATGGATAATCCGATGGTTTGGGGGTTAATAAATAGACGTTTCACGTGAGAATAAATAAATAAGAATAAATTAGTTAATAAATAGAAGCGTGTAAGTTGACTTGGGCCAGTCGCATGGACCAGCTTTTGGACTAGGAGACTAGCTTGAGAGTGTGATTGCTAGTGGTGTGTAAATTTCTGACTGTCTGTTCTGACAAGAAGCCACTTGTGGAACTCAGCTCAGCTTAGCTTGGGTGCAATTTTGCGCCATTTTGCGCCACTTCTTCTCTGAATGCAACTTTGACTCTTGGAAAATGAAAAAAAAGAGTGTCTGTCTTTTGCAACAGCCAGTTTCCATTTCTCGCTCGCCCGCTTTCTCCCACAACTTTCGGCCGCCTTTCTGCTCTGATTCATGCGCATCAAGACCCCAAACTCTCAACTGGCTGGCTCCTGGCAAACAATGGGCCCAACTTTGGATCTCTCTTTCTCCAACAAATTTTCCTCACTTCTCGCACCTTAAGCCTCTCGCCACTGCCGCCGCAGCTCTCGAATGACTGATGAATTTCTCCCCGCGATCTCGATTGTCTTTGCCGTCCGATATTTGGCCACCTTTTCTCTCCTTTCATCTCCTCCGAGCGAGAGACAGGCAGAGCTGGATGGCTGCAAATGGAATCGGCAACTGTTTGCGGGCCACTCTTTGTGTGCCGCCTTGCCAGACACAATTGGGATGCTCGCCCAGTGGCAGTGGGCCGGCAGTGGAGCGGCGTCCTTGAAGGAAAAGAGGAAACTCTCGGGCCTGAACTTGACCACTGTTCTGGCGGCTTCGAAGTGCCGAATTGGAAGCTGGCCAGTGGTGGTGATGCAAATGGCCGCTGGCCATTTGTGTGCCGCCGCAACACTTGCTCAGTGGGAGGAGTGCGCGCACTCTCGGCCAAAAGTAAGATGATAGATTTCCGTGCAAAGCTACGCAGAAATGTAACCGTATTTTTGACGCCCAGTGCGCGTCTCTGTGTGCGCCGCCTGACTGGCTCAACACAGTCGCGCGCACTCAAACTCTTTGCTTTCTCACGCTGCGCCTTCTCCTCCTGCAACAACAACAACAACTAGACTTTTCCCCTCCCGAAAATTCTCTCTGGCCGCCCTCACCTCACCTGGTCACTGACGAACCACTTCTGGCGCCACCTGTTGGGCCGAGTGTCCAACAAGAGCGGAAAACACTTCTCCGACTCGCCAGGAAGCAGCAACAGGTGGCGCCTCAGGGGCAGTTCCGCCATCTAGACGGCGCCGTAATTGGCCCAATGCGCCCCGAGCAATCGGGGACGGCCTTCCGCCGGCTGGCCAGGGCTCAGGTCGCGCGGATCGAGAGCGAGAGGAGTCCTTACAGAGCGAACAAAACGGTGAGAGTGTAATTTTCTCCTGACAGAACTTTCACCACCTAAGCTAAGGGAAGCAGAGCACAGAGCTACAGAAAGAGGCGCCAATCTTGAACTTAAAATTCTGCTAATTCTCACCAAACAACAACAGGCCGCCGGCAGGAAGTTGCAAGCTCCAAAGAGACACACTCTCCCACAGCTGGTTTTCTCCCACTTCTGCTCGCCCTTAGCGCCCACAACCAGCGCCTTTCCCCAACCAAACAGGCCACTTTGGCCGCCAACTCTCTTCGGGGCGTCTTTTGGTGTCTCTCGCCGCCTTTTGGTGTCTCTTGCTGCCTCTTGGCTTCATCTCTCAAGCTTAGCCACATGAGAGGAGCTAACAAGTTGAGAGCAAGTAACAAGCTTGCGGTTGTTCGACCAAAGCCAGAAAACCGCAGAGACCAGCTCTCAAAGGTGGCAAGCTAGTCGTTCTCGAGCTAGTTTGTGTCAGTTTGTGTTCAAGTTTGGTTCGTGTTCAAGTTTGTTCAGCAAGTCAAGAACTTTGGATGATGTGCAAGAACTTGCAAATCATCGAAAGGCGAAATGGCGCCAAATTTGCCAACACAATGCTGCCTCTCTGAGGGCAAAACTGGTCTGACCTTTGCCCGAGACTAGGGCGTCTTTGGGCGCCATTGGCAGCCTCCAAAAGGTGCCCAAGTGCAGAGTGTGTGAAGTGCGAGCGAGCGCAACAAGTGGCGCCCACTTGGCACCATTCAATCTTCAAAGCTTTGGGGCCATTTTGGTGGCTCGATTTGCATGATTTTCATCATCATTTTTCTCATTTTCATCACTTTTTCCAAGCTCTCTGATGCGCCTTGGCCCGCACGCTTAGGTGTGCTCATCGGCTGAAGAGGAGCACCTTTAGGAGAATGTTTGAAGAGCAAGAATTCGTGTTGAAAGTTGGTGATATTTGGCCCGAAATTGCCGCAAGCACTCGACTCGTGTGCTCTGCTCTGTTGTGCCAGTGCTAAACTCTCTTTGCGCCTCCTTTTCCTCACTTGACAAGCCCATTTGGACAGAAAAATCAAGACCAACTCAAGAGAGAGCGCCAAACAAACACAGTCCCAATTATGCTCCCACTCGAGCCCCTTCGGCGCCCACTTGCAGACAGTCTCTGGCTGGCGGCCGCAAAGCCAGTCTGGCAGCCAACTGTTTGCTGGTCGCCATTGTTGACAGACGAGCCAGCTGGGCGACACACTCTCGCCCACAGCTAATGGCTTGTGTTCAGGCGCAGGATAATCTCAAATCCAATAAGAAGAGTTCTCCACTTTGCGCAAGGTGAGATGCCAAGAGAATTGCGGGAAACCAAATTTTCATTATATTCTAAAATATAAATAAATGAAAAATGTTATGAAAATTTCAGTACAACATTTTGGATTTGGATTTTCTTCCAGCACGAACTCTCAAGTGGTCGAGTGGGCAAATTTGGGCCGAGAGTGTGTGATGATTTCTGCAACAATTTGTTTGTTTGTTGCCCTGCCAAGAAGCCGAGCTGAAGTGCCATTTCTCGGCCATTTCTCAAGCTTAGGTGCTCTAAAGGAACAGAGTAAAGGGCAGCCCAGTTTTAGCCTTTGGCCTTTAGCCTTTGGGTTCTGTCTCGCCGAGCGACTTTGGTCCAGAATTTGGTGTCAATTTTCGCTTTTTGAGAGAAGAGAACTCATGAAAAAGAATTCGGCGAAAGTTTCCTCCAAGATTTTCCTCGAGTTCGAGGGAATTCTCTTGGACTGCCTTCGGGGAGGTAAAGAGTAATGAGAAGAACGCGGCGATCATTTTGATAATCCACAGCTCCATTTGCCCTTAGGTCTGGCGCTTACTCGCCGCAGCTCCTTGCACTGGTCGGGCCTGAAGGCGCGCCGACAACTGGCCCAAACACAATGGCGAAGTTTCGGTTCCGAAGCTCAGGGCTGGCCTTGCGTCTGTCTTGCGCTTGGCGGCTTGCTAATTTTGATTCATTAGGCAGTGCTGTTGCGAGAGACTGTTGGCGAGAGACTGGCTGCAGACAGTCCTTAGGCCAGATGGCCGCGAGATGGCCACACGAGAGCGGACGGAATGAGTCTGGAATGAAGTTTGCTTTGAAATGAACCTCATTGCTTTGAAATGAAGCAAGAGAAAAGACACTCGACCGCTGCGGCCCATTAAGACAGTGTGCAGTGTCTCCGCCATCTTTTTTATATCATTTCAACAGAATCATTTCAGAGCAAAGGAAGCTGCCAGAAGGGCAAGCAGAGGGCCAGCGAGCACTTGAAACCTGAGCGGCGAGTGAGCAAAGTTTTGAGAGACGATAAAAAAAAATATGCAAAACAATGAGCGAAGAATTTCTTCTCACTTCGCTTATCATCTAGATTGAGATTGCCGCCCTTTCAGCCTTTCACCAGCCACCAGCTTAGGTCTATTATCTTTTCATTCTTAGGCCGCCGAGGGTGGCCAGAGGAGCCTTCGTGGAGCTCGTTTTGTCGCCCGCCAAGTGGGCGCCTCGTGGCAAGCTCGCTGGTTTCCGCCTTCCGTGGGCACTGCAAACACAATGGGCTGTTTAGCATTTTTGCGCCCTGCCAACTGTTTAGGGAAGCCAAATGGCGCAAGAGAGTAGCATTCTCGGTTTCAAGCAACTCTTGCGGCCCGTTTCTGCAACAACAGGAAGAGCAAACGAGTCCAAAGTTGTGGGGGAAGTTTGAAATGATTATCACAACCAGAAGCGGAGTCTAATGGTGTTCGAGCGAGCGAGCGGACGAAAAGGCAAGGCCAAGGCGAGAGTTTGCCTGTTCATTGAAAAGAAACAATGAAGAGGCTAAGGATCGATTTCAGGTTGACTAAAAGTGTGTGGCCACATTCAGAGCAAAGGTCTGCGAGCAAAAGTGAGGCCTTGCTCACTTTTGCTTTGGAAAATCAATTCAACTGGAACTCTTCTCCTCTTTTCTTCTCGATTCTCAATTCTCGAATCTCTATTCTCGATTCTTTTCTTCTCCTAGTCGATCGTCAACATTTCCATGCCTTTTCCACGCACCAGCTAAGCTCCAGCGCGACCAAACGGGAAGCCCAACGGAGAGATAATGCACCTCGTCGACAAGGAACAAAAGGGGCAATATTCAAGCCAACTGGTCTGGGCACACTTTGCGTCCACTCGGAACACTTGTTGCTCTCTAAATCGGATTCGGATTTCGGAAGTCTCTTCGTGTGCTCTCATAAGCAAGCAACAAGGAGCAGCAGTGGCGAGCTCATTGGGCTAGCCTGGCGAGTGAGAATTGGCGCCCAACCACAGCGAGCTCAATTGACGGCCGGACAGCGTCGAGCCTCGAGCGTGAAGACAATCCAGCTTGGATTGAGTTGTAAGCGCGCTTCAAAGGTGCCCAAAGGTGCAAGGTTCTTTGCTCGGAATGAACTTTGTTGTTGCTCATTGTTGTTGTTGCTGTTATTTAATATTAAATATTTAATTTTTATTCAGTTCCAGGAGATTAGAGCTGGAAGGGGAACTGGGCTAATAGTTACTTGCCAGTTTTGGCCATATTGAAGGCCAGATGGTCGCATGCCAGTGCATGAAGAGTAAGAGAGAACAAGTCCAAAGTATCAAAGACAGTCTGTTGTTGTGGGCCCGAAAGAGAAGAACAACGAGAAAGAGAAGAGAGGAAAAAATGCGAGAAACAATCCAAATGAAGTCCAATGGAGACGTAATGCAACTGTCTGCATGTGTTTTGCTCGAATCGCATGGGAAAAAGAGGCAAAAAGAGGCAAAAAGGCGCCGAAATAAAGCGAAAAAATGGAGGCAAAAAGGAGGAAATGCTCCAAACAGTATGAGAAATCAATGACATTGAAACTCGATTCCATTTGGCTACCCTTTAACTCGATTTAATTCTGCCCCATTTAAGCCAACAAATCAGTTCTATCAGTTCCACCAGTTCGTCCCCTTTTGCTGCCTCTCTCTAGCAGCCATTTGGCCACTCCTAATGGCAAGTAACTCTTTAGTTGCAATTCTTTAGTCTGAAAACGCGAGCGAAGCCCAAACTGTTGAGCTCGCTTGGAGCTCAAACAGAGCCCAAGTGGCACCATAACAAGCGAGCTCTTTTTGCTCAGCCCTTCGAACAGAGAGAGAGAGCCCTTAGGAACTGGGTGGGAAAAAGAGAAAAGAGGCAAAAGAGGGAAAAGGGAAAAGAGAAAAGGAATCTCTCGGCTGTCAATATTTGTTAAGATCTGCAAATATTGAGCGTGGACGAGCGGGCCTTCATGTGGGCAAGCCTTAGCTCTTGGGCTATTCTAGTTTGGCTCCAATTCGCGCAATTGTTTCAGCCAGTTGGCCGCAAATAATAAAGACAACAACAAGCAGAGAAACAGATTCAAAATCAGCACCAAGCACAAGGCCCAAAAGAGCTGCAGCCCTCGTTGCCGGGCAGCAATTTTGTCGCTCGAGGCTACTGGCCTGCCGTCGAGCTGTCTATTTTGCTCTTTCCGCCAGCCAGCCAGTTATTGTTGTCGCCCGTTTCTTTTTGTTCTCGTTTCTCTTCATTTGTTGGATACTTTTTTCGCCGCAATTCAGCCAAGAGACTTGCGAACGCGAGTCCAAATCGACTCGCGCCCACCCTAAGCACTAGCGACAAGACTTGGCCTGACTTCTAGTCTGGCGCCACATTTCACCTCCACTCAACAAAGCGGGCGGCCCAAAAGTGCTCCCAGTGGCCTGCAGCCAATTGTTCCCCTCTGGGCGCTCGTTTTTCCCCTCCAGTGGGGCTTTGTTTTCCAATTTGGAGGCTCGCGGCGTTCGAAAAGAACAAAGAACGAGTCGAAAACTCCACTCGTTCCCCACAGCTCAACTCTTCCTTCCGTCTGGGCACCCAGTCCTTGGCCAATTGGACTGGGGCCAGTCCTTGGCTGTGGCGAACGGGCGGCGCTCAGTTCCGGTCGAGCGGCCAGGCCGAATGGAAATCGGGCGCCTTGTTGCTTGGCGGCAGCGTGGGAGGTCCGCTGCTGGGAGTGCGCGAACACAAACACGCAAAGAGGGCGCAAAAAGTGTCCTAATCTGTGGGACTTGTGGGCCAAACTGTGTGAGTGGCCGCCAAGTTGATGCCGAGCCAGAAGACTGAGTGAAAAAAGCTACAGTTGTCATCATGCCGAATCGGAAGGAGATTGAGTGGTGCCAATTGCTCGTCTCTGCACGCCACCCAATTGCAACACTCAATTGGGCGACTCTTCTCAGAAGACTCCTCTCCCTTTTTTCCGCCCTCTCGTCGTCCTCTTGCTCCCTCGAACCGTCTCCTCTGGCTCCAATGGCAAGGCCAGCTGAGCTGAGAGTGATTCAGTTGGATTTAGTCGGATGCTCGGCGGCTAGACTGCGATGCTTAGCTTGCCGCGAGACTGTCCACGAGAGGCGAGAACAAGCGGAAAAAGTTTTGCCCGCGTGGACGCTTGGACAAAAGTGGCCACTTTGGTCAGCTTTTGTGCTTTTCTGCAGCTTTTTCCAGCTTTTTTCCAGCTTTTTTGCCGCTTTTCACTCGGAAAAGAGCAAAAGAAGAGCAAAAAACAACAACACTGAGCTGTGTGGTCGCGAGGAGCGCGTGTTGCAACTTGCGAGTCGACGATGGCCGCTCACTGTATCTGGGTGGCCGCTTGAGGTCTCGCTTTCAAGAGCAGGCCCAATGAACCTGTTCACGCGCTCGCCCCAAACGGAGACACTTACTGGCCAACATTTGCTGGCCAGTTAGATAGGAAAACAGTCAAAAGAGACTACGACAAAAGAGACCACACGAAACACATTGGGCTCGTGTCATTTGAGTTTGAGTCCGCGTGGGCGTGGCCTGATTCGCACGCAAAACAATTTGCTGCCGAGCGGCCAGTTGGAAGCAACATTGGAGTTGGCCAATGGGATTTCGAGACTGTTGCGGGCGAGCTTTGGCCCAGAGAGAGAGTGTCTCTCCTGCAAGAGCGAGAGGAGCTGCACTGGTGGGCAGAGGTAGTGGGCAGAAGTGAGTGAGACTGGGAGGAAGAGTTGCAGACTGTTGCAGGGAGCTTATGAGCGAGTCTGCTGGTGGCCTTTGGGGCTCGTTTGTGTCAATGCGAGTTCAAGTTTGCCGCTCGCAGCTTCAAGGTGGCCCAAAAGGTCTCCTCGTTTGCTTCTTATTGCCTACACTAGACCCAAAAGGAGCTCAGAAAGGCAAGCAGAGAATGTGTGGAAGATCATCCACCTAGATCATCAGAATTACGCCATTCACTCACCTTGATGACTTTGTTGTTGTTGTTGTTTTTGACTCGATTTTTGCCTCTTGGTGGCTGGCATTGTTTTGGTCAGTGTGTTCGGCGAGCTGCTTTGCATTGATCGCGCTCGTTTGCTCGTCCCTCTGCTGCTCAAGTGGCTCCATTGTGGCGCCGCTGGGCCAAGCTGGCCAGCCAGATGGGCCAGTCGCAAGCAGAAGAGCATCAATTAGTGCCAGTCCTTCTTGCTGTTGACCCTCGTCCCTCAAATGTAATGCACTACTTTTTCCTCTTTCTTTTTCCTTCTCCTTCTCCTTTTTTGCTTTTCTTCACCACTTTTGGGCCAACCAATTTCCTCCTCTCAGTTCCAACCTTCGTTGGTCAATAATGTTTCATTGTTTGCGTGCACGCGCGCGCAGTCCAAATTGGCCGTTGGGAGAAAAAAGAGATTAGTTATCAAATTGGCCCATCCGATCGCCTTCATATCACTGTCCATTATCATCACTTTTGTTTACTTCTTCTTTTATTTCTCTTTTCTCTTTTGCTCTCCACTTTTCAATCAACTTTCTTGCGAGCTCGTCTTTTTGCGAGCGACATTCGGCAAGCGATGAGCAAAAAAGGCGACCAGAAGAAGCTCGAGAAAGGCGCTCAGCACGCGAAATGGGCGCTCTTCTCCCTCCGCCAAAATGGGAGAAAACTTTGGCCACTCTCCAAACCTTATTGTTTACGATTTGATTTGCAACCGGAAGTGGCAGAGGGACCAAAATGAGCAACAAAATGCGCATAAAATGAGCAAAATACGCAAAATAAGCAAAGAAATCACCAGAATATACGGAGGCTAAGGTGCGGTCGTGATTTCTTATCGAGAAAAAGAGAGCAAAAAAAAAAACCAATGGAGACCCGCAAATGAGCGAGACTCTTCTGAACTTTTGGACCTTCGCTTTTTGCCCTCGACTTGTTGCTTTTGGCGCTGGGGCGCCAATTGGGACCGATAAGAATCAGCGGCTGAGATTTGGCGAATTGCGGTGAGAGATTGTTGTCGTGGTGTTTTGGTTGCTCTTAGCTGGCACGTGTTTGCAGTCCAAATCAGAGCAGAGCTTGAGAGCAAAACTCGTGCTGGAGTTTAGCTCTAACTGGAGTTTGGCTGCAAAGAGTTGCCCAGACTCTTTGGGCAAGGCGAGAACTTGAACCTGTTGATTGGCGAACGTTTGCTGTTGAATTTACGAGCAGCCCTTAGCTGTGGGCCAGAGGAGGGCCCACAGCGAGAGAGTTGCGGGAGGCAAAAGCACAACAATGGGTGATTTACTTTCCGTTTTGGCTGGCCGGCGGCAAGCAAAAGAGAAAGAGAAGGAGAGAGAAAAGGCTGCTTGAAAGCCCAGAGCTCAGCTGGCGCAACTGGCGCTGATGAGCCGGATGATGAGCAGCGGCGGAGGAAAAAGAGAGAGACGAGCTGGAATTAGTTTTGCTTGCTTGCCAGCCACTCGGCCACTTGGCGGCACTTGATTTGGGCGCAGAACTAGCCCATTTTGCCAGTTTGCGCGCAATTAAGCAACATTGGCCGCTCGCTTCTCGTCGGATAAAATCTATCTTTTTTCTTTTTCCTTTTCTCCCTCATTTTCTCTCTCTTCTGCTCGTTTTTGCTCGCTTTTGCCCGCCTTCTGCTCGCTTTCTGCAACCCTCGCGCAACCAATAAACATAAGTGCACAAAAGTCTTCCCAGAGTCCAGCTGTTCGCTCGGGCTCGCCGTGGAACACTTTCAGCCAGTCTGCAGCTCGTTCACAGCCGAAAAGTCGCCGAGTTTCAACATGGACTCGAGCACCCTTAGGGCTGCCTTGCAGCGCCCAAAGCAGCAAAACCGACTTGCCAGCGAGCATTCATATTGTTCTCAAGCCCCTTTGGCGAGACTCTGCCGAGAGTTCTTTGCAAAACAACGGCAACAGGTGCCAGCTGGCGCGCCCAACGGCCGCGTGGATGCAATCGTTGCCCAGCTTGTTGTCTGGCCACTGCAACCATCGCACTCCTTTGGGCGCCCTCCACGCTGCCCCCCAGGACACTCTCTGGCTGGCTGGCCATTCTCTTGGGACGGCCGCTCGCTTGCCCATTTGTTCACTTGCTCATTTGCGCCTTTCCCTCGTCTCTTGGCCGCTCGAGCTCGAGCCACTTTTGGCCCTGTTTTGGCAACAAATCAAATTAAACACCTCGCCAGAAGGTGGCCCAAGAGCCGACAAGAGCTCGACAAAGGCCTTACTGGTGGTGGTTGTTGTTGGAATAAATCAAGCAACAAGTGGCCCTCCGTTGCTGACAAATGGGCGCCCATTTGTCCGCCGCCAGGCCGACAAATGGAGGCGACACACACAGTCTGCGCTGGGCCAGATGCTCGGCTGGACGAAGAGCGTTCCGAAGGCGGCCTTGCGTCTAATCATTCGCAAAGCAGCTGCCCAAAATGGTGCAACATGGCTTAAAATGGTTCCAAAACGGCCGAAAATGGTCCAAGACGGCGCAAAATAACTAACAACTGACTGCAGTTGGCCGCTTTGTTTACATCGCAAAATTTGCGCTCGTCTGCGCGTCGTCCGAATCCTCGCAGTTCGGCCGCACACAGTCTGCGGCGGCACCACTGCGCCACACTTGGTGCTCTCGCACATTTCTCGTCTGGCATTGCCAGTTTTGCCGGGGATTTTGGTTGGCTGCCATTTTCGCCATACAGTTTGTCTAGAGAAGATGGGCACAAGATCTGCTGATAAGGCGGCATGGGCGGTGTTGTGACTGCGACCACAATAGCGCGCCCAGCAAGGCGGATTGCCCAGCGCGGGCACGACCACGAGTTGGATTGATCACCAGTTTTCCTTGTCTAGGGATTCTCGCAGCCAATCTTGGTTAACTTTGGAGAGATTGAAGCTTCTCGAGAGTAATTTGGGGAAATTGTCTCTTTTCAGGGGCAAATACCCCGATAAGAAGCCATCCAACACGGGGATTTTACCCCAAAAAAGTGCCATTTTCGCCATATGGCACTGTTTTGCCAACCAAAATCCCTGCCAAAAGGCCGCGTTGGGCAGAAGTTGGGCCGCGTTGCTTTGCGCGTTGCGCTCTGCACCTTGTCCTCGGTGCTGAGCGCCTGCCAGTTGCGGCCCAACAGTTGAAAGTCGCGACCTGTCAGCTGTGAGTCGGCCAAATCCGGAATCGCTCGACTGGGCGGCCCACTTGCCGCGGCTAAGCTCTGTCAGAGGAACGTGGCCTGCGTGCCTCTGCCTAACTTTTGCGGTCTACTTTTAGCCAATTTCTGAAATTTCTGAAATTTCCACAGTTTCCACAGAGTTTCCCTAGTCACAAGACCAGTTGCTACACTCTCCACACGCCGAAACAATGGCCCACGCTTCCCATTCTGAGCCCCTTTCGAGCGGGACCATTGCGGCCCACAAGCAGGCCGCAAACGAGCCGCAAACAAGCCGCAAACAACGGGAAACAGGACGTCCCAATTGCACGCAAAGCAGTGGCCACAAAGAAGCCACCTGTTGCATTGTTTCTCTCTCTCTCGCTCTCTCTCGCCGCCAGTCTGTCACAGACACACACACTTGCAGTTGCATTCTCATTTCCGCGCCCGCTCACTGCCATTCCATTTCCATTTCCACTTCCATTTCCACTTCGAGGGCCCAACGATTGACAAACGATGACGGGCGCCAATTGGCCTGTGCCCAATTCGAGTGGCCAAATTCGATTGGAGGCCCGTTCGAAGCGGCGCCACTCGAGCGACCTTAGCTCAGGCCGCAGGTCGAGCATTGCCTCAGCTGCAGCTGCACTTGCTTTGTGCAAACTGTAAACTGGAAGCCGTTTGGAAGCCACTTTGAAGTCGCCTTCTGCAGTTTGCAAAATTTAAACACACAAAAGAGCAGAAGCTCGAGCGAAGTGGCGCAAAATGGGCCCGAAATAGCGGAAAGTCTGCGCGCTTCTCAGTGGCTAATTTGGGTCGCCAATTTGCTCAAAGTTTCGGCGTAAAAAACGGCAAAAAACACACGCGCAGACACACAAACAAAGCTCGGAAGACTCTCTTTGGCTTCGGCGAACTTTGCTTTGGAGTTTCGGGCAAACTTCGAAGAGCTTTTGGAAGCTTGAAAGTTGGAAAGTTTGCAAGTTTTTGCACAAAAGCCTGGCGGAGTTTTGCACACAATTTCCGCTTCGAATGGAATCTCCCAAGCTCCCGAAGCTTAGGAGAAGCTTGGCCAGAAAAGCTTGGCCAGGTCGACATTTGCATTCAGGCGAATCGCTTTGTTTCGATCAGAGTGGAAACGTTGGGGGCGAACTTCAAAGAGCAGGCCAACAATAAACTGGCGGCCAGAAGTGAGGCGAACTGGCGCGTTGCGTCGCCCACTGGCCGGCCCTAAGGACTGGCTCCTTTTCTTAGTCCTCAGCTTTTCGGGCAACTTTCGGCCGCAATTTCGGAGGTGGCGCCAGTGGAGAGCTTCGTTTTGGCTCGTCTCTGGCTCCTCTTGGACCACCTGTAGCACTAATCAACAGGTGAGACGAGCCGCTGGATGGCTGTGGGCGAGCTGATTGCTGCAGAGGAGCGCAAAGTGGCCAAAGAGGTATGCTAATGAGGCGGAATTGGGGTTTTTCTTTGCCGAAAGGTCGGGGGCGCATCCTAAGGGCTGGCAGTTGGAAGTGAAGGAAGAAGACGGACCGCGACAAGTGGATTGTTTGCAAATGCTTGCGCGTGGGACTGCGCGGCCCGCAGACTGTGTGCGGCGCTCTGCTGTGCTCCCTCAGACTGTCTCTTCTCGATTGAGGACTGTCTCTTCTGGATTGAAGACTGTCTCACTTGTGAATGCAGACTGTCTGCGGCAACCTCTTCTTGCCCAGCACTTTCACCTCCGAGTGGGCGCCTCGCCTCGGCAGCATCCGCCTCGGACTTGCCTTTGTTTCTTTGCGCCTTTGCAGACACTTCGCGGCGGCCCAGGCGCGTAATAATTATGTGCGGCCAATTTCGGCTGTTTATTGTTGCCCGTTTGACGTTGTTGTTCGGCCAGATTACTATCCAAAGTTTTCATTTGGAAGCCGCTTAACGGAACTTGCAGTGGAGCGCCGATTCTAAGCGCCATTCAAGGCGTGTGTGGGCGGCCGCAAGTGAGCGGCTGGGCCAACTGTTGACGCGCTCACTGCTCACAAGAGCTCAGTGCTCAGTAAACACTGGCCCACTGTGCAGTCTTCGGCAGACAGTCTGCGGCAACACAGTGCAACACGCCCGCGCACCAAAACGGGCCACTTTCTCCACTGGGCCCCGCCCCCTTTTGGGCTTGAGTTTGGCCTAAGCTGCGCCCAAACTGCCAGCTACACCTAAGCTCCGGTTGCCCAAGAGAGTTGTCTGGCCGAAATGGAGAAAGCCTAATTGAGACCACTTAATCGTGTGGCCTATTGTCTGGAGCTGGCAAAAGGGCGCCGACGCAACGCTGCGGCTTCCTTCCAGTTGGGCCGTTTGGAAACGAGTCAATCAATTAGCCGCCACGCCCAGTTTGGCTCAAGTGGCCGACAAGACACTGGAGCTAAGGATTGCCTCTCTCTCTCTCTCTCAGGCTTCTCTTCTCTTTATTTCTCTTTGCTTCTCGCTCTTTTCCTCGCCGATAATTAGGCGCCGGGCAAACATGAGTGGTGGATGCGGGCGCGCAGAGAAATATAAATGTAAATATAAATATAGAATTGGGCTTGCGGTTTGCCTCGGCGGCACTTCCAATGGGCTTGTATCGCGCGAACTGAGGAAAAGCTGCCCACTTTTCAGCCATTTGCCAGCTTCAACGAGCTTCTTCTTCCTCGCCAGTCCAAGTTTCTTTTTGCCTCTGGGCGGAGGCAAAAATAGTCCCGCAGACTGTTGGCTCTGGTTGGGGGCGAGCCAAGTGGAGTGGAGCAAGATGCTCCTTGGCATTGTTTCACAGTGCAACTTTGGCTCTCTTTTGGCCGGCCGCAAATGGAGCCGAACGCTCCTAATGGTCGGCCAGAGACAGTCTGCGGGCGCAAACTGGCAAAAAGTTTAGTTGCGCCACAAGTGAGGCAAAAAAGGGAAAAAGAAAGCGAAAAGGAAAGAGAAAAAAGGACAAAATGGGCCTCCAAAAGCTGAGAGACGAGTTGCAGTTTCCCCTTGCACTTCCTGTTTGTGTTTGTTGTGTCTGGCTGAAAAAGGCGGCGAACTTGAAAGAGGCGCCACTTTTTGCGCGTGTTCCTCTTTTTTCCACTCGCTTGCGCTCTTTGCTAGCAAATTAATCGCCCACTTTGAGGGGCCGCACTCTAACCATGAGCGCAAATTGAGTGAAGAGCCGCTCACTTTGGGGGCCAATTGTTTGCCAAATTGGAGAAGTCGAGGCACTGAAGAGGCCGAAAGATGAGCAGCGAGAAAGAGAGAAACAGAGAAAGAAGAAAGTTGCCTATTTGCTTTCCCAGTTGAGCTCCAAAGGCAGTCCTAAACATCCTAAATAAATAGAAATAAAACAACAACAAGTGGACCCAATGCTTCGGCGCGTCGCAAAGAGATGCGCCCGATTGTCTGGCTTGCAACGAGCTCGAATTAGTTTAGTCTAGTTCACGAAAACTTTTCCACTTTTAAACTTTGGAAAAAAACTTTTCCTCATTTTTGGCCGAAAAAAAACTCCAACTTGCACTGGAAATGCGCAACTGATGCGCTGCAGAGTTGCCTTTGTAAATGGTCAGCCGAACTTGGTGGTCAGCCAAAGGAAGCAACAAACAAGCAGAGTGCATTACTGTTTCGAGAAATGCGCATTTTTCACTCTCTTTACTTTTCCAACTTTTCCAATTTTTCCACCATTTTCCGAACTTTCACTTTTCACTTTTTCTTCTCTCTTTCCGCTTTGGCCGCTCGCTCAAATTTGCGCCAAATTTCTTTGGAAAAAAGCCCAAATTCGGCCCCCCAACAAGCAGAGAGTGGCCATGTTTGTGTTTGCGCCTCGAGGAAGCGGCCGAAACAATGATCGGCCTCTCATGTTTCCGCACACAATCACCAATTTTCCCATCAAACTGGTGCCCTTTGTGCGGCTCGTCTTTGTGTGTCGCCCTAAGGAGCGAAGTTTGTTGCAGTCGTTCGATACAAAACGGGCCACCTTTGAGCGAGGAGGCAAAGTTGAGGAAGAGAAACACCGCCGACGACAAACTGCCAAGCGCCCACTGACAAGCATTGTCTCCGGCGGGCCACCAGCCGCCTGGTTCAGCCCGCAGACCAGCTCGCCAAGCTCCCAATTGGGCCCGCAATTCGTGCCGCCTCACTTCCGGCGCCATGCAAATCCATCGGCCTGCAGCTCGATGGTGGCCCGCAGCTAAGGGCGAGTGTGGGCGCCACTTCCCGCCAGTTGCAGAGGCGCGAACAATGGTCCAGCGGGCGCCCAAACTGCCCAACTTGCAAGCCGCCGCAGCTTAGCTCCGGCCACCAGCAGGCAAGCAAAAAAACCTTCCGCAGCAAAAGCCAGCCCACTGGCCGCACACAATGCGCTTCCGGTCAGTCTGCGTGACTCGTGCGCAATCTGTCGTGCGAGAGTCTGTTGCATTCTGCTGCTCTGTTGCATTCTGCTGGGGCCGAAGTGATGCAACGCCGAGGCTAAGGAGCGGCCGAGGAAGTGCAGAGAAGTGTGTGCAGAGGAAGAAGAGTGGCTGCAAATTGCCGCCTGTCTGTCTGTTTGTTTCTCCTCCCAGCCAGTTTCCTCCAATTTTCTCCACTTCGCGCCGCTGCTCTTCCGCTCGCGGCCGGAAAGGCGCCCTTCCTTGCGACTTCCTTGCGGCTTCTCGGCCGCAAGGCTTGTCGCTCGGCTCGTCCAGGCTCAGCCGAGCGCACGAACTCGGCCGGCGCATAATGCACGCCAGACTAGCGCCACTAACAAGCGCCCACAAGCTCCGCCTGCAGAGACTGTCTCAGGAACAAGATTTCGCTCAATTTCGCTCGAGTTTGCCCAATTTTGCCAAATTTTGCTCCACTTCTGGCCGCAATCTTGAAGCAGTGGCGCGCCGGAAACAGAGAAGTGCCCAGTGGAAGCGGCCGGCCAATTGGGAGCTGCCTTTTGGTTGGATTTTGGCCGGAAAATGAGGGGAAAATGAGCCGCAGAAAAGCGAAGAATGAGCCCAAATGAGGCAAACAAAGGCACGAGGGTGAAAGGTGCACCGACTAGCACTAAGGAGGGGCAATTTTCGGCGCAATAACCACGAGAAAGGGCAGAGAAATGGAGACGAGCGAGTGGAAAGTGGCCAGTCTCTGTTTGCTTTACTTCGGGCAATGCAGCAAAGTGGAGAGACTGTGTTGATTTTGCACACAGTCTCTAGTGTTTGGAAGCCAAAAGTGTGCGCTTTCCGCCATGTTTTCCTTTTGCGCAAAAGGCAAAGTGCAAGCCAATTGGATGGAGAAATTGCACAATTGCCAAGAGTAAGCCGAACGAGATGGAGATAATTTCCAATTTTCTCCCTTTCTAATTTCCTCCTCTTCTCCTCTTCTCGTTTTTTCCTTTTCTCTTCTTCTCGCCCACTCGGCCACACGAACAACGTGCAAGCGGCGCAGAGTGACACTCGCACGTTTGCTAATTTATTCGCCCAACTGACCAGGACAGCAAACTGACCACAAGCACAAAACAATGCCATCAGAGAGAGTCTAAGGCCGGCCCTTAGGTCTGGCTCGAGCGAGCGCTGTGGCCGTTTGGGCGCCTGTTTGATTTCGTCGCTCAAATCCAATTCCGGCCGTCTGGGCGCAGTGATCTGGCAAGCGGACCACACCGAACAGGAAAGAAGAGAGACGCCCAAGCTAAGCTCTGGCGGCCAACTCGCCGCGGTTTCTCTCTGTCGCCCATAGTCCTTTGCTCGCGCGTGTGGGCAGCCCATGGCTCGTTAGCGCTAAGGGTTGGGCCAAACTCAAGCTCGGGCGAGCTCGCCAGAGTGGCCAGCCAGCCGGCCGCATCCTAAGCCGCGCGGACTGCCTGAACGAGCTTGATGAGCCGGCCGGACTTTTGATGGATCCGCTCGAGCTTAGGTGCAGGCTGCAAGTGCTGGCCAGTTCACAGCTGATCTGAGCTGAGGGCTCAGTTCAGCAAGTTTCAGCCAGTTCAGCCAGTTGGACAGTTGACCAGTTGGCCAGTTGGCGAGCTTGCGGTGGAAAGCGATCCGCTTTGGGCTTGATGCGAGGGCGTGCGCCCCTTTTTGTGGCCGAATTGTGGGCGAAATTGTGGCCAACAGGCGAATCAATCGATCGAGCGCCAGCCGGACACAAAGAGCCGCCGGGCCAGAAACAATGAGCCCTGTCCACTAGTTTGGGACTCTGGCTGCTCGTTGTCCGAAATGGTTGCGCCGAAATGGCCAGCTGCCAAACGAGACAGCCGGCCCAAAGCAGCACCGAGCTTGCCGCCCTGAATTGGCGCAAAGCGGACGGATTGGAGCAACAAACTGGCCAGCGAGTGGCCAGTTTGTTGCTGGGAAGGCCTTAGTGTCCTTCCGGTTGATCTAAATTAAAGAATTAGGCGAGGGGATTGGATTGGAGCAGCTCGGAGGGAGTGAGCCTTAGGTGGGGAGCCTTAGTTGCGGGCGAGGCTTAGGCTGCATTGTGGGCTGCAGACTGGGACTGGCAGTGGCGAGTGAGCGGCCGCCCTTCTGTGTCGGTGTCAATCTCGCCGTTTGGGGATAAAGATAAAGATGGAGATGTAACATATCTGACTTTTGCGAGCGGCGTGATGTTTTTCTCCATTTTGTTTTCCTTCTCCTTTGGCTTTGTTTTGTTTTGTTTTGGTTTGTTTTGGTTCGTCTCAACGCGCGCGCACAGTGCAAACAAACGGCGCCCATCACACACAGTCTGCCGCACACAGTCTCTGCTGCAGTTCGAGTGCACACTGCACAGTGCACACTGCATACAGTCCACAGTGCACACTGCAGTTGCCTTGCGCTGCAACAGGCACCAAGACTGGCCAGATGCGTGCCAGAGGCCACTTGTGGCGCCTTGGGCGAGCCGAAAGTGGCTCGTTTGCGGCCAAAGAGTTGCAGTTGAGCTAGTCCAAGTTGTGCCCAAGTGCAGAGAGAGGGGCTCAAATCACAGACAAACACAAAAGATGAGCTTAGTTTCATCTCTCCGCCAATGTCTTTCATTGCCCGAGAGGCGCCCACAACAGACACTTGTTCGCATTGGTCCTCTCAAGGCGAAGAAATAGACAAGAGCCCGAATCTTTTGCCTCCTCTCGTCTCCCATTTCTCATCTCTTATCTCGCATCTCGAGCTCTCAAACTATCAAACTCTGAAACTATCAAATGATGAAACTATGAGACTATGAAAGGCTGAAACTGCCAAGCCTCAGTCTATCTTAAAGTTAAACTCAAACTCGAGCTCGCCCGTCGTCGCGCTCGCCATGATCTGGCGCCACAAGCGGTCTCCCCGAGCTACTTGTGCCAGTCGAGCACTCAGCACTGACCACTGGCTATTGAGTTGTGGGCATTTGGCGCTGGAGAGCAAAGCAATCAGCTGCTCAACGAGCAACAAGTGTCCCTCTTTGGTGGGCGACTTGCAGCCAGAGTGCAGGAGACACACTTGATCTCTGTGCGCACTGCAGCTACAGTCTGTAGTCTGTAGTCTGTAGAGTTTTCTGCTTTGTACTCTGAGCCCACAGAAAAGCAATGGAAAAAGTGAGCAATGGAAAAGTGCTCTTCGTGCCGAGTGACCAATGGAGATTCCTTTGCAGCTTTCTTTTTTCCTCATATTTTCCCTCTTTTTTCCTTCCGCCCGAACGAGGCAAATGGAACACTCGAAGAGAGTTCTCTTGAAACAGAGAGAAAGACTCTCTATCTTTCTCCAGTTTGAGGAGAGCGCAATTGATTTGGCCGCAACTTTGGGGCAGCACAAGAGGGAGAGAGAGAAAGAGTTTGAGTGGGAAAGTTGACGAGGCAATTTGGTGGCTGCATTTTTCATTTTGATCTTTCAATCGGCCACTCAAGCGCAAAAAGAGATGCAAAAAGAGCGCAAACCATAATGAGGGCCATTGGAAGGCCGCAAAAACGTCCACTCGAATCCACTAGACACACTCTGCCCCAGAGACTGTCTCGGCGGCCAAAAGTGGCCTGAGGTGCGGGCCAAGTGGCCGTTGGGTCAAGCATGAAGCATCGAGCATGAAGCATTGAGCGTCGAGCATTGAGCATTAAGCATTGAGCAACTAGCGTCAACTTGGCAGCTTGTCGGCCAATCCAAAGGCGAGCTGACGAGCGGCCGACGCGCGACCTCCGCTGATTGGCAAGCCTCTTCCGGCGAGACAGTGGAGGCAAGTCTCGCCTGGTGGAGCTCGCCCTCAGTTACAGGCCCAACTTTCGCCTCTGCCGCGCCACAGGAAGCTTGCCGCGTCTGTCTTGCCGCGTCCGCCTCGCCCGAACTGTCTTGCCAGCGGGCCGCCCAACAAGCCCAGTAATCAAAGTGAGTCCAATAAGAGTAAGCTCGGTGATCTGCCTCGTCAAACAAGCCCCAGTCGAGCCGGCGGAAGAGACAGGCCGCCGGAAGTTGACCAGTGGTTGGCCAAGTGAGTTGAGGCGCCCGCGAGACAGTTTGAGACAGTCTGAGGCGTCTTTTTTCTCTGCCAATTGATAAAGCAGCTTGCTCAACTCATAAGAGTTGTGCTAGAAGGCAGCAGTAGTTGTTGCTCTGTAGTGAAGAAGAAAAAAGGCATAGTTAAGGGCCAGCAAAAGGCGACTTCAGAGAGTCAAAAAGTCACACTCTCAGCCTCAGTGGTCCAAGTGAGAGCAGTGCAATGCAAATGTCAGCCTGTTCTAAGGGGAGACAGTGACTGAGTGGAGGGGAGACAGTGGCAAGCAGATTGTGAGAAGACGCAAAAGAAGGGCGCTAATTAGCATAGGCCAATTGTGCTGGACGCATTAATTATCGTGCGCTGGCTCGCCGGTTGCGCCTTTTCACTGTTGCTCGAAGCTCTCAGCGCAGTTCTCCCAGTCAACTAGCCATCTGGACTGGAGATGTCCAATCTGGCCAGCTCTTTGTCCTCCAGAATGCTCGAGCAGCTAAGCTCTTCGTGCACCTTAGAGCAAGCCGCTCTCTTGGCGCTCAATCTGCGGCCGAGTTTTTCTTTTGCCGCCGGACCGGAAGCGGCCTTTGTTGTCGCCCGAGTGCGTGTGTGGCAGCATTTGGGCGGCCGCCAGAGACTGGCTAAGGGCAGAGAGTGGCCCTTTTGGCCCTTTTTGGTCCTTTTTGGCCCTTTTTTGCCGCACAAAAGGCCACTCTGAGCGACAGTCTTTGACCAAAGTTGCCCAAAGTCAAGAGCAGGCGCCCCTGGAAATTGAATTGAGTCTCGCTCGAAACACACTGCATTGCGTGCCGCCCAATTCAACGCCCAGCCAATTGGGCGGCCACTTCCGGCGGCTTCTCTTTGGCGGCAAACACTGGGTCTTGCGGCAAAATGGGCGCACGTCTTGGCTGGTCTCTAGCTTGTTGCTGGCTCGCTGGGTCCAACTGGCGAGAGTGTCTCCAGCGAGAAGGAGGCGGCTCCTCAGCCCAAGACTGTCTCTCTTGTGGTCGAAGAGTTCACACAGGAAGTCGCTGGCCGAATGCTGCGACAAGCGAGCGACGAGTCTGAGCAGATTGCAGTTTGCAGTTTGCAGTTTACTTACTAGCTCCGACGCTAAGTGCTCGTGCGTGCAAGTGAGCAGCAAGCGAGCCAGCCAGAAGAGACTACTAGCACTTGCTAGTTTCCTGTGCGGCTCACGTGGGCGCCTCTGAAACAAGTTAATTGGCGCAATGCTTTGCGGCTTTTCCACCTGAGCTCAGGCCTGCAACTCGGCCGCTTGTTTGCCCACTTTTGTCGCCAAAGTTTTCTGTCTGTCTGCCTGTTTCGTCCATCTGAAAACTCGAGAAAGTCGACCAAAAGGGAGCCAAGAGGAAGACAGTCTCCCCCGAACAGAAGCGCTCACTTCTGAACTTGCTTCGCCTCTCGAGCCACTCGAGCAGTCCTGTGGTCAAGTGGTTCGTGTTGCTTCTCGCCGGTTTCTGTGCTCTTTTCTCGCTCCAAAGGGCCACTTTTGGGCCACTTTTCGGGCACTTTTTAGCAAATTTTGGCCCACTTTTTAACAAATTTTGGCCCACTCTTTCCCAAGGGAGACAAGCTCAGTCAGGCAACTCTCGCAAACTCTCTCCCGGCGGCTTGCAGACACGCGCGAGAGTGAGGGCGGCCACAGACGAGCATTGATACACAGCCACAGACAGTCTCTGGCTCGTGTGGAGCTTTTCTGGTTTGGTTCTTGTCTTTCTGAGCGACTGGCTCGCTTTTGCAGCCACTTGCAGTGGCCACTTGTTGCCGCCGAGACACAGAGAACAACGCTCGGCCAGACCTAAGGCGAGCTAATGCGCCGTAACGGAGCGTCCAAGATGGAGGCAAGCGGTTTGCCGCGGGCCAACTCGGACGACCAGCGGCAGACAAAAGGGCGCCGCTCACAATGAGAGGCGCCCTTTTAGTGTGCGGGTTTAGTAAGCGCCAAAGAGCGCCAAACAGCTGCCGGTGGTCAGCTGTGGCGCTCGGTTGTTGTTGGAATCGTTTTGGCCGAGAAGAAAGGAGAAAAGAGAATAAGAAAATGGGAAAATAAAAAGAAGAAGAAAGATGGAACTTTGGGCGAGAATCAAGCAATTCTCTTTGAGTGCCATAAAAGAAGCACTTGATTTGCAGTTGTTTTCCTGTAGATTTGCAGTTGTTTTCCAGCTGAGGGCAACTACAAAGCTGCAAAGCTGCAAAACAACTGCAAAACTGAAAAACAACTGCAAAACTCTGCGGCCAGACCTAAGGCTCGGCCGCAGAGCAGAAGCAGCTCCAAGTGAAGCGGCTCCAAGTGGGCGTCTTGATGAGCGTCTCCCAAGTCCTAAGGGCTCTTTTATTTTAGACCTTTTCTCTCTCCTGCTTTCTGCTGCCTCATTTCGCTTGGCCATTTTTCGCCATTTCTCGCCGGCCAACCATTGCTCAACTTTGCACCCAGAGCACCGTTTCAGTTTTGGCCAAAACTTTCGCTCTCCTTCTCAACGGCAAAGCAAATGCAGACAAATGCACCCAGACTGCAAACTGCAAACTAAAAGCTGCATGCTGCAAGCTGGCCCTCCACACACACTCTTCCACCTCCAAGCGCCAACTTCCGTCCGAGCTTGTCGCCGGGCTGGCCAATCGACAATTGACGCGAGTGGTCAGCGCTCTTTGTTCTTTTTTTGTCACTCATTCTCAGACGAAGTGACGCTGGTCTATGAGTCGCAGAGGAAAACACACACTCTCTGAGAGACCATTTTTGCAGCTCCGGCCGCTCTTTTAGCTTTTCTTTCTCTGCTTTTGCTCGCCATTTCGGCTTTTGTGGCCGCTCTGAACAGTGGCCGCCAGCCGCTAGCTTGGGCGAGTGACTGGGCGAAAAGAGGAGAGAGAAAAACAGTGTTTTTCTTTCATGAACTCTTGCAAAGAGTTCGCCATTAATTGCGCCCAAATTTCCGGCCAGCCTCAATTCGAGTCTGTCTGTCTGTCTGGCTCGTTTCGGGCCGCAACTTGGCCGCATTGTTACCAACTGTCTCTGGCCGCTCGAGCTGAATGATGGCCGATGCAGTGCTGCCAAAAAGGTGGAAATAGAATGTCCTTTTCGGAGATGGCAAATAGAGGAATAAAATCCGAAATAAGATCAGACAGTTTGCCGCTGTTTGTCGCGGTCTTGCCGCTGGCTGGACTGTGTGCGGCAAGACCGCGTTGGCAAGCTCGAAAAGTGGTATAAAGAAGCTAAATTTGGAGGAACTCTCGACAAACAGACACCCAAAAGCAAGCTCCAGATTTGCATCTTTGCCTCATTGGCGTGCAGCAGTGCAGCATTGCAACAGTGCTGCGTTGACATTGCAACAGACAGTCTCTATTAGACAGTCTGTATTAGACACAGTCTTCAGCAGTGCTGCACTTCACTGAGTCTCTTAGTTTTTGGTAGGCACCTGTTGAGCGCTATTTCTTGCCATTTCTTTCCATTTCGACCAGTTTCCACTTGGAGCCAATTGGAGGCCTTGAAATTCCAGCAGTGGGCGAGTAACTTTCGCTTTTGGGAGCAGTTTTGAAACATTTGCGCGAACATCTTTCTCTGCTTGCTGCATCTTAGCTCCATCTGCTCGCTGATGGAGCTAAGATGCTGCTCAGAGCAAAAGAAAATTCATATAATTAGATCCACTCGAGCTGCAGATCAAAACACAGGCTGTATATTATCTCGGCCAGAAAGCTCCATGAAGAAAGCTGGACACCAAAAGCTGCTCGAGATTTGCAAGCTGCAGGGATGAAAAAGCTCGCCAAATGAGAGAAAGTTTGCTAGTTAACACAGAGCAGCTTGACAGAGCTCGCTTGTTGACGCGCTTGTTGCTTATTGCTTATTACTTGCTGCTTGCTGCTCGATGCTTGTTGCTTGCTGCTTGTTGCTTGGCCAGTCAGTGGCTCTCAAGCAGCGAAGAGGCCAAGGTGCTTTGCATGCAAATGGCCACTTAAGTTTTGGCGGCCAAACGGGCCAAGTTTCTTTTCTCGAGTTTGCCAGCCGAGAGGGAAACTTTGTCCGCAAACTGCGCCCTTTTTGACGCGAGAAAAGGCGCATTTTGGACACATTTTGGATGCATTTTGGATACGTTTTGAACACATTTTGGGCCAAAAGTGAAAGTGGCCGCAGACTGTCCTTCTGGCCATTTTAGCCTCATTGCTCCTTTGGGTTAGCGAGCGAACGAGAGCCAAGCATTGGCCAATCTTGTGAATTTGCTGAAACGAGTCACTAGATCTCGAATGACTATCCGAGCGACTAGCTTGACGAAGAGAAAGTCGCCCTTTCACTTGGTTGCTAATTTGCGGCGCTTATGATGAAGCGAGCGAAAGGGACAGGCTGCAGACTAGCTGCAAGAAGTGCGCTTCAAGTTGTGGAATTGCAAAGATCCTCTGCTCGAGCTTGTCCTTAGCGCAGATTGAACATCAATCAAGTTCAGTGGGCGCCTTCGGCCAATTTCCAATGCGATTTGTGCAAGTGTGGCCTTGCCTTGATGCGACAGTGGCCGGCAAAGATTGGCTGCAGGAAGGAGCTCGATGAGGCAAGTGGAAGCAAGTGGAGGCCACTGCTCTGGGCCGCTCGACTGCAGACTATGTTTGACTGTGTCTTGCGAGGAGTTGGAAAGAGCAGAATTGGGCTCAAATTGGCCGAAAAACAGCTGACTTTTGGCCCGAAACATTTGGCAAAAGCAAACAAAACGGCTCGATTTCCAGAAACTCAATTTGGATTGAGAAAAACTCAATCCAAAATGAGTTTTTGTCGTTTTTTCAATTGGCCAATTGGCCAATTGCCTCAAATTGCCTCAAATTGCAGCTCAATTTGATTGGACAGATCGCCTTGCCGGAGCGGCTTTGCTTGCGGCAGTCGCCCCTAAGGAGAGACTGTCTGCGGACTGTTTGCGGACTGTCTGCGGGATGGAGGGCAGCTGGCAGGATGCAAGACGGGCCACAGTAAACATGACACGAGCTGGATGTGACTGGGCGGAAAAATTGGAGAACGTCGGCGGAGAAAAAGCGGCGTGGAGCTGACATGAGACAGTCTTGGGGGCAAAGTGGTCAAAGTTGGCTGAGTGAGTGAGTCAGCGATTGTCTAAGTGCGGCGAGCTCGGCGCATTGGCCGAGGATCGTGCGCGACAAACAGGCCGCGAAGGAGCCGCTTGGAGTTTTCATTTTTTCATTCATTTCATCTCAACAATCCTAAATCATCTCAGTCTTCAGTCCCAAATCCTCAAGCTCAAGCTCAACCATCTTCAATTCTGCAAATCTCCAATTGCCAACTCTTGACTCTTGCCACCAAGCTCGCGACTCTGCAACTCTGATGGTTCTCTGTCCCTGCCAGAGGCCGTCTTGTTTCCCCGTCCAGAAATGATCTCAGACAAGAGCAAAGTGGGCCTTTGTGTGTGGCCCGTGCAGAGCTTAGGCAGGAGAAGCACGAGCGGGTTTGTTTGCAGTTGCACACCGAGCTCGCCGGCAACAAAACGAATCAGTCTCGCCGCTCGTCGCCATTCAGACGACTGGCACCACTCGAGCTCGCCGCTCGAACGGCGAGCTCGTCCACTCGAGGCGGCACGAACACGGCCAGAGACAGTGGACGGCCGACAACTGTTGCAAACTCGGCCCACCTTCTTGCAGCCAAACACAAAGGCCAGACGACGAACCAGTGGCCAGAGTGAACAGACGAACTGTTTGTGGCGCCTCGAAAGGAATGCTCTTCTTCTTCTCGCTCGAGCAACTGACTTTGAGCCAACTCTTTTCTCTTGCCCAGAGTCTCTCGGCCGAACGTCGACCCAGCCAAGTGCCAGTTGCCTTTCTTGAGCTAGAGACTAGCGCTCGCCCAAGAGCCAAGCTGCTGCTCACCTGAAGCCCAAATTCGAGCCCCAAATCAACCAGCCAGAGACACTCGCTCCAGCTCGTCCAGCTCGTCCAGCATCACGCCGCCGGAAGTGGCCCGCTGCTCGCTGGGCGGCGACTTTTTCCCTCTTCTTAGACGCCATTCTTCTTCCTACAGTCCAGCCAGATTGGCGCCAATTGCGGCCTTTGGAGGATCTGCATCTTAGGTCTAGCATTCTGGCTGCATTTTGGCAACATTTGGGCCACAGCTAAGCAACATTTTGGCCGCCGCCGAGCGAGCAAATATGCAACTCTGGCGGCCAAACACAGGCGCAACTAATTGACATGCGTGCAAATTTGATTGATGCCCAGCGGGGAAATTGCACTTCTGTCTCTTCTGTTCTCTTGAGGCCTCCTGCTCGCCTTCCTCTTCCGCCTCGAAAGCGGCGCAGAGTGTCCTCCGGCCGGCCGACAAGCAAGACAGACACACCTTAGCTCTGCCGTCCTAAGGTCTGTCTTGCATTCTTTGCGAGCTCGCCAAGGCGCAAAGACAACTCGCGTCGACAAGCGTGGAGGTCAGTCTGCGGGCCATCACTTCTGGCACTCAAACGGGAGCAGAAAGAGAAAAAGAAAACACAGAAAAAACACGGAACGCAATCACAAAATCACAAAAATCGAGCAACCAGAGCACGAAGGGGACCAGTTTACTTACCCTTGTGTGTGGCCTTGGCGCCTCTTAGGTGTGCAGACTGCCAAGCCTAAGGTGTGGATTGTGTCTGCGAGTTTGGGGCCGCTTCTTGCACGGTCTTGCCACAATCTTCAGCTCTGTCTTGAGGCTCTGTTTTGTGTCTGTTTTGTGTTAGAATTGTCTTAGAATTGAAATTAGTTGAATTTTCGTCCAACTGAGGCCTGTTAAAACAACTAATCTTGCGGCTGATTCCTTTCCAATTGTCTGCTGATTCTTGCCGTCTGTTTGTGTGTGGCTTCTGTTTGCTCTAAACAAGCTCGCGAGGGTCGCTCGAGATGCGGGCCCAGACAGTCTTGTTTTGTTTTGCTTACTCTTCGCGATGCTTCCCCTTGGCCCTTAGGTCTGCTTGGTGGTGGGCTGCTCGATTTGGCACAATTTTCGGCCGCTTTCCAAGTTCGCTTGGCCAGTTTCTCGGCCCCAAATGGTCGCCCGTTTGGAGAACTAAGCTTGGAAGCTTTCGACGCTTCCTGGAGGAGAACTGAACAGTGAATGAGGAGCAGCAGATGAGAGACAGAGAGCGGCAAGAGTGAGATGATAAATTTGTTGGGGGAGCGCATGCGCCTGGCAGAAGCGTCCGACTGTCTGTTGTGAGTGAGACAGCAACAAGAGGCAGCAGGAAGCAACTCTATCCTCTTGGCTGTTTGGCGGGGCACTCGAGCGCCACCCAGCGGCGAACAAACACAACTGATTCGAGTCCATCTCTAGCCTTTTCAGTTGCGCCTTTCCATTTGCGTCTTTCCACTCGAGCTTGCCAACGAGCATCAATGAGAAGCAATGGCCTCAAGTCACGAGCGCCCTTGGCACTTGAGGTCTCCTTTGTGGACACTCAAGCGGAAGAGAATTGGCCAAAAGCAGATGCGGGCCAAGCTTTGGGTGGCCAGCAGGAAGGTCCAGGTCATCGTGGGTGGTCAGATAATGCTGAAATCTGAGCGTCCCAGACGGACTTCCTGCCCAAAGGTGTGAAAACATCACGGCCATTGCACGAGAGCTCACGTATAGAAGATTCCTGCACGTGACGAAAGATAAGCAACCATTTGAAGAGGGAAAAAATATTCTAAGCTCAATTAAAATACCTTTTCCAGCACAGACCTCACACAGAGACTGTCCCAAGCGATCGAGACAATCAAGAATGCAGTGCAAAATGGGGGCAGAAAAGTAAAATTTGGCCACCGAATCAGAATTTTGGTGGGATTTTTTTGGTGAGAGAAGCCAAATTCTGAGAACACTTAAAGGTGGAAGTGCGCCAGATTGAGCAGCATGAGTGAGCTGAATGAGTGAGCTGAATATGGCGACTTGCCAATGCTTCAACTTTATTGGCAAGCTCACTGGCTTGGTGCAAGATAGTCAGCTTGCCAATGCAAACTGAAAATGCAAACTGAGGAGTCGATCATGTGGGAATTTTGAGTTCCGGAGCTTGTTATTCGCCAGTTGAGCTTAGCAGTGAAGCTTGGCAGTGAAGCAAAAGAGCAAGCGAGCGAGTGAAAATTATTTAGCCGGCAAGCCAGTGGAGCAAAGGAGAGAGGAAAGTGTTTGTTTGTTATTGATATTGGGCTTGAATTGAGCCACTTTTCTCCTCCCTCAGCAGCAAACAGGCGAGACAGTTTGCGGGCCAGAAGGTGCAAGAAGTTGCACTTGGCGCGAGATGCAGACTTCGGGCAACCATTCCAAAGGGAATCCAGTTCTTGGAGCTCTGATCTTGTCTCCAGCGGAGCTTTATTGTTGGAGCTTTATGATTTTTTCTAGCTTTATTCTCTTTGGATTTTCTTCTGGCTTTGTTCTCTCTCTCTCTCTCCGATTTTCTTCCTGTTTTCACTCCAATCCACTGCGCTCCATTGGCCCACACAGCTGGATGTCCAGCAGGTGGAAGTGGCGCCAATTAATTGCGCGTGCTGAGCCTTGCGGGCCACTGTTTGCGCTTGGGGGCGGCCAGAGGCTAGCAGTGAGCAGTGAGCAGCGAGCAGCGAGGAAGCAGGAAGAACAGTTTCTCGTTTGCTTCGTGTCCAGACCAAGTGCAATGTGTCGCCTTTGGAGAATTGGAGTCGAACTCGAGTTCGACTTGGGCCAAACTCGCTCGCAAATTGGAATCAGATTTAGACTTAGCTTGGGAGTTCCAGACACTTGCAGAGAGATTGCTCTTTCAATGCAAAGTGGCCGAAGGGAGAAAGTTAGCTAAAGGCTAAAACAAATGGAGCCTTATGGGCAACAAGTGTCGAGTTTCAAGCGCCCATTGGCCAGCCCTAGTCTTAGGGCGCGCGTGCAGCCAAACCGAAGTGGCACGCACTCTTTGCCGGCCAGCCAGTGGCCTTTTCTGGCCGCCAAGCGAGACAGCAATTCGAAGCAATGCAAAGACCATTGCACTAAGCTCTCAGCTCAGCTAGACCTTAGGCTCGGCCACTAAGAAGGCGCCGAAAGTCGCTGGAAGGCGAGAATGCGCGCCCAAAGCTAGTCAAGCGTTCAGCTGTTGTTGTTCTCCAGCCAGTTTTTGGCCAGACGCCTTCTGGTCCGTTTTGGACACTTTCCTCTGGCAAGTTCCTCTGGCGACAAGGCGCCAACAAGGAACAGGAAGCGCCGAATTCGCTCCAAGTGGCAAGCTTCGGCCGCTAGACTGTGTTCGGCTGGAGAGAGTGTGTTTTGCTCGCGCCAACTAGCTCGCCAAGGGCTCGTTCTGGTGCGCGTTCTTTGCTTTTGGGCTGCGCTTGATAAGGAAAAAAAGTGTCTGTATAAAAGCGAGGTGAAAGTGCCGTTTGGTCAACAGTTGGCGTTCGATTGGCGGCCAAATCGGAAAAGAGCTAAGGAGAAGCCAGAAGGAAAAGAAAAGTTCTTTCTGATACAGTTCCAAGAAATCCACACTTGCAGCTTTCGAAGAAGCGCCCGAGCTAAGCTTGAGAAGATCGAGGAGAAATCATTTTGGCCAATTCAATATCAATCAATTTCGGCAATTCAAAAGGAAGAAAAACTCGATTCGAGAGCGACCGGAAGCGAGAAAAAGAGACGAAAAGGAGCTTAGCATTGAAACTTTTGGATGAAACTTGAAAACTTTTGGAGCTAGAGACTGTTCCTAAGAGTGTTGAATTGCTGTTTGTGAAGCTAGCCATTCGTGAGGCGCACTTAAGGAGGTCAAGATTAGCTGAATTTGCTAAATATTTTGCTAAAATTGCTCAATATTTGCTCATTTTGCTAAATATTTTGCTCAATTTGCTCAATTGGACACGATTTAAAAACTTGGTGCGTCTTGTGTGATCTTGGACAGGCCATAGCAAACTAAGGAGGAAAATGTTGGTCCACATAGAGAACAGGCGACAGAGACGAGGCGCCGCCCTGCTGCTGTGCTGGAGCGTGCTGCTTGGCGTGCACCTGTTGCAAGCGGGCCCCAAGCTGGCGAGCGGCCAGCAGCCGGAAACGGAAGTGGAAGTGGCCGAGTTGGCGCCCATTGAGCAGATGGAGACGAGCCCGAGTGAGCAGTTGGCGGTGGCCGAGTCGAAGGGGGCTGGCGCTGGAGCTGGCGGGGCTGTGCTCTCGAAGGGCGGCTTCAAGAAGGGAGCTGCGGCCGGTTTCAAGGGCGGAGCTAAGGGAGCTGCCGGATTTGGGGCCAAGGCGGGCGCAAAGAAGGGCTTTGCCAAGGGGGCGGCTGCGGCGGCGGCCGGATTCAAGAAGGGCGGCAAGAAGGGCGGCTTCGCCAGTGGGGCCGGATATGCGGCCAAGTTCGGCAAGAAGGGCGGCAAGTTTGGCAGCTTTGCTGCCGGACACAAGAAGGCCTTTGGAACGGTGAAGGCGTTCCACCATAACAGCGCCTTCAAGTTTGGCAAAGGGGGCGCCTTCGGGGCGGCCGGAGGGGCGGCCAAGGGTTTTGCGGCCAAGAAGGGCTTTGCGGGCGCCGCCGGGGCGGCCGGCTTCAAGAAGGGCGCCAAGGGAGGCGCCAAGGCGTTCGCGGCCGGGGGAGCAGCCAAGGCGGGATTCAAGAAGGGGGCAGCCGCGAAGGCAGCCTTCAAGAAGGGTAAGTTGATGTCTAATATTGATTCTCCAATGGACGACATTATTGGACCCTCGAATTGTCCAATTTGAGCGAAAAGAGCCGCCTGGATGGCTATCTAGTGATCTTTGCGTTGTCCACAGCTGATCTTTAAGTTGATGAGCATCATGAGTGCTTATTTTTCGGTTCAAATCTTGTTTTTCTTTGGAGAGATCCTCAAAAACTAACAAATTCACGCCTAAAATCAACCCAAAACATCAATCCTGAATCCTCGCATGTTACGCACAACTTTGCCCACCCGCCAACAGGTGGCGCTGCGGGCGGAAAAGCAGTGGTGCTCGCTGGAAAGGGCGGCAAAGGAGCCGGCATTGGAAAGTGAGAGTGGAGCGCGACTGTTTAGGGCTGCCTGTTTGTCGGCTAGTAACTACTGCTGGCCAGATCGAGTGTTTAGATCTAGTAGTCTAGGTCTAGTAGTGGACACACAAGATTTGGCGAGCAACAGGAGCTCGACCTAAGCCCAAAGGCCAGCTGGAGCTCGCGGTTTTCCGGCTAAAAATGCTCAAAAAAGCTCAAAAAGCTCAGAAAAGCTCAAAAACAACAAGGAAGAAAGCGACAAGAAGTATAATAATAATCAGAAAATTACGGGAACACAATTATGATCCATATAGTAGTAAAATAAAACAAGGGCAACTCTCTTGGTGACTGAGTGAGTGAATAACTACTAACTGAGCAACTAGCTACAACACTTTGCTGCCGCTGCTGCTGCTGTTCATTGGGCTACTGCTGCTGCTGTTGCTGCTCATGTGGCTGAGCGAGGTAGATTGGCTTGCGGCCTCAAGGCGCGGCGATAGACGAGGATTGGCGCCCCTTCTGTGTTTCATGTTGAAATGATTGACCACTCTCACCAAGGTTGACTGTTCGTTTTCCGTCCTTATTCTGGCAAAACAATGGGGACAGTAGCCGTCCTGCTGCATCTGGTCCTCGCGGCCAGGGTGGCCCCACAGACAGTAGAGCATGAGCAGGAATTGCCTGGTTCCCCTAATGCCGAGCGGCTTCCTCTTGCTTGCGCCACCAAAATCTGCCCGACCTAAGGAAAAGTCGCGCCTGAGATCTTCAAATTTCTTTATGTCACTCAATGGGATATCCTTTGGCAAATCGTTGATGTCCCACTTGTATTTAATCCTCTCGGCCGCATCCAATGAGCGCCAATTCTCCAACAATTGCAGGGCCTCCTGTTTGGTTTTATCACGAAATTCTGAACCAATCACGCAAGCGCACTCGCCCCTCTCAACAGCAAACCTATGATAATGGTCGGGCTTGTTGAGCTCCAATTGACGTTCAATCACTTCAGCCGGCGAGGGTTCATCAAATTCGCACTTGTACTTTTTGCTATTGTTACTCGTACCTCTAACATTACCATTATTATTGTTGTTGTTGATATTATTGTTGTTGCTGGCGGCCCCATTCAGTGGGCCCTTCTTGGCATTGTTATTAGCACCATGAGCAACAATTCCATCCACAACCGTCACAGAGGGCGCCTGTTGCTGCTGGCTCATAGTTGTGGTTCTCAAATTGACCGACTGGTTGGCCCTCTGCTCGCTCAGCTCGGCCAATGCTGCCGCCGCCACTGCCAGACCTTCACTCTCGGAAACTGGAAGCCCACCATTGCCCAATTGGGCTCTGGTGTCCTTCTTTTTCGGCTCACTCTTTTCGCCGCTCAAGGCGCTGCCTTCACTGGTGTTGTTCGTGGTCTTGGTGGTGCAGTCAGAATTTCTCTTACTGCTGATACTTGGGCCTGCACTACTGGTTGCCGAATCAAACTCGGAAATCGACGAGGAGGAAGATGAGGAGAACGAGGGCGCCGGCGACACTCCCTCGGCCGCTGGCCCACCTAGACCTCCCAGACTCGCGCCAGACTGCTGCGTGTGATCGCCCGACGACGAACCCACATTCTGGTCTCCATTCGTCTGGCTGTCTGGCCAGTTTGAGGCCGATTGGTGGTGGTGGTTTGCATCAAGATTGTTTTGCCTCTTGTACTGGCTGAGTTTCATCTTTTTCGGGTGCTGCTGGTAGCTGTTGGGCGATAGTTGTTGCTTGTTAACATTAACACAACCACTGGAGGCCCCACTTCCTGCGCTTGTGGTGCGACTATTGGGCCCACCACCATTGGGACTCAATGGGCTGACTGAAACCTGTCTAGTGGGAGTGGTTCGGAGATCTAATGCTGGCTGATTGGGGCGCTTGTTGCTGCTGGTATCATTATTATTATTAATATTATTATTATTACTCTTGTTGTTTTTGTCATTATTACTATTGTTATTACTGGTCACACTTGGGGCCGTGTTGCTGGTTGCAGGGCCAGACTGTGACTTTGAATCATCATTTGTGTCCACATCCTTATTGTTGTTGTTGGCTGAGTTAACATTATTATTAATATTATTATTATTATTATTATGGTGGTAATTATTAACTCTAGAGCTTAGCAAATATAACTGTTGATGCTCGTGGTGTTGTTGGATCTGTTGGGCCATCTGGTGTTGGGCGAACAAAAGCTGATGGGCGTAATAGTTTTGGTAATAATCATTGTTGTTGTTGTTGTTGTTATTATTATTGGCTTGGTGATTGTTTGGCGAGGCGAGGAAAAATGATCTCTGATGCTGCTCCTGCAGTGGTTGTTTGGAGTTTAAATCTAGCGGCGATAATAAGGAGGCCGAAATTTGTTGCTGATACAATTTGTTCAACTGCTGCTGCTGCTGCTGTTGAATTGATCTGCTGGTGGCATTTGAATGACTGATGGAATTGTGATGGCCCTTTAAATCGAGCAACCTGCTCTCCATTAAACTCTGGGTTTCACTAATGCGTCTCATCAGCTCGTTGTCGGCATTTAAACATTTGAGCTCGTAGGGGTTGAGGGACATCAATCTGGCCGCAAAGGAGACCACATTGGCGGCTGTGGGATGATGATGATGATGGGCCTCAATGAAGTGTTGCGGCGAGGAGGCGGCCGACGAGGAGGAGGCACACTGGGCCATGGTTAACGAGTGGCACGAGGAAACGGGCGTCAATAGGGAGCTTGGCAGGGAGCTTTGCTGCTGCTGCTGGTTCAGATATGATTTGACTAGTTCCTGTTGGTATCTGTTTGCTTGTAATTGTTGTTGTTGCTGATGCTGTTGGTGTAGTTCATGAAATTGGTGGTGATAACTGCTGGTGTCATTGGTGGTGGCGGCTGCGACGGCGGCAGCGGCCGCTGATGAAATCATACTGTCTCGTGTTTGTGACCAATGGGTGTCGCGCGCAGGCCCACCGTGGCCAATTGATAGCTGGTTAGTGTGAGCGGGCGCTGGCAATTGGCCAGACCTCTGGGCTTGCTGCTGCTGCTGCTACTAGTGGTTGGCTGCCAATGTCCGATGGATTGTTGTTCGAGTGTGGTGGTGTTGATATTTGGATTGTTGCTGGGCGCCTGTTTGGCGGCTAGACGATGATGGAGAAGTTGGTTTGAGTTTTTTGCTCCTTCCATGTGTGTTTTGGTGGCCAAATTGAAGGGCGCCCCCGTTTGGAGTTGGTGGTGGCGCTTTTGGAGTTAGTTGGTGGTGGCGCTTTTGGAGCTAGTTGGTGGCGGCGGTGGAGGCGCTCTGAGGGCGAGCGCACCACAAGGAGCGAGATGTAATGACGCTGATTCGGCGCAATGTTCGCAAGTGAGAGCAGCGCAAAGGCACGCTCGTAGAGAAATACGCAGACACAGAGAGAGAGAGAAACTGAAAACAAGACCGAACTTTTGTGCCAAACAACATTCGCTCGTTTGTGTGCGAGAGTGGCGCGCGCACACCAACAGACAGTCTGCGGGCGGCAGAAAGCGAGACAGAAAGAGAGAGAGACTGGCAGGGACAAAGCAGCTTGTGTTGCGAGCGCGCCGGCAAACACACAGACTGGCTCTGCACAGCGCGAGTGGCACAGAGCAAACTGCGACTGGCGCTCAGGCTTACAGTCTCAGGCTTGCGTTCAGGCTTACACGCTCAGGCGTTCAGCCTTACGCTCAGGCTTGCGCTCGCTGGCCCTCGTCAGTGCGCTGGCCCGGTGGCGAAGGGGCGAGCGAGTGATACGCGCAAAGTGAGGCAGCAAGCAGCGAACAGTGAACACAGTGAGCGGCGAGCAGCGAGCAGTGAGCAGAAGAGGAGACAACAACAAACAGCGAAAGATTGAATCTTCTGCGCGTCTGACTTGCGGTGGCTGCGTGTGCGTATTATGGCCGCCCATTCGGCGCCAACCAGCGCCAGGCCTGAGGGCTGCCTTTGGCCTGGCGCTTGTGTGTGTGCAGTGTGCCAGTGCGGCCGCCACGCACAGCCAGCCGCACTCTCTGTGGAGCTACAGTCTACAGTCTACACTCTAGAGCGGCGCTTCTCTGGGCCGGCCGGCTCTGCGTGTCTGCTTGTTGCCTGTGCGGCGGCGCTTGTTTTTCTGGCTCGCGCTTGTCTCTCTTCGGCTTTTTGCTCACAAAACACAACAACAACAACAACAACAACATCAACAACAAACGCCCGCTCCTCAGCCAGTTCCTGCCGCCTCTTGCCGCTGCTGCTGGCTGGCTGGCTGTTGTCGTTGATGCCCATGTCGCTGCGCACTCTGTCTTGTCGTCGACGGGCGGCCGCCTGTCTTTGGCGCCCGTTTGTTCCTGTGGTGCCAGTCGTCGCCAGTCGCCACTCGGCTACTGCTCGCAACTCGGCAGCCCCCACCAGCCAGCCTGCCTGCCCGCCCGCCTTGTTGATGTAGTCTCTGCGGCTGTTGTGTTTTGTTTCAGTTTCCAGCCGAGCTGCCGGGCCGCCAACGCCGCCACTCAGCTCGCTCAATGGGCCGCCCAAGTGCAGGCCCAACGCCTCGAGTGCCTCCGCAAGTGCACTCGCCACTTGCCACTGGCGAGAGGCGCAACTTGCCAGCTCCCACTTGCCACTTTCCAGTTGCACACCACTAGCACCGAGCCTGCTCAGTGGCAGCCCCAACGAGCCAGTGCCAACTCCACTTGCCAGCCACAGTGTCTGTCTCTCTGTGTGTCTCTCTGTGTGTCTGTCTGCCTGTTTGTGTGTGCCAGTGTGCAGCCAGCAGATTCAGTAGTCGGCGCTCGCCAACCAGCGCGCCAACAGATCGAATTGAACGACAACAACAACAACAACAACAAGTAATCTCACTCGCACTTGCCAATTGCACTTCGCCACAGCCGCCGCCTTGCTGCACTTGCCGAGCTTCCCCCACAGAGCTCACACGCCAGCCACTGTGTCTCCCAACGGCGCTGTTTCCTCCATCCTGCATGCCTTGCCGCCGCGCCCCACGTCTCCCCCTCTGGCCGCCCTCGCCCAACTGCTCAGCCCCCAGAGGCGACTCCGCCACACGACACAGCGCCCCACCAAGCTCGCCGCCGCCGCCACTTGGCCCCCCTCGAGCGGACACCAATTTGTCCTCCCCTCTAGACAAACAAACACCCACTCACTCTGGCCCGTCTCGCCGGGCCCCAAGCGCAAGTCCACGACGAGCTGGCCGGCGAGCAGAGAGCGCACTTTAACACGGGGGCCAATGGGCGAACTTTTCCAGGTTCGCTGCGGCCCCTTCCAGCAGCCTGCGCTCCAGAGCCAAAGCAAGTGCGCCGAACACTTCACTGCGGCCAACCCGAGCGGGCCGCATCGAAACGAGAGAGTGCCCAAAGGTTGCGCTCGGCGCTCGCTTCAAGCGTGCACAGTGAGCGCTGCCAGCGAACTTGGAACCACTGTGCAGAAGTGGACCGGCGGCGAACAACTGGGCGCTCGGTGGCTCGCGCGGGCTGCCTAACGGAGTGTGAGCGGGCCACTCTCTGCAGGAGATGGGCCGAGTGGGGGCGAAAAGGCGGGCGAAAAAGAGAGTGATAGTGGAGGCAAAGTGAGTGCGCTGCGAGCTCACTCACTGAACTGTTTTGCTTGAGGAGGTTCGCTGGTGGCGCGGCCGAAAGGGGCGGGTCTGCGGGATTGGCTCTGGTGGGGCATTAGCCGAATTGAGTCTGTGTCTGTGCGAGCCACAGACACAGACACAACAGACTGAGGCCAGTTGGCGCACGCACACACCCAAAGTTCGGCGCGTGTTGCTGGCTCTCAAGGTTGCGCAAGGGAGAGCGCACCGGCGAACAAACGAGCAGACAGAGTGAGCAAAACGAGTGCAGCGGCCAACGAGAAGGAGGAGGCAGCATGAAGCCGCTGAGGGCGAACCATTTCAATTTCCACATTCGTGCACACACTGGCCGCTTGCTTACTGTTCGCTTGCTTGCTGTTCGCTTGCTTACTGTTCGCTTCCTTACTGCTCGCACCGGCGGCCCAGGGGCGCCACTGGCTACTGGTGGTGGGCCGCGATCGCAATTTGGCGTGGCAAAGGGCGCGCGAATTGCGCCACTCAGACTCAAGGCTGGCCAAAGGCGGCGAACAAAGGCCAAAGGGGCCGCGAGGTGTTCCTGGCTCATGAGCACGGGCAGGAGAGTGAGCGGGAAAAGTGGAACAGTTCGCTGGGTGGAACAGTTCGCTGGATTTCGGGTTGGCATGCGGGCAGAGCTTAGGGCGGGCCGAGCGGGCACGGAGTTTGGGCGGCTAGCGAGGGGGCGTGGCCGCGGCGGGCGATTCGGCCGCAGACTGTCTGTGGCTTCTGTGTGGGCCCGACTCGTTTGGGGCGGCCGATGGGCGAGGCTTGGGGCGCGTGGCGCGAAAGAGCGCCAAGTGTGTTTGTCGTTCTGGTGGCGTCAGTCTTCGTTGTGGCGTGGCGGCGTGGCGGCGCTGGCGCCCTTAGAGAGGCGGCGCACGGCAACATGGGCGCACGCACACAAAGAGACGCGCTGACGACAACAAGAACAAGAACAACAACAACAACGAGCACGAGAGAGGAGCAGTGTCGGCCCAGCGCCCGAGCTGGTCTCTGGCTGTTTGCTGTTGTTTTCGTTTTCTCTTTCTCCTTCTCGTTTTCTCTCTCTCTTGCTCGTTTTCCCATTTCGCGGCGGCGCTGCCAAGTCGCGCGGCTCGCGAGCTGCCAGTTGTGGGCCGTTGTTGTTATGTTTCTGTTTCTAATGTTGTTGTTGTTGTTGTTACGAGTTTGGTGGCGGCCCAAGTGGGCGCGCAGACAGAGGCTGGCGACTGGGCGGCCAGAAGGGAGAAGCTGCGGCGGTGGCGCACAGAGCACAGTGCAGAGTGCTCAGTCCTTAGTGCAGAGAGCACGCAGCAGACAGTGTGTTTGTGTTCGCTGTTCACTGTTCGCCCTTCACTGTTCACTGTGTTCACTGTGTTCAGTGCTCAGTGCTTGGGGTTGGCCAACGTTCACTGTTCGTTCGCTGTGTGCTTGCGCGTTCAGAGTGCCTTCACGCAGAGACTGTGTTCGGTTTGCCTCCAGAGACTGTGTGCAGTTTATTCACTGCGCTCAGTGCGCTCGGCAACGCCAACTGGCAGAACAACAAGCGCGCGGCAACTCATCGCCGTTAGTGCGCGCTTCTGGCCGCCTTGTTGTTGTTGTTTTTTGCCGACTCGCTCGCCGTGCTGCTGTTGTTGTTGTTCATTCTGGCCTGGCGCTCGACGCCTTTGGACTGCCGCCGGGCGCTCGATTGGCAACAAATGGAGGCAGAAACTCGAGTTGCCAGCGCGCGGAGCTGTGCCAGCGAGTGTCCCTCTGGCTTAGAGTGTCTGTCTCTCTCTTTCTGGCAGAGACACTCGCTGCCAAAGAGTGGCTCTGCCGAAGAGTGTCTCTCTGCCAGCAGCCGGCCCTAAGGACAAGCCGAGGCGACACAACAGGCGAGCTGAGCGCCCCCGACCAGCAAGAGCTCCACACAGCGCAACTTGCCAACTGGAACAACAAACAACAACAACACACACACACACTGAGCAGACTGAGCAGACTGAGCAGACTGAGCAGACGCTCAGTGCCAGCACTCAGCCAGCTCGCCGCCAGCACTTGGCAAGCTCGCTCGCCGCAGAGACAGACAGCCGGCGAGTGTGTGTGTGTGTGTTATTGTTGCCGAATTGGGCATGTGCTTGTGTGTCGGACGCGCTCTCAGCAGAGACACTCTCTCAGCAGAGACACTCTCTCGCCGCTCAAGGTCCACGGGGGCGCAACTCGGCCAGAGCTCAGCTCAGCTCGGCGAGCCAGCAGCTCAACTGGCCAGACAACCAGACAGCCAGACGCGCAGACAAACAAACAGACAGACAGACAAACAGACAGACAGACAGACAATCCACAGGCTGCGCTGGGCCGCTTGTGCCGTTTGAGCTGGTGGCAGTGTGCGCGTCTGGGCGCCTTTGGCTCGCCGGCCGGGATTCTGTGGGGCGGCGCTCGTGCACTGGCACTGGTCCTGCGCGTCACACTGCAAACGGCCGCAGACAGAGACTGCCAGCTCGCCTCTCGCTCTCCCCCTTTCGCCTTTTTCCTAATGCGCTTGGCGCCGCTCGCTTGCCAGTGGGCGCTCCTCGTTGGGCGCCTCTACTCTGGGCTCGTGGTCCTCCCAGTCCTGCCGGTGCTCCAGGCGCTTTCTGCCTGGCGTCTCGAGAGGCGTGAGCGAGCTCGCGAGGGCGCCAGTGTTTGTCGCCGCTGTTGTTGCGGTTATTTATCGGCGCAGGTTGGCCAGCTAGCCGCACGGGCTGCCTGCTGAGGCGCGCGAGTGCAGCTCGAGCGCGCGACTGAATCTGCGCGACTGGGAACTGAGTTCGGCAGTTCGCGGCTTGTGTGCGGCTGCAGACTGTGTGCAGTGCAGTGCGGGCGGCTGTGGCTGCGCTGGCTGGGCCTTGGGCGAGCCCGAAAGTCTGAAAGCCCGAAGGCAGCGAGACAAAAAGGAGCGCGCCACTATCGCGATGGCGACGTCAACGACAACAATAACAGCAACCAGTCCCACCAACCACTGGAGGGCGGCGGTGTTCCTTGCGGCCAGGGCAGAGAGAGCAGGGCGAGCAGTGAGCGCCGCCAACCAGCTACTCGAAACAGCGCCACAAACTGCTCGCACACAACACCGCCTCGGCCGCTCAACAACAACAACAACACCACATCGACAACAACACGAGCCCACAATGAACAGGCGCGCCACAATGGCACACACAGACACAAACAGAGACGCGCTCTCCTCTGGCAGACAGCGCGCCCACTTGCCGGCCTGCTGCTCTGCCCGTTCCACCACTGGCCCTTGTCCGCGCCGCCCGATCCACAGCTTGTGCCAAGCGGCGCCCGTCGAGCTCGGCCAGCCTGCCGAGCGGCGCCAACGATGACAACAACAACAACAACAACAACAACAACAACAAGTTGACATGGAGCCAGCTTGGCGGCTGCACACTGTGGCGGCTGCACACTGGCGCCCCGCGCACTCGGGCCACGCCTGCCTCTTCTGCCCGCCAGCTTTGGCGCCTCGTCCCTCCGGCGCGCCGAGCTGGCTAGACTGCGGACGGCAAGGCGCCCAGTCGGCAAGAGTCTCAGTTAGCAAGACGTCCGTGCAGAGTTGCGCGACCTGAGATGGTCGCTCGCAAGAAGCCGCCGCTCGCGAGTGGCCGCCGCCAGACACAGTCTCTGGCCAGCAACTGTGGCGCGTCGCCCGCAGACTTGCGGTGGGCGCGCACCAGCCGCCCCCCACTGGCCACTGGCCACTGGCGGCCACAGAGGCGTGCTCGTGCGCCCACGCCGCACGCGCCGCCTGACCTCTGCCTGTGGCTTCCGATCGGACACTCGCCAGTGGCCACAGAAGCAGAGGACCGGCCGCCCTTTTCGGGGGCAGTCTAGCAGAATGGCACCGAGCGGCCCCGCAGACTGGCCTCTGCTCGGCCTGCTGCTCGTCGCCCAAAAGCTCCTCTGCCTCCATCAGGCAGGCCCACGCGCCGCACGCGAGCTCGACGAAACGGCCCTCCTGCCCCCCGGCCGAGCCCGAAATGTGGCCGCCCTGTGTGTGCTCCAACACAGCCACATTTCCGCCCTCTCCTCGTCCTGAGGGGCCACAACTGCCGCTTGGACTGGACACTGCAGCAACAACTGGAACGCACACAAGCCGAACTCACTCCGCCGCCAACACCTGAGCTTTTGCGCCGCCCTCACTCTCTGCTGCTCACTTCTGAGCGCCGACCTGGTGCTGCGCCGCCCTCACACTGGCCAGCTGCAACTCGGCCCCTCCGAAAGCCGCTGGACCGCCCTCAAAGGCGCGCGCACTCCAAAGGACACCTGAGGAGCGAACTCTGCCCGGCTCGTTCACCTCTGCTCGTCCAGCACTGTGCTGCTGCTCTTTCGTGTCCGCCTTGCTCCACTCTTGCTCGCCCATTCAGCCACATTCAGCCACATTGGGCCCTCCTTTTCCATGTTCTCTCTGGTCCTTCTCTCTCCACTCTGCCTGCTCGACTGTTTTCTCCTCCCACTCTTCGGCGACCTTTCCCAATGCAGCAGCAGCCGTTTGCAGGAGCAGCAACAACAGCAACAACAACAGTCTACATCATAACTCAAAATTGTCGCTCGCGCAAAACAACTTTCGGCCCCTCCGAAATGGGCCCCATAAAAGGCCCAAGTCGCCGGCTCGTCGTTGGGGCCAAACTGGGGCCCATTTCGAGCTGATCCACTGGGCCCACTCAAAAGTAGGGAGGAGATTTTTCTGGGCTCGCGAGTGACGATTCTTTGTTGGGCTCTGTTGCCAAAATGCGGCCAATTCTGGGGTCACCCCAGAATTTTTTTCGCGGCTTTCCCCATGCTCTCTCAAGA
>Ga0058701_10000058_pt1 | contig 88594 bp, 57 predicted proteins | sample AgamicOrMae_FD_97039 | JGI IMG/M metagenome (GOLD analysis project Ga0058701, IMG submission 97039) | Agave microbial communities from Guanajuato, Mexico - Or.Ma.e | ecosystem: Host-associated > Plants > Phyllosphere > Phylloplane/Leaf | place: Guanajuato, Mexico | collected 2012-06-04
CTCTCTCTCTCTCTCTCTCTCTCTCTCTCTCTCTCTCTCTCTCTCTCTCTCTCTCTCTCTCTCTCTCTCTCTCTCTCTCTCTCTCTCTCTCTCTTTCTCTCTCATCTCCTGATATTGGATCGCAGGATTGCTCGATGGTAAGGCGGGAAGGAGAAAATAAGAGAAGGAAACACAATCATCTGCAAGCTCACTTTGATTCTCGGAGGCGGTCAGGGTGGAAAAAACGCGGCCAAGCTTTGCACTCGTTCTCAAAACTACAAAGGTCGCCCGTGAAGATGATTCCAACATTCCGGCTTTGCAGCGCAATGGATCATTTAGCGGTAAATTAAGACGACGCCCCTCCGAGTAACGGAAATGATCTCATAGTAGGATTTTTTCTCCATCCAGATATCTATGAGCCCCCTCATGCTACGCGAGGCTTTTGTTTCTCTGCTCAATTCTTCACTCTGTTATTCTGCTATTTATTTGTTTCCTGAAATTGAACTCACCTCTTAGAGAGAGGTAAAATGTAATCCAGTTGTGAGAGGGTCACGATGAACGGAGAAGAGGTCACACTGAATGACGGCCGCTCAATCTTGGCTCCACATTTGCATGCAAAGCCAGTGGAAATCCGCTATAAAGCCCAGCGGTCTAAATGATGTGATTGCCACAGACCTGAAGCCACTTTAGACTTCATTCTCTAATTCTCAGGGAGCGTATCAGTCTCGGGGTTGGAGGTGGAGGTGGAGTTCCAATGCGGCAAAGCTAAAGTTGCGCCACTTGTCAGTTCGCTTGGTCCTCGTTTTGAGTAGAAACGGAGCAAATCCGGACGTGATGATCGCCATCCATCTGCTCGCCTTTGTGAGCGGTTTCACAAACACGCAACCAGGGCATACACTCTGTCGCTTGTGGCCATTCGCATTAGCATTGGCACTTTTAAACTACTGCTCGGCTACTAATCCCAGTCCGTCAATCATCGTTCAGATCTATGCTCACTTCAGCCCATCCAACGACACGGTCAGGAGATGGATTAAACTAGCTTCCCGATTGCTGCTCACCGAGAGAAGAGGGGCACAAGGATGCTGAAATCTGGCTAGATTTGATGATTGAGCGTAACTATCTATGGCTGAGATGCGCTACTTTCATAATTGAGAGACCGCCGGAAAGATGGCCGCCTTGTGAAGGCTGGAGGTTGGTAGAAAGTGACAATCTCACATCCAGTTTAGTTGATTGGCTTGGAAGAATTGAAAGAATTTGCCACCAGATGGGTCTGGGTGCAAAAGAGTGGATTTGGATTGCTCAATTTGGCGAACGCTGCTCTTTGACGATCCAGAATCTGCTCGCCCACATCGGCAAGACTGATTCGGGGACGAGCCTGATCAAAGGTCGATGAATAGCTTCAAGGCCCGCCAATATGGCAAATTCAATTAAAAAACTTGATAGAACTCAGACGAAATTAGAATTTCGTAATCCCCGTCGATTTGATAGGAGTTCTAGTAACAAACCAAACCTTAGTTCGTAAGATCCAGAGTCGTCAGGTCGGCCTTCAGAGATCGTTGATGATCGGAGAAAGTTCTCCCGTTCTCGAACTGGCATACACTATCTCCAAAGTGAGAGGTTAAAGGTGGAAGAAGAGATTCGAAAAAAAACAGACGATACTCATCCGTCCCAACGACCGATCGAGCCCATCTGCTGAACTTGTCCATTGACCACGAGTTTTTTGCTCAATGACGAGAACAGAATTTAAATAATCAGATCAAGCTGACTCTGACTCTGGAATATCACACTGGTTCATCTCGTGTGAGTGACGTAGTATGTTTGCCTAAGCTTGTTTGCTGACCATTGAACGCTTTTGGCTCGCAAGCTTAGGCACAAATGAAAGGGAAATGAAAGTTGGATTGTAATGGACTTTTCCCAGACTATCAGTGGCGCTCTCTGTTGGCGATGATAAGTGTGATAGATCGTGGTAATATTAGAGCTCAAACAAGTATTTAGGCTGCAGCCGTTCGCGTCATCTCTCTAATGTCAAGAGTTCCTTGCCAGCCGGAATGGTTGTATTGCTTGGTTACACCTAAAGAGAGATGGTAGCTCTTGCACGATTTTTTCCACCTTAGCGCGCTAATGAGAAACTCAGAGCAAAGTGACTTTTTGACGATCGTCTAGAGCAGCTGATTCTGACGTCTTTTGCACATCCCGAATCAAGGCGGAAGGTGCGAGTTATTTGTAATGGGAGCTGGGACGAAGGAAAAAGAGGGGAAATTGTACAAGACAATCGATCAAAGTGGCATGGGCAACAGGTGTTGGCTGGTTTCGAGACCATTTGCACAAGGCAATGGCGCGTTTTAGCCCTCGTTGGGCTCGCGTCGAAACGAAGACGAGCCTAAGGGCGGAATAGACGGTGCAAGCTGTTGGAGACAGGAGCAAGGGCGAGTGAAAGGCAATTTCGGGTGGAAAAACAACGACAAATTGAACCACTTTCATGTCTCTCCACACTTGTTTGTGATCTATTGCTCGCCTATCGGAGCTGTTAAATTGTCGTTTTCGCCTGTCTCCATTGGGTGGGTAGAGAGGCGGGTCAAAAAGAGACAAAATCAATTCTTCATCACCGACATAACTCAAAGAGCACCACTCTCTAGAGAGTTGGGACGATCTTGGAGCATGAGAGAACTTTTCAAGTTTACCATGCTATTTCTTTCTCGTTAATGATAAATGACAAACGCCATATTCCTGGTGAACCTGGAGCGCCCTTTTGGCATCCGTATTGCAACCATGTGAAAGAGATTCAAGTTTCTAGACAGGGCGAGCCTCGGAGGTAGGGGAGCAATGGAGTGAAGTTTGCAAGTTTAAGCAGAAAGTCTCATCCGAAAAATGAAAGAAAGAAAGAAATTACTTTCGAGCCTTTCATCATTGGGGTTGCTTGAGGATGAAGGGCGCCAGTCGGCTAAAGAGCAGCCACCATTCTACACGAGCCTCGCGATGAGCTTGGCTCGCTTGCAATCGGATGGTGCTCGCATAAGATTGGAAGGGCGGTACGCGCCCATCCAATAAGCGATGCAATATGCTATCCTTACGCTATTCTCCCTCATCCAGTCGCTAGGATCAACCTGTAAGCGCGCAAACTGATCAATATAAACAAGCAAAGACGCACTCAAAGGTTCCCCAACGCAAGTGTCAGACGCTATTACGATGCATCTGGAGTCTCGAGCTAAATTAATACCAAATTCCCAATGACGTGCGTTCCTTTCCTAACGTCTCGGGGAGTTTGGATAATTCTGTGTAAATATAAAAATAAAAGCCAAACATCTCGGCTGCGAGGAAGGTGTAGCATCCAGCCAAAGGATGGCTGGTGCACGCATCAGGCCTGCAGTAAACAAGCGGTTCAATAAGAAGCAGGCCCTTTTGGAGGGCACGCAATTACAGTATGGCCACAGATGGGAGGTGAACGCAACTGGTGGCTAGACACAAAGACTAGACTCGGATGGTGCCCGCTAATTGTTACTGTGAGCCGATGCTAGTGAGCGGTGGCTGCTCGCCACTTTGGCAAGGCGGACGTGTCAAAGTCGGCCTCTTCCGTTGTTGCTGTTGGTTGCGAGGAGCTTGGCCGCCCAGCAAGAGTCTGTGGAGCCGATGTGTGCCTTCGGTAAACAGACTTGTTTCTCCTCCAACATTCAGTGCTGGCTCTCAAGACACAGACGCTTTGTCTCTTGAGTTTGTATCTCTCATGTGAATGGCGCACGAGCTTGGAGGCGCGCGAGCAGCAAGCTAGTCGCCGCCTTGATGGTGGCGCCGATGATCTTTGGCGCATTCGAGGCGGCCGCTCTCGATTGTGCTGGTGCATTGAGATTGGCGCACGAAGGTAAACACTGCACCACGTTCATCTGGCGAAATGCTAGCGATGAATGAATGGAAGACACTCCAGCTGGGCAAGTTTCCCCCGGCGCAACCACTTGCGTCTTCTTCACTCGGCCTGTGAGTGTTACGGGCTGACACTTGCCTAACTTGAACTGGCTGGCACCTCACTGGCTGTGCCAATTTGCCGGCCTGGACGGCGCCAGCTTTCACCGCTGCACGTTCCAGCGCTGGCACGCTGCACAAAGCCGATGCTGTAATCGCAGCACGCGCGCTTATCAGTGACCAAGTTTCTGCACACCAGAGTGCAGGGTCGCTAGGGTTTGTTTGTTTGTTTTTGGCCTCCCATCGCCACAAGTCTCCAAAAAAAAAACGGCACAATCAAGACAGAAAATCACTCGACTTCGAGTAGGAACAGGTCCACGCGTCAGAGAGCAGATCTTGTTCTAGTTTAATGCCGGAGATCAGTGAGACGCGATTAGATAGATAACCTCAGCCCGCGAACCAGTCTGTTCATTTTGGGTCACCAGAGGCCAGGCGCTCTCGTAAAGCAAATAGTTCATCACCCAGACCAGTTGTCAGCCGCCACTCTGGTCAATCATCATCAGTAATCTTGGTCCAATCATCATTAATTTGACACCAAACATGAATATTATCATCCACAAGAGATGCACAGTGATATCAGCGATCTCTTTGATCGCATTTGTCGCCAGTCTCGCAGGGGCGAGTTCAGAGCTCGGCGCCAAAGAGCCCGACGCGCTGGGACAACAGCTGGACCTGTTGCGTGGCGGCGTCCCAACTTGCAGCCAACAGCACGAGACGCCCCTGGGTCTCGCGAGAGCTAAGGAGGCCCCGCAGAAGTTCCACCAGCGGAATGCGACGGAGCAGGAGGACGAGGCCTTGTTGTCGGTGGGCGAACCAGTGCTGATGCGCCGCACCAATGAGATTCAGGGGCCCCTGGAACTGCAGCTTGGTGGCAGTCCTGGTGGCTCCAAGTTGGGGCACGAAAGGTGGGAGTCGTCTTTTGTAGAGACGCAATCTTGGCGCTACAAGTATATAGACGAGCTAGATCCGGGTTTAAAGGTACAGGTTCTCGAAGAGACGCTCGACTCTCGGTTGGCAAATCTGGTATACACGACCCACTCGGTGCGTCTCGCCAACATAGACATGTTCACCTTCAACTCAGGCTCGCCCGAGTTTGATGAAAAGGTGCGCCGTCAAATAGCCGGGCCGGAAGTGGACGAGGCCAAGTGTGGCAAGCAGTTGGCGCAAATTTTGGCGCACATTGATCATCTAAAGAGTAGGGTTCAGATGAAGAGGAGAAATGCTACCTTCAATATGCAGCTCAGCGAGAGAGACGTCAAACTAGCCGCCTACTTGGACTCCTTTGGGCGCTACGAGTCGGGCCACATGATAGGCAAACTCATCTCGCCTGGCTCGCAGGCAGAGTGCACGAACACTGAGTTGATCTTGGAGGAATCAAAAGAGGAACCGTCGCAGCAGAAAACTCAAACTCGTGTAACGAACAGGTTCTGTTGGGCACTCCTAAGCGTTCGGGGCAGAATGGACAGATCTTTGCTGGCCCGCCAAGTGAGTCCACTCGAGTCAAAGTTGGCCCCACTAATGGTTGGTATTTGTCTGCCCAAGAGTTGCCACACGAAGAGCTTCGAGAGAACATCCGAACAGACGTTGAAAAATAGAGAACTTCTTCAACAGCTTGTGAGCAGCCAATTCAAACTTCCGGACAGCCTCTATGTTGATGACAGTCTTCCAGTGGACTCAGTCTACTGCATGGTGGACGACAAGTCCGATTATGGAATCCCTCTCTTTGGAAAAGTGCTTTTGGCCTCCATTGTGTGTTGGTGCTTGTTGGCCTGTTATGCAACTTGGAAGATCAACTGGAAAGAGGAAAAGGTCCCTTCAGGGGATAGGCCTCCTGCACTCAAAGAGCGCGCCAATCCAGTGCTTGAATGCCTAGACTTGCGGCGGGGTTGGGAGGAGTTTTTATGCGAAAACGATGATTCGGGAAGGTTTGACAAGCACGTTGATTTGGATGTGCTAAATTTTATCAAGGCATTTGGCTGCGCGTACGTCGTGTTTGGCCATTCATTTATTGCAAACCTTGGGGTTGCCATGAATGGCCTCCAGACATATAACACATCCGAAAAGGACCCCCTTATGATGGCTGTGGTTGTGGGCACTCTAATTGTGGACACCTTTTTCGTGATAACCGGCATCCTGTTTGGCTATTTGACCTGCTCTAAGATGTTCGCGGCTGAGCGCTCCAGAGCGGTGGCCGAAAAGCAACAAGATTTACGGGAGGCGGGCGTCCAACATCAGCCTCGTAACATGGTAAAGCACTTCCTATCTCAATGGGCAGGTTTTTCACTGAAGAGATACTTCCGCCTGCTGCCCCTGATGGCGATTGTGTTCTTCTTCAAGAAGGCTGTCTTCATGCATTGGCAGGTTGGGAACCCGCTCTGGGACAACGGATTCAACAAGGAGACCATGGCAGGCGCTTGCAGACAAGAAACTTGGCTTTCACCCTTTCTCTTTCTCTCTGCATATCTACCCCTCGCCCGGCAATGCGTCCCACAAGCGTGGTCGGTATCCACGGACGTCTTCTTTAGCTTTTTGGTGCCTCCAATCCTGTTCTCACTCACCAAGAGACCGAAACTGGCCATTTCGGCAAGTTTCGCGCTCTCTTTGATAAGTCTTACTTGGGCTTACCTCGCCATCCAGGGCGTCCATCCAAGTATGCTGGAATCATTGCTCGAGCTAAGATTTCACGGCTTTGCACTCGTGTTCGGAAACCTATCCCATTTTTACACCTATCCCCATTTTAGGATCTGCTCCGTCATGGTTGGAATTGTCGGAGGATACATCTTGGCAAATTACAAAAAACAACAAGAAGAACAAGCAGGAAAAGAATGGCCTCGTTGGTTCTCAGGTCCCGCAACCAATTTGGCAATTATTACACAAATAATGATTTTCGTATCTGTTTCCTTTCTTCCGGTATGCAAAGCACTCATCACACCATATCATAGGCAAGTGTTACCGATTTTCCTAACCTATGGCCGCTTATTGTGGGGTATAACGAATATAATTGTATATATCAGAATGACAACCGATTGGAAGGACACATTTTTGATGAAATTTAGTGGTGGAAAATTATGGAAAATTTTAATCAAACTGAATCTGGCGATTCTATTAATCCATGTGGACGTTTTATACATGCTCATCTCAACAGAAACAAGCTTGCATTTCACCAAAATGGCTTTCTTTAAACTCTTCTCAGCTGCCTACATAACGTGCCTACCAATTGCACTGTTTCTCCACATCGTTCTAGAGAACCCGATCGACAAATTGACCAGGAGATTCTTATTACAAAAGATACTCCCTTCATCCTCATGATTTATTCGACTTCATCATATTGTCTAACCTATTGCTCAGTATATATTATCAGTCGAACATCATCTGAGGTCTAACTAGCGCTATTTAATTGGTTTGCATCTAAATAAAATATGGGCACACTAATTTATGTATAGGCAGCATGTTGCGATGGCTCATGGACATCAGAATAGCAGCATCAAGAAGTATATCATTGTGACAACCAGTACCAATTGAGCAATCGAATTGCGTAAGCTAATCAATCCCAACCGAGAGCGAGCCCTCTCCAAAGTCTCGATTGGCTCCTTCAGTAAGAATTTCCTGATTCCCAATGCATAAGTTTCACAATAGTCATCCCAATCGAGACGGCGGAAGTCACAATTGAATAGGCGCCTATCTTCAGGTGACATGAACTGATCATATAGTTGGAGTCTATTGTTGATCTTAAAGTCCCATTCTCTTGTGCAAAAATACACGATTGTCCGACAGAATCGATCTATCTTTCCACATCTGAATCCGAATTCCTTCTTGAACACCTCATCGTTTTTGTCATAAACTTCCGGGTTAAAAAGCCCATGCTTCTTGAGAAAATCCATCAGTTTTGCTATACTCGTATTCTGGAAAAATATCGCTATTTTTGCCATATGCTTAGAAGACCAGTAACTGATAGTTGGGCAACGATACAACTGCAGCGTGGGATACTTGTTTGCATAAGCAACCATTTTCCTACTGAACTCTCCAATTGTAAGGGTGTCTTTGGTTATCCCTGAAGTTGCATGAAAAACCGGCAAATAGGTCTGGTGCTCGTCAGATTGTGCTTTCGCAACAGCCACTTGTTTCTCATAGAAGTCCTTCATTTTGTTTGCCAGCAATCTTTCTTCTTCATCATCATCGTCATCAGTCCGGCCTGTCGATTCCGAGCTTTCAACGTTGAAGTTCACTTTCCTGAGCTGGTGATATTTGGCACAAAACCAGCCGAGCGCAATGCAACAGTTCACAACCAAATCAACCGGAATCCAATCTAACGTGATATTTTCGTCGGCCTGCATAGCCACTGAAATACCACAGGCTGGACCGTATTGGATACCATTGCCGCCATTAATATTATCCACAAAACCCTGGATAGGCTCACGCCAGGTGCAAACAACCACCGAGGGACGACAGATTATTATCGGTAACTCGGTCGAGTGATTTAAGAGCAAAGTTTCAGCTAGGTTCTTAGTGTAGGTATAAGTGTTCGGATAAGAGCCTATCAGATGCTTTTTTATCATTTCCATTGCCTCGCGATCTAGAGTCTCGGACATCTGAATCATGACTGTCGGATCCATCGAGGACCTGTATACTCGTTCCTCGATAGGCGTGTCATGAATGGTACAGTTCGAATATGCGGTGGACACGTGCACCAGAGCTACCAAGGAGGGCAACTCTTTAGCTAGTTTGATTGCATTATAGGCGCCAACAAGGTTCGTCAGAGTGGCGTCTCGCAATGGCTCATGGAAGTTCACGGAGGCAGCCGAATGGAAGATAACTGAAACCTCTTCATCCTTTAATAGCTTGAGACTTTCTTGCGATAAGCCGTAGCATTCTTTCGTGAGGTCCCCTTCGATTGCAACTAGCTTGTTGAGACTTTGCCTGACTCCATCAAAAATGAGAGAGCTTGTGATCTGCTGCAGCCGCTCCTTGGGACTCTTGCCCCTCTTGGCCCGCACGAGGACAAAGATCCGTTCGATTCCTACACAAGCTCTCAACAATTTTTCAATCAAAAGCCGGCCAACAAAACCTGTCGCCCCAGTGACAAATACACGCCGTCCATCGTAAAAGCGGCCAATCTTACTCTTGTTTTTTCCTCTAGAATCCAAATTTGGCCTTACCAATTGCTCCAGCTCCACCTCGTTCATCCGGAAATCCGAGTCGAAATTCAATGGCATCTTCCTCGTTGAACGTTCGTATATTCGAGAGTGTTTGATTGACGAATTGAAGCGAGGATATCCGTTCGCTCGATAAAGCTGAACTAGCGTTCTATCTTGAGTGTTGTTTTATGGCAGGTGGACTGGTTTTTGAATGTCCCTCTCGTATCAAACTCACTGGCACGTGGCTGATGGATTATTGAGTTATCTAAGATCGTCTCTGCAGCGACATTCTCCTCTATTACGGAACGACATGATTTCCAAACTCTTCCTGCGGCTACCTCCAATTTTTGTACACTTTTTCCTCATGAGTTCGAGCTTTTCAGCCAAGATTTCAAGGTGATACAGAGGCTTGCTGATTAAGAAAACTTCAGCAAGAAGCACTTCAGATGAGCCGTGAAGGCGCATACTGCGGTGAAAATTGACACATTCAAGCAGGCTTTTTGCTTCCTGGATGACGTTCCCCCGCCATTGGTTCTCTACATTGACAACCTTCCAGCCCTACTCGTTGAAAGTCTAGCTCGTGATCAATGTGTCTGCTAGGTTGTCTAGTGAAGATGTGTTGAAAGCTAACCGTTGCTCGATCATAGACGAATCTCGATGGTTACTTGAAAAGTGAGCTCTTTTCGTCGCTTTGAATACCTAGCTTTCTGTCCACAGCAGAAACTGAGCGGGCTTAACGCCTCGATCATTCATGGGATTCATGGGACGATACCTTTGCCATCTGCAAGCTGAGTAGAGTAGTCGCTATATCTGGTTTTCCCCAACGTTCTGCCGGTGCCTCATAACACTGCAACTTTCCGAGCATATCTAATTCTGAACTCTCTCAAAGATTCATAGATAATTTTAGTCTTTTGCTCGCAATCGCTTTTAGATTGGCGGAACAAAGAGTAAGATGGACACCAGGAAAAAATGGACTCATGTCGTCATCATCTTCTTAGTGACAGAGATTAGTATTTTCAATAGCTGCTACAGCTCAATCGCAAGTGCTCAGTCTGTGCAAGCCAGAAGGTGGCAAGAGACACAAATTGAACCCCAACAATACACGCAATTATATAGGCTCGCTTGCAAACCAAATAGAACACTCCAATCGATTGCGGAACAAAAGGAACATAGACAGTTGATTGAAGAGTTTAAAAGAAGTTCTGGCTGTGAACGGGCGCCAGAGGCATGGCGTTGGAGATATCTAGATGAGGAAATTGATGACAAATGGGTCATCTTGTTACGCGAGCATACCGTTAACGAGCGACTGGCAAATGTCATCTACACTACGGGTCTGACCAAAATTTTCGACATCGATTCTTTCACCTTCAACTCAGGCGATAATGAGAGAGATCTTCTTAATATGGAACTCGTGGCTGGAGATAAGGTGGACGACGAGGAATGCGGTCACCAGTTGAACAAGATGCTCAATCTCATGGACGAGTTGCGTTTGTTGAACGAAAATTATATCTTCAATCATTCGAACGAAGATTCGCGCAATACTCGAGGTAGTTTGGAGGAAAAGTACCTTAGGTTGGCCAAAGTTCTAGACTCATTTGGGCGCTATGAGTCGAATCACTTGACAGGTCGAATGATCTCGTTCGGAAGCTTCGATCAGTGCAGAAGAGGCCGATTGTTGATGCCAACAGCTACCGGTACGACCACAACTGGAGGCCATGATGACAAGAGAAATGAGTATGAATTAAAGAATATGAGATTCTGTTGGGCTAGACACAGATTGGATAGTTTCCTGGATGAGTCATTGCACTTGAGACGCAAGGTAGCTTTTGAGATAAATTCAACAGTTTTGATCAGTGGAATCTGTATTCCAGAGGCTTGTCATTCGCGAAGCTTTCCCAAATTCAAACACCTATTACGGAGGATAGTGAGTAGTGAATTCCGTCTACCAAGATCTATTTATCACAATGAGACGCTTGAATTAGATTCCATTTTCTGTCTTGTCGATGAGGCAAGCCAAATAGCAATGATCCCACCGATTGGCAAGCTTATAGTCCTGTGCTCGCTAATATATTTGGCTTTGGTTTCACTGGTAACATGGACAAAGTTCCTCAGAGTAAAAGAGCAACCACTTCCTGTGTTCCATCAATTGAATGGGGAGAATCCGCCGATAGCTTTGGCACCATTGAAAAATAAGCCGCGCGAAGAGTCCGGCCGATATCTAGCAGCCATATGTGAACACTTGAAGGCTCTAGATCTGAAAGATTCTTGGAAGGATTTCATAAGAAATGATGATGCTGGACATAAAGAAAACCGCGTCATCGATTTAGATACAATCAACCCCATTAAGGTGCTCGGGTGCGCCTATGTTGTTCTGGGACACTCTGTCCTCCTTTGGGCAGGCATGATGATGAATGAAATATCGGCATTGCAATCTTACGAAAACCATCCGTTTATATTGCTAATCCTGGGTGGTACAACAGTGGTCGATACATTTTTCGTGATAAGCGGTATCTTGACCTCTTATCTCGCGTTGAAACGACTGAACTGTAGAAGACAGAAGAGGTTGACTAAACAAGAGGTTAGTTTGACCATCGATCAAGTGGACTTTAAGAATCACCAATCAATTGAAATGGTCCAAAGCCACGATGTGCCTGCACAAAATGATGTCAAGAAGCCATCGGAGAGCAGATATGGTATCCAAGCTGGTATTAGGTTGATGAAAAGTTGGTTGTTCCTCTCATCTTTGCGCTATCTACGGGTTGTTCCCTTATTTGCAATAGTCTACTATTTTAAACGCTACGTCTTAATCTATCTTGGGAATGGGCCCATGTGGGACTACGGACTGAACAAAGATACCCCAATTGGTGCATGCAAGCTGGAGCCATGGTATGTTCCTTTCACTCCATTATCGGCGTATTATTCACTAACCAAACAATGCTTGCTGCAATCCTGGTCACTGTCGAACGAGATCGTATTTAGTCTGATCTCACCACCACTGATTTTACTGATGAACGTACGACCAAAATTAGCAAGCTTTATTGTGGCCATCATGACCCTAGCTAGTGCTGCCCAGAGTCATCTTGCCTTTGAGCAAGTTAGACCGGAACTCTACTTTGAAATTTTCGATGCTAGGGCATACAGTTTTACTCGCATCATAAATGAGTACAGTTACATCTATACCAGTCCAACTTACCGCATATTCTCTATTTTTGTCGGCACGGTCGGGGGTTATGTATTGTTCAGACACAGCAAGAAGGTGCAGAAGGAACGACCCCGACAGGCGCAACTGGATCAAACCACATCAAGCAGGAAGATATTTCCGGCCCATTTTAGCTGGCTTGCAACTCGACTCGCCTTTTTTTTCGTCAGTCTTAATTTTGTCCTCTGGGTCTATGCGCGACAGCTGAAAAGTTTCTTTTTCCCTAATCATGGATTCATCATCCCGGTGGCTCTTGGTTGGTCAAGGATCTTTTGGGCTATAGCCACTCTTGTGATCTTCTTGAGAATGATGACTGACTGGAAAGATCATGCTCTCTTGAGATTCAGCTCATCCGCGTTCTGGAAAATCTTATCAAGACTTATATTTGCCATACTACTTGTACACCTGGACCTGCTAGCTTATATGCATTTATCGAGTTGGAAGGTGTCTAATGGCTCTTTGCTAAATGCTGCCATTGAAGCATGTGGAGTGTATCTAATTTGCCTGCCGATTGGCGTTTTTATCTACGTGGTCGTTGAGAATCCGATCAGCAAATTGATCAATCAATTGCTCTTCAAGCGAGCCAAAACAACCTAATGAGGACACAGGCACAACTTGCATACAACGAGGAAGTTGTGACACGAACGGCTCGACCTGACCAAATTGGTCCATAGCACTTTTCTCTGCCGTTTTACCTTATTGTTTGGCTGTATCTTGGCGCTCTTCCTTTCTACTTCCTAAATTCAGACTTAAACAAATGTGAAAGAAGTTTTTTAATTCGAGATTTATGATAGAAAGCAAATTGATCATGATTAAAGTTTTAGCTCTTCTAATTATTATAGCTCGCTCATCTGTCAGCAAGGCCGAGAGTCATGCCACTCCTCCATTTACTCCATCAGAATGGACCTCTTTTTATACCTGCCGCCCGCAGACTCCCTTGGAATGCAGGCGAGAGCCGACCTCTTGGCGTTTCGGATACATCCATGAGTTGAGGTCGGGCAAGTTCAGCTGCTTGATTAGAGAGACTTCAATTGAACAGCGCTTGGCGAATCTCATCTATACAAAGCATTCGTCGAATGGGCTAGATGGTTCAATCTATGAATTTAACATCAAAAAAGAAAAACAGAACCAACTTCAGCTGCTTGATGAAGTTGCAGGCCAAAAGGTGGATGATACACAATGCACAATCCATCTGAGGTCAATGTTGCACCAGATCGAAGAATTCAGACGCAAGTTGGATCAAAGAGCCTCAAATTACAGCAAACACAATGCTGAATCATCCAGATTGGAGCCACTTGACGAGAGTGAGATCAGGATAGCCCGAGTGCTCGAATCATTTGGGCGCTATGAGTCAAGTTTTCTATCGGGGAGGATTCACGCATTTGGTTCTTATCAACAGTGTATTGGAACGCCAATGTTACTAGCTCCGGATGAAGAATCGGTCCTCACGGAGCGTAGCCGGAAACTTATTGATTCTCGTTATTGTTGGGCCAAGCTCGACTTGAAGGAGCATCTGAGTGAGCATTTGCGCCAACGGCAGAAATTTGAAGGCGAAAGCGAAGGAAAAATTACGCTGCAGACCGCAATCTGTCTACCTAGTACTTGTCACACTAAGAGTTTTTACAATAGAGAAAGTCGTCAATTGATTGAAAAGCTCGTTCAAGGCCAGTTCGCACTCCCCGAATCCATTTATTATCACAGGAAACCCAAATTGGACTCGATTTTTTGTCTTGTGGATGCAGACAGCCGCCGTGCTCAATGGTCAAGGGGAGCAATCATCTTTCTATCCGCACTTTCCGCGTATCTTCTCATGATTATTGTCGCTACGTTTATCAGAAGGTTTTGTAGGCAGACTTCGAATGGCCTGCTCAAATGTCTAGACCTAGTGGAGTCTTGGCGGGATCTAATGTGCGAAACAGGGAAAGGACAGTCGTCGCCAATTCGATCAGTCAATTTGGACGCACTAACTTTTATTCGAGTTTTTCTCACTCCTCTGATTGTGCTGAGCCACTCTCTTTTAGCCTCAGGACAAATATATAGCAATCCATATGACATATTCCCGAGGATGTACCAGAATAGGATCGAGATGGTTCATAGCTTACTCTATTTGACTGTGGATGCTTACTTCGTAATGTCGAGTCTAATCATTACTTATTTGAGTATGACCAAACTAGAAAAAGCTCACTTGTCCGACTTGAAGACTGATTCAATGGAAAGATCCAACAAAACTAACCCCAAACCCATAGGTCTAGCGAAGTTCTGGTCAGGATTGGCTCTCACACGTTCTACTCGTCTATTGCCACTCACTTGCATCTTCTTTTGGTTCATGAAATATGTCTTCGTCCATTTGGGTAGTGGACCTATTTGGGACTATGGTCTCAATGAGGAAACGCCCATGGGTGCGTGTTTGAATTCGCAAAGCTGGCTCACACCATTCACAACCAGCACAACTTATCGACCGTTATCGAGACAATGCCTCCCAACAATTTGGTCTGTCACTGTGGACCTCCTTTGCTCCTGTCTAGTTGCCCCGCCAATCATTTGGCTGCTTCACCGTCGGCCAACTTTTGGATTGCCCGCCCTCGCGCTAGCTATTATTTACACCCTCGGTACAACCCTGAAGGCCTACGAAACACTCCCAAATGGTCTCCAATGGGAGATAGAACAATTCAACTTGGTCGCAATGAATATTCTCGTAACCGTCGGGAGTTATTTACGCACGATGCCGGAGGCAAACTTCATCCCATACGCAATTGGGATCCTAGCCGGTTATGCTTTGTTTAAGTGGGAGCAGAAAGAGAGGAAATCTGGGAGGGGGCTTGATCAGCCTGTTGAATTCCACTCACCTTCTTGGCTCAGACATATCATCACTTGGACACTTATTTCGCTCTCATTAGGAATTGTAGTAACGACTTTGTATGCGGATGTTGTTCAACGAGACTGGACATTAGACCAACAAAAAGGGGCACCAAAGGCGTTGTTTACTGTCAATCATATGGTCTTCTCAGCAACCTTTGCCTGCCTCTTTCTCCAAATGATCACCAGTTCGCGCAATAACCCGTTGGCCAAATTTTTCTCCAAGACACTTTGGAAGGTCTTGAGTAAATTGAACTTTTCGATCATGCTAACGCACTGGATACTGATACAGTACGATCTGAGCATTGCACAGACTGATCTAGTTTATTACAAACAGGTATATTATAGATTGTTTTGCTATGCGTACATCACATCGATGGCTGTAGGTGTCCCCATTTATGTGCTCATCGAATCCCCGATCGATAGATTGATCAGGAGATATGTACTGGCCCTTCACTAGGAAATCAGTCTTTGCTTGCTCGAGTGGACTCTGGTGATTCTCATCCGGCCGTGCCGGACCTAGTGGTTAAACTGGCGCGCAGGCAACAGATTGGCACATGTTGCCAAAAGCTCGCGCTATTCGCCTCTTTACATCCAGTTACGCGACCAACACGCTGAAGCACCGGCCTCATAATTTGTGTTGACCATCAAATTTAAAGCAGCCTGGTCATCATGTCTGAAGGAAAAACAACTGAAGATCTAGCTGGGTGGGTCCAATCTCTAGAGCCAAGACCCCCTCAATTAGAGGAGCAAAAATTTCTAGAAATCTCAAGACTACCAAAGAAGATTGATCTGGTGAGTAGTCCTAATTAAGCACCGTTAAAGCCATCTACCAACTAGAGACGCTAGATCATACTAACCAGGTTATTTGTAGAATTCCCTAAGGTCTCTACTAATTTCTGCCTCGAGGCTACGACCTAAATCATTTGAGCTATGTCTAAGGCAAATCAGTGGTAAAGAGGATCAAGAGCAGGTGGCACTCGTAGAGTTCCAGACACAGCAGCAAGCATACATGGCGGTCGAGCGACTTCGTTTGAGTCCCCTCACCAAGGCCTGGAATTTCAGAGTGATCTTGGACCCAAAATTTGTCGACTCGGAGCGTGAGATTATGGACCGATGGTTCCGATGAAAGCGAAGCCGCGTCTAAGTGATACTTTCTCCATTCAGGGACCCATCGCGAAATTTTTCTTCTATCATACATGATGTAGAAACAATTTCATCATTACTCCACCGAACCATGACACTCTATCTCACTTTTGTCGGCCACAGGAGAATCATATCATTCGACCAATCACGCGTACTCTAATGCTTGTCTCTATATCCCTATAACACAGGCAATAACTCTCGCCTCTATCTTAGGACTGCGTGGAGCGTTCAACTGACTCGGTAGAGAGCTCTTACGCTAGGCTCTTAGATGTTGATAGGCATTGATTGTAGACTAAATCGTTAGTATTGTTTATTGACATTCGATGTTGATGCACTCATATCGGATACATCGTCCCGAGCGACATGTTGCGGATCACATTCATGACCATCAGATGTATCATTCATGGTCATGGAATTTAGACCCTGTTGAATGAAATAGTACTCTATACTGAGCTCGCGCTTGTTCGCCTCCAAGGCACTCGCTTCTTCGTATCTATCGGCCAACTTCGCCTGCTTAATGTACTCGTCGAGCCTTCTAATTTGGATCAACAGGGGGTTTTCATCGCTGCCATCGGAAGTTGCTGTCGAATCTAGGCTAGGTTGCTCAGGAACCCAACCTGTGGATCGGCCGCTCTGAGATTGGTGTGCAACCCTGCCGTACAAACGGCTTTCCTTGTTTTCGACTGTCTCACTCAACCAGTGCATAATAGATTGGTTTATAGATGCTAACAGATGTGCTTGCTTGCATCTGGCCTCTTTTTCAGAGAGTCTTTCGAATTTGGATGAGATGACAGCAATACTTTGGCGAAGATCATGAATTTTGGTTCGCAATTCGAGTATAGTTTCTTTTGGACTAGATGGTTGATTAGATAGTGAGAGCTCAGATAGAATCAATTCATCAGCTTCGGCCATGGTTTTTCTAAGCTCCTTGTATAAGTCAAGAAAAGTAGGTTGGTAGTAATAGTCCTCTATACTTTGTAATCTCCTATCCAGCAGTCGCTTACAATCTTCGCATACCCTTATTTTTGGCTTTTCTTCATCGTTTCTCGCTTGTAGGTTCTCTTCGATTCTATCATAGGGGTTCGTATAGATCTTGGCAGGTTTAACCAGTTTGCAGGCTGAGGTATACTCTAGGAAGTGTGAACAAGTATTGCACATGATTGCTCCACACAAACGACAATGGTGTCTTCGGCGGGCGATGTTGAAGGCTTTTGCACAATAGGGACATAGTTTGACAATATCGTTTGGTGTCCATTCAACTACTTCCGTACTTCCACCGGTTTCAATGATTTTATCGAGTCTGAGGATGAACTTATTGGTCTCTTCAAAAATATTCTCATTGTTTTTCCTTCTGATATCTTCAAATGATCGCCAGTGATTATCACCATAGGAATCGGATATTCTCAGGGGAGATTGGGTTATCCAATCACGGTAGAACATAATCGAACAAGATTGGATAGTTGAAACAGTATCAAGTTGTACGGTGAGGAGATAGCAAATTATAAGAGTGATGACTATTGTACATGTAGATGATAGAAATATCGCCTAAGGCCGCGCGAGCACATGAAGGCAAAAATCTGAGCCTTTCGCTAGTAAACATAAGAAGCGAGTATAAACAATCATGAGGAGGAAGCGAGCAATACAGTGTAGCACTCTGGTGAAAAAACAACATTCTCCTTCTTTCTCTTTTCCTCTGCATTCGTGGAAGCCTCTGTCCATCCAAATGATCGTTATACCACTATTATATTCTTATCTAAGTGATCTCCAATGGGAACAATCAAAAATCTTTCTTAATACTAGGATTGCGCCAATGAATAACCTGAGGTTCTAATCAACGTGGTATGAATTAGCCCTGGACGATCATAGATATATATTTCGATTGGTGATTAGCAAACAGATTTATTTTAGTCACATTCTTGCTCAATCTTATTCAAGAAACTCCACAGACTGAACTTTAATAATGCCAACGTGGTGGACGAATATCTAGCTCTCGTGATTGAACAGGCAAGAACTATTTTCATAGACTGAAGATCACTAGTCCGCAGAACCTATACATTCACTATTAACGACAATCAAGTGTAGAGCTCAGGATGTTGTACGTATTTCAAGTGGAGACGGGTAGCATGATGACTTTCGAGATGAGGCTGGCGATGGAAAGGGTCGCCAACCTCAAGAGAGCCATCGCTATGCGAACTGACATACCTGAAGACAAGCAGGTACTGCTGATAAGTGGCGGTGAAAGTCTCAACAATATGTTACCTGTTTGCTCATATAGCTCCGCGGGTACTGATACAAGCCCAATATTTTTATTTGCCAAGATAAACATCGAATCAAACATGCCACCCGTCTTAAACTTAAGCTACGACGACGATAGTGATATAATGGAGATGATAGAGAGCTGTTTATCAATGCAACCGAGCTTAGATACCCTTGTCGCTAGAACTGAGTTAGCTGCCGATCTTAATGAACAAGCAGCTAGGAAGAAAGAATCATGTGAGAGGCTAGTCCATGAGCAACACTTGCAGCAACAAGGATGGGCTGCGGTAACTGCAAACCTAGAGGATCTAACTCGTGCTTTCAGATCGAAATCCGAAATGCTGGTATCAGCATTCAACCAATTCCTCAAAACTCGGACAAAACATGAGGAACTGTTGCATCACTTTAGAGAAGATATCAATAGACTCGACTCAGTGCCAATATTACCCATATTATTAGAAGATAATAAGTTTATCAACACGGCAGCGTCTGCCTCATGTTCCATCGATCGAGAACAGAACTCAGCATTCACGAAACAGCAAGAGAAAGATTATACTATGACCCATAGCCTAAAACGAGATAGAGATAAGAACCCGTGTGTGGAGAAGTCTTCCAAGAATCAGGATCAGGATGACGAACAAACTGCTAATCTAACCACTCCATCGGATGATGCCGATTCGACAGCAACGACGAATGATGAGGAGACAAAACAGTCTGAGGACGAATTTCTAGATGCCAATCAGGACTTGATTCTGAAGAATGGAGCATGTTCCACCGACGAAGTGGCTAAGAGATCTACAATGCAAACAATCGAGGACCAGCCATCTAGTAGTATCTCATTGAGGCGCTGGATCGACTACCATGACAATCAAAATAGTCTCGAAAGCTTGGTCGACATATGTTGGCGTGGGCTCGAGAGATTGAGCGAGTCCAATGCTGAAACAATCAAGCTTGAGGTTCAAGAATTGTTGAAATCTGCTAATGATGTTAGCATGAAAGTGATCAAGGGTCTAGAAGAGCGACTATTCACATTAGATAAACTGATGGATGACACAAAAAAAGTTGTTGAAGATCAGTGCCAACTAGCTGCAAGTTTTCAAAACAATCGAGAAAGGTTCTCGAAGGTCAAAGACTCTTCATTGTTACCAGATCTATCTGAGAGTCACAAACAACAACTGCAGATAATGTTAAGCAATCACCAGAAAATGATCGACGTCAGAAATCGTTGTATAAGAGCCAAGCAAGAACTCTGTTTAAGTTTGCATTCGCGGCTAAGGTGGATAATGTATATCGAGCAGCAAGTGAGTAATTTAGACGCGAAGCTCATGATCTATAGGGAGAATCTGTGTCGTCTTCAAAGACATCTTGAGATCGTCGAACAGGTTCATCTAGCTCCTGATTTGTACTTGGATTCCGTTGTCGAGGCTCTTCGTCGAAGACGTTTCACAAAGCGTTATCTCCATTGGGCCAACAATATAGCAAAGATGTCGCAGAAATTGTATGAGTCCGAGATGGCAGCCAGAAAAGCCTTCGACGAAAAGCTTGGAACTCACTTTCTCTTGAGCTTGTTTCCAGGCTTGACCCGCTCGTATCCCCCACCATTTGCCACAAAAGAACCGGATCCATTTGACACTAATTTGCCCAGAATCACGGCAGCCGATATACAATATTTGCAGGCTAATTTGTCTGACGAGCTCGCTAAGAATCTCTGCGCCGTAAATTTAGAAGAAGATGAAGGGAATAGTCAGAGTCTCAATCCAACGCCTCCTTCATCTCCAACGATTACAAAAAATTAAATGGAGTATTAAAACACACAACTTGGAGCTCTTCCAACTTGAAGACGTTGATTGTCCATGGACTATTCGAGCCACGAAGTTATGTTTGTCCCATATTCAGGTACAGTACTTGTCTGAGTCTTGACTGATTGGTCTTGTCTCCTCCTTGTTCGGGTGGAACGAGCGAATTTAAACGTGCTTTATGCCACAGATGACCATTCGTTCCAGTAGAATCACCTGTAGACTTGCTTATTCGGATGTAAGCAGCTAAAGCTACACACCAAGATCTCCGCGGATGTATCAGTCTCGAGCGTGTAGTTCAGTTCGGGAATCGAGGCGTCACATTTGGTCTAAAGACCTGGGCTCCCACGTTGCAAGTGTGCCAATGACTGGAGATGGAGACTAGCAACAGAGAGAAAAAAAGGAAGCCATCCGTCAGCTCTCTCATGCTTCTCCAGAACCATTTGAAAGATAACCCTTTGTGCATGTGCCTAGTACCTGATTTTGTGCGCCTATTTTCCCACTCTGCCTCTATGTTTCTCTTCGATGCCGCTCAACTCCAGCACGACAACCGATCGGCAACGTGCTCATGTATCCAGACTGATAAGATTCTCTCTTATGGAATTGTCTTGTCATGTCTAGAAGATAAATTAGCCCCTGACAGCAAGTATAGGGGCTCGAGCGTTTAAAGAAATAATCGCTCGTTTGATCATGGATGATCTGGGAGGAAAAAGTGTCTAGGATCCCCTTTAGCTCGATTCACTCATTTTACGCCGGCAAACTGTATCTGCCAAGTGTCGTTCATTTGTTTGCGAACGCGGGAGAGGAATAAAGAAAGTTATTTGCTCGCAATCAGATTTGCCTTGCTTTTAGTTGATTGGCAATGTCGCTAGTCTTACCCACGCCTAGATCTGATCAAAGCGCAGAGCTCCAGTGAAAGGAAAATGCCCGCTCATCAAGAAGCGGTATCGCTAATTGTCTCACAATGGAGATTAATTGAGATTGAGCAAGCAGTTTTCTGTTATGGAGAGCGTAATAACGCGAGTGAGAGTGAGCTTTGTCGTTGAAGATTCACAAAACATGAGTCTATCACGCAGCCCTCAAGGAGCAGCGCCAGCTGTTAAGACCTAAACATCAAGCCCCCGCAATTCGGACACACACTGGTTGCGGCAGATGAGAGTTGCACCCAGTTCGCCCGGAAGCAGATAGACAAGAGTATGAGCACAAGAAGCTGGGCTGACTCAACCCCGCCAACTAGCGCCCTCTACCCTCGAAGAAGATCCGGCGTATCAATGGTTCATCCTCTGACTGCCCCCAGTTGTCTCCTACCGGAACGGCCACTGCGGCCAGCGAACCAGATTACCATTCTCTCTTTGACTGGTCACCCTTCGAGTTTTTCGACCTGCAAGAAAGCATTTCTGTTGTCCTCGAGTTCGAGGGTGAAATATTTTGGGTGGGACGCATTTGGTGAGAACAAGTGGACATTTCGCTTGTCACCACTAGCAGAGATTGCAAATTTGTTTTTCGCGTCAAATGTGGTGAAAGACGAAAAGAAATTTGGTTTGGAAAGACAAATGATCACCGCGAATAAGCGGGCAAGCGTTCCTTTTGTTTCCCGGCACTTTTCTCTTCCAATTGCCATATTGTTGACAACCCTCCTAGTCTCCCCTCCTCATTCTATTTCGCTTGCCAAATCCCAAGCGCATGGATGGAACTTTCTCGGAACTAGTTTGTGTCACCCGTGTCATGCTTTTGGAGGCGCCAGCTCATTGGTGGCACATGGAACACGCCGAAATGTAGGAAAATGGACAAATAATCTTCTCATTTGGCCTTGATGAGGGGGAGAACTAGATCCATGGGTACAGTCATGGAAGAGTGGGCGTACCCGCAGCAGTTCTGCCTGAAGGCCACCTGCTCGGGATCGCCAGTTCCTCTAGTGGATCGAACGAGGAGTTAATGAGCACTAAAGCTCATGTTTACGTCCCTATTCATGTTTACCGCCACGTTTCGCTAGACCTCTGATTCTAATCGAGCCAAGAGGGGATTCTTTCTGCTCTTCTTTGTTATCAATTTGTCGGCCTCATCCCAGTCTTAGTCGCGCGACACTGTCAGTCGGAATGAAGTGAAGTGTGGCGCCTCAATTTATCGTTATTCGCGAGTCGTTCGAGCCGCAAAGGATGACTCAGGATGGAGAGAAATTGAATTCATAGGAAATTCACCACATTGTAACTAAAAGCGGCCTTGATTGATTTTAGTGTCGTGATTTGTATTTTTATTTAGTTTTTTTAGCATTCTTAGTCATATTCTCGGTTTGTCTTATAAATTAAAAGAACAACTTAAGCTCTGAATTAAGATCTCTCTCACTCTCCCTCTTTCTTTTCTTCTTTCTCTCCTTCTTCCCCCTCTTCTGTGATATAACTTTTTTAGATATAATTCTTCGGAGATTGCTGGAGAGACTCTATGGTGGTTGGTGACAAGCTAGTCCTTACTGCTGAGTGCGAATTTTGGCCCCGCATCCATTGGTCTACATGTGAATGCAGCTGGTCCAATTACCTGAGCTCGGCTTAGATGTGGGCCACGAAAGGAACATGGAGCAGAGACTGACGATTTGTGGAACTGGAATTAGAGTTTTTGCTTCATCTGTGTCTGTGTGGTTTTTTCTCTGACTATTGGTGCATGAATATGTACTTATGCATGTGTTTGTGTGTTTGTTTGTGTCCAAGTATGAGTGTATGGTTATGCATGGGGGCGTATCTGTGCATTAATGTGTTGAGAAAATAGTGAGAAACTAATCGATGCCGGCCATTGGCAGCCAGCTCGTCCGGTTCAGATCGCATGACAGATGATTGCGCTTTGACCGCACGCTAGCTAGTGACCAATGCGGGCTCATTGATTAGAGCTTGCCCGTCGCGAGATTCAGGATTGTTTTATCAATACCATGGGAACTTTGGTCTGACACTTGAGCCAGTGTCTTGGTGCGGCTGCCGACGGGCAAGGTCCGTCCTCCTCTGCTCCTCTAGGTTTGCAGTGTTGTGTTACGTGTCCACATGGCACGTTGCATTTGTTTTGTCGCCAAGATTTGTTTGTGTTGCGCAATAATACAGTTGCTTGCTTCATGAAACCACTATTTTCCCGCTAAATGTTTGCTTCGAAACCAGTTAGTCACCGAGAACAATGAGTAAGACCATCCCAATTGACCTTCTCCCTAACTTAGGTCTTCCATTACTGTCTACTGGATCTTGCCATTTCATCCGGTTTGTCAACTGATTCACTGACTCACTTAAGCGCCCTTATGCGATCGTTGTCCCTCTCGTGTTATTGTTATCATTTTTTCTTCTATCTCGAAACAAAGACTTGCCAATCGGCAGATGAAGAATCTGTGATGAAGAATCATTTCTTCACTCTCCTCTTCATCTACTGTCCTACTAGTTGAATTTCTACCAGTTACCAGTGGAGGAAACTATCCAAAAGTCATCCAATTATTATTTGAGAGCACCAACTTTCTGTTGTTGATGTTCTTCTTTCTTAGCTATAATTTCCTGAACGGCGTCCTGACGCAGGAAATTGCATTGAACGAGCAGGGCTTAATGTATTCGCGTTTGTCCATTACGGTTCGCTCCTGTTGCGCCTGGCCAGGAAACTCGGCCACCAATTGCCCATTATCGAGATTTGCGTAAGGCTCGCCACTTTGAATGCCACCCTCAAGTCTTGCCAGTCGGGCGAGCTGGCCCTGATAATGGGCCAGGTCTAGATTGGCTGGCGTTTGGCCTGCATTGGCCAGCTCGCCAACACCGGTCAGCTCGTCCATGGTGGCCGGCTGTGCTTGGGCCTGGCTGTTGTCTGCCAGGGGCCAATTGTTGCGAGCGGCTGCCAACTGTTGACGCTGCTGGCTGGAGGCCATTATGTTGGCCAATCCATTGCGGAGACTTGCATCGATGATAAGCTTTAGTAGGGCGCGCTCCGCCATTTTGTCGTTATGCGCCTGCGCAATAAGGTCCTATTCCAATTGTAGGTGTCAATTGGAGCCAATAGAAATAATGCCATAATGTTGGGTCGATGGTAGTAGATAGAAGTCAATGGTTAGAAGGACCGTTAATTAAGCAATAGGGGATTATGATGATAAGAAGCGCCACTAAGAGGGAACCGGATGATGCAAGTAAACAAACAAATAAACTAGTGGCCAGCGATAAGATCGCGGCTTATCAGGCAACCAATGAGCACACCAATGGCAAGAGAGCAAGAGGCTCTAGAGAAAGCAGCTTTACTCTCGCTACTAGTACCATGGATGTATTGTCTGCGCAGAGTATTATTGCACAATAGGCCAGGCGAGAATTCTGAGGAATTGCTACTCACCGGAAGTTGGTTTCTCATAAGCTCCTCCTCCTGCTCGGAGGCGGCCAATTGTCTTTGTTGCTGTTGGATCAGTTGGTTGCGTGTCTGTGCTTGTTGTTGAGACTGTGATTGGCGCCTCAAGCGAAACAATGGAATGCTTGCTGCTCCATCGGCGAGCTCCGAGCTCGACAAGGAGGCGGCCGGCTGGGCGGCGAGGAGGCTCGCCAAAACAAACAGAATACCGCCTAGGGTCAGGATTGTTTTGCCCTGCTCGCGTGACCAGATCCAAGTGTTGGTCCCTCGTGCCGCATGGGTGCCTCTGGTCTCGAGACCAACTTTGGCGCTCGACAAACCGGTGACGAATCCCTCAACTGAGTTCTCTCGTTTTGCTTCCATTTTCCTACTTCGATTATGCCCAATTATTGTCACAACTAAACTGCCCAGGTTCTTATACCCTCTTAGTCTTATCTCGAGTTAGATATAGTCTTTTCGCCTGCTCTGATCGAATTCAGGTCTTCTGATAATGTTTTCTTCTATTGATTGATGAGTTTTTTTGTATAGAGTTGAAAATTTGCAAATAAATATCAACTATTAGTCTTTGTCCTAATTTTTTACTCAATGCCTAGGCTTCTTTCAGTTCGTTAAGTAGGCTCAATTTTCTCTCTCTTCCATTAGTTTTTTCCGGGCGGATCTTTAGATTGCAAAAAGGTGATGATTTTCTTTGTTATTGAACTCTCATGAGCTGAACTATGCTCCATTCGAATGGGCTATGAAATTCAAGTTTGCTTGGTTCAGATTCTGCCTCGTAAACGAAACAGGAATTCAGTTCAAGAATGGAAGATCTCTTGCGAAAATGGGAGCATATCTAGCTGACTGATAGACTAAATCAGTGGTCAAATGTTGCTCTCTTGTGGAGTGCTGATGGAAAAGTGAGCTATGTCGATCAGCGAGTTTCCTAATTTATATAAGGATTGTGCTAAGGTCCAATGCTCGTCTGCGTAATTTGCCGGTCGTCAGGCGAACTGGATGACATTGCAGCCTGAAAGACTGGTGGCCGCAGGGTGAGACCCAAAATGGTGAAGATTTTGCCAACTTGGATGCCATCTTATCTCGCATAACCGAGCATGTACTTAAGAGAAATGTCAGGATAGAGCGAGTTGCAGCTGCCAGAAAAAGCACCCCCGCATTCATCCCACGCCTCGGCCTGAAGCCACCCGCAAAGAATCTTATCTACTGGTGGCCAAAAATTCAGATTATCTTCCCTCTGCAGTGTCTTGCGCAAATTTGTCCACAAGGACTAGGGCGAGAGATCAAATTAATTGCCAGGATCTTGTATTGCTCATTTTCCCATGACGCAAATGCAAAAAGCTTTGTCAAGGAGAGCGTAAAGATGCAAAAAATTTGCGTGAAAGTGGAACAAATCTCGCCCAGTTGGGTGTCTGAATGGCTGCCATTCAGGCTGGCCCACCAGCACCGTAATAGTCCAATTCGGCCGTCACATGAAACCCTCTCAGAGGAGGTGTGCAGACATATTGGCGTCACATGAAGCCACCTTGGTGGCTTGACTGAGATCAGCGTAAGATGAATTGATGTCATTTATTCATCAGACACCGTGTCTATTGTCTCCGAGATGCATTCTGTTCATTATTTGGCGCCAACAGACAGCAGCGACAAATGGGCCGCCATTCAAGCCCATTTATTGTTGGGGGCTAATTGTCTTTCGCGAGCCTTTTATTATCTGAAGGAGTGGTCTGAACTAAATAATTCGGACGGTAGTTATTTCTCTCTGCAGGCGGCTCATCGAACAGCAAGAGGTGGAAGTCAAATTAAGAAGCTCGCCATCATTCCGATCAAGAATTGATACTGCAAACTCGCAAACTTACGAACAGTTCCAAAGGAGCATCTCTGTTCTCCCAGGATGAAGGTGAAATCATAATAGTCACATGGAGTGGAAAATATCAAGAATATGGTGCACATGTCGAAAATTTGCACAAAAAGTCTGCATTATTACCTCAAGAGTTTGTTCCGAAACTTTTTTGCATTCGCATAGAGTCCACGTTCATACTCAAACCTACATAGTCAAGCTCAACGCTCGGCACACCACACGATCTCATGAGCACTTACCTTTAACCAAGTTTGATTCTTCTTTATTCTGCAACTATCTAGGCTCCACTGCCACTTCCGATTGCATTAGACGATGATTCAACTTACTTGTCTGCGTGTTTCTAGCTAAGGTAACAAAAAGCTAAGGTAAACTTTGGCCAAATCGATGGATTGGAGCTCAGTGCAACGCAATGTGGAACCTTTTTTTTGACGAGGGGAACCAAACAAATCCGAGAGCGCAAAATCAATTAGGCGTGTCGCTTGACTGCTTTTGGTGACAGTTATCTTTTTGATGACTTAAAGGGAGTTTCTAGAATGACAGCCAGACGATCTCACTGAAGAGCTGGAACGTTTTGTTTGTCTACCTTGTCTATTTGGTGTGTGTGTGTGTGTGTGTTCGGCTATTAGGTTGGACTATTTGCAACTATATTCAGTGATTGCCAAATGGAACTACTCGGAAAGCTTTAGAGTGGAACTGCTCTAAACTCCCGTGGGCCAGACATGAAATAGTGATGCGCCGCAAGGCTCGCCGCTGGCACTCTGGTGCCGCTAGGGGTGTGTGTCTCTGGGTGTGTATTGCGTGTGCGCACAACAATCCCGCTAATACTCGCCGCCCGCTTGTTTACTCCGACGCTCGCTTGCCACACACCACCAGCACCAGCACCACTGCCTAGACTAGACTAGCTTGCCAAATGAGAGCTAGAGGATCGTTCAGTGTTTCGGCGCCGACGACTGCGCAACAATCGGCCACCAATTGATGATGCAAGAGAGAGTCTGAGATCGCGATCCGGCAAACAGGATTTCCGATGCTTTGTGTGCGCGTGCTTGTTTGTCTGATTGTGTGGCTTTTTCGAATGTTGCACCACTGCACGTGCTTATTTATCACCGCCAATCGCCGGTTTCATCCAAGCTTGTGTGCTCTCCCTGTGCTCTCCCCAAGCCCCGTTCCTCTGCCCCGTTCCTCTGCCTCCCCCGCGCCCGCCCAAGACCGAGATCGACTTTTGTTGCCTGCCACCAGCAGCTAAACAGAAACCGTTTCGCCACCCTTTCCTGTGCCACTCTCAATGGGATTCAGATGGAAAGAATATCCATCTGTTTCACTCTGCTCTCCTGCTGGAAACAACCAGCCCCCGATCCACTCGAGCCTCTTGGGACCAAACGAGCTTTCGGCACGCTCGCCGCCTCCAGCTAGAGAGAACGCCCCCAACTTGCAGCAACCCCAAGGTACTCCACTTCCACTTTATTGACTGGCACCTCCCGCAGGAACAAGGTGGATATGCTTGCCACTTCCGGTCGGTTGGCCAAAGCGGCTTTCGGTATGTGGGCGGTCGTGTTTGCGGGAGCCTCTAAGTGTGTCAACTCTTGGAGGAGGAAATAGGCCCCAAATTGGCAAATTTGGGGCATCAGAGATTGCGTGATGCCAGTGGGCCGCACAAAGCCAGGCATTTGTGGTAGCGCCCGCTCGGTTTGTTGACAAGAATACAGGCAGCTGACCAACAAAGATTTGCTGTAAAATCAAAAACACTGCATTGACAGCCACCCACAAGAGGGGCCACTTGGCGCCCCCTCGCCAGCTAGCAAATGGCTGGAAATCGGCCTTGGTCAGTGGGGAAATTATCAATCATTTTATCAAATGTCCGGCTTGTGTGATTGGGGCCAGAGTCTGAGGCCAGAGGCAGAGGTGAGCTAGTGTGTGGCTCTATGCGTGCGGCCGGGACTTGCCGAAGCCGCATTGGGGTTTTCCGCTCCCTCACTGAATGGCGCAAGTGGCGCACCAAAGCACAGTGAGTGCGTCCGTTCGAAACAGGTGGTCCTTGCGTGCAGTCCAGTGGCTTGACTTCACTCTTTTGTGGCGCCCGGGCGAGACAGTGTTCCATCGGCCAATTGGAGCACCCTTGACTTCGGCCGAGAAGCAATGGTGCCTGTCGATCGGCTGGGCGCAAATTGGTCGTTCCGGTTCCGTTGCGGATTCGATTCGAGTGATTAAATGGCCCAGATTCAGTGGGGCCTCTCGATGGGAGGCCGAGGGAGGTGTGCCCATGTGGATTGAATGGCCGGTGGACTAGGGCTGAGTGCAAGACTCGGCATTGGAGATCCACTTGGTTGCGTGGGCCTGCAGCTTTGGGGGAATGTTACAAATTAAGGCGGCCTCTAAGCCTATGAGTTGTTTGGAGTTCGGTTGAATTTTAGAGCCAAATTCTCTCGGCTTCCCAGGAGGAAAGAGGAAATTAATAATACACTCGGGAGGGAGAAGGAACCAAGGCACAGGCAAACAATCTCTGCAAAAAAGTAGCCCCAACTGCAGAGAGAGGCGGCGGATCACAAGCGACAATTGTTATTGCGCCACTCCATTCGTATGGCCAAATAAGATTAGTTTCTGATCTAGACGCTGGAGAGGCAGGTTAGTTTTTGCCAGATTGTCTGCTCGGCTGAGGCGGCGCCAGAAAGTGCACAGGCGGCCCAATGACGCCGGCTCCGCATCAGTAGGCGCCCCCAGCTCGCTTTCCAGATGGTGTCTGACGGAGGAGAGCAGCGCAGAGTGGGTTGCTCTTACACGCCCGCCCGCTGGCTCACTTCCAAACTCCACCCCTTTTTCTCATCCCACTCCAGCCGGAAGCACTCCACTGCTCAGCTGGCCCGCCAAAGCTCACCAGTAGCTCTCTCTCTCTCTCTCTCTCTCTCTCTCTCTCTCTCTCTCTCTCTCGTGCGAAGCTAGTTCCACTTCCAGAGAGGGGCCACCATGAGAGGAAGCGGCCAGGGAGGCAGAGGACAATCTGCTTGGGATGCGGGCGGCTTCAACTGGGCGCTGGACAGTGGGACGCAATCATTTGATGGGCGTCGCTCCATTTGGCCCACTTCCTCCATTTGTCTCCCGGCCCTAGTGTCTAGTTGACATTCGGCGAAATGCATCCGCATGCTCTGGACACACCGGCGACTGGGCAAGCAAGACTTGGGCTTGCTTTTGGCTGGCCCACCTTTGGCCACCTCTGGCTGAGCATTGAACGTGACGGTGAGCACGTTTTTGGGCCAAAATTGACACGTTCACAATGCATCAAGACTGGCCTCTGGCTCCAGGAGAAGCCCATTTGGAGACTCTGGGAAGCGTTCGTCGTATGGGCAAAAATAAAACCTCGTTAATCCATTTCCGCCTGGACGGATGCTCGCAAAGGTCCGCTCGCTAATGACGGCCAACCAATAATGTTTGCAAGGAATTCCGACCACTCACTCTCGGCCAGACGAGCCTTTTTTGTCTTCCCGTGAAGCTGGATTGATGCCTCTGACAAGGGTTCAAAATTGCGCGACCGACCTTAGTGGAAAATCAAAAAAATCGTTTCCGCATGACAAAGGCGCCCCCACACGAGCACAGCTTGTGGGTGGCATTTCACACTAAGGGCACCTCTAAGGAGGAAGGATTCTCTCGCATCGTCAGCCTCCTTGGCTCGAAATTGGGCCGAGATCCACTGACACACTACACCCACGCCTCATCCCATTGGCTCGAAAGCGTCACAAAAGGGTTCCTCGCAGGTGCTTAGTGTGGGGGAGTCGGCAGACAAGTGAGCACGGAGGCTCCTCTGGGCGATTGTTGTGAATCGGATAGTTGTTTGTTCGGGATATGCTCATCATAAACTGGGAAGTAGAGAGGATTTTCTCCTGCTGGGTGGTCGCCTTTGAAGATTGTTTGCCTTTGGAAGTGAGAGATGGCGTGCGGGTGGCGCTAAAAGGCGAACAAAAGTGGCAGCTGGAACAAGTGAAAGGCACGAGTGGTGCTCGTGTCTTGCCACCACGTAGCCTGAGTCACACGCTCGATACACTTCGTCCAACTAGGCAGCAGCTCGCCCAAAGGCGCTTCTTACGCCTACAATTCGCCATCAGCAAACTCGGCAAGCTAATTGTCGTGCCACCCTCCCAGCAGCTCTGCCCAGCGCCAGAGTTATTGACCTCAAACTGATTGGCAAGTGACTGCCTGACGCAATGCCCCCAGGCACTTCCGGATAGATCACTGGGTGGGAGTTGTTCGTGGCAAGGTTCGATGAGGATAATTGTTTCGAATTGAAAGACCATGGGATGGAAACCGTTTCTGTTTGAGAATATAAGAAAAATTCGAAATTGGAACACTGGTTGCGTGCTGCAAAGTTGGTCCATTGGATGGACCAGCAAATCAATTCTATTTATTGACTAGAATCATGGTGAAAAGAAGTGACGAAACATTGAATGCTTCTGATTAAGATTGATCAAGGTGATGATGATTTGGTCTAGACATGCTCCTGCTGCACAAACTAAAGCTAGCCTATCATGAGGCAAGCACAAAGGGCAGCTCGAGGTTGCTGACTCGCCGCGTGGGTTCTCTCGTAGGTTCAATATGCAAATAGTCGCCCGCTTTCCATTCGATGCTGGTGGTCTGCCGCTCGATTGACCCGGAACCCAACATCAGATAACCAGTTGACCTTATTTCTATTTGGTTGTTTGTTTCCCGCGCCAATGGAACATTGGAGCGTCCGAGTTCAATGTGCCTGGGCTGTGTGGACCAGTTTGAGTTGTTTTGCCAGAGACTGGAACTCAACTGGCAGGGCCAATTCTTTCGCCCAGGCCTTCAACTGTTGCCATGGATTTATGTTTGCCTCTTCGAGGGTGCCGTCGAGTGATCAAGATGATGAACTGCAAGCTTGCCTGTGGTTCTCTTCTTCATTCGTCTGTCTTGTGACGACACTTGTTGTCTTGCACGCCCCCTCTTGTCCGCCCCCGTCGCTCTCAACTCGTGCCAGTCTATTGCCAAGTGTGGAGACACACTGACACAGTTGATCGATCTTGGCTCGAGAGGAGGTCGCCCCGCGAGGCCATCGTTCCCTCTCGTCGGCGCTAGTGATTGTTGGAAGCACCGGAAGCACCTTTATAGTATTGAGACAATGGAAACTCGCCTTGATGATTAGAAGCAAGTGATTGCATTGAAGAAGCAGGGAATTCGCCGGTTGTTGTTGCTGTTTGGGCCGCGGGAAAAGTTGTTGCCTTGGACTGAGTGCAAGCCCATAGGACCGAGCTGGCCTCTAAGTGGCACGAAAGAGTCACCATTGCTTTGGCCGTTTTGCATTCTGAGCGCCAACTGTTGCTCATGGTGCGCCTTTCCCAAATCCAGAGAGGCCAGCTCGGCCAACAACAAATTCACCGCTGCCTGTTTGTCTATGTGACGGCCATTACTGTCTTGGTGGCCGCTCTGCTGGGACCCAAATTGGGGCCTCGCTTGTGGCGATAACTGTTGTTGCTGTTGTTGCATTTGTTTCTGTTGTTGTTGATGTTGTGGTTGATGCTGTAAGTTTTGGTTTGGTGCTCGCTTGCGGTCCTTCCGGGATTCTGGCTGAGTCTGGTCTCGTGACTCGGGCCTTGATGTAGGTGGGGATCGAACGGTTCTAGATAGTGGTGATAATGGTTCTTGAGATCTTTGCACCTCCGCAGTCAATCGGCTGGTCTTGCTCACGATCAACTGGCTTGATTTCGTCCCCTCCTCGCGCGTCCGATCCAGATCATTTTCGATAGGCCTAAATAGTGATATGACTTTCTCATCTAGATCGGATTTGGCGCCATTCTTGATTGCCGCACAACTGCTACTCAGGGGCAACAGTAATACTAATGCAGAAATAATTCCTAGCGATTGCACGATTAGCAACAATCGCCTTTTGCTCAAACTTTGGCTTAGCATTCTTTGGCCTATTGAATAAATTAGTTCCTAAATGTGTGTGAATCCTCCTAAGCTCTCCCTCTACTTCTCTCTCTCGGATCACAATAAACTCTTATCTCTTGGATGACTACTCTACGTTGGAACTTCGCTAGTGGACTTGTTCCTGATATGAGCTCTCGTATGGTTTAGGGCTAGCTCACGTAAGCTCGTCTATCAAGTGCCTCTGAATGATGGATGATTTTCTTTCTGTAAGAATCCTTTGGCTTCTTTTTTGGAATATGAATTGTCTAATCGTCATGTCTCCTTTCTAGGCCTAAATGTGGCACCTCTAATTTGACTTAATCTTTCTCGTAATGGAGAAATGCTCTTAGAGGCATGCAATAAGTGAACAGTGGCTATTTTGGATGGACTATAACTTCATATCTTTGTTGTTTTTCGCTTCTTTAACCAATAAGGAGCTTTTATCGCTGCTTCAATAATGACTTCCGTTGAGAACTAAGCAGAAAGTGGACTCTAGGCTCTTTTTCCGGTTCATGGGTATCAGAATGGCTTGATCAGTTGTTGAAATTTTTCTATTTTTTCTTTCCGATTATGCGTCTTCTGATGTCTGCATGCTACTGAAATGAATTTGGCATGAGAAGAACCAGACCCTAAGTGTCGAGCTAGTTGAACTATTCCAAAGTATTTGGCCGCTAAACTTTCTAATTGGCACATGATCTGGATGACGAGCACGATCATTGTTATTGGAAATAGGAGAATTGTCTAGGCTACTGCTTGCATCTTATGCGCAAACTCGCCCAATTGAGAAGACAAGAGACTCAACAATTAATAGATCGATCGATTTATCAAGATCGCTAAATGAATTTGAAGCCTCCTTAACCGAGATTGGCTTGAATGCAAACACGAACGCGAGGCTAGACTCAATGTGAGGGAATACAATTGAAAGCTTAGCTTTTTTGCTACATTTGTTCTCATTGATTCATTCACCCATCATTCAATCGATCAACCGATCGATCATTCATGCATTCATTCATTCGTTCAACTAGTACTGTACAAGTGAGTTGAGTAATCGAACAAGTGAACGAGTGAACGATAGCCTTTCGAGCCCATAGGATCGGCTCAACCCTAGTTTTGCACCAATTTAATTCTTCGGGCATTGTTTCAATCATTATTTTGGTGCCATAAATGCTCGTCCATGTAGGTGCCACTGAGAGTGGTGCTTTTGAATCGCACTTTTTCCAAGTTATCCAACATGCAGACATTGAACGCTTTAAGGGGTGGAAGACTCACCAATTAAGTTGTGGGCTAAAATTAGTAGATCATAGGCGGGTTAGAGAGAGAGTAGCAAGGCTTGCAGACGGCAGCATGATAATCATAATGATCACAAGAGTCTAAGACTTGGAGTAGCATGCTGGCGAGAAGTGGACAGTTGTGGGTTTTGTATGCACAATAGAAGCGTGATACTGTTCCAAACTGTGATCACGCGCGAACCTTGACTATAAGGCGCATCATCAACAACTCGAGAGCAGTTGTCCAATTAGAAAGCCGACTGGAGGCAACACTCGATTGGAGCCACCAAATGAGTGCGTGCTCCATGTCCGTCCGTCTGTCTGTCTGGCTGAATGTCAGTCTATGTCTGTACGGTATGGGTCTGGCGTTGGGAATGGCTGTCGCCGCATGTGCTTGACCTTGTGTCAGCTCGGCTCCCGACAGCGCCAAGTGATGCAACGACGAGTGTCGCCCGTCGTCCACATGCAACATTGGCCATAGTTGCCAGATGGCTGCCGTGATGAATGAGCTGTCTGCGCAAATAGAGCTTGCCAAGAGCGTACCAAGACGAGCTAGGCAGACGGGACCTCGGGGATCAGTGATTTTGGGCTAGCTTTATTCTGGCGCGTGCTAACTTCTCCAGAAGTGTTTGCCGTCCAATTCATGACGAACTGGAGGCATGAGAATGAGAATGATGATGATGATGGAGATCATCATGATCATTGTGAGCTAGCTGTTTCAAGCGCCTTACCAGCCAGTTTCTGGCCAAGAGTGCACGAGATGAGCGAGTTGCACTCGTCGGAGAAGCTCAGTCGCGCCTACTAGCAAACGGCGGCACCTCATCATCCCTTTGGAGTTGTCGGCTGCCTGTTGTTGGTTGCTGATCATATGATTGTCACAATGGCCCTCATGGTTGTCACAATTCATTGCCAGAGCATGGGCATAACCAAGACGAAGGAGCAGCAGTGGCAGCAGGAGAAGTCGGCACAACAACGGCTCACCAACTCCCTGAGAAGCCACTCATGCTCAGGCTCACTGTCTGTCTAGCTCTTGCAACTCTCTCTCTCTCCCTCTCTCAATCGCTTGTGCATACACTTGGACTCGTTCTCGACCAAATACTTCAGGCCCATTGGACTGGTGAAAACTAGTGAAATGCATGAAGAACAAAGCCGCCATCAATTGGATTGTATTCTAATTGCTTTTTGCATTGGATTTTTTGCCAATGCAGTAAACATTTCTGCCTCCGCGCGCCTTCTAGTGGGCCTGTGAGGGAGCCGAAAGGGGATTGTTTTGCTCCAACTGGCCTTGTTTTTTCCCGCTCTTGGCCGAGAAGTAACCTATAAGTGAGAGTGTGGCCTCGAGAAGTGTTCTAGGCTTGCATTCAGCGCTTTTTTCCACGGCCATTCGAGCGCTGCTCACCAGAGGCCGCGTGGTGAGCCCCAACAAGAAGGAGCATCACACACATTGTGATAGATGGAAGTTAACTGGCCAGAAGGCGCGAGAAAAGATTGTTCCCACATCCAACATTTGCGGCCACTTTTTCCGAAAAGAGACTCCCATTCCTGAGCACAAAGCAGAGTTATTGCTCTCAGCATACTTTTATACCAGTCAGTCTCATCTCCATAATTTTCTTCCTTCATTCCCATGAATCCAGGGAGCCACTTGCTCCTCTACCTCCTCCTATTCCTTGTCTCCACCTCACCTAGAACATATTTTGTTACTTTCACCTGCAAGTGCAAGCTCAAAGGAGCCGCCCATGCGAGACATCACAAGACTAAGAGGTTTGTTGTGAACAGTCGTAAAAATATTGCACACCCAACACAATGTGACACAGTGCCATTTGACGAGCTCGTGTAGTAAGTTATGAAAAGTTCTGCTGAACTTTAGCCTCTCTGAATGCTCGTTTTCGGCGTGATTTGTGCCGACGAATAGCACCCATTGGTTTTTTATCGATCCATGAGACATTATGTCTCACTTTGAGCGGAACAAAAAGCCGATCCAAATTCTCCCTCCCTAAGTATTAGATGAAGAGCGAAACTCAGCTGGAAACTTGCTTCATTTGTTAATTATTTCTCCTTCCTTCTCGCATTGCAAAGTTTTTGTTGCGCAACTTTTGCTGCTCAATTTCGGCTCAAAATGAGCACGAAAAGTTTCTAGGGATTGGAGAAGAATCATTTCCAGAGGTTCAACATGGAAGGACAGCAGAAAAAAGGCGGCCAAAATTCGAGCCGCTGTTCTCATAAGGCACAAATCAAGCGACTAATTAGTGTCTTTCGATGAACAGTTGCCAAAAGACAGCATCAGAAAGTGCCACCACTTTGAAGTCAATGTTTTGTCTGTCTATCTCCAAAGCTGCTTGTGGGTGTGCAGACTTCTTTGTGTAGGAAGCACAAAGAAGACGAGTTTTTCAGTTCGGCTCTCGAGTCGTCGCTTGTTTGTTCTTGTTAGATGTTGATTTTTGAAATTTGTTGTGATGAAGATGGAAAACATCGCTCTCAAGACTCTCCTCACTGTTTTCTAATATTTTTTTCTCCCTCTCTCTTTCTCCCTTTCTCAGGCGGAGTTTTTTGCTCGCTCTCCCTTTCGAATCCTTGCCCTTTGCCAGCAGACGGGAATGATACAATCTTGACAATCTCTGAAGCCGCTCGTCAAGCAGCTCGTGCCAGTTACACGCTAGTCTCTGGCCCGCACGAGTCGCAGCAATTTTTCCTACACTAAATCATTTTGATTGCCTCTTCTTTCTCTTCCTCTTGAGCCAGCGACGTTTCACAAGTCTCCACCTTCCGGCCAGGAGTGAATTGGGATCCTCTCCACTTCGTCGATCCTTTGCCGTAATGAGGCAATCTCAAGTCGGCCGAACTTCTCCAGCGTCACACGAGAAGCGTATGGGCAAATTTGCCAGCTCTAAGGGGGCGAAAGAGCAGTACTTTTCTGTGGTTCACGAATCCAATTTCCATCCACAAATCAATACGTCAGCCAAACGAGGCTGGCCTCTTGCGCCCATCGAGTGCCACCTGCACGCTGCCGAGGGCCACCAGCGGGCGCCAAGGGCAGACAACGCGTACAGTTCGAGCATTTGTATCAACCTGCCTTGACCAGCGCCAAGCTAGACTGCTCTGAGCTCGCCGTTCGGCCAGTTGTTTGGTCACTGGCAACTAAAGTGGCCAGTCTTGAGTGCATTTTGCCGAGTTAGTCTCTCGTTTGACTGGCAGCTCCATGACTGCAGACGCAGTCCGTCGCGCGTCTCAAACTCGCGCGTTTCGCAGGCGCGTGTACAGAGAGTCGAGGTAGACTGTCTGGAGCAGGATTGCTCAATAGGAGATCCTCCATTTCGGTCGCAAATTTGACGTAGAATTGGGGAGGAGAATTCGAGAAAACGAGCGAAACGAGAGACGAGAACCACCTCATGATTAGCTGCGATTATACTCGGCTGCCTCTTTGATTGATTGGCTGCCGGGCGACTCTGAGGGCGCCCCAGAGAGTGTTTCTCGCTGCAGATTGTCTCCCCTGAGACAGACAAGTACAGCCCTGCAGACGAGCTCTACGTGCTCGTGCACTTGTCTCCATCTGTGTGCCCCTTTGAACTTGCAAACTACTCCAATCAATCGTCGTGATCGAACACCTGGCAGGAGGAAACACTGGCACAACCACAAGGGATCAGATCCAGCCGCTTGATCTCCAGATGTCAGCAGGGGTTAGAGGCACTCGCTGGCGTGCTTTGCACGAGAGTTTCACCGACACTAAGCCTGTGGGAAGGCCCAATCCAAAGGTTAGCCAGTTACATAAGCACCCTTTTTCTGTGGAGAGTCAACTGAATGGCTCAGATTTGCAGCGATGCGGAATTGAATCTGCTTCTTTCCAGATTATCCTTTTTCGTCTCAATTTTGTTGCCTACTAGAAGGGCAAATTCGATAATTCTCCTTCTCCTTCAAGGCTTCCTGTCGGCCCTCTTCTGCTGCTGGAAATGATAATTCCTCAGATTCAAATCGAATTAAGGCTCCGCTGCAAGAAGCTGTGCAAAAAGCTGCGCCTCCTCTTGTTGTCGTGAAAGTCTATCCATTCAATTGAGTTTGAGGCGTCGTCTGAAAGTGCGGTGGCAGTCCTAAGAATTGATTCCGAACGCCAATCTCAAGCTAATGCCCAATTGTTAGACTCAGACAAGCTAAAGGAGCAACTTGTTACACAGAACTAGGCATGGGCGAGAGGCGCACGCGTACCAAGTATGGTCTTTTGTCTCGCCACAAAGACGGTGGATTTTTCAATCAGCCAATCGGCCAATCTTGCAGCCATGAAAAGAGATTGCAGTTTCTATTAATCTTCTGACGCCTCTGAGAAGATTGTGTTTGTGCAAATTGGCGAGGGGCCCAAAGGAAGGAGTTGATGAAATGTAATGCAATTTGTAGAGGAGGATCAGCTGGTTAGGGATGACTATGGATGATGGGAATCATAATAATCATAATCATAATGATAATGCAAAAAAGCATCGAGAGACAGTCTTCCTCGCGCCAAAGAAGGAGAGTCATTTTTCTCAACTTTCTCTCTCTCTCTTTTGCAAATCTCACATTGGCCTCCCAATTGAATGAGCCTTGAATGAGGATTGGCTGGCGGCATTGGTGATGAGCAATTGCTCAAGAGGGACGCCCGAAGGAGCTGAAAAGCTTCGTAACAAGAACACAAACAAACGATACACATAAAAAAGAACAACAACAACAACGAAACTCCGACAACAAAAAGGAAAATCGCGTAATAATGATTCCTCTGTCTAGCCCCTCACTTTGCCACATCCATTTCTCCGCACCTCGAGAGTTTGATTTCACCTTTGGGTGGCTCGATGTTGGATGGTTTTGATTGAGAAAGAGTTGTAGAGGAAGTTATTGCATTCAGTGCGTGCGCCTTTGAGTTTGCGAGCAGGAGTGCCAGTTCCCTCATGCAGTTGCCTTTCTATTGCTCTGGTGGAAGCCTTTCAGTTTGTTTCCTGAGCGTCACCACCATTTGGACCTCGGAGGAGCAGGATCGGGCGGGAGGCTCGGCGGGAAGAAACAACTGATAAGAGGGCGCAGCAAGCGAGGCCTTCAGACTGTGTGTATGTTGGGGCAGACGCGTGCATCCCTTAGGGCGCACTTGTTGCTCTTGGTGCTGCTCGTCCTCGTCCTCGGCCACACATTCAGCACGTTGGGCACGCAACAACATCTGGCGCACACCTTCCAGCCCATGTCCAGGTCGCTTCCCTTTTTTCGCCCTCCACACTCTCGGCTGCCAGTTCTGCCCGCCGATCCTCTTCAGCCCATTCGACAACAATTGTTGATTCTCGACTACAATTGTTAAACTAGCTTAGCACATGAGGCGTAATAAAAATTGCAGCACTTCAGTGTCTTTGAACTTTAACCGAGGCTTACCTCAGAGAGACAGAGAGTCCAGAAGGAAGAGAGCAGGAAACTCAAGGGAAACTGTGGGAGATTGGACCAGTGGTGCAGAGTGAATGAAATGCAAGGGCAATGATGATGAGCATCAATCAAAAACAGGCTCATAATTTCAACAAAACGACCGCAATTTCGGTAGCAGTGGAGAAAAATATGTTATGAGATGATGATGATGCCGAGTTGATTGCTGTTAAGATACACGCTCATGTGATGTACAATCGATCGTTGTCTGGGGGAACCAATTGAGGCGTGATGAAGCCCGTTCTGTGAACGTGACTCTCTCTCTCTCTCTCTCCAGCTGGCAGTCTTGAGGGAGGGCCCACTACATTGTGTTCGGGTTCTTGTTTAGACGCGTGGCGCTAAGCTGGCGCCCAGAACCCGCTGCGAAGTTTTCAGGGGCTAGAAGGGGGGCGTGGCGGAGTGGAGAAAAAGAAGCAGTTGGAAAGGAGAGGCGGGCGGGCGGCAGGCAGTCTTGTGCGAGGCTTCAGCTTGGAGGTGGCGCACGCGCCCGAGGCAGTGGCTCTGCAGCGGGCTCGTCTTGTCGGCGAGCAAGAAGACGAAGAGGAGAAAGAGGAAGACGAAGATCGATGGAGGTGAACGTGTTTGCGTGCCAAACAGGCCCAACAGAGGAAGAGAGAAAGAGCGCGCCCAAACTGCACTTCAAGCTTCAGCCATATTGGCCCTCAGTGTTGGCAGCCGCGAGCAGCCAGCCAGTGGCCATTCATGGGCACAGATGGAGGAGCCAACGAGACACAATCAGCGATCAGTCGAAAGCGAGACGCGATTGTGATCGCCACTTGCAAATGCGAGTTCAGCTAAGGAGGAGGAGGCGTCTTGAGCGTGATAAGAGAGAGACAGAGATAGAGACGAGTGGGGAACTTTTTCTGGCCCGAAACGAATCAACAAGTTGCCATTTGGGCACAAAAGCGATTGCCTCAGACTTGGATGGACGGCGGATTTTGAATCTCTTTTGCTTTGAGTTGGGCGAAACAATTGTGGTTAAAAATTGGTGGAGAAATTCCAGAAGGGAACACAAGTGCAACCAAGTGCCAAGTGCGAGCCGTGAACTTGCCACAAATCCAAAAGAGCAACGACCAAACGGGAGGGCGCGAGTGTCACTGTGACCATCTCTCCATTGGCAAGTGATTGGCGCAAGCAGCATCAAATGCACGTGCACCGCACGTTCATCTTCAGCCAAACTTTCCGCCCGCAATTTTTACCTTATCACTTTTGATCAATTGATCAATTACACGTCGGGCCATTTCTTTGCTCAACACACACACACACGCACACACAAACACACAACAGAGACACGCTCCAGTCGCCCGGTTGCGACTTTTATCACTGGCGATCAAAGCGGCCAACAACAAGAGCTTGGCCCGAGGAGCTCTGACGCGCACGCTCAATATTGAAACAGCTCTGCCCGAGTTTATCGCTCTGAATCAAAAGCAAGTTTTTACTTTTAAAACCTCAAACTGACCACTTTGACCAATTTGAGAAACCATCATCAGAGAAACACTCTAATTAGACTGTCTTGTGAACACTTCACAAGACTCATGTGACAACAGAAGATACTTCTTTGACAAAGGAAACCATCCGCCACAAGCTAGACAAGAGGCCTGGTGAGGCTCGCTTGTTCGTTAATCGTTAAGAAAAAGTAAACAAAAGTGAAAATATCAGATCGGTAATGATCACCCCCAAGTTTATGGAAATCAGACGGTAAACAGCGAACTCGCACGATATTAATCTTGGCAAAAGACTGAGAGAAAAACCCTTTGCCTCAAGACGAAGGAGGCCGAAAACTTGAACAAGATACTTCTCTCGACCTTTTGATAACTAATTGAGAAGGAGAAACTTCACCAAAGCTTCAGAGAGAGAAAAACAGAGAAAACTTCAAGAGAGTGAACGATAGTGTTTAGAAGCTAGTCTAGAAGAGCACACTTTTCTAGCAGGCAATAAGACACGGAGACACCTTGACACGAAGCAAAAGTGTCCGAGGGGCTTGAATCGGAGACAGTTATCAAGATGCGTGGAAGTGAGATTGAGAGAGAAGAGTCAGGAAGTGAGAGGGTCTGTGGGAGAATCATAAGTCTCTTATCTGATGAAGATCAGCACGAACGGGCCGCAGTGAGCAGAGACGGGCTCCAGTGGAGGCTTGGCAGCAGATGCTCCCGCGTCAAGACGAGGGCGCACTGCGCGCCGCAGACTCACGCCAAGATCGCGTGCTCGCGCCCAACTCGCTCCATGTCGCTGGCCGTCCTAGTCTTTCTCGTGGCCATCGTGGCGTCCACAGTGGGCGGCCAGTCGACGACACAGCCGAGCACCTTGGCGATCAACACTGAGACCACCGCACCGACAACAAGTGTCCCAACCAGCTCGGGCGGAAGCGAGAGCCCCGCGTCCACTCCAACGGCGCCACCGACGCCGCCTCAAGATGTCCCCCAACCAGACACGAGCACTGTGACAGTTGTGACGAGCACGAGCACGAGCAGTGCACTCGCCACAAGTCCGGCCGCCACTCCAGACCGAACGGAGCCGCCCACCAGCACCACCGAGAGCGCAGGCCCGGCCGACGAGAAGCCCCCGTCAACAGAGGTCGCCAGCGACGAGTCCGACGAGCCGCCCGCCGGCATCGAGCCCAAGTCGATCAGCCGCGACCGGCCGGCAGACAACGAGCCCACCAACGACGAGGACAAGTCGGCCGAGCTCTCGGTGGACTCTGGGCCCGCCGGAAGTGGCGCCCAGGACTCGGGTTATGCGGGCGTGGCGCCGGAAACAGAGACAGGGGCGTCCGCGGACTCGACAGTGCGGCCGGAAGGGGCGGCAAGTGGACAGGCGAGCCAGGCGTCCATCGTGAACATGACCCAGATCGACCAGATGTACGTGGAGGGTCGCAAGGACGAGTCGGAGATTGCGGAGTCGTGGCGGCGCATGGGCAAGAAGCTGCAGCGGACCATTGGGGGCCTGATTGGCAGCATGGTGCCCATGGCGCTGAACATGAGCCAGGAGGCGAAGATAAGCAGCAACTGTTCGGGAGCGATGCTCAAGTGGGTGCTCAGCATGAACCAGCTCAAGTTGTGGGCCTTGGGCATGCTCGATGCCTCTGGCAAGCCGGTGGCAGGAATGCTCGCTGGCTCGCTCACCATGTTCGGCAACTACCGCCAGTGTGTCAAGCTGCGCGCCCCCGACGACGACGAGATCGAGTTCGCGGGCTCCTTCCGCGAGTACTTCCGGGGCAAGTACTGCATCATCCAGGCCAAGCCTTGGCTGCCCAAGAAGAGCCGCTTCTACAATTTGAACGCCAAGCTTGCCGCCCTGCAAGCGGCCAGCGAGCAGGATGCAGCCGACGAGGCTGGAGGGGCGCCTGGCCAGTGGTACGAGCGGACTCTGTTCGACGAGCTTGCCGACTGGGCGCTCAGCTTCAACTATGTGGACATGCGTTTCGATCTCTGTGTGCCCTCGTTGTGCAAGCGCGAGGACATCCAAAAGGTGATCAACTACTTAATGAGAGGCCTCGAGCTGAAGGCGCGCGTCCTTCGCTGCGAAATGGAATCCGACTCGCCCTATGCCTCGGCAATCGTGGAGGGCGGCTCGTTGGGCGCAATGAGTGGCCAGACCATGCAAAACAATGCCGCCGGATCGAACAGCAGCCAGCCGCCCGCCAACTTCCTGGAACAACTGTTGCACTCGAGAAAGGTGAGCCAACTGGGCTGGCTGCTCATCCCTCTCCTGGCCACTCTCCTCGTGCTTGTGGCCACGGCGCTCTCGCTAACCCTCGACTCAGGCGACAAGAGAGCCACTGGGGCCACGAGCAAGCACCGAGCCACCGACAATGACAACTATGGCTACCACACGGAGCTCGAGTATAGGCGCGGCCACCTCGTGAAGGGGCCCACCAGGTCTAAGCTGGCGCACACAATTCAATCGTTGTCCCTGAAGCGCTCAGTAAGCAGCCATCTCAACGTGGACTATGGCCAGCTGGCCGACGACAAACCACTGGCGCTCTATGGAGTTAGGATCATTCTGGTCCTTTGGGTGATTCTTGTCGAGTCGTGCATCAACATGAAGTTCGAATACTTGCGCGAACTGATGGTCCTCAAGGATCTGATATTCTGGTGGCCAGTGCAGATCATTATCAACTCCACGCTGCAGTATGACTCATTCATCCTTCTGACAGCCTTCACAATGGGCTACAAGAACTGCCTAAACGATGGAGTCAATCAGGCGAAAGCAATCACCAGGTTTGTTTTGGACAAGTATATCCGCCTTATGCCCAGCATAATGTTGCTGGTCGCCTTGGTTGTGGTGACGCCAATGTTTCACAAAGGACCAGTTTGGAATGATTATGTGGCCACACAATCGGCCCTGTGCCAATCCACAGGCTGGCTCAATGCAATATTTCTGCAGAACTTCCTCCCATACGATCAGATTGTGAGTATAGAACAAATGCAGATTCAGACGCTTCCAATTGCCGCAAGATGATTTGAATTGTGTTGGAACAAAACAAAACCAATTCATCCATATAGATCCATAACTAACAAACAATTCCCTCCCCCTAAACACCACCAATCGATACTCACACATCCGGCGGACAACAATCCCACAACTTGCGGCGAAATTGATGAAAAAACCGACAACTTAAAAAATTTTGATTCATATCTGGTTCATTGGAATCTTATTATTTTGCTCTCAATTGGAATATTACACATGTACACGCGCAAACAATATTGCAATTATGGCTTGAAAAACTGGCTTATGAAACTGGTTGAAAAAATTCTATGAATTTCCAATGTTTGTGTTGCGGATTTTGGCACATGGGCTATCAACTGACAACATCATCATCTTGGCAAAATCCTTCTCTTGCGCCTTGTATCCAAATCAAACTCAAAACTTGACGCCCTTTGGTACTGATGCGCGAACAAACATTTGATTACATAACTACCATCACCACCTATTATTGTCTAATATTTGGAAAACAACAACAAAATCAACAACAATAATAATATTAATAATAATAATAATCTTAATAATGATGATAACAATATAATCGTACCAAATTCCCACACCATGACCATTACCGTTGGGCTTGGGATTGGTGGTTGCCGTTGGGGGAATGCGACATTGTGCATATCTTGTAACAATGCAGTGTCTACCGCAAACTTGGTTGCTCTGTGTTGAATTTCAATTGGTTCTGCTGATGGCGCCTATCGTGTACTATTTGAACAAAAGTTACACGGCTAACTTCAATACAACTAACAATCAGGCAGCCTATCGCAAATTTTCAGCCATCAAATCTCCCAAGAGACTCCACCGTGGCTCCAACAGGGCTCTCTATTGGCTCCAAACAACGCCAGGATTTCTCTTGTTAATCTCCATCCTATTTGGTTCGGCTATCAGCTTCTACAATGTCTACTACAAAGAACTACCGCCTAGTTGGCTATACACAATGGTCGATCCAGATAGTAAGACGGTGTACTTTAGCGAACACTTGACCAAAGCTTGGACCCATTTGGCAGTGTTTGCCTTGGGGCTCTTGGCTGGCGTTGAATGTCGACGGGCGTCCAAGAGTGTCATCTGCGCCTACAAGGGCAATAGCTCTCAGGGCTCCAATGCCCATGGGTCAGATTCGAGCAGTGTTGATATCCAAACCAACATAACAGCTCCATCAACTGGACTCCACCAGTTGGCCGCTGGCAAATCGTACTCTGCATCCTCCTTGCCAATGATATCCACTAACAAGGCCGCCCACAATCCAACCAAGGGACTGGAAACTGTCTGGCATAGTAACGTTAGTATTGATATGAGCAGCAATAACTCGGCAAATACAGCCGGAAGTGTTGAGGATCTGAACAATCGCCATAATGTCCATAATCATAATCATAGTCATAATCATAGTCATAATCATAAGCATCACCATCACAACCTGTATGCGGCCAGCAAAAACAATTATGACGCTCTATTGAAGAACAATGATTACAATAATATGACTAATTCTCGAAGAAGGAGCTCAACTTGGTTACTGATAGATATAATTATCTCATTGGTTGCTATCACAACAATGGCATTGATTCTATTCTCCACATACGATTGGTCCGTGAGTGAATTACCAAATCCCTATGTGGCAGGCCTATTCGATTCGGGCAGTAGATTCTTATGGTCATTAGGAATGATATGGATCTTGTATATGATAAGCGTACCAAATAAGGATGGAAACTTTTCGCTATTAGCCAAATCTTTGGGTCATCCATTTATGGTATGCCTAGGCAAACTATCATTTCTAATTTATATTTTACATCCATTTGTACATATGGCCATGCTAGCGATACAAGAGCAACCAATCTATTCAAACTGGTTCTTATTGTTTCACATGATGATTGGAAACATTACCATAACTGTGATACTGGCTTCGTTGGTTTCCTTGTTTGTTGAAATGCCATGTAGGAATCTATTTAGACGCTGCGGGACATCATTATTACTGACACAAACTGAACGAGGAATCATCCTTGACAACAGCTCCATCACCACCAATACTAGCGCCGCCCCCGCTTCCGGTGCCACCACTTTCGGCTCTCGGCATGATGACTGAATCAGGACCGCATTCATCTTGATCACTTTCTTCGTGCAAGCATCTGTCATTGAATTCTAAGTGATGATTATTGATAGATTGGTTATGGAATTCCATTCGATGGCAGTTATGATTGTTGCTGTTGTTTGAAATGTAATTGTTTAAAATGGGCCCATCTGATTCAAAATTATTGTCCAGTTGGCTGTCTGAGTTTTGAATATAAGAAATATTATCATTAATATGATTCAATGAATTAATGGGACAATTTTCATTACTGTGGCTGTACTGGTTATCTACGGTGGTAATAATGCCATTGGCTAGCAGATTGTTGATAGAATTTTGCGGCGACATACAAAAGCTTGACCGTGGTGATTTTTCATTTAGTCTCTCATAAACAGCACCACCAACTCCGCTAATAAGTTGATTTAAATTATTCATCGACGATGAAATAACATTGGTCGACGATCTATTATGGCGCATATGCGATTTGACTAGAGTGCCCTCAGTTAATGCAGCCAATAATGACAACTCGCCTGCCATAACAGTGGCGCATATGATTCTGGCTAACTTTCTAGCATTTGTATATTCGTTTGTATCAATATAAGTAGGATTTGTCATCAAATAGCTGCTGTTTGCTGATTGGTTGTTGGCGGCCTGATGAGAGGCGGCCAGTGAAGGAGTGGCAGTGGAGTTAGCTGCGGTCATGGATGATAATTGCCTATCTGATTGAGCTGGAGCTAGATTGTTGTTCTGCTTTGGTTGTTGTTGGATTTTTGGTGTTGGACCACGGACGCCCATCATTTGTAAATATCTACTCTGGTCGCCCAATATTGTTCCACCCCCAACTGTTCCACATTCGATTGATGGCATTGTACAACAAACAACTAGTGAACCCCTTGAGTCTTTCTCTAAAATGAGCATACAATTTGAGCTAGTTACATTCTGGGCTGGATCTTGACCGGTTGCAATAAATATCGCTGTTAAAATGTTGGCCGCCTGACTATTGAAACCACCAATACTTGCAGCCAAAGCAGAGCCAATCATAACCTTAGACTTCCATCTGTCAACAAGTTGATCAACGCTAACTTTGAATACTTGTTTAACAACATTTGCTGGCAATTCAGCGTTACATTCTACAGCCTTGCCCCTTCCATTGATCCAGTTAATTCCGGCAGCCTTTTTATCAGTGCACATGTTGCCACTCAATGTAACTATCTCCATTGTTGGAAATGCCCTTTGCATCTCTTTCAAGGCACTCTCGACCCCCTTGGAGCACATGTTCATTCCCATTGCGTCGCCAGTTTGCGCCTCAAAACGGATATGGATTTCTCTACTAACCGGATACATCGTGTAATTGAGAAATTTTCCGTGGCTCGATGTAAGATTGAATGCGGCCCGCATCTTTTCCTTGTTGTTCTTATCGTTCAACCATCTGATTGCGCGTTCCACATTATCTAGAGCATCTCTCAAGCGAGAATCCTTGAACCTGATTATTGGAGCGCGAGTCATGAAATCCCGCCTGATGCGGCTTGTAACGCCGCCCGACTTACGCAAGGCCGACAAACCACGACAAGTGCTCGCCACCAGACAACCCTCGGTGGTTGCCAAAGGCACAAATATCTCCTCGCCATCCAAAACCAGAGGACCAGCCAGACCAACTGGTACCTTGACATGGCCGATCACGTTCTCGCAGCAGGCCCCATTGACTCGTTCATAGTCCAAATCTTCGTGCTTGGGATATAGAAGCGCATCAGCACGATCCCTAATACCTAGCTGATCTATCTTGTCTAATTCGGCCAACTCCAAGCGATAGAAATCCCTACGAACCTCGACACAGCGTGACGCGTTATCCTTGCCCAAGAAGCTCTCTAGTTTGTAAATGGAAATGTGATTGCTTTTAACTAATCTAATCAATTCGTCATTGCTTAATGAAGTTCTATCAAAGGAGACATCTTTGATCAATGAGGCCAACTCTTCTATGGTCTTGATCGATGTAGTCGAAAATTTGGACGTCACCTCATTGTCTGGCTTGTTTTGGGCCAACTCAGCCCTTGAATTTGGCTCAGATTTTTGCGCTATGGCTATCTGGATGTTGTTGGTGATTTTGTTGCTGATGCAACTGGTGCTATTGGCGTTTGCGTTTTTCGTGCTTGCAACATGATTGAGGCCTCGATGAAAATTGTTGCTGCGATTAATATTGGAAGCTCCAATGTTGTTGTTGATGGCAATGTTGTTGTTGTTATTATTATTATTATTGCTGCTGTTGTTGTTGTTGTTATTATTATTATTATTATTAATATTATTATGCGTCATAGAGGGATGCTGATTCTTGATCGCCGCTATGCTTGGCGGCCGCGGAGGCACTGGAGGCGCCACTGCTGCGCTAGCTGCGGCTGCTGCGGCGGCCGCCGCCGCGATGGCTGCCGCTGGAATTGTGAGTATCGATTCTGGTGAGGCCATAGGTGGCGGCATTGCAAGCACCTGTTGCTGTTGCTCTTCGCTCACGACTAGTAGATCTTGCGTACTGCCATTCATAATCTTGTTATTATTATTATTATTACTGTTGCTACTATTGTTGTTATTATTATTCGTGTCCGTTGCTTGTATATTCTCTTGTTGAGTGTGTGGCGATGTGAGCGATTGGCCGGCCGAGTTTGATGTGGGCATGGTCCTTGCCTTTGGGAAATTTGCCACCAATCTATTCGTTCCTATGCTCGTCTTGTCGGGCTACTTATTGGGCTACCAATGGCGGTGGTTTGATGAGTAAATTTGTAGAAAGAAAAAGGTCGCCCTTTCAATCTCGTTCGTTCCTCTTGCTTGCCACTAAACGCCCTTTTACTGACGTCTGGGTCTTCCACTTGAGCTTGTTATGTAATGTTCTTCAACTTTGCACTCCATTCGATCAGATTGATCTAGTAACTTTAATCTGTTCTATTTCATATGATGATCACCCGATGGACGAGCGCATAGTTTTTCCAGTGATAAGGATAATGAGCTTTATGTTGGCCGGCGGCGAAGAAAAAGGAAGCCCACTGGGCTCGCCTAGTCTACTAACTACCGATGTTGTGAGTATGTGTGCACCTCTGTATGCGCGCGTTACTCACTCTCTGTAAGTATATATAACTCTCTAAATGTCTAACAAAATCTAGGCCCTACGAGTGTTGGTGTTCTAGTTTGCTCTAGTCGCTCTACTCTTTATCTTTCTATTTTGTGTCTCTTTGTTTCCCCTAAGAGCAAATGCACAATATTTGACTTATTGTTTCTGATGGAGCACGCAGTGTGTAAACTGGGCAAACTGTTCCACTGCTTCACTCCAACTGCTTCCAGTGTAAGAGGATTGCTTCTTTGTCTGTCTGTCCGTCTGTCTGTATGACATCGCTGACCATTGACACTTGAAAGTTGCAACAAGAACAACAAAATTATCAACGATGAGGCTGCCTAGAGGGAGGGAGGGAGGGAGAGAGAGAGAGAGAGAGAGAGAGAAAGGGGAAAGAGAAGAAAGAAAAATAAAAACGCTCTTTAAACTGGCTCCATCTTGTTCTTATTCCATCAGTTCAAGTGCATCCTCTGGTCTAGTAAGTCTATGTGTGTGTGTCATCTAACTCCCAGGCTAAATTCTGTGCAAACTGTTACTCGGTAATGTTGTTTTGTTGGTGTCTGATCTTTGTTGGCTGCTATTGGAGACTGGCTGCAATGATTTGCACACACTCTCACTTGCAATGCGCTGCCAATGGCACGCAGACACAAAGCGCAGCCCTGGAACTGACAAGCAGCACACAAGCCTCCTGCTACCACAACAACCACCACTACAACAACAGCGCCACAGACACTCACTGGAGCTGAAAACGGCGCAAATTTACCACCGGCAACAACAACAAATGCAACAAGATGCTCTTCTCCTGCTCGAGATGACTATGATGATGATTGAAGACGAAGGAGCAGCGAGGGGCAAATAGACAGCCGCTTTGCTGAGCCAGTGTGTGTGTGTGTGTGTTCGCTCCTGTGCTGTTTTAACGGTTTTTCGTTCTATTACAAACATCGGAAAGTTGAGCAAATTTTTTCCACCAATCCTTATTCCTACCTGCAAGCTGCTGGACCATTAATGCGCACATAAGAGAGACAGAGAGAGAGAGAAGAGGAGCACAGAGGAGATCTAGCGAGAGTTTCGCGAGGACGAGCCAGGTTACGGGAGGATAGGAAAGGGGGAAAAGGAGAGAGAGAGAGAGAGAGAGAGAGAAGGGCTGGTCAGTAGTGAACCCTGGCGTCTTCTCGGGTTCAGCCGTTAAAGTCGCCGAGTGGACGAGCGAGAGAGAGAGAGATGAGAAGAAGAGTGAGGAGGAGGAGGAGAAAGCCGATTGGGCTTTCTCAGGCGACTAGCCACTGGCCAGTTGTGTGCCGCCTTAATGCACTGAGACACGTAAGCGCATATTCAACAAACTTGCAGTGCGCCCAGTTAGGAGCTTAGCGAAGACGACCGCCTAATGAGAGGCAAAGGCGGCGCCGAGGCGGCAGCAACAAGTGTGCGCCTTGGTGGTGGCGCTGCAAAAAGCCGTTACGATTGGACCGCAATAAAAGGAGAAGAGCAGTGGGCAGGCTGGAGGAGAGCGCGGCAGCCGCAGGCTCGCAGCGCAGTCACACAGCGGCCGCCTGCGACGCCTATGCGGCTCCAGTGGGCGGCCGGCGCATCGCTAGCGCAAAGGGCGACGCCGGCAGCAGGCGGAGAGCGCCTGCAACCGGTTGCAAGCCAGCTCCGTGTCCTAGATTGCGTCCCGCGTCTGTCCGAGCTCAGTCTGGCGGCCGGCCGGCTGTCGTGCTTGGCGGGAAGACTGGCTAGCGGCTGGGCGGGCGGGCAGGCGTAGACCATGGGCCAGCTGGGAGCACTAAAGGATGAACTGGCGAGGCACTTCCAGCGAGAGAGAAACTTCCATCCAAAGGCGAGAGTGGCGAGGCACGAGAAGAGCGAGTGCCGTTGAGCCCTGTTGACGAGCCTCGGCCGAGTGCTGCGAGCTAGTGGCGTCGAGAAAAGGCGGCTCAAGAGACGGTCAGGCGATGTCAGAACAGATGTAGACATTGCAAGATAAGCAAGAAAAGTCGAGCTTCACGAACGGTCCGCTGGAGGGAGGAAAAAAAAATTCTGCCTCGTGCGGGATTCGGCCTCCACCCAAAGAGCACGCAGAGGCGCGCGCATGGATCTGCGAGCGCCTATCGCTTGCGGTCTGGCGCTGCGGCCGCCACAAGCTCGACAACCAGCCAGACGAGTCATCAAATGGCGCCTTCCCTCTGAGAAGCGAGGCTCTTCGTGGGAGTCGACTGACATCAGAGCGCCCGGATACAACGCATCTGGAATTTACACACTTTTTGGCGGCTAGAAGTTGGCGTGGAAAAGACTTTTCTCGCCCTTCTCCTTGGGCCCTGTCTCGCGAGCTCGCGGCGGAAAGGGATACTTGGAAGACAGTCCGTCTTCAGGACTGTCTCCAGGCCGATCGAACATCAAGTCTGGCACTCTGTCTCTTCCCCCTCAGATCGACAGCAACTCTCAACTCAGAGAAAGTCGAAAGAGTCATAATCGAGCAGCGGACGAGCTTGGCAGCGGGGCGCTCTGGTGTGCCTCCTCGCCAAGTTGTAGGCCGGACGGGGCAAGTGTGTGCCAAATTGTGCTCCCCTTGGTGTGCTGCAGTGGCGCCTAAGGAAGCGCCACTAGCACATCCAGTCTGTGTGCCTCCCCCAGTGGTGTGGCTCTCTCGTGGCGCCGCTCTGGATGGGTGGCGATGAGTCAGACCTTATGGTCGATGCACACTGCTGACTGTCCCACTCGACCAACCTGCACTCACTGGCCACCCAGCAGCAACCACCACCAACGAATGGGAGACGTGCCAGCCGACAGGATGCGCAATGATACGCATCTCAAATGGAATGGAAAAAATTTGGTGGTTCATCCCTCACTCAGTTGGAAACGGCAACTCTTGCAACTGATTAGCCGGCAGACACACCAAAATACCAACACTTTTTTCCTCCGTTGGCCCATTCATCCAACTGAACGACCATTCATTCCAGTCAATCTGTGGCCTCTTATCTCTGGCAGGATCGTGGCCGATCTTGTTGCGCAAACAAACCGGAGGCGCCCGGCAAATAGACGCCCGCTCACGCCAAGCTAAACACAAGACACCGGTTGGTCGACAGTTGGGCGAGACAGAGACAGAGACAGAGACTAAGACAGAGACAGAGACAGAGACTAAGACTGAGACAGAGACAGAGACATAGACTGAGACAGAGAATACACGGCTGGCCGATTTGTCTGTTGGCCAGTTGGGCAACTTGCTTCAACATACACTAGCTAAAGGAGCAACAGTTAAACTGTTTCTAGTGTTTAGCTCAACTTGGGACACTCTTTCTCTCTCTTGGACAACCATCAACGAGGCAGAAGCAGCCCAGCCATTATATTTGGCCAGATAAAAATAAGTCTCTCTATGATGATGATTAAATTCAACTCGTGTTTCCTGATCTCGTGAGCGTGGTCGTACAATAATGAAAAAAAGGCACCATAATACCATTGGATAGAGGGACACCAACACACTAAAACAAGCTGAAAATCTCTATCCTCTTTGCTGGCTTGAATAAGCAATACAAACAAGTAAGGTGATACTACATACTGTCGAGTGCTCGTCTGTATGTTTTCACTGTTAGTTACCAGGCACTTTCTTTGAGACATACACACACACACACACACAAAAGCGACAGTATCTGATGAGAGAGAGAGAGCAACACTGTGTTAAATTCCCTTAACTTAAACTTTCTCCTCCCTCGAGCCTCGACCATAAACGAAAAACACAACAGACCAATGTAATTGCAATTTCTTCTTCTTCCTCCAACCACCATCAACAGCAGAGCAATACTAGTCTCTAGATCCGCATTCAATCATTGTGGACCGTTGCCCAAACCATCGGTGTTTATTTGTATTCCAATCGCGCGTGTTACACTACTAGCACAGCACAGCACTTTATCTCGTCTGCGCGCCCCCAAAGACCGAGGAGAGCGCCTCTGTGGTCTCTCAAGAGTTGCCACCAATTGAGTGGTCTCATCACTCGGCCGAATTATTATCCTTTGTTTGCCCGATCGATTGAGTCCAGAGAAATTCAGCAAAAGAAGGCCTGACCTAATTGTGGGCTAACACGCATCAGCATGCGTCAAACGACCACAGGCAGTCTGCACCAAGCCGCACACTCGCCTTCGGACATCCTAGGGAGCAACTTGTTGTCCTCCCGAGCACAACAACTTGTCCCAGTGTGCCATTCTCTCAACCACTGGCAACACTGAAAGTCCAATGCGCCGCCAAGACCATGCGACGCCAAGACGCTTGCTCGATAATGAAAACTGGCTCCTCGCCGCAGCAGCCAAAGAGTTGAGGAGAAGATTATGCACCTCTTGACCGCACGGACACTTGCAAACAGCCAGAGGTAAACTAAATGGAGTACGAGAAGGAGTGAGAAAAAAACCCACAATCTCTCACCCCCACCCCCCTCGGCTTTCTCGCATCGCCTTCAGGTGAAAGTAGACACACTTCGAACTCGACTTTATCGTCTTCATCATATTTCTCGACATTCCATTGAACTGTTTTCTCCGTTCATAGTCCTTTAGGGGAGGTCAAACCCAAGTGCACAATCCTTTCAAAGGGGTCACACTCTCTAGAGCTGTCTACACACCTCTTTAAACAATGATGCATTCCTCCCTCGTCCATCAAGCGATCTCGAAGTGGAAAGCTATTTTAATATTGCATCAATTCCAACTGTAAAACTTATATATTCATTTATATGATGAAATGCAGTCAAATGCATGCATCATTCCAATGGAGACGGATAAGGGGAGAGGAACATTAATCGCACGAATTAATGCTCAGGATTGTCTTGTATGTTACTAATCATCGATATTCCAATATCTTCGCTTCTTGTTCCTTTTAATTCCTCACAAAGACATCTCTAAGATGCCCACTCTTGCAAATTTAACAACATAACTGGAATATATCTATGTTGGAAGCGCCACTTGTTAGCGAGATGTCCTCTTCTAATTTGTCACATATAACATCTGGATAGCATTAAGTGCTAGTTAGTGTTGTTAGATTGATAATTCTTTTTATCATTCGGGTTTGAAGGCAATAGGTTTCGTTTTGGTAGCTTTGATAACATAGTTGGAAAAATTTTCCAAAAATCTTGGGTACTCGCGCCGGTAAACTGTCCTCAATATTGCCGCTGGAGCCCAACCACCAGGATTTATGGTTGACGAATAGATGACTTTGCAAATCAATTCGTCTCGTTCAACAGTGTCCGCGGTTTTTGACACAGGAATGTATGTTTCACAAACTAAACTGACTGTTAACACAACACGAACACAGTTCCCCTCAGGCAAATCGGGTCTGTCAACGGAGTTACTGCAAACAATCCAAACATCGTGTAATTTTAAATCCGGACGATTTGATGGGTGTATGTCGTCAGCCGATAAATAACTCGGTTTTGGGTCCTCAATTTGTCTGATGTGGGACCAGAATACTGCATCGCGTTGAGCGGCGGGCCAAATTCTCTTGTGTATTTGATGAAAAACCAGAGTTGTTTCATTAACAATATCGATAACTTTCATCGTTTCAAGTGTCTCCTCCCAATCATATCTGAAAGCTGGACTAAAGAATCTATGGCACATTTCGTGAGCGGTAACCCCCTTGACTATACGAACGGCCTTTAGTGGATCACAGACTAAGCCATCAACTATTAATTCTCTTGAATATAATCTCATTTGTCCATCTTCAGCAAACAATTGCCAACCATTGGAAGAACCATTCTGTTCTAGGCCCATCTGAGCGTAGACGAGCTGATCCTGTGTAACCTCATCTACTTTGGCTTGTATAAAACTATGGCTGGGAATGGATACGCTGCCATTGGAAGCCATTATTTCACGTGTTTCCCTTGAACTTGATTTGTTTTTCTCCGACTAGGATCTCACATTTGTGCCTCTAGCGTGCTAGAGAGAAAAGACAACAACAATTGATCTTTTCTCCTCTCAACTGATTCTAGTTTCGATTCTACAAGGTGATTGTGGGCAGCTAATAATATGTGAAGATTATCCAACAATCTAATGGAAGGGTAACATATTTATATTTATCATTAGATATATATAATAATAAGGCAGAGCATTGGGCAAGCGTGTTTGTGCTGGAAAAGTAAATGAAATCTGTGCTTGTGGCTAGCCGCCGACAGGGAAGCGCAAATAATGCGCGCGACTCTATCAGATGGGCGCACGATTCCCAGTTGCTAGCTGCAGGTGCTGCCGCCATAACGAATTGGTTATGCTCGCCTCTGAGGGCTGACATTGGAAAGCTCGGCCGCCATTTGCTGACACTGATTGATTATGTGAAATTTCTTCAGGTGGCTAGAGTCTGGGTACAAAAAGACACCAACAGGAGAAGCACGTCTGGTGAGTTCGTGGCTGAGCCAGCGTAACGTTACGATCGATCCAGTGGTAAGATCCAATTTGGGACCTAACACGGGCTGTCTGGGTGGGCTCCGAATGGAGTCAAGTAAACAAAGGAAATCACGCTTGACTGTGGACAGGTGACAATGGGTGAGGGTTCCCTTCAGACGATTTGGAGTTTCAGAGTCGCCCTCCAGCGACATCTTCCGAGAGGAAGCCATAGTGGCCGACGATCGAGAACACTAGACGACGGCTTAGACTCTAAGGCTTAGAGCAATAGGGACATGTAGCAATGAGAGATTTAGTTGTTTTTTTGGACACCAGGTTGCGTTGCGAGCGCCAGTTGCGCGTCACTCGGAGGGCATTCGTTGGGCTCGTGGTGGGGGCAGTGGTCGTCTGCTTGTGGAGGCTAACTGGAGTCTGTTGGTTTGTTCTCTTGGTGGCGGCGAGTCTGCGCAGTGGCCGAGGAAAAAGGCGACGAAAGAATGAGAGGAGGAGTGAGACTGGCCGGCCGGCGAGGAGGACAGTTCGAAGGATTGCAGATTCAAAAGGGGGCGAAGGGAAAACAAAACACGATTGTCTCTTGAAAAGTGCACTCACCAGTGTGTTTGGCGCCCGCATCATCATCGCGCGCTTACACACACACACCATGTCCTAGAGGCACGAGCGAACTTTTGAAGGAGGGAACAAGCGAACGAACGAACGAACGAATTGCCAGTGCGAGTTGGTGAAGTTCGCCCGCTCACCAGCGAATCACTTGCGAGGTTGTGAATCTATTTCGCACACTGTCTCTCTTGTCAGTGCTCCTCTGCTGCTGTCTCCCTCCGAATCTGGCAACCCGTTCGAGGGAACGCTGGGGCCTGAGAAAGGGAATAGAGTTCTATTTATGTTATATTCTTTCTCGCTATACTACTACATACAACCATGATAGATATTTATTATTATTATTGATTAATATTGATCATCAAGTTTAGAAGAGGCAAAATTGTCACACTAAGTACAAGCCGGCGTCATAATCAAGATCACATCTTGGTAACAAGTGTTGCTCGAATCATGCATCAAGTATCGTCGGTGGCTTCCAAGCTTTTAAGTGGACCGAGCGTTTTGTCGAGTAACAACGCTCAACAACACTATCTTAGTCATACCAATCATCTAGAACACAATCAAGAGGATCGAAACAGTAGATTGAAACTGGAAGAAGCTGGCTTCAAGACAACCGAGTTGACCATACATCATCACCACCGAGAACGTCAGACACACCAAATCATCGTCAGCAAATCAGACCAAAAATCTATAGAATTTCAAGGCGACGAAGAGAATCTCATGAACAACGATGAACAGCATAGGCAAAGTTTGATTACCAACAGCAATTGTAGTAATAATAATAATAATAATAATAGCAATCATCATCATCACCATCATCAAGACAACTTCAAAATGTCCCTGGCCAGTGGGCAGACAATAAAAGAAGAATTAGGCAGCCCCGTTTCGTTGGGATCGAGCGCGAAACAGGTGGCAAATTGTTGCGCTAAATGTAGGAAGCCATTGCGTGAGAAATTCATTCTATCAGTGAATGATCTCCACTGGCACCCAGATTGTGTCCAGTGTGCAGATTGTTCCCTGAAACTCACCGATAGATGTTATACAATTGAGGGAAATCTCTATTGTAGGTTAGATTATTGGCGCCGTTTTGGGCCCAAATGTGCAAACTGTCTGCAATCAATTGAACCAAGCGAGTTGGTTCAGAAAATCAAAGGCAATAGAGTATATCATCTGAAATGTTTTAATTGTTTCGAATGCGGCCGCCAGTTACAGTTTGGAGAACAGCTCCATCTGATAGATGGCAAGCATCTCTTATGCAAACAAGATTACCAAAAACAGCTAGTTACACCCAAAGCCTCAGAAACCTTTGCCCCCTCGGCCGACTATTCATCCTCATCCCCAGCAAACTCGTTAACCACCTTGATGAGCCCCATGGGCCAGACAACGCCGCACGCGATCAAGAACACCGACGAGGTGGCCCAATTTGGGCCCAACAGCTTTCCAAATGGCCAGCAGCAACAGCAGCAGCAAAACAACAAGCACTACAAGTCTACTGACAGTTCAAGCCCCTCTGAGAGCATTAAGCATCAGCAAGAGCTCGGCAGCAAGCAGCAACAGCAGCAGCAGACGGCAAGTAGCGAAAACTCGGACGATCTTATCGACGCTAATGGTAAACGTCGTGGTCCGCGAACAACAATTAAACCCAAGCAATTGGAGACTCTCCGCAGAGCCTTCGAATCGGCTCCCAAACCATCGCGTCACATCAGAGAGCAACTGGCCACCGAGACGGGCCTGAACATGCGCGTCATTCAGGTAAGTATCCGAGTGAAGTGATCCCTTTTTTTGAAGAAGCATTTCAAAGAAGATGAAAAAATCTTCTCCTTTGGATAAAGCGTTGCAACTTGGAGCAACTTGATCAAAATCATCAGCTGATACGATCAGCAACTTGTGTAACTTTCACCCGGCCATTCCATGATGTGTCTCCCAATGTGGTGTGTTCTCTTCCCCCATGGGGCCTGCTGGTGGTGGCGGGCCCGAGAATTTGACGGGCGCATATTCGGCGCGGTCGCGTCATGTGTTCGGTCCGCTTCCTGTGTGACGCTTTGCACAAGTTTCCTGCCTCTTCCTGACGGCACAGAAGCAACAGAGCAACACAGTAGCAGCAGCAGCAGCAGAGGCTCTGGACTGTATGTTGAGTCAAGTTTATTGGAGCGAAAATGTGCTCTGGTTTCTTTGTGAGCAACGCTGGACGCAAGGCGGACGGACGTTATCGTTTGCCCGCTCTTCTGGGTCCCTCTCGAGGCGCGTTGCCTGTGGGCTGAACAAATTGCGCCCCCGACGAGAAGGCTTCTCTCGTCTGTTGTGTTCCTTGTGGGCTCAGCGAGAGAGAACAGAGAAGAGAAGAGATGGGCTACAAATTTCATTGAAACATTGACATTGATCGTGTGCTCTGCTGCGGCCAAGCGGGACACATTTTTGTCGACAATTTTGTGGTGCGCCAGAGGGATTTTCGGCCAGTGGAGCGCGAAGCATAAGGAGGAGGAGGAGAAGTAGGCGAGAAACAGAAGGAGGAGCAAGAGGATGTGTCTAGTTCGGCGCGGGCCACAACTAGAGGTTTGCTCCTCTTCCTGACTGACTGGCCTGTTTCCAGAGGCGCTGTCTATCAAAATGCTCGCTTGCTCTCTTGGATATGACAACAGCCTCACGACAACGGACGACAAGCAACACGTTGAATTTGGACTCGCCAGCGACAAGAGCAAGTGATGCGAGTCGTTCGTCAATGACAACTGTGCCAGTAGCACAGTGGGACCAGTTTCCACACGGTGCCAGTGCGGGGCCAGACGACTTGGGCTGAGGCAGAGGAGCAGGCCGAAAGGCAGACAGAAGCATAGGCAGTCGGCCAGACAAGCACGAGACATCACTTGGCGCGAGGCCCCAGAGCAAACCGGCAGCAGTGAGGCAGCGCAGACTGGCCATTTCTGCAGCCACCAGCTCACTTACACTGCGGCCTCTGTTTATGAACCCGCACAGAGCTGCACGAGGAGGCCACTCGTTTCCTTTCCCCCTCCAAAGTGGCCACTCATTTTGCCCGGCCCAGAACAAAATCAAGTGCCACCGTTGAGGTCGACGGCGGGCTGGTGGAGGGGCAGCGGCGGCGGCAAGATCAGAGTTCCCTCGCTTTGCTTTCCTTTGCTCTGCTCTACTCTGACCGCCTCAAACAAGTCCATGCAAGTTGGAGCAATCGATGACCCAGAGCACATTGGCCACCCCGAGCCACCGATGATGGACGGCACTGTGGCGGTGTTGGCCCCACGCGTCGGTTGCGGCCCCGCTGCTTTGCTGAGGCCTCTTCGGTTTTCTTGTGTCGGCACGCAAGAGCACGGGACGAGACAGACTCCCGTTGGCGCCCCCGTGGTGGAGGGCAACGTTTTTCGGGCCACAGTGGGGCCGAAAAACATTGTGGGGCCGGCGGCCAAGTTGGGAGGCAAAATGGCGATGACCACAAATCAAGAGCACTGCAAGCGGTGGGCTCTGGTGTTTTGTTGTTGCATCTGTGCGAGCTGTGAGCTGTGATCTGTGATCTGTGAGGGCCCGATTGGAGAGCACGCGCTTGTTTGCTCGCAAATCAACGCGCCAATTGCCCGCCTGGCTGCCTGTCCAGTGTTTATTGTTGCTGCTGCTGCTTGCCGGCCTCGAGCAGAGCACAAATTCAAACAGAAACTTTGCCTCAAACTGTGATCCTTTTGTTGCTCCTTTGGCATAACTTGCTCTCCTCTCATTTTGTTCTCTCTCTCTCTCCCTCTCTCTCTGCCCGTGATGTAACCAACCGCAAGTTTTGGCCTCACTCCGTTTGGGCCGCTCACCAAACGGCCACCACGGACAAATTTCGCCCCAAGCCTCAAATCACACAATGCAGGGAGACTCTCCCTCTCTCTCGTGTGTGTATCCTTGCTCGTGTGTGTTAATGGCGCGCAATAATCGTAAATCTTTTCCCCTTTTCGCCGCTCGTTCGCCTCCTTGCTGCCACTCTTCGTCCGTCTGGTCCGAAGTTGTGCAGTCTGACGACTGCAACTCTCTCCAGATTTGCCCTCCTCTGCTCGTGCTGTGGGCGCGACTTTGCCAACGAGCGCGGCCTTTGTCTAAGCATCATGAACGGCGCCATTGGCGTGCCCCTGAGAGTGATTCTGTCATTCTGGAACTGCATCTGCCAAACGCCTGCTCCTCTTCAGGGTCCAAAGTGTTGTTTTTCTCTGCCGTGCAAGTGGCCGCAGCACGACCAAAGCGCCGGCGGGCCAGCTTTTTCGCGGCTTTTCCACTGTGCCCCACAGAGCCGCGCCTACTCCTCGAGCACACACACACAAGAGCACCTGCTGCTGTGCTCTCCGCCGCAGCAAGTCCTAAGCAGGGCCACTTCTCTGCGGCCGCTTCTGTGCGCCTGCTCTCTCGCTCAAGCTGCTGGGCTCGACATGATTCTAAGTGCACGAAAGCCTATAAGCAGCAGTGAATGAAGAGTCCCACTGATGCATTTGGAATTTGCTTCTGCTTTTAACACTTGCCTCTCGGCTGCCAAAGCGCAACAAGAGTCTCTTGCTTATCCTTAGGACTAGTGAGCGAGTGAGCGAGTGAGTGAGTGAGGGTCACGCTCGCTTTACTTCCTGCGGCAGTTCTTTTTCCTCCCATTCTCGCCATGTGCCATTCTTTCTTTGGCCACACTCTGCCCTCCAGAAGGCAGTCTCCACAATTCGCATTGGAAGCTTCCCATTTCAAAAGCTGATTCCAAGAGGAGCTTCTCCTTCTTTCTTCTTTCTTCTTTCTTCTTTCTCTTCTCAGACGGCCAGTTTACTCAAATTCCGCTGACTATGACAACACTGGCCCTCCATCTTTGTCTAAATTATTCGCTCCTGCAAGAGTTGTGGGCCAGAAAGGAGGGCCAAAAGGGGAAAGAGTTGGCCTCTGGGGGCTATTGCTTTTTGTTGTGAGCCAGTTGGCAGTCAGTTGGCAGCTCGGCGGACAGTCGTCCTAGATGCTGGATGACTGGCCGGCCGGTTAGAATTGCGGCCGGCGACTGAGTCTGCTCGCTCGCTTGCTTGCCTTTGGATTGCCTTTGGATTGGCGCTTGCTTGCCGAGCGCGTTAATTGCGCCTGCGGTGGCGCCACTCGCCCGCTTTGAGCTGGCCACAAGGAGCCACAAGGACTGGCCATTGGGCCATTGGGCCATTGCATTGGCTCGTCCAGTGCGGCCAAACAACAAAAAGCCGGATCTGAGCGCATTAATTCTCGGCCTGCGTGCTTTTGTGCGCCCGAAAATGCCCAAAAATGTTATCGAAAATGGCCACAAGCAGCCGACTGGCCAAAGAAGCAGCGGCCAATTGTTGTTAGCTAAGCATTCTCTTTCACTCACTCACTCAAACTGAGCTGCCGCAAGCGAAGAAAGAGATCAAAGAAACAAGTGTCCATCTCTCTTTGGATTGTGCCCATTTGGCTTGCACGACATTGAGGCGAACTTTTGCTTCTTCTTCACTCGCAACACTCGCCCAATTGGCCGCAGAAATACGCCAAATCCACAAAGCTCGATACTTTATCTCTTGGCTCTTTTTTCGTTTGCTCTTCTGGCGTTGTATCTGAAATTTGAAGGTCTCAATGCTGCAGTGTTGCATTGGTGGAGGAATTGAAGGTGGAATTTGCGAGCTACCGCCTTAGGTTGCGAGCAGAAGCGGCACACGCCACTAGGTATAGACTGCAGAAGATATTTCCACTTTTCCATTGGTTTGGTCCAAAATCCAGTGGCAACTCTTGGCACTCTGCAGCTGCCCAAGGACTGTGCATTGTCGACTTTGCATTGCATTGGCTGTTAGTTGAAGAGCCAATGAGCCAAAGGGCCGAGATGAGCCAATGAGCTAAGAAGCAAACAGGTGGCCGTTGCAAATTGATCAATCAAATTTGCTTGACGCCACTCAGCTCGCTGGCTGAGCGAGCGGCGAATTAACCGAAGCCGCAAGATAAACATCCGCCTGCTCCTCTAAACTAAACTATTCATCCAGTTTAGAGCTCGAATTTTTCTCCTCGAACCATTTCTCTGTGTTATTCTTCTCTCTCTTTTTGGCTGCCAGCAAATGGGGAAAACAACTTGTTTGCCTGAGAAGTAACAGTCAGTTACTGTTGACTGTCTGCTTGTTGTGGCCTCGAGCAAGGCGCTGACTTTGTATGTGTGTGTGTGTGGAGAAAAAGAGAAAAAGAAGAGAGAAGAAATCGGCGAGAAGAATTGAGAAGTTGGCTTTTATTTCTTACAGTTCTTCTTCTTCTCTTTCCTGCAATCAATCTAAAGCCAGCAGGTAACGAGCGCGCACACTTCATGGGCTAGTTAAGACAGTCTACAACTCAAGACACACAACTGGCACCTCTTTGCTTGCACACTGAACTGCAGTGTGGTTGCTCTGTTTGAGTTGGCGCTTCACTTTGCTAGTCGCCAGCTTCACACACACACACACAGACAACATTCTTCCTCTAGCTCAGCTTATCTCTCTGGCCGCCCAACAACAAGCCAGCCTCAACTCGCCAGACTCAAGCTCAAGTCCACCTCTAAGAAGTCCACCTCTAAGCGCACACAATTGCCCTCCTAATGCTCCAGAGGGAAAACAAATTGAATACAGATGAGCTCATTTGTGTGTGCTGAGCGCCCAGACCTAAGCTAAGCTAAGGCCAGAGCTCAGTGGGCCCTTTACCTTAGCTCATTTGTCTGTCTTGTTTTCCCAGTGCCTTAAGACACTTGGGCCTTCTCGCCAGTGTGCTCAATATGCTAATCGTCTCCAATGGAAGAACCATTCAACAGATAGCGCCCACAGCTCGCCGTTTGGGCGCCCAAAGAGAAGCCCAAAGAGAAGCCCAAGAGAAGCCAGAAGACAAGCCCAAAGGAGTTTCTTGGGCCGGTTTCTGGCCAAATGGCGCCATCGAGCCGGAGCGACACGAGGCGCTTCTCGTTTGGCAGAAAAACTAATTGCGACTTGGTGGCAGCAGTGCCAAGCGCAGTTCAAGAAGTCCAGTGGAAGTGGAAGAAGTGGAAGAGTTTGGAGAAGGAAAGCTTAGAGCTTTGGGCAAACGAGCAGAGCAAGCGGCAAATGCAAGCAGCAGAGGCGCACATCTGAGTGCAATATGCTTGCCAATGGGCAGCAGCTCTGGTCGCATGGAAAACACTGCAGAAGGAGGAGGATTGTGAATGGGCGCATGTGGAGGAGCGAGCAGCAAAACTGGGCCGCCAAAGAGCTGCTGGCACTCAAATCGGGCCCATAACAATGGACGAGCGGCGGCCAGTTTTCCACTCGGCGACTTGAGAAGCCGGATGGAAAAAGTGGAGAAAAAGAAGGAGAGAGAAGAAGTTATGGAAAAGAGAAAAAGAGGAGAACTTATGGAAAAGAGAGCGCATCTTGGGCAGTCCATTTTGGTGGTAATCTTCTTTGGCTATCAATGAATTGAGAAGAAGAAGCTTGAGATGAGCAAACACGGTGGTTTGTTTGCACACTTTGCACACATCAGAACGCAACTCAACTCGAGCCGATTGCACACACAGACAGTCTGTTTTGCGCAATCGAGCTGCGAGTGAAAGCAGCTCTCTGCCGCAGACAGTCTGCGCCTTTCTGGCACTCGCTCAGTCTGTCTGTCTGTCTGTTTGTGTGTGTCTCTGGTGGAAAAAGTCGAGTGGTAGTTGTTGTTGTTGTTATTGTAAAGAGGATTCCTCTTTTCATTAGAGGCAACTGGCAGACACAAGTGAGTGTGAGCCTGAAGTGGAGAGGCCCAATCTTAAGCGTGCTCGGCGCAAATGAAGCTAATCGAAGAGAACCCTTGCCTCTCGAGAGCAATTTCCGTTTCTCTGTTTCTTTCGAGAGGAACTGTTGTGGCTCGATTGTGTTGGGTTTATTGTGAGTCCATTGCGCTCTCTGTGATTCAACTCACACAGACTGCTGCTTCTGGAGGCTAGAGACTGCCAGAGACTAGAGACTAGTGCCAGAAGCTAGAGACTAGTGCAGAAGTTGGCGCAAAAGGCGCATAGACACAAACTCACAAGCACAAACATGCGGCCGCCTCTTGCCAATGAGCGCGATTTGGGGCCAATTTGGCGCCCAAAAGGAGAAAAAAAAGGGGCGACAACAAGAATCTGGCGTGTGGAAAAGGCACATTCGAGTTCACATTCAGGGAAACACACAGTTCAAGAGCAATGAATTGAAAAACGTTTTGGCCTGAAAATGGTGCCAATTCGTGGCCGGCCCCAAATTTGGCCCCAGTCTCTAGCTCTCATTCTCAGTCTCCAAGTTGCCTCCAAGTTGTGCCCCAACGCGTTTCCCCTTCTCTTGCTTAGGCTCTCTCCTGGCAGCTCGAGCAAGCCAAGTTGGTGAAACTCTGCAGGCGAGCAAAACATTATGCAAACTGCGCACACACACTTGCACACCGCCTTCTTCTTCTTCTTCTTCTTCCTCACCACCAAAGACTGTCTGCTGCACCAAAGGCCACTGCAAGTTCCCATTTGCGGCATTTCAGCTCCCATCTCGCAGGCAAACCAAAGGCACACTAAGAGCGCACACACTAAGCGCAGAGATGCAAATTCCAACAAACGACTTCCACCGATGACAACCAAGTGCACGCGCCAAGTAATTGCATTTGTACGCTCGGCTTGAGCGTCTAAACAAACACCACCTCAGCCGCGCTCCATCCGGCCCACACTGGCTGGCTGCTCGCGCCTCTTTTCTCCAGACCTTAGGCCACACTTTGGGCCACACTTTCGAGCTAAGTTTGGGCCCAATCGCCAAGTGGATCGAGCTGGCAAACTTCGAGGGGAAGCAAGTTTGTTCTTTGTTGACATCATGGCGACCGTCGTGCATCAGTAACAATGCTGCGAGCTGGCACTAAGGAATAACCGGCAATTTTGAGCCAAACTGTCGCCCAAAATGGGGCCAAAATGGGGCCAAAATGGGCCTGAAGTTGAGCTGAAGTTTGGCTGAAATGGTGCTCCATTCCAGTTCAAGACTGTCTCGAACCAAAGGTCTTGAACTGCAGGATAATGCTCCCTTTGGAGTGCAGTCTTTCCACCAATTCTAAGCTTGGAAAGGAGGACTTTCCATCCTTAGAATTGGTGCATCGTAGACTCAGCAGTATAGATTCAGCTCGCCAATCTTCTGCCGGCCAACTCAAACTGGCCGCAGACTGGCCCTAACGAGCCGTCTAGCAAGCCAGTCTAGCGAGCCAGTCCAGTCAGCCGGCAAAGTTTCCACTGACTGTCTGCAACCCTTTTGGACGAGGCCGGCACTTCCGGTCGGTGAACCGGGATAGCTGGAACTTTGAGGCGGCCGCAGAGCTGCTTCCGGTTGGGTTGGGCCGCAGGCAGCGAGCGAGGCACCTGGGCGAGAGTGTGCGCGGCGGGAGAGTGTCAGCGGCAGACTTGGGCTGATGGGCGGCGATGATTAGGAGGAGGCAGTTTGGGGGCGCTGCTCGTGGGCTGCGCGTGTGAGAGCGGGGGGCCCACTTCCTTCCTTTTGTTTTAGCCTTCTCTGTGGAAGTGGGTGAGCTTCTCTCGGGCGGCCGGCAAACGTCCGACAAACAAAGAGGGCAAAAACAGGAGAGCGCCGCATGAGAAGAAGAAGAACAAGCAGGCAAAGCGGCATGACAACTGCAGCAAGAGCAGTGGGCGCGCGTGTGCAGCAGTGTGCGAGTAACTGTGTGCGAGTGACTGTGTGCGGCTGACTGTGTGCGGCTGACTGTGTGTAGAAGCCTGAGGGAGCGGCCACAGACAGAGAGTAGAGGCGCCACACAGTTGCAGTTGCAGAGGAAGCTTGGAGGTCTTTACGTTTACGTTTAGGTTCTTTTCAAAGTCCAAGTGCGAGTTGCGCGCTCAAAGCAGAACGGCCACAAGTTGGACGCAACTCTCAATTGGCCAATAAAATATCGCCGCCAGCAAAAGCGCCACACTGCAGCCAGTCAGTGCCAGTCAGTGCCAGAAGAGAAGCTGCCCAAATTGACAGTCCGCCGTCACCCAACTGGCCTGTTGTTGTTGTTGTTGTTGTTGTTGTCCCAAAGGCGCAACTAGCAAGCGCAGGAGAGCAAAACAGGCGCCCTTAGCTGCCGGAGGGCGCCCCTCTTTTGGGGCCGGCCTGCAGTTCGTGTGAGCAAATGGGACAACAAGCGGCAAGCAAGCGGGACACTCTGAGAGACAGACACTCTCTGGCTGTGCTCTGTCCAGTTGGAGCTTCTGCACACTAGCTCAGCAGCTCTCCAACTCAGCAGCACAATTCCAGAGAAGTCCACTTCGCGCGCTTCCGGTGCGCCGCAAAGGTTTGGCCGATGAATTTGTTGGCTGAAATGGTTTGGGGCTGCCAGTGCACAGGAGCGCAGAGGAGAGGCAGCTGCGCGCCCAGAGGACAACTTCATTTGCATTCGGCTTCCAGCCAGCGCCCATTGTGCTTCGGTGGTTCGATTTGAATCACTCGAGCAGAGCACTAATGGAGCCTTGCAAACGAGTGCTACTAATTAGCCGCTACAGGAAGAGTGTGCGCGTCTCCCAGTTGCAATCTGGAGTGGCCGATTGTCATTGCAGCCGATTGTCTGTCTGTCTGTCTCTCTCGTTCGACTGCTTGAGTCCACTGGGCACCTTGATGGCAGTGGACGAAATTGCACCGATTTGTACTGAGCAAATCGACGCTTAGAGCTGCTGCTGCTGCTGCTGAGGCGCAAAGACAGAGAGAAAAAGGAGTGAAAAAAGGGGTGCCAGTTGCTGGTGTGTGTCCGTGGAGATGGAAGTGCAAAGCCGGCGAGACAGAGACGCGCCTCGTGGGGAAGAGAAAGAGGAAAAAAGAGACGTTTGGCAATCAATTGAATAAATGGGCAACATTAAACTTTTAATGGAGCCAATTTTTCCACCCAGACAGGCCCACAAAGAGAGACAGTGGTCGGGCGCGTTGCAGGCGGCAAGACATTGGGGCGCATTGGGCGAGCATTTGGGGTGCAAAAAAGGGGGAGAAAGTGGAGGAAAAAGTGGGTTGCAGAAGTTTGCAGGGCCGAGCAGAGTTGCGAGAAGAACAACAAGAAGAAGAGCAACAACAACAACAACAACAATGCAGAGCCGTGTTTTTAAGGAATCTCAATCTGGAGCGAGCAGAGCAGAGTCGGATGGCGAAAAGGGCAGTGTGTGCTCGCGTTAGACAGTCTGCGGCAGACTGTGTGCCGCAGACTGTGTCCCGCAGACTGTGTGCGGCTTGCAGAGAGAGAAGCGCACAGAGAGCGCCGTGCCCTCAGGCCGCCGGCCAAGTCTCGTGCGTGTCAAATCCCTATGCGCAATGAGCGCCGGCGGACAGTCTGCGGCCTCTGCTCCTCACTGGGCCTCTTTGCGGGCCTCTCTTCTCTCCAGTGCGCGTGTGTCTGCGCGTGCGGCCGCCAACTGACAGGCGCAACTGCGGCCCAGCAGCCAGCCAGCCAGCCAGCCAGGCGAGATTAGGAGTAAACCAGTTGGGCGGGCGGCCAACTGGCAGCCCGCCGGCAGCCCAATCTAATCAGTCGTCTGCATCGAGAGCTGCCTGGCTGCCTGGCTGGCCGAGCGGCCGAGCGGCGTTCTCCAATGCGCGCGATTTGGATTTCAGGCAAAAAAGGGGCCCCAAATCCAATCTGGCGCGCGACCCTAGGCGACCGGCGCGCCCAATATGCCGCCGTTCGAGCGCCGGGCATATTAGGCACTCGTTGGGGCGGCCCTCGTTGACAGTGGCCCACAGTGGCCGCTCGATAAGATCTCCTTCCGGCCTTGTTGGGCGCGCGCGCAACTCCTGGCCTGCTGATGCGGGCGAGAAGTTGGAGTTGGAGTTGAAGTTGGAGAGGCGCGCACTTGCCGCCAAGTCAAGCGGAGGGCCCAACAATGCGCCGATTGGGCGCTTCTGATAACACGCTGCAGGCCAGCGCGAAGGCCAAAGCTGCTTGGCCGCCGCTGGCCAGACGGACGACACACACAGACTCATGAGAGACTGTCTCTCTCTCTGGCCGCTCGTTAATATTCGCCGCCGGTTGGGCTCAAGTCGAGGTGTCAGACTGGCGGCCAATGCTCACCTTCCGCTCGGCTAAGGGCGACCAACGAGCAAAGACTGGCAAAGGAAGACCAGAGCTCTGCCGGGGCCACTAATTAGGGCCGCTCAATCCCGGCCTGATTGATCCCTCAGGGCCGGAAAGCTGGAGGATTATCTCGCGCACATCGACCATTTGCCGCCGTCCAGGGCTCTTGGCTCACTGAGAGCAGCCAAGAGACAGTCTCCGTTTCCATTTCTCGCCCAACTGGCCTTCTCTTCTCTTCCGGCTGTCTAGTTTCCGTTTGGCCAGTGCGTGAGACTGCCAGGCGGCCAACGAGCGAGGCCAAAGTGCTCTCCTGAGTGCGCTCAGTGTCTTCACTTCTGGCCGCTCCTTATGACTGGCCAATGTCTTTATTTTTATTTTCCAAAAGCTCAATATTTTTCCTCTTCTGAGCTTCGAACCTTTTGCTTGCTGGCCGCTTTGCTGCGCGCGAACTGCGCTCCCAAAAGCAGCCAAAGAAGCGCCGCAGCAAACCTTTGGGGCGCCCCATTCGAGTGCTGCAGAGAAAACACAGTCTGACACTGCACAATGCAGTCTGCAGTCTGCTCACTACAGTCTCTAGTTCAGAGCTTCAGAGATCTGCTCAATACAGTCTGTAGTGTGCAGAGCAATGGGCCGCAGTGGAAGGAGAAGAAGTGGGGCCGCGAACGCGCAAATCTGCAGCTCGCGTGCTTTCTCAAACTGGCGCGCTTCTCCCAAAGACTAGCCTCCCAAAGACTAGCATTCGTACACTCAAACTGGCAGCTCTCAGCGGACACTGAGCAGTGCAGAAAGACACTTTAAAACCACAAATCTGTCTCAATTGAAAACAGAAGCAATTACAAGAAGAAGCAGTGGCAGAACGAGAACAACTTGAACGCGACAACAAGCACTCAATGCAGATCACTTAATCGGCTTAAACGTTTGCGTGGACTTCTTCTCGCCGGCCGCACTTTTCCCTTTCCATTGGGCTTTCCATTGCGGTCGGCCGATTGAACACTGCAGCAGAGAGCACAGTGCAGAGTGAAGGCCGCAGACTAGGCGCGCTCAATGGAGAGATCCAACTGCTTTTGAGTGCCCAAACGAGTCAATGATGCTGCTCAGGCCGAGAACTGCAAAAGAGGGGAACCAAGTCCAGTGGGTTCCAAGTGGTTACTTCTGTCTTTTGTCTGGCTGCTCGCAAACTGCAGCGAGCTTGTGGGCCGCACACTTTCCGAGCTGCTGCTCCAGTGGAGCTCATCCTTTGGGCCAGTTTTCAGGCCAGTTGGTGGCCGCAGACTGTCTCTGGGAGAGCGCCAGTGTGTGTCAAAACATTGTGCTTTGGGCGGCCGATCTGCAAATCCGATCCGATTTCCACCAGTGGATCTACTGGCGCGCTGAAGCTAGTCTGCAGTCTTTCTACGCCTAGTCTGCGGCCAGTCTGCGGCCATTCTGCTGGCCAGTGGTCAGCCTTTGTGGGTTTTCCTGGAAAGCGGCGTCATTTGTTGCCATTAGCCGTTCGTTGGGCTCTTCGTTGGGGGTCGGGCGGCAGTTTGGGCGCTGAGCAGGCGAGAGAAGAATTCCTCTTCCTCTTTGTTCGTGGCCAGAAATTAACTACAGCCAGTTGTGGGCGCCCAGAAGGAACTTGCAGCCGCAGACTAGCTGTGGAAATGGCGCAGAAACACTGCAGACTAGCCGCAGACTAGGCGTAGTGCAGTTGAACACAATGCGCACAAAGAGGCCCCAATGTGCCACAGTGACAAACTGGAAGCCGCCCGATCTGTCACCCATCAGCCGATGATCCGGCGCGCAGTGAACAGTGAGCAGCGAGCAGTTAGCAGTAAGCAGTGAGCAGTGGGCAGTGGGCGGCCGCAGACTGGGACTGGCGAGGCTTCCTTTGCCCCTGAGCGCAAAGAATATGATTTGATTCGATTTGGGCGCCTCTGAGGGGCAGTTGAGAGGTTGAGCGGCGGCAGTTTGGGGGCGCCTTCCGCCTTTTGTTGGCCTCTTGCTGACACAGAGCTAGATGTTGGCCACAGAGCGGCCAAAATCTGATCAGTGGCCCATTTTCACATTTTGAGCAGCAGCCAACACGCCGCACACAGTCTCTGGCTGCCAGTTTGAGACTAGTGCAGACTAGTAGTGCAAACTAGTAGCACAGCCTGGGGCCTGAATATTCAGCGCCACTCGAGTTTGGGCTCAGGTGTTGCTCGTCTGCGGCAAACGAGTGACACTCCGCCGAGCACAACAATTGCAGGCCACTGGCGCCACTCATTGCGGCCTCTCTCTCTGGCCGCTGGTAATTGGCAGCACGCGCACGCAGCACGCGCTCATCAGCTGGCCTCTTTTTCGAGCAGCCAAAGTGGCCCCAAACACGCGAACTGCTTTCCGAGGTGCCAGAAGGTGGCCAAATTGGCGACAAATGTCCAGCAGTAGTCGCGAGAAGAGAAGAGAAAGAGAGAAAGAGAAACTGACACCACGACACAACAAACGCCCCCAAGTGACACCCATGCCAACCGGAAGCGGACCCAATGGAGCAACTGGCGCAGAGTGTCCCTTTCCTTTGGGTGTCCATTGTTTCTGTCTGGCCGCAAGTTTGCAACTCGGTGGGGGTTCCACGTGCGCATTTTGGGGGCCAACTTGGACGAAAAGAGTCAGAGACTGTCTGAGCTTGGTTCAAGCGAGAAACAAAAAGCTGCTGAAAGTTGCCTCTTTGGTTCTCTCTAAAGCTAAAGATTTCTCCTCGCGCTAAAGACAGAAGTCTTTGGGGGGAGCTGCCCCTCCTTAGGGCTAGTCGAACGAGCTCGTTCAAGTGAAGCAACGGAACCAATTGGATACTTGTGCGTTTGCGTCGTTCTGCTGGATGGGCGCTAATGTGACGCCTTATACAAGTGTGCTCTTGTTTGCCTCTTTTGGTGTCCACTTTTGGTATCCACTTTTGGTGTCGACATTTGTCTGCCGCGATGGGCAGTGAGCCCGGCGACTTGTGGGCCAGGATTCAGCTCACGTGTTTGGCGCCTTCTTTGCGCATTGTTTGGTGCGTTTCCGCAGCTCGAGTTGAATATTTTGCGCCCACCACAGTCTGCGGCCTCTCAGCTCTCGTGTGACGAGAGCTAAGGGGCGATGATTGCGTGTCGCTGGAAATCAGCTGGCCTCTGGGGAGCGCGCGTACATTCAGTGCATGGAGCATACACATTGGACAGTGCACACTGAGCACACTGAGCACACTGAGCGCACAAAGGCCGCTGGATTTGTCACTGTGTGCGGCGAGTGAGCAGCTGCAGACTGCAGCTCGCGGCCGGCCGGCCACTCGACTCGCCCAAGCAGAGCGCACACAGTCTGCCCCGCTCGCAGCGCTCCACTCGCGCACACACTAGGCCACAATGGCCCGCCCGCGCACTTATAGGCAGCCAGTTATAGGTCGTCTCGGGCTGGCCGCTCGCTCGCTTGCTTGAGAGTGTGGCTGCGAGTGGGCGCCCTCGCTGTCTGGTGCGTCTGACACCGGCGGCCTCGTTTGTCAGGCTGGGGTGGCGCCGCTCAGTCTGGGCTCTAAGCTGGAGTGTGAGCTCGAGTTCGCGCTCAGACTCGAGCGGAGCGTCCAAGTGTGGCTCCTCTCGAGGAGGTCAGACAGTTGCGGGCTGCCTGCCTGCCAATCACAAAGCTCCGCACGGCGCCCACCAGACTGGGAATTGCACTCGCTGGACGCCCAATTCGCGCCCTTCACACGTGTTTGGGGCGCCCTTCCGGTTGGCGCGCAGTCAGCCAGCATGGAGCAGCGCGGGTTATGCGCACTTGGGGCGGACAGTGCGCGCGCCACAGACTGTCTGCCGGCCGGCGGACTGTCTCGCGCGCGCACCCACAGTGTCAAGATGAATCTGGCCTGATGGGCGGCCTCTGTTTCCGGTGGCGCGCGAAACTGTCTGTTGTGTGCGGCGCGATTCTGTGGCTGATTCTTGCGGTGTCGAGCGGACGTGCGTGGAGCTGGCCTCTAGTGCGAGCGCCCACCCCAAGTGACAGTTGCTCAGCGCGGCCATGAAGCTCGAGGGAGGCGCCTAATCTGGGCCGGCTCATTATGTGCTCCCCCAGCTCAGCGGTTTGCCGGCCGATGATTCATGCGCGAGGCTGTTGCGCCCCTCCAATTGGGCTCCACTTGGGCTCCTCTACTTTGGAGGCGTCTCAACTTGGAGAGCGCGCGGAAAAATATTCTCATCTCTTGCCACTTCCAGTCTTGCGGGCCACAACTTGGAAGTGGCGCCCTGCAGACAAACTGCACAGAGAGCCCAGTGCACAGAGAGCGTGGCAGTGGTGGCGCGCCGACCACTGTGTGCGGCGCCTGTTTTGATCGGGCCAATTTTCACGCTGCCGCCAGCGTAACGCGCACACTGAACGCGCACTGAAGACACACTGAAGGCGCAACGCAAACCAGTGCATGTCTCTTGCTAGAACTGCTGCTCAGCCACCACACTCTGCATCTGGCAAATGGCTCGACTTTTGGCCGCCAACTCTAAGCTGTTTTCCTTTCTGGTCCAAATGGGCGCCCCTTTCGACTTTTAGGTCCCAAGTTGAGGCCACCAAATAGGCTCACTGTTAACACATTGGGCCCCACTTTTGCGCCACCTCTGCACCTCCAGCTTAGAGGCCAACCTCAAGGCCCCCTTTCAGCTGGTCTCCCTCAAATCAAGCGCGAATCAAGCGCTGCTCGTGTGTCTCCTTTCCTTTCAAGCAGCCTTGGAGATCATTGTTTTTTGCCCTCCGAATTGTGCACTCAACTGGCCGATTGGGCAATTTGGCAACCAAACCATTGGGGGACCATTGGGCGTCGCTTGAGAAGGCTGAGCTGCGGCGGCCGATTTGTGATCGATTTGCGGGCTCGTCCGCTCGAGTGGTGCTGCTGCTCGCGTGCCCACTTGGCCCAGCTGGATCTCAGGCCGCCGCAGCCAGTCAATGGGCCGCACTGCTCGCTGCAAATCCAGTTGAGGCGCCCAAGGCTAAGGGACAGCCTAAGGGAGAGAGCGCCGCTTGCAAGGCGTCCTGGTCTCTGGCCCAAGTCGTCCGCTTGGCTCTCGTGTTCTGGCTGAGCGGCGGTTGTTTTTCAGCTCTGCTTTTGCCTCTGCTTCTGCTTCTGCTTTTGCTTGCCCCCAAATGGCGCCCAAATGCCAACGAGCGGCCTAAAAAGAGCACACTCTTTGGGCATTCTTCAGCTAGAGGTCGGCGGCCACTTGCGCGCTTCTTGCACTTGGAAGCCACTTGCAAGAAGGCCACTTGCGAGCTTCTTGCGCCAACTGGCCAACTTGCAGGCTGCCCAGTTTGAGACTAGCACTAGTGGAGACTGGCGACTGGAGACTGGTGGGGGCACGCGACACGAGCAAGAACAACAGAAGAGGAAACAACAACAATTGCACACACGCACTCAACTTGCCCAAAGCTCTGCATTGGGTCGCCTGCTTCTCTTGCGCTAGACCTTAGGGCCGGCTGGATCTAATGCATTGCGCGTATCTCTCAGGAAGGCAAAGAGCAAGGCAAGGCAAAGCAAGGCACAAAGAGGAGAAGAGTGTGCAAAAGAGGAAAAGAGATTGGCAATTAGTTGATGGATTAGCTCGATCGATCATTGATCATCTAAGCGAACACCATTCTCTTCTGAGGGCCTCTGCTTGGCGTGTCTGTGTCTGTCTCTCTCTCAGTCTCAGTCTCTGTCTCTTTCTCTGCGCCACTCTCACTCTCTGTTCTCTTCTTGTGCGCCTTTCGAGTGGATCGATCTTTGAGCTTTGAGCTTTGAGCTTTCGAGCAGCCAAAGACTGTCTGTTGGTGCCAGTTCGTGGCCGGCTCATTGCGGCCAAGTGTCTGGCTTGTGGTTTGCAGCTTTTGCTTCTTGCTCGTCCGATCCTCATCCTTGGCCATGGAGCCTTTTCTTTCCTGCGCAAAGTGGCCGCAGTTCTGCCGCGCTGGCTTTCTGCTGGCCAGTCCTAGTCTGCCGGCAAACAGCTCGCAGTTTGCAGCTCGCAGTTTGCAGCTCGCAGTACCGCAAACTGAAAACTGAAAACTGTGTAGTATTTCAGGAGCGCACTCACACGACCAGGACGACGAGCAGGATAAAGAGGCCAAGATGAAAAGAGTCCAACCAACAAGTTGGCCGCAACTTGTTCCTGCCGAGCTGCTGGCTTCTCAATTGTTCTGCTCACTTCAGCTGCACTTTGGCAGTGGAAGCAAGTGAGCAACTGAGGCAAGTGTGTAGCATTACTGCGGCACACTGTTGCTCAAGTGAACGTCGCCACTTCCAATCCACTGTGCTCTTGCGACCGTTCTTTCTCCCGCTTCCTTTCCTTTCCTTTTCACGCATCAATCAACCTTAGGTCGTCCATTTTTTCGCCCAAACAAGAAGAGAGCCACGAACAAAAGACCAGCTCAGACGAGGAGAAGAGCTGAACGAGAGCAAAAACAAAAACGAGAAGCAAAAATAAAAAAGGAAAACGAACAGGAAAATATCCACTCAAGACTGGGGGCGCCCATTCTTCTTCAAAGCTCACAGGCGAGCTTCTCCTAAGCTCGCCTCTGCTGCTCCTTAGTGCTGAAATTTGCGCGAGAATTCTATTCCAATTCAGTTTGCCTCAAGCAAGAGAAACTCCCCAAAGACTGCCGCTCCTAAGCACCGGCGTCCGTCCACCTGTTCCTCTTCTGTGCCTCTTTGCTGCTTTCTCAGCTAGTCCTAAGCTCAACTCTTGACTCAAATGGTTGATTTCTTCCACCGCTTGACCATTCGGCCACTCGGCCACTCAGCTGCTTGACCACTTCACCACTTGGGCCCTTCCCACTTTTCAACGATCTTGGCCGCTAATCAATCTTGCTCACTTGCTTGTTCACTTGGTTGTTGCTCTTTTGGCCAAAATGAGCAACCATGCAGCAAGAAAGAGCGAGAAAAGTGAGACCAAGGCCAAAAGGGCAAAGGAAGTGCAACAGTCTCTCGCTCGGCCAATCATTTGTGGCTCTTCTTGTGGCAATCTTGTTTTCCACTGCAATTTGAGCGCCCAATTAACATGGCGCCAAAGACGAGCAGTGGCAGCTCGCTGATGATAATCAGCATTTCTCTTTATCATCATCATTTTACTTGATTTTACTTCGCCTCAAAGCCGCAAATTCGGCTAAGAATTGGCTCAAAATTGGCCAAAAATCACTTGATTGCACTAAGCTCACCTAAACTTTTATTCTCCTCCTGCTCTGCTAGACACTAGCTCTAACGCGTGAAAGATCCGCCTTGATTGGTGGCCCATTATTACTTAGTAGCCACTTGATCACTTGACCACTGGACATTCCACTCAACTTTCGGCCACGCCCACTGGGAAAAATTCCCCTAATTATCGGCTTTTGTTTTGGCTAAAAAGATGCTCTTTGCATCTTGTATTGCGCCCAATTGGCCAGCTTGTTTGCATTAGAATATAGAATTTGTGTGTCGGCCAGAATTCTTAGTTGTGGGCAGAATTAGGTCTGGAAAGAGACAAGCTTCGAGTGTTGCCGCTAATTTGGGTCGCCTTCCAATCGGCGAGAAGAAGAAGTGGCAGATTGATGAAGTTTGAGGAAGCAACGAACTCAAAGAGTAGGAAAAATCCGTTCGAGTTTGCCTGCGGCTGATTGTCGACTCGAAACAGTGCAGTTAGTTGGTGGGAATGATGAGCGAGCGCAATGAGGGCCATCAAGAAGGGCGATTTGTGTGTGTGTGTGTGTTTGGAGAAAAATGGTGGCCAAATCTGAGGAAATTGGGCGCAAAGTTTGTTGCGGCCCAAGTTTGTCTAGCGGCCGATTGGCAAAAGAGAGTTTGTCTGGCGGCCAGAGAAGCGTGAGAGTGGAGCTGAGGAGAAGGAAAAAGTGGCAGCAGACTAGGAGCGAGAGAGAGAGACAAGCAGAGCAAGAAGAGCAAGAAGAGCAAGAAGAAGAGAAGGAAAAAAGTAGAGGAAGAGAAGGACGAGTGGCCGCATGAGAAAGGGGCCCAAACGAGCAGAAAACAGGAAGCAGAGTGCCCAGTTGCAAGTTTTAAGGCGGCCCAAAAGTGCGTGCATTGAGTGGCCGCAGACTGTCTTTGGGCTCGGCCGACATGCAACGCGCGACTGCCGAGAAGAAGCAAAGCAGAAAGCAAAGCAAAAAGCGTGACTCAAAAGTGGCAGGTATTTGGCGCGCAGTTTGGGGCCACTCGTCTGGCGCCCAAACGGCCAGGCGAGCTGCCCACTTGGACGAGCTGCTCACTTGGACGAGCTGCTCTTTTGGGCCCCCAAGCGGCCGAGTGGCGCCAACTTTAGGCAGGCGGCAGAAAAAGGACCAATCTGGCTCCTTCTGGCCGAGAAGTGTCTGTCCTAGTCTCGCGGGCACACACAGTCTACACTCGAGAACTGCTTCAACTGGCCCCAAACTGCGAGAGGGGCCCTCTGCTGCGGGCGACCACACGTCGCGTCGAGCAGCCTCTCAGCACTCAGCTCTTAGTGCTCAGCCATCAGTACTCAGCACTGGCCACTGGTCATTGGTGTGAGTTGCCGCTTAGTGCAGCCTCCGTGGTCAGCGCGGCTGCTCGAACACTTCCAGGTGACCTTTGGCCGCGCGCGTGGCCCCCAGACAGTGGCAGGCGGCTGCTGAGCTGCACAGGCGCCCAGTTGTGTCCAGTTGCGCAGATGCACTCGTGCTCAGCTCTGACTGGCTGAATTCTGCTCGCTTCTGTTCTCTTTGGGCCACATTTTAAAGCTTTGTTTTCAAGCTCTGTTTTGAGCTGTACACTCAAAGCAAAGTGGGCGAGATTTTGTTTTCATGAAACGGGCTTCGTGTTGACGCCAGCGAGCAACAACAATGGGCCAGAAATGCGGCCCAATGATTCATTAGGCCAATAAACATGCACACCGAAGGCCAAAACATCAGCCGGACAAGACAAGGAACAATTGCGAAGAACTTTTGCTTTTCTTCCTTCTCTCTTGGCTGCTCTTTTGGACTTGACTAGTCAAGCTCAAAAGAGCAGTCCAAAAAACTTGCATCTGAGCCTCGTGCTTTCCACTGCTCCAGTGCTTTCCAGTGGGCCGCAAATTCCGCCACCTGCAGCGCGCCTTTTCGCCTCCTCTTCTGCCTGACACTGTCTCCCGGACGCACTTCGAGCTTTCTCCTGCGAGTTTTGAGCCAAATGATTGGCCCGTCGACTTAACAGATCAGCTGGGCGCCTTTTGGTCCTTGTGGTGCGCGCAAAAGAGGCCAGACGAGGCCGCAAATCGTGCGGCTCCAAGAGGGCAACACGCGCCCCTTAGGTCGAGTGCAAGTGGACTTGGATTCACTCTGCAATGTGAGAGTGAACACTCAAGGGGAAAAGGGCTGCACACTGCAGTGCCACAGTCTGTCTGCGCCCGCATTCTGGCCAGAGATCAACTGGCCCACTTCATCGCCCAATGGTTTTTATCCAATTTTCCGCAATTGTCTGCAACTGTATGCAATTGTGTGCAATCTTCTCAGCTGACTGGTGGGCTTGTCTTCGGCGCTCTGCACTAACTGACATCAGATCGCCTTGCAGTGGACGATTGGCCGTCCGAGAAAGCTTACTGAACTGTACGGCTAACTGGGCGCAGTTAGTGTCTTGCCACTGCGGCCACAAGACAAGGCGCAAAGTGTAAAAGGTGGTCGCGTGTTTGCGGGCCAAGTGGCGCCTCCCGCAAGCCAGCTAAGTGGGCCAAGTGGGGGCACTCGCTGGCCAGTTGTGAGCAACAATTTGCGCCCAACTTCAAGCGAGAAAAAGCCCACTCTGAGCCGCTCCTTAGGGCCACCACTGCACTGCTCTACTGCTCTATTGCTGCACCACTGCTGCTGAGGCGCACGCGCACACGCTCTTCTGGCGGCTCGTGGAAAACTGCGCCCGAAATAAGCTCATGATTAATGATTGGCCATTCATTATTGTTGTTAATTTCCTCCACGCTCCTCCAAGTTGTCTGTCCTCTGAGCTAAGCGGCGAGCTGACCACTGCAAGACTTGCCTCGTCAGTTGCCTCTGTCTCTCTCTCTCTCTGCTTGTTGTGATTCGGCGGCTCCATTTTAACACTCGAACTGCGCCGACTGGACGCCTCAGATGCAACACTGATGCTCACCTGCGCTCCTTTTCTTTTCTCGCCCATTTGGGCGCCTCTTTGGCCGTCTGGCTGGCCAAGATTAGCTTGAGCAGCCGCAAACTTGAGTGCACCTGTGCGATTTCTGCACCTCAGCTCAATCAACTCTGCTCGCTCGCAGCTCGTCTCTGGCCGCAAATGGACCAACAAATGAGCGCAAATGAGTCTCCCATTTGGATCACGCGCCAAAAAAACGGTGATATACTGATACAAACTCGCACTGGGCCAGTTTGGAGCTTGTTTTCAGCTTGTTTTCAGCCTAAAGTGGAGCATTTCTCGCTCGCTCGCATTGTTGCCAACTTATTGAGCTAGTGGTCGGGGAGTGCAAATTCAAATTGAATTGAATTGGAGAATTGGAGAGAAAAGGAAGAACAAAGTTTGCGCCACCGAAGAAGAAGAAGGAGTCTTCTTCTTCTTTTTGTTTTCATCCGCAGTTGTTTGATACTGTGTGTGTAGAATGGAAAAACTGTTAAGTACAAATGCGTGACTTGGGCGGCTGGCAATTGTTCGCCGTGTGCAAAGTGTGCCAGAGACTAGCTCAGCTCTTCTAGCGCGCACACTTTGCTCTAAGGCCGCACACAACTAGCACAAAAGAGGGCGGCCTCTAATGCTAATTGTTGCGCCCTAATGAAGCGGCCGCCCATTGCTCATTTTGCGCCACTGCTCACTTGGAGCAAGCGCCACTTAGTCCACCTTAGGTTGCTCCCATTTTCTGCTCTTCGAGCTTTGAGCTGAGCTTTGAGCTGAGCTTTGAGGCTAAGTTGAAGAGGCGCAAAAGGCGCCAAATGGTCAAGGAGCAGTCTCGAGTGTGGCGCTCAGACTCGCGTGCCATTGTGCGAGGTGCTAATTTGGGCGCAGTTCAAACGCAACTGAGCTAAGGACTAGCCAGAGAGAAACACACTCCAACTGTTTGCTAGCCACAGTCTCCGGCCGCCAACAGTCCAAATGGGCGCCCAAGAGGCGCAGTTGAGGCTGATCAACTGAACTGCGCAAGAAGAAATAAGAAACAGTAAAGAAGAAACAAAATACAAGACTCTCTCTGGTGGCCCGCAAACAGTCTGCGAGAATCCCAGACTCTCCAGAGTGGCCTTTTATCTCCCGCTGCATGTCTGTCTGTTTGTGTGTCTGTCTGTTTAAGTGTCTGTTCGAGTGCGGATCTCTGTGTGTGGCGACCGCTTGCCACTTGCCACTTGCCTCTTGGGCGCTCGTTTGTGTTCGCCTCTCGACAACTATAAATCAAAACACACACACAAACAGGCTGGCCAACAATGAGCCCAAAACACGAGAGGCCACAAAAGGGCAACTGAGAGGCTTTGTAGCAGTCCTTGTCTGAGGCGAACTGGCCACAGACTAGCACTGCAATCTCGGCAACACTCTCGCGCGCCGCCACACTTCAGCCCCGCAGACAGTCCACCGCAAACACTTGAGCGACGGACAAGAAACAAGAATGTTGCAACATAAATTTGCATATTCTCCTCCTTCTGATGCTATCATCTTTCCGGCCCGCTTTCGTCGGCCCTTCCTGCTCGCCTTTCTCAACCTCTGCAAGCTAAGCTGCGGCATTGCGCCAGTGCAAAGCTGCGGCCAAGCCTCGCTGGATATCTATTCATTTGTGTGTCTAAATTCTCAATTCTTGGTTCTCAATTCTCAGTTCTCAATTCCGAATTCCGAATTCTAAATTCTCTCAGAATTGGAGATTCATTTGGAGACTGTTGTCGAAAAATCGGCCGCCAAAGCTCCAGCCATCAGGCGATTCAGCGGCCGATGACGAGCGACTTTTCGAGCCGCCAGATCGGCGAGCAGAGAGCCTTTTTTCCAGCCAAAATTTGCCTTGAAAGAAGCAGCGCTCTTCTGCTCTCCAAACGGACGCACTTTGGCCCCTCAGAGCTGAGCAGCCGCAGACTGTCGCCCGAATCTCGCCACTTCAACCCAATTTCCAGCCTCTTTTGGCGCTCTCTCAAACTTGGCTCTCAAACTGCTCGAGACGAGCCGGCAAGTCTCGAGCGAGAAATTATCACCACTCGCTGGAGTCTGTGTCGCCCTTTGGCCATTGTTGCACTTCTCTCTGGCTCTTTCCAAGCTGCCTCTCAAGTCAGTCAGTCAGTCTTTCAATGCACACTGCTCACTGTCCATTGCACACTGTCCATTGCACACTTGATCGTCTTTGCCGCCCGCCAGCCTCGAGCACATCACTCAGAGCGGCGCCACAGTGACTCTCTCCCGCTGGGCGATCCATTCTCTCTTCTCCTTTGTGTTTGCCTGTCCGGCTCACTGTCTCTCCTTCTTTGCCTGTTTTGCTCTTTCGCTGTCTCGCTGTTTTGCTGTCTCTCCATCTCTTTGACTCGCCGTTGCACAATCAGAGCCAGTTGCAAGCCGCCCGGCTGACTGATTGGCGCCGAGCTAATCAAGTTGAGACTGGCAGCTGCGAGTGGCCGCCACTTGTTGTCCGTCCAAGTGGCTGGCCAGCAACTTGGGCGCACTGTCGATCTTGAGTCTCCATTTTCCAGCCTCAAAAAGTGCAGAAGGTTGGCTCTCCAAAGAGCAGCAGACACGAAACACTCGGACTCCAATCTTTCACCGGCCGCTCCAGTTGGTGCGCCGTCTGCTCTGCGGGCGCCACTCTGCGGCCAGTCAGTGATAGTCTGTCCTAGTCTGCGGCTCACAGTCTGCGGCTCACAGTCTGCGGCCAGAAAGAAGCCAACTTTGCCGGCCGGAATTCCAACGCAACAGTTGCATTCCATCGTCGAACTGAGCTTGAGTGTTATTCAATCAAGCGAACAGCGGCAATTTGTTTTCCTCCAACTGGAAACTGGCCAGTTCGAGTGCGGCAAAACAGTGGCACACACTGGCACTCTGGCCGCAGACTGTGTCAAGTGCGGCAGCCAGTCTCTAGCTCGCCTTCTCTCTCTGCGCGCCCTCACTCACTTTGTCGCCCGACTTCTCTCCAGCCGCAAGATCCAGGTGACACTGTTGCGCCCGGCTGAACATTTGTCGCCCGCCAGCATTTGGGAGCTGCCCGAACTGGTCGAATTGGTCGAATTGGTCGCCGATTTGACAATTTCCAGCACACGCCAAGCTCTGGCTCTGTGCAAGTTTGTGCCTCAATGGACTGAGCGACAAACTTGCACAACGAAAACAACAAACTTCGTGCAACTTTGTCCAACTTTGTGGCTGAAAAAGAGCACTTGGTGTGTCCAACATCAGTCACTAGCCGAGTTTTTGGCGATTTTTTGGAGACTTTGTGGCCACTTTGTGCAAAACAGTTTCGCGCCTGTCGCATTGTTCGCCGCCACTCGAGCGCGACTAAATATAATTCTCGCCTCTTCTTCCCAAGCTCGCCCACTTTTGCTCTTTCTTCTCGACAATAAAGCTTTTGCTCTTTACTCTCGACAATCTGCACTTGGAGCTTGGGTCTGGGCACTTTTTCCAAGCTTAGCATTGGGAGAGTTTGGAAAAGAGCTGGAAAACATTGAAAGGAAGCTGAAAATAGCTGAAAAAAGTCGAAAAATTGGTACAAATATGGGAAAAAAAGTGCCAAATTTGGCACCCAAATTCCAGACCTAATCTCTAACCACTTTGCTCACGAAATAATCTACATAAATGCACAGGTCTGGTTCCAAAACAGACGCTCTAAGGAACGCCGAATGCGCAACTCAAACGGAAGCGCCAGACGCAACTTTTTCCGCTCGTCTTCGCGCAGACTTCGCGTGGGCGCCGGAAGTGGGCCGGCGGCGAGCGGACAGAGTGGCGCTGGGCCGCAGACTGGGACTGGGACTGGGGGGCAGCAGTCGCTGATTGTGGGCCAAAATGGGGGCTTGGTGGGCGGTGGACGAGCTGCGGCGACCACTGGCAAGCTGGAGGGAAAGCCGGCAGTGTCGAAGCAGCGGAATGCGGCCGGAAACGCGCAGGCAAGTGCGGCGGGCGCCACTTCCGCTTCCGGGGGCGCCGCACCAAACGGCTCGAGCAACAGCGGCAGCAATTCGACGGGCGGCGCCTCCACGGGCAAGGGTGGCCCGCATAATCGCAATCAGCTGGAGCAGCAGGGCACTGGCCAGCCCGATCAGCTGATGGCCGAGCAGCTGGCCGCCAACTGTCTCGCCGAGGGAGCAGCCTCCTCGCCCCTAAACAGCGGCGACTTTGAGCAACGCGCCAACACAAACACGGCCAATTCGAGTCCCGCCGGAAGTGAGGGCGCCTTCACTTACTTTTCCGGTGAGTTTCCACTTTCTTTTGCTTTATTTTGCTTTATTTTGCTTTATTTTTTCGCTTTTTTCCGTCTTTTTTCGGTCCTTTTCGGCCTTCTGGAACCAGACCTCCACAGTGCTTGGAGAGCGCCAAACATGCGCGTCCAAACATGCGGGCGCCCACTCTTGCCGGCAGTTCCTCGGCACTTCCGCTTGCGAGAATTGTTTCTTTTTTTGCTGCAACATAGTTCTGCTCTGACTCATTGGGGCCAGCACCAAAAGGGGCACCAAAAGGGGCGCAGGAAGAGGCGCAAACAGTGGCGGGCGACAATTGTCATCGATTTAGCGCCGCTTTGAGCTCACACGCAAGCGAGCGCCACAGCGACGACAACACGCTTAGGACGCTTAGGGCCGCCCGCATTCAGCCCCATTCAGCCAATCGGGCACCATTTTTCACTTCCGCCCGCCAGCCGAGCTCCAAGAGGCACCTTTTGGGCGCCAAGATGGCCAGTGCGAGAGGGCGGCCCTCGCCCTCAGCTGGCCTTCAGCTGGCTGGGCCCCCCCACTTCCGGCCAGCAGTTGGTCGTCGGGAGGTGAGCGGCCAGAGTTGGAGGAGGAGTTGCTTTTTGCAACATTTATTCGCCAGATCTTATCTCGCGGAAGGCGGACGCTCGTTGGTGGCGCCTCTTCCTGCTCGTGCCGCTCGTCTGCTAGCAAGGCGCCACTGTGGCTCGCAGAAAGACTGCCGCTGGGCCGCCGCACACAGTCTGCAGTGGGCACGTGCGCGCGTCTGCAGACAGACCAGTGCCCTGCGAGTGTCGCACTTCAGTCTGCAATGGGCGGCCTAATAATAACAAACGATTCCACCGGCCGGCCTAATGATTTTCTCCTCTCCTGCCGTCTTCATTTCTCTCCTCAACTTCATTTCTTGCTGCCCTCCACTTTTCCCGCTGACCACTGGCCGGCCAACTCGCCGCTCACCACTCGCCGCAGACTGTCTACCTCCACAGACCATCCACAAACCGCCAGCCAGCTCGCCCAAAACTCGTCCAGAGCTGGTTCTTGCAAGAGCCAGTGGAGCCCCTTTTGAACAAGTGCTCAGGCCAGGTGCACGCCGGCCCATTGGCACCACTCGATGGCGCCAAATTCCGGCTCGAGTGGAGCCCAAATGGAGCCGGGCGGCTCAATTTCACGCATCGCCGGCCGCCCACAAAGCGCCCACCGCTTGGCTTGGAAAGCGCCGCTCGACACAATGGCCGCCCGCTTTGTCGCCGCTCTTCTCGCGCACTTCTGGCGCTCTTCTGGCGGTTAGAAGCAGCCAAGAGAATGCGCCCAAAAGAGTGGGCCCACTGGAGCCTGGTTGCCGGTCGATTGGTTGGCGAAATGGGGGCGAAATTGCGACAAAATTTTCGCCCAAATCGAGCCAGAAGAGCCCCATTTGAGCGCCCGGGCAACTGTGTAGACTGTGTAGACTGTGTGCTACCAGTCCCAGTCTGTCGCAATGAAACCTAGTCTACGGGGGAAACCTAGTCACACGAAAGCGGCCAGAACAAGTGGCCCACTCGGCCAGAATGCTCGCCGGAAACTGGCCGCCCATTTGGCGCGACAAAGGCGGAACTTTGCAATAAATCACAACGCGCGCCAGCCAAAACAATGGGCCCGCTTTGTCGCCCTTGTTCTCTCGCTCATTCTGGTGTTGTTTTCACCTGACCGGAAGTTGGCCGAGCGCGCCAATGGAGCGGGCTCAGTTTCCTTGCTTGTCTGAGGGAGAGACTGTGTCGCGCGCCAGAGACTGTGTGTGGCGCCAGAGACTGTGTGTGGGGCTAGAAAGTGTGCACTAGACTGAGCTGAGCTGCGTGGAGGGGAGAAGATGATGGCCATAATCACACAATGATCATCGCCAACCATCGCTCGCGCTCATTGTTTCGCAAACTGCACGCGCAGACAGACCCAATCTAAATTGGGCGCCACATTGACTTGGCTGAGGCGCCGCACACAGTCTCTGGAGGGGCGCCACTTGGCCACGTTGAGGAACTGCTTCTCTCAGGCACTTTTCTCCCCTCCAGTTTCCCCCTCAAGAGAAGACTCGCCGCCAGAGCAACGAGCCTCGCGGGCATTGGCACCTTTTCGGCGCTTGATCGATCGCCGCCTTGGGCGCACAGCAACGTCCGGCCGGCGAGCTCGAGCCGTTTCGAACGGCGAGCTCGGCGGCGCTCCAATGGCCAAGCGAGTGGTCTTGTGAGCAACGTTTCGAGCTGGCGAGACTGTTGAATGCTCGTCTCTGGGCTGCTCGACTCTTGAATCTCGCCTCTCGAGTCGTGTTTAGCAGATTTGCTCTGCCGCAGACAGTCCTCCGAAGCAGCTCAAGCAGCTCTTGCAAATTAAACTCTCTCTCTCTCTTTTGCTCGGAAATTGAACTCGCCGAAACGCAGTGTGTCTCTTGCTTCCATTTTGCCTCCATTTCCACAAATGCGTGACTCTTTCTCCTCGTCCATCTCGCCCGAGCTCGTCTCTCCCGCCGCTAACCTGCGGCCAATCTGCGGCCCAAACGCACAAGCACTTGTGGCTCGGCCGCAAACAAACCGCCACGCAGCCAGCCTGAAATGGGCCTTTTTCTCACCTGAAGTGACGGCTCAATTCAGCTCGATTGTGCCCAATTTTTTCAGCTCCAAGTGGAACTGGCGCGCGGCTAGTCTGCGGCAAGTGGTCTCTGCATTATCAAGCGACATTTCCATTGTTGTTTGTTGGTTTTGGCCGGCTTCTTGCTGGAACTTCTTTCGCAAAAGAGCTGCCCCCAGACAGTCGTTTGTGCGGCCGCAAACTAACCCGCAAATGTGGACCAGCTTGGGCGCTTTTTCGGGGCTTTTTGGGCCGCGAGCAAAGAGTGCAAAAATGGAAATGATTAGCGTGACTGGGACAACTAATGGAGACGCGCACTAAGCAGCGAGCACTAAGCATTGAGCAGTGGGCACTGGACTGGCGCCAAGTGCACAGGCAAGTGCAGTCTGCAAACAAAACGGCGCCACAGCTTAGGCTCGGCCAGCTCGCCGTGGAAGTGGAAGTGGAAGTGGAATGGGCCCGAGCGGAGCACTGAGATGGTTGGCCTCAGCGTGCAAGAAGTGGCACTCGCGAAGCCTATAAGAGCGCGAAATTGATAATTTCACACGCAAACACTGGCTCGATGAGTAGTAGTTTGCGGGCGCGGAAAACAAGTGGCGCTTGCCTTTTCGTGCCTTTTCGTGCCTTTTCGCTTGGCTCTGCTTTGCTTTGCTTTGCTTTACTCGCTTCCAGTTGGACACTTGAAGAGGGCTTCTTGTTTTTGATAGGCCGCCCCAAAGCAGAGCCCAAAGAAGGCCCGACAGATCAGGAGGAGCGCACGAAGGCAACACTTGTGGCTCCTGTTCTCTGGCCAAACTGCAGCCCAGCTAAGCAAGCCGCAGACAAGCTCAGACACAGACTGGAGGCAAAAAGGAGGCAAAAAGAGCAGCCACAGTGGAACAGAAGCGCGCAGAGGAGCACGCAAATTAGAGACAAGCCAGACTTATTTGCTTCTTGGTGGTGCTCGCAAATCGCAAAGCAAAACTCTCGAATAGCAAAGCAAAAGTGGCGAATGGAAAAGCCAAAATCGCCAAGTCGCAAAGTCGGCTCCACACAAAGTGCTCTGTGGAAACGAGCGCAACCAAAGCTCGGCCTCTCGTGAGTGGCGTGATAAAAGCAAAGCCACAAGCAACAAGCACAAACGCCGCCACCGAACAGATCTTTCTCTCTCTCTTCTCATTTCTCGCTAGCACTAGTCTTCGGCTCACTAGCACTAGTCTTCGGCTCACTAGCACTAGTCTGAGAAGGACGCAAAGGTGGCCAGCTCACTTTTGAGCACTTTTGAGGAAAGCGCTCGCGGCTGGCAAACAGAAGAAGCAACTTGCGCAACTTTGCTCGGCCGCCTCTTTGCCTTTTTCGAGCGGCGAGCTGCTTTGACGTTCCGTAACGATGATTTTCTAGCGCCAAATCGAAACGGTGGAACGATATTTGCAGCCAGCCAATTGCCTCCACCTTTGCGGCTCTTCCAATTGCGAGCTCTTGATCCTAAGGGCTGCAAGACTGGCGCACGGACAGGTGTTTTTCGCGGCTGGCAACTCGAAGTGAGCTGGAGCTGAATCTCAAACTGAAACTGAGCTGCCCTGCAGGCCGGCGGCCAAGCTGCGGCGACTGCCTTCGAGCAGCCCAAGTGGCGCTCTTTGCGAGTTCCCTTAGCTCTTCGGAGCTCCATCTGTCTCCAGCGCCACGAACTGCAGTCTCTCCCAGAGACTGTGGATAAAAACAAATACAAATAAATGAGTCTCTTCCAAGCAAAGTCTCTAACCATCTTCATCCATACTACTCACCTGACAGACTCCAGCAACCAGGGCGACCAACAGACCAACTTCGAGACGCTGAGCGGCCCCGGAAGCGGAAGTGGCGCCCCCAACGGCCAGTCGCCCGGCTCCATGGGCGTCCAGTACAATGGTGGTCGGCCTGGCGAGACGGGAAACAGCGCGGCGGCGCCTCAGGAGGGGGGAGCTGGGGGCGCGCGGCCTCAGTATGCGGGCGGCCCTCAGCAGCAGCAGCAGCAAGCGCAAACGATCCAGATGATTGGCACGCCGCCGCCCCACTTGCAGCGCCCGCCGCCTCTGCACCACTTCCACCAGCCGGCCAACCAGCAGCAGCAACAACAGCAACACTTCCACCCCCAACTGGCCCACCCAGTCGCCCAGCACCACCCAGCCCACATGCACCACCCGGCCCACCACAACAACCAGCAGCTCAACCTCAACCAGCACCACCCCCACTCTCATCCTCACCACCAGCACCAACATCTCCAAAATCAACCACAACCACAACCACAACACCACCAGCAACACGACCACCTTCAGCATCAGCATCACCACCACGCGCAGCAGCAGCACAACCACAACCATCACCATGGCCACACAACCCACCAGCATCCCAGCGATTCGTCGCCCCCAAATTCTCAGCCGCCGCCACAAACCTCGGTGGTGCAATGGTAGTTCCGGTTGGAGCGCCGGAAACACCCTCTTTCTGCTTGCTAAGGTTTGCTAAGGTTTGCCAAGGGCCACTGCTTGTTGACCAGTGAGTCTAATCTATAAAATGTAGCGAAACGCTTTTGGAATACTTTTGGAATTCCTTTGGAGGATCAACCAAATGGGGGACTGTATATCTAAACAAAAGGGGCAATTATTCTGTGTGGGAAATCCCAAAGATTTCGAGCTAGTCAATATGGATATTAAATGCAGTGAATCGAATGGAAGATATTAAATGGAGACACAAGTTGATTCAGAGTGAACCAGAGAGTCGACACACAGTCAGCGGCAACCAATAGAGACAGACAAAGAAACAAGGAAACAACATGGAAAGAAAACACTGTTTTCTTTCCTCTTTTCAATGCGAACAAACAATTAGACAATGAACAAGAAGCATCACATCAAACACCCAACGAACCAGATGGAATGACACGAATGAGCAACCAACAGTCGTATTAAACGTAACACTCACTGAGCAAACACTCAGCATGTTTTTCTTTTTCATCACCAAATGAAACAACCCATCGCGCTAAGAAAAATCGACAACCAATTACATCTTGACCCCAAAAAGCTTATTTATCTATTCACACTTAGAATGAACACTTCAGCGAGAGCATCTAACACATCAGCTATTGAATCCAACTATTGAATCAATTGCATCTGTGCAAATAAATCAGGTCTCATTGAGACTGAAAAATGCTCCCCTTTCGTCCCATCACTTGAGAATCAAATATTCTCTCAAATTATCCACTGTTTAGATCCTTTCAGACTTGTCTTGGCACACTACGAGTTCTGCCTCTACGACCTCCGACTCCCCCCTCTCGTAGCGTAGACACATGCCATGTCTAAGGATCGGACATTGTACGCTTGTTGCACGAATCGGAGCCTCTTACAGCGCCCTTCTTTGCGGCAAGAAGGCTGGTTGTTGTGGCCAGATGAGCCTTTGGTCCGTATCAAATGCATGCCAGGAGCAGGCTGCAATCCTTGTTATGGGCCTAGAAACCTCAGAAGAGACACAAATTGGACCCTTCATAGCGTGCACGGGCCCGCTCTTACACGCTAGCGCACTGTTGCTATCGTGCGCTATTCTGCCATTGAATCCGCAGAACGATTTCTTCTCAAATTCTGAGACGATTTTGACACCTTAATAATCAAGCATCAATATCTTCGCAACCAATTGAGCCAGACAAAAAATAATCATATCAACATGTTGCAAATTATATCTGCTACATAGACACGCAGTCTGATTGTGTATAGTGTGTTTTGCACGGCCCCTAGTGGGGCTCAAAGTTTGAAAGTTGAGCTCCATTATGGAGAAAGTAGAGGTTGTTTTGTGCTTTTGCAATTTGTTATGCACTTTCTAGACGTTTAGATTGTTGCATGCAAAAGAATAGCCTGCTAACATGTTCCATTGTGAAACTGGAGAGATATTTGTCATTTTTCTGAATTGTACCAGAATGGACAATTGACATGTGGTAGAGAATGCAAATTGTGACAACTAAGCCACC